>Ga0302247_1001529_pt1 | contig 17512 bp, 16 predicted proteins | sample AAG_UR_Ile_MG_FD_193529 | JGI IMG/M metagenome (GOLD analysis project Ga0302247, IMG submission 193529) | Enriched activated sludge microbial communities from anaerobic digester in WTTP, New Holstein, Wisconsin, United States - AAG_UR_Ile | ecosystem: Engineered > Bioreactor > Anaerobic >...
CCGGGTGTACGAGCTGCCATTTTCCCGTAGAGTGCACCCCTCGTACCGCGAACCTGTCCCGGCCCTCGAGCCGGTCCGGTTCTCGGTGGTGAGTCACAGGGGATGTTTCGGGAACTGTGCGTTCTGTGCCCTTGCGCTGCACCAGGGCTGCATCATCAGGAGCCGGAGCATTGCGTCCGTGGTACGGGAGGTTACGCGGATGACCCGGATGCCGGAATGGAAAGGGATCGTGCAGGATATCGGTGGGCCGACGGCAAACATGTATGGGATGTCCTGCAGGCAGTGGGAGGAGCAGGGAACCTGCCCCGACCGGGGCTGTGGTCCGGACTGCCCCGGCCTTGGCATGAATCCAGGAGCGTTCCTGGATCTCCTGCGGGCGGTGAGGAACATAAAAGGGGTCAGGAAGGCCTTTGTCGGTTCAGGGATCAGGTACGACCTCATCGGGGAGGAGGATGGAGGGTTCCTCGATGAGTTCTGCACCCACCATGTCTCCGGCCACCTCAAGGTTGCGCCCGAGCACGTCACCCGCAGGGTGACTGACCTGATGCACAAACCGCCTTGTTCTGTATTTGAATCGTTCAGGAAGCGGTTTGAAAAACTCCAGTCGGGTAAGAAAAAACGCCAGTACCTGCTGGCCTACCTGATGTCCGGCCACCCGGGATGCACCATCAGCGACATGGTAGAACTGGCCGAATACCTCCGGGACACCGGCCTTTATACAGAACAGGTGCAGGACTTTACCCCGACTCCGATGACCGCCTCAACCTGCATGTACTACACCGGCCTTCACCCGGAGACCGGGGAGATTGTCCACGTGCCAAAAGGCCGGGAGAAAAAGATCCAGCGGGCGCTTCTCCGGTTCCGTGACATAAAGAACCGGGATCTTGTTGCCGAGGGACTGCGCAGCGCCGGAAGAGAAGATCTCATCGGGAGCGCCTGGGTCTGCCTCATCGGGCAAGACCGGCACGGAAGAAAAAAGTCCGGTCTCTAGTCCTTCTTCGCTAGCTCCAATCCCGAGCCCTCGCACGGGATACACCGGGCCATCTTCTCGTCGAATATACGGTAGGCATTGGCCAGCACGGACGAGTTCGAGATCATCCCTGCAAGTAAGATAACCTCCAGTATTTCCTCCCTTGTCGCCCCTTTCTTTGCAGCGGCCTGCATGTGGTAGCTTGTACAATGCGGGCATTTCAGGGCGGCTCCCGCGGCAAGGCTGATGAGTTCGACGAACTTGGGATCCAGAGCGCTGGTCCTGGTAACGGTCCCCTTGTACAGGAGATGGGATATCAGGACCTCAGGACGCTCGGCCATCCGCTTGAAAATGAGGGGGGCCCGTCCATATTCGACCTCGATATCCCGCATCCATTCCCCGGCGATCCGCTCCCCGCCCTGCTCGCTTATGTGCCTGAGGGTCTGTTCAAAGTCGGACAGATCGGACATAACACTCCTAGCTTTCGCCCCGGTGCATTATGAATAAGCTGGAGGAGATCCCGGATGGGAAGCGGCCTCCCGGGAACCAGGGCCGCGCTGATCAGAAAACACCCGCGGAACAGGAGCCGGAATCTCCGGATCCTGCCCTGGCAATGGTATGGTCTGTTCCATCGATACCGATGGAGGATTATACAGGATTGTCACTACCCTGGGGTGGAAAAGAGCATTCGCATGTATGGGACCAGTGCCGGAAGCCCTTCACCTCATCATTGACCTCCCCTGCGACAATTCGTTCGATCATCTCTCCTCCCAACTGCCTGATCTTTTAACGCTTTCCAAAGGATACTTATCCGCCCCATGGCTAAGCTTACACTATGACGCGTGCCATGTCCAGAAGAGCTCCCCGGTTATTCCCGGCAGCCGGGCTGTTTCTGGCACTTATCATGGTGATCACCATGTTTTCGGCGGGATGCCTCGAACCCTACCCTGATAGCGCTGGCCCGGTGCAACCGGTAACCACCGTCAAAGCCCCTGAAGAAGCCGGGGCGGTGCCGGCCGTTCAGACAACGATCCCGGTTGGAAGGGGCATCGATTCATATGTCCCTCCGGCAGGATACACCGAGCGCTCGTATGGCTATGTCCCCATCGAAACGCCGCCGGGCAACTCCCTTACCTACATCGATGCGGCCGGGACGAAGGATGCATCGGGCAAGGTGACCATTACAGGGAGGATACGTAACGATGGGCCGTCCACCATAAACCTCCTCCACATCACGTATACCCTCTTTGATGCAAATGGCAACGCACTCTGCAATGCCTGTGCCAGGATCGAGTACCTCGCCCCCGGGAAAACCTGGAAATACACGACAGATCCGGTCATGGCGCCGGGCTACCAGTTCTTTGAACTGTCCCGGGTGCTGATGCAATAAATTACTCCGTTTTTTCAGACCATGACATTGGTCTCGGAGAACGGCCTGATCCGGATGAGGATGTAATCGCGCATCCTCGAGGGTATGATATTAGCGATCTCGCCGATAGTGATCCCTTCTTCGACCGGAATATCCCGGAGAACCCTTGCAAAGGTGTCGTAGGGAAGCTTCACCCTGAGCCCCGTTGTCTGGACCGTGATCGGCGTGGGCGAAAGAACCTCGTGGATCTCGCCGACCTGGTCATAGATGATATCCATCAGGCGTGCCGGGGAGACCGACGGAGGATCCTTGGCGATCTCATCCCGCTTACGATCGAGGACACGGGTGATCTCGGATACGACCTCGTCGAGCTTTGCAAGTTCTTCGGATTCCTTGGTGCGGTGCATAAACCGGCCGACGTTTCCCACATATCCGTCCACAGGAGGATCGATGATCCGCTGCAGCGCTTCCCGCGACGGCCCCCCGCATACGATAATAGGGACATTGATCCCCCGCCGCAGGGCCGGGAATTTCTGCCTGATGCAGGTCTCAAAGTCTCCGAGCAGGTAGACGGCGAGGTCGTGCTCGTTGATCACGTCACGCTCTTCGTCATTCATCTGGGCGATCCGTTTCCCAAACCCCCGGGCGAGGCCGACCATATTGGTCTTTGCCCCGAACCTCCGGATATACTCGGCGACATCGCAGGAGGCATGGGGGAGGTGATGGATCTCGAGGCTCATGGTGACCACAGCGATCTCGGTTCCCACCAGTGGCGACGGGGTCAGCTCACCGGTCAGGGGCTTGCCGATCGCGGAGATCAGGGCGATGTCTTCCTTTGGTACCAGAGCCTGGAGAACGACTTCCTGGGCAATGACATGCTTCTGGATTATGTATCCGCCAAGATCCTCGATGAGGTCGATGATCTCATCGTGCCGGTAAATCCCACCCTTGTAGGTGACCGGGACAAGGGTCACAGCTGCTCCCCCATCATGGCAAATTTTTCCCGGACCAGGTCATCGATATCTTCAGGCAGGGTGTCCTCACTGGCAACCAGGTAGAACTTGCCGTCACCGTACCATTGGCGGCGGACTTTGAACCCCTCCGGCTGGATAACCAGGAGGGCATAAATAAGGTCCTTGTACATGGACTCGCTGGGATCGAAGACCGGAAGGTCCTCTAAATCCGCATCCGCCTGGCCAGGAGGCAGCACGATGGTGAACCGGTCGGGTTGCGAGACGTTCTCCTTGCCGTACTGCGCCCACAGGATCTGCAGGAGGGGTGCAAGGTAGGTCTCATCCCCTATGGAAATGGTCACTTTCTGCTCGGTCACGGCCACATCGGCGAAATCACGAAGTCGTACAATCCCGGGAAGCTTCCTGGTGACACCGACAGCGACAAAGATCGGAACTCCCGGGTCGATGAATATATGGAGCTTCCGGATAACCCGGAGGAGGTTGTGATCGAGGAGCACTACTTCGGCAATCCTCCGGTAGTAATTCCCACCGGCCTCTTCGGTGCACTCCACTTCGAAATACTCAACTGCTTCCATCTAGCGATCCTTGATAAACCCTGAGGACAGCAGGGCAGACCCCACGGCGCCGATATACTGCGAGTGTGGGGGAACGACGATTTCTGTCTGGAGCAGGTCGCCCATTGCCCGGACAAGTCCCTGGATAAGCGATGTGCCTCCGACCATGATTACCGGCTCCTTGATGTCGACTTCCTGGAGCTGCTGTTCGAATACCTGTTCTGCGACGCTGTGACAGGCAGCGGCAGCAACATCTTCCGGAGAACTACCGGCTGCCAGGGCATTGACCAGGCTCTGGGTCCCGAACACGATACAGTAACTGTTCATGGGGACCATGGTCGACATGCCTTTCATGGCAAGCGGGCCGAGCTCGGTGATGTCCACCCCGAGGCGTTTTGCCGTCATCTCGAGGAACCGGCCGCTGGCCCCTGCACAGATACCGCCCATGGTGAAGGTTCCCGGTATTCCGTCCTGCACGCTGATTGCCTTGTTGTCCATGCCCCCGATATCGATGACTGTTGACGAACCGCGCTGGGAGTCTGCCAGGTACACGGCCCCCTTTGAATTGACGGTGAGCTCCTCCTGGATAAGATCCGCACCGATCTTTTCGCCGACGAGGAACCGCCCGTAACCAGTGGTACCGACGGCCTGTATCTGTTCCCGGGCCACTCCTGCCTCGTTCAGCGCGAGGTCGATTACGTCTTCTGCACTCTTCAGGACACCGGTCGTGGGAAGCCAGCCCGTACCGATGATCTGGTCGTCCTGCATCACAATCGCCTTGGTGGTGCTCGACCCGCTGTCCACGCCAAGCGTGAGCCCTTCCTGGACCTCCCGGGCAAGGAGTGCCCTTCTGCGGGCAATGGTTGTGAGGGCCTCCATCCGGGTGAGCAGGGTACCTGCGGTCGTCCTTTCGGTGAAGGAATAGCTCACCACAGGGAGCCGCGAATTCTCATGGATGTAGCGCCGCAGTTCGTTCCGGACGATTGCCGCCTCGGCACAACGGAAACAGGTGGCGATAAAGACCGCATCGGCCTCAATCGTCCCCTCCACGAGCGCCCGTGCCCGGGCGATCGCGAGTTTCAGGTCCGGGCTTCGCACATCAAGGCCGAACAGGTCGAAGCCTGACCGTATATCCTTCAGGGTGATATCCGGAAAGAATACCTCGGCGTCTACCGACTGTGCAGCCTTCGCGATCTCGTTTTGCACCCCGCTGTATTCAGGCCCGCAGGAGAGCTGGGCGATGCGGACCCTGCTCATGAGCCGTCCCCCGGTATCTCCTGCAGGAATTTCCTGATGGCGGCAACGAATTCGATCCCCTCCTCATCGGTCCGGGGATACCGGAGATCGAGGATCGGGATCTCCCGCTTCCTCAACAGGAACTGGATCAGTTCGTTTGTCCGGGCACATCCCATGCAACCGAAGGAGAAATCGGCGTCATGGATGATTACCGCCGCCTGCGCTTCCTCGATCATCGGACCGTAGAGGGACATCCGCCCCCTCACCCCGGATGGGACCTCCACCGCCGCATACTTCAGCCCCTTTTTCGGGTCTTCGGGGGTGATCTGCAGGGGGGGGGATTCCAGCCCGGGTGTCTGGATCTTTTCGCGTATCTGCAAAGCCGCGGAAAGCGGCTGATGGCCAAACCGTGCCACCAGGTCCGAGAGTATGAGGCTGGTTGTCGGATAAATGAACACCTTTGCCATGTCAGGACTCCTGTGATTCGATGATCTCCTGCAGTCTCCTTGCATCAAGCCCGGCCGGGCCGGAGTAAACAGGCGGGTGGACCGGCGCATCGGCACCTCTTTGCGAAAGCTCCTCGATCCCCCTTGAGATATGCCGTATCAGTGAGATCTCGAACTCGTGTCCGTAATATCCAGGCCGCGCCCCGCCAAGGTTTGCCCGGCACCTCCGGGGGTCACCCGGTGGAAACCCGCGGTCCTTGACAAAGATGTGCGAGGGGTCAAATGTCCTGAGGCGGGTGATGATCGCATCCACTTCCTCCGGGCGGCCGGTAATCTGGAGGCCAAAGCAGGTCTCCTTGATCATGACTCCCTGGGAGATCTCGTAGGCCCGGATGGCGAGATCTGCCGGTGTCATGTCCGGGGATTCAACAAACACGTATTTTGTGACCGTGCCGACAAACCGCGGTATGTATTCCTTCATTTACCCGCCTCACGTATGAATACCGTTTCTTTCTCCTGGTACTCCTTGAGTTTTTCCGGTTCGAGGACGCGACCGACAACATTGGTGCCTTCGAAGGGCTCCGAGGTTGGTCCGAATTCGCTGTTGTCGGTGGTCCGGACACCCACCATCCCCGATCCCCTTCTTGAATCGTTGGTGATTGCGAGGGTATTGGCAGGGACAGCATCTCCCGGGGTATTCTCGGGGAGGATCTTTACCCCCCTTGGGATGACGGGCTTGAAGAGATACACATCTTCAAACTGGAAGAAAAAAGGGAGCCTGCCCACCCGGTGCTGGTTGAGCCCGGTCAGCTTGCGGAAGATATCGCAGGATACCGGGGCATGAACATCATCGAGGGATATATCGATCACCCTGTCAAAGGCCACCGTGACGAGGTCGACCGAGCGGGCATGCAGGCTCTCGAGTGTTGTTGCCGGGCTCTGGTCCACGACCACCCGGTCTCCCTGTGTGCTGTCGATGGCAAGAGATATCCCGCGCTCCCGGGAGATCACCTGTGCTTCGGCGAGAGTTTTGCCGATGAGGTCGAACCGCTCAGGCTCTATCCCAACGCACAGGATATCGCCCTCCCGCGCGATCCGGGCGAGTTCGATCCCGTGAGTCACCTGCCCTGCCGCTGTATGCGCCGGGGATGCAGGGATATCACGTGTGGAGATGTAGATGCCACCCCTGTTTTTACCCCGTGTCCTGATGGTAACGAGCCCCTCGCGGCGCGGAAGGCGGAGCTCCTGCGGGATATCGGTCTCGACCCTGGTAAAATCTGCGATATGGTTGCTTCCCGAGCGATCTACGGAAAACAGGCCTTTTTCAAGCGTGATGAGCAGGTGCTCGACGCTCTCGGCCGTTGTGGTGTCAATTGCAGGAGGTAAGAACCCCTGGGCGCTGATCACCACCCTGGTCACGATCTCCATGCCGTTTTCAAGAACGAGGTTGCGATCCGTTGTCGTAAAGGAACGGGTAGTGTCGGCCCAGCTGACGACCTGCTCGATCCGGGTGATCGCATCTCCCGTATCCCAGCGGTCAAGTACTCCCAGCCCGCTGACCACCCTGCCGATGACTCCCCCATCGATCGCGGCACCAAAGTCTGCAGTGTGCCGCATCTTGGAAAAGATCAGGTACGAGCGTTTGGGATCATATCCGCCACATCCGAGGATGACATCGCCCCGTTCGTAAAGGCGGGGTGCCCGTTCCGGGTGAATGGTGCTTGAAAACGGGCCGAATGCTGCCGCATACCGGTCGTGCCAGTGGAGCGGGTACGATTGTGAAAACAGCGGACTCTCGAAGAGGTCTGCCCCTTTTCCAGAAGGTTCAATGGTGATCTCTCCCCGGGTGGTGGTCACCCGGTAGCTGGATGTCCGGGCCGATTCCCGGGAGGCAGGACGGATGACCGCCACACTGCACCGTGGATCCCGGTCAGGGATGACCGTTCCCAGTCGCTTCTCACCCTCTATCTCGAGCTTTTTTCCATCGAGATGGATGGTGATGACGCTCATTCCTTCACGTCAACCTTTCGCATTATCTTTCGTTCTTCCTCGGTAAGAATTGACAGGACATCCTCGGTCTTCCCGATCTCGATAATCTTGCCCCCCCGCATCAGGGCCAGCCGGTCACAGATGTCCTTTACAAAATCCATGTCATGCGAGACGACGATAAAGGTCTCATCCATCTCTTCGCGCGCATGGAGGATGGAGTGTTTGACATCGATCTTTGTCAGGGGGTCCATGGTCCCTGTGGGTTCATCGAGGATAACCAGCCTCGGTTCCCTGATGAGCACCTGGGCGAGGGCCACACGGTGCCGTTCACCTTCTGAGAGCTGTCCGGGCTCCCGATCCAGGATCTCCCTGCTTTTTGCCTCGGTAAATCCCGCCATCCGGAGGGTAAGGATGGCTTTCCGCATGGCAAGCTCCTTTGGGAATTCGAGACCTATTGCATCGGTGAGGTTGTCGAGAACAGTCCGGTGAGGGTAGAGATCATATTCCTGGTGAAGCAGCCCGATATACCCTTTTGCCCGTCCCCGGTTCTCGATACCGGGTTTTGTCATGTCCACCAGGTCATCTCCGATCCTGATGTTCATCTCTCCGGAGGTGGGCTCGATTATTCCGGCAATGATCCGGGAAAGCGTGGTCTTGCCGGCGCCACTCTTCCCGATGATGCCAAAGATTTCCCGTCCTGCCACGTCGAATGTAACACCGTTCACGGCCTTTACGACTCCACGGTCAACTGATATATAGCGCTTGTAGACATCGCGGGCAACGAGGATATTTTCTCCGAGTTCCGGGGTTTCGTAGTCCTCGGAATCGGACAGTCCTGACATGAATGTGGATATGATTTCTGCAGGGCTCCCGAGCCCGACAATCTTGCCATCGTCGAGGAGCATCGCACGGTCGGCCACGTCTTCGATAACCTGCGAGAAGTGAGAGGTGACGATCATTCCCATGTCGTTGGTGTCCGCTGCATCGGTCAGCATCTTATGGACGAGGTGGGCGGTCTGCGGATCGAGGGTTCCGGTCGGCTCATCGGCAAACAGGAGGAAAGGCTCCTTTGCAAGCTGACGGGCAAGCACCACCCTCTGTTTCTCGCCTCCGGAGAGGTCCCGGGCAATGTGCATCATCCGGTGGGAAAGGCGGACCTGGTCGAGGAGGTCTGCAGCCCTGCTGATACATTTCTCCTGGGGATATTCGATATCATCAAGGGCATGGATGACATTCTCGATCACCCGGTCGTTACCATACAGCGCAAACGTCCGCTGGAACATGATAGCCGTGCTCCGCATGATCCTCCGTTTCATGTGGCTGCTGTCCTCGTCCCATAAATTCACATCACGTGCCACCATCGCGCCGCCACAGCGCGGACATGGGCTTCCGGCAGCGCTCCCGAGGCCGACAAATTCACAAGAGTCGCAGGCTGCGATATGGTATACTATCGATCCCGATGTAGGGGGTTGTTCCACGCCCCGGATCAGGTGCATCAGGACCGTCTTTCCCGCCCCGCTCCGCCCGATGATACCCAGGACCTCGCCTTCACCTATCTCAAAAGAAATATCGTCAAGGACCCTTTTACCGTCAAAAGCCATGCAGAGATTTTCAACCGTGATCAGTGGCTTCATTCCTCTCCTCTCATAACCTAATGTTGTATTCAGGGCATATTACTTTTCATATAAAGACAAACCGCCGTGGCTAGGCTTCTGCGAGGGTTTTTATGATTTCGACAACGTCGATCACGTTTTTTACGATATGGTGGGCAACACTATAAAGCTCGCCTGGTTTATCCCCGGGTTGCTGCTCTGAAAGGATAGCCACGTCCGCCCGTTTCATGGCACAGAGGTCGTTTATCCCGTCTCCCACCATCACCACCTTATCGTATTCTGCCTGGAGATCGGCAATAATCTGGGCTTTTACCGTGGGAGTTGCAACCCCGTATACCCGATCACGGGGGATTCCCAGGTAATCGGCCATCTTCTCGAGTTTGGTAACCCTGTCTCCGGAAGCGATAAAGGCAGGAATCCCAAGCCTGTGGAGTTCCCGCACCGCTTCATGCGCCCCCTCAAACGGCCTTCCACCCGTGGTGACCGTGAATTCTATCGATCGGTCGGCCATGTTCAGGATCACCCCGCTGTTAAGAGTGACTACAGCTTCCCGCTTGCAGACTGCCCAGACATTCCGGATACAGTCCTGGACGTCTCCGATCGTTGCCTTCCTGTCGCCATATAGTACATCCCCGATTTCGTCTGCCGTGGTGATCTTCCGGGTGCAGCTGACACCAAACCCGGCATGCTGGCTGATGAGATATGACGAAAGGAGACCGGACGGATCTGCCGCTATGACCTCCCGCGAATGGACATGGATGATGACAAGGACGCGCTCAGGTGAGCTGAAAGTCAGGTTGACGGTCTCTATTCCCGGAAGGAGCTCCTGGCTGGCGATATCCTTTGCAACCCGGTAGGTATGGAGGAGCGTCCCGGCACTGTCGAAAACCACGGCAACTGACATGCATCATCCCGTAAAGTTCTTTGGTACGGATTGGAATGTTATGATGTGGAGGGCTATGACCGTATCTGATACTGCAGAGAAAATAAAGAAGATGGAAATCCGGGGCGCGGGCAGGATAGCACGTGCGGCGGTTTCTGCCCTGCAGGATCATGCAGACCATGTTCATGCCGATGACCTTCCGGGATTCAGATCGGCAGTTCAGCTGGCTGCCGGTGTTCTGCTCGCCACGAGGCCGACTGCAGTCTCTCTCCCAAACGCAATCCACATGGTCATGAACTCGCTTTCCATCGATAGTGGATCGGTAGCAGAGGCAAGAACACTCTTCTCGGCAGCCTGCACCCGCTTCATCACTGCATCAGAGAATGCGGTAGACAGGATCGGGGCCATCGGGGCGCGGCATATCCGTGACGGTGACGTGGTGCTGACGCACTGCAATTCCGAAACCGCGCTCGCCTGCCTTCTCCAGGCTCACCGCAACGGCACCAGGTTCGAAGCCTTTGCAACCGAGGTACGACCCCGCAACCAGGGGCACCTGACCATCAGGGCCCTGCACGATGCGGGAATCCCGACCAGTTTTATCGTGGATTCTGCGGCCCGCTACTTCATGAAAGAGATCGATCTCGTGGTGGTCGGGGCCGATGCAATCACGGTCAACGGGGCGGTCGTCAATAAGATCGGGACATCGCAGATCGCACTGGCTGCCCATGAATCGCGGACATCGGTGATGGTCGCGGCCGAGACTTACAAGTTTGCCCCCCGGACCATTCTTGGCGAATTCATCGAGATTGAAGAACGGGAGGGCTCCGAAGTGCTGCCTGGAGAGATCGCCGCGGCTCTCCCGGGGATCAGGGTACGAAACCCGGCCTTTGACGTGACCCCTGCCGGGTATATCGACCTGATCGTGACCGAGGAAGGGGCCATCCCTCCCCAGATGGCCTACCTTATCATCAGGGACTTCCTTGGGTGGGAGATCGGGGAGTTCTCCGGAGCTGACCCGGGAGGATGGGGCCCATGACAGGGAAAAGACGGGGAAGGCTCCTGCGGGAGATATCCGGTTCAGGGAACCGGGACCCGGGTGGTGGGTCTTTCGAAACGATAAAACGACAGGTGGGCGAACGTTACGGATGATACCGGGACACGAATCGTGACCGGGGAGGAAGCGGGTATGGAACTTGAATTTGCAAAGTTACATGGAAACGGGAATGATTTTATCCTTATCGATGAATATGGGCGTCAGGTCATCCCTGATGACATGAAAGCCCAGTTTGCTGCCCTCTACTGCGACCGGCATTTCGGCATCGGGGGTGACGGGGTGCTCTATCTCCAGCGGTCGGCGCAGGCTGACCTCCGGATGCGGCTCTTCCAGCCGGACGAGAGCGAGGCCGAGATGTGCGGTAACGGTATCCGGTGTTTTGCCAAGTTCGCTTTCGATGCCGGGTATGTTGGAGGGAGCTGCATGGTCGAGACCCTTGCAGGGATCATCCGGGTGGAGATGGGCTACGAAAACGACACCTTCATGGCCGCCATCGATATGCCCGAACCGAAGTTTGGCCGGGGAGACATTCCCGCTACCGGAGAAGGGGAGTACCATGAAACCATCGACGGGCAGGAAGTGTTTGCCGTAAACGTCGGCGTGCCCCATGCGGTGGTCTTCGTGCAGGACACCGATTCTATCGATGTGGAAAAGGCCGGCCCCCCAATCCGCCACCACGCGACATTTCCCAAAGGGGCGAACGTCAACTTCGTGCAGAGGGCGGGTAACAATACGCTGAAGATCCGGACATTCGAGCGGGGTATCGAGGGAGAGACGCTGTCATGCGGGACAGGTGCGACAGCCGCAGCAGCCGTTGCCCACCATCTGGGGTACGTCACCTCTCCGGTCACAGTAGAGACCCCCGGGGGTCCGCTCAACGTCCAGGTGGGAGAGGTTACCCGGACAAAAGGCCCGGCAACCACGGTGTTTCACGGAGCCATCATTTTCTGACCGGCACCCGGTTCATCGGCAGCAGGGCCTTGCGATTCATCACGTATCCGGTCCCGGGGCAGTTTTCAGTAGTGGTGCGGCTGAAGCGCGGCTGAAAGTACACCGGGAACAGGGTATTGCGGGGCCTGGCTGCGAATCTGCATCCAACCCCGGGCCCCGCTCGCGCAGGAGGTCCGGTCACGGGGAGCTGGTATCCTTCTCCGCTTCCGGGGAGTTATCAACCGGGTGATCCCTGACCGCGATACCCTGTTCCACGATATCGAAGAGAAACGAACCGCCGCCGGGGCGGGACCGGTGTTTTTCGAGGACGACCTTCCGCCTGCCGTTCAACCGGTCGACCCGGATGATGACCTTTGAGATATGGGCAAGCGCCGTCCCTCCAAGACCGACAAAGATGTTTTTCCGGGTGTCCATGTACACCTGATTGGTGATGAGGACGGGGATGGTGTATCTCCTGGCATATCCGAGGAGATGGATGATCTGCTTCGAGAGGCGCTGCATGATTTCGGTGCCCCGGTCAAGCTGGGTGCGGTAGAGCCCGGTCGCCGAATCCATTACGATCAGGCCGATCCGGCCGCCTGCCATATGCCGGGCGATCCCCGCAATCATGATCCCCTGCTGTTCGAAATCGTGGGGTTCATACAGGATCAGGTCATGGGCAAGGGACTCCGCATCGGTGCCCGCCACCTGCCGGAACCGCTCGATGGAGAATCCTTCGGTATCGACAAAGACGACTCCCTTTCCTGACCGCAGGCAGCTGACCGCAATGACGATGCAGAGCACGGTCTTCCCGCTGCCCGGCCCGCCGTAGATCTGGGTGATGACACCGGGTTCAAGGCCTCCGCCAAGGAGGTCGTCAAAGGCGGGCACGCCGGTGCTCATCCGTTCGCTGTTCATCGATCCGGGTTTCCTGCCAGTTCCCATGCCCGGGCCTCTATGAGCCGGGCCACGGTCCGCACCGGGAGCCCCGTATCCCGGGAAATGGCCGCGGAGTCCTCGTACTCGGCCTTGAGGGAGAAGACCTCTCCGGCAAGCATGCCGCACTTCACCCTTCCAGCCCGTTCCTTTCCAAGGATGGTGACCGGAACCTCCCGGACCACGCGTTCTGCGGTGAACCGGTGCACCATAGGGATGCAGCGGACTCCAAGTGTTCCAAGCTCCATGGCCATGACCGATGCAAGCCGCTCACCGCTTCCGGTCGGGGCAATGACCCGGATGAGGTGTCCGGGTCTCCCTTTCTTCATGGTGCATGGGAATACGCTGGCGTCTAAGGCCCCTTCATCCATCAGCAATGCTGCGGTATGAGCGATTATCTCGGCGCTAACATCATCGACATTTGTCTCGAGCAGGTCGATTACGGCGGGCTCTGCTGTCTTCTGGGACTCCACCACCATGGCCCGTAATACGTTCGGGACATCCGGGGGATTCCGGGAACCTGCACCATACCCGATGGCGCGAACGCAGAATGAAAGATCCTTCAGATCAGGGAGGGTTGAGAACTCAGAGAGGAGGGCGGCACCCGTAGGGGTGCAGAGCTCACCGGAACCTGCGCTGCCAGGTGAGACGGGAAGTCCGGATTCGCGAAGGATGGCAAGGGTGGCCGGGGCCGGAACCGGGTAGGTGCCATGGGACCCGGAGATCCAGCCGCCACCGAGGGAAACCGGCAGGACGACGCAGCCATCCGGGGCAAGAGAAGAGTAGGCCGTGCAGGCCCCGATAATATCGGCGATGGCATCATCCGCACCCACTTCGTGGAAATGGGCAGTACCCCCGTGGATCTCCCTCTCTGCCCGGTCGATCCGTTCGAAAACCCGGATGGCCCGGGTGATGGCTTCTTTTGAGGCATGGGCATTCTCTACCCGTGCGACCACTTCGTCAAAGGTCCTGGTGGCAGGCCCGGCACGGGTCCTGATGGACAAGGCTTTGATCCCTGACCGATCGACCAGGGTGACCTCCGGCTCTCCCACGACCGAAGCCATGGCCGAAATCACGGCATTCCGATCTGCGCCAAGATGGAGGAGTGCGGCGGTAATCATGTCCCCGGCAGCGCCGTGGAAGGGATCGAAGACGAGCAGGCGCATAAATCAACAGTACTTATAAATCCCTGTGTATATGATTTTTAAGGTGATGCCCGAGATTTTTCTTAAGGTTGATAGTGCATACCCCGGGGATCAGGGTGGTGGAAAGGCCCGGCTCGACCCTGAAACCATGCTGTACCTGAAAATATCCCCAGGTGATATCGTCTCGGTCGAAGGAAAACGGCGGACTGTCGCCAAGGTCTGGCGGGCCCTCGTGGAGGACTGGAACCAGAACAAGGTCCGGATCGATAACTTTACGAGGACAAATGCCGGGGTGAGCATCGGGGACACGGTGCGGATCATACCCATAAAGGACGAGATCGAGGCAAAACGGGTGGTCCTTGCCCCTCCTGAAGACCTCCCCCGGAACATCCCGGTCAGCAACAACCCTAACGTCCTGAACGCCCTTATAGATTTTCCGGTCATAAAGAACGACTCGGTGCCTATCATGATCGGGCTGCCGTTCCTCCAGCCGCAGATCGTCTCCTACAAAGTCGTCGAGATCGATCCGGAGCCGGCGGTCATCATCACCAAGAATACCGAGATTGAGTTCAGCGAGAAACCGGCAGCCGGCTTTGAGGGCCTGAAACGGATCTCGTACGAGGACATCGGGGGGCTCAAGGACGAGCTCCAGCGGGTGCGGGAGATGATCGAGCTCCCGATGCGCCACCCAGAACTTTTCCAGAAGCTCGGGATCGAACCACCCAAGGGAGTGCTGCTGTTCGGGCCTCCGGGGACCGGAAAGACGCTCATTGCCAAGGCGGTAGCAAGCGAGAGCGGTGCGCATTTCATCTCCATCGCCGGCCCGGAAGTCATCTCCAAGTATTACGGTGAGAGCGAGCAGAAGCTCCGGGAGATATTTGACGAGGCGGAACAGAGTGCACCCTCCATCATCTTCATCGATGAACTGGATTCCATCACCCCGCGCAGGGAGGAGGTGACCGGGGAGGTCGAGCGCCGGGTTGTCGCCCAGCTTCTCACCATGATGGACGGCCTCGAGGAGCGGGGTCAGGTGGTGGTGATCGGCGCCACCAACCGGGTCGATGCCATCGATCCCGCCCTCCGCCGCCCCGGGCGGTTCGACCGCGAGATCGAGATCGGGGTGCCAAGCGAACCGGACCGGATCGAGATCCTGAAAATCCATACCCGCGGGATGCCGCTTGCCGGAGATGTCAGCCTCGAGGGGCTGGGACAGCTGACGCACGGGTTTGTAGGTGCAGACCTCGCCGCACTCGCCCGGGAGGCAGCCATCCGTGCCCTCCGGCGCTACCTTCCCGAGATAAACCTCGATGTCGATGAGATCGATCAGGAGATCCTCGACCGGATGGAGGTCAATGCCGGAGATTTCAGGTCTGCCCTCCGGGATGTCAGCCCGAGTGCGATGCGCGAGGTGATGCTCGAGGTCACCCATGTCACCTGGAACGATGTCGGGGGGCTCGAAGGGGCCAAGCAGGAGATTCGCGAGGCGGTGGAACTGCCGCTTACCGAGCGCTCACGCTTTGACGATCTCGGCATCGACCCGCCAAGGGGGGTCCTCCTTTACGGACCTCCCGGGACAGGCAAGACGCTCATTGCCAAGGCGGTAGCCCACGAGAGTGGTGCAAATTTCATTGCCATCCGGGGCCCGCAGCTTCTGTCCAAGTGGGTCGGCGAGAGCGAGCGGGCGGTCAGGGAAATCTTCAAGAAAGCCCGGCAGGTTGCACCCTCTATCATCTTCTTTGATGAACTCGATGCCCTTGCCCCGGTCCGCGGCTCCGAAGTCGGGTCGCACGTGATGGAGACGGTGTTAAACCAGATACTGACCGAGATTGACGGTCTCGAGGAATTAAAAGACGTGGTGATCATGGCCGCCACGAACCAGCCCACTCTCATCGACCCTGCCCTGCTTCGTGCAGGACGGTTCGACCGCCTGGTATACATCGGGGAGCCGGATCTCGAAGGGAGAAAGGTCATCCTCTCCATCCACCTGCGGTATACACCTATTGCAGGTTCACGGCTCGAAGAACTGGTCGATCATACCGAACGATACGATGAGGCGGCGCTCGATTCCATCCTCGAACGACTGGGGACATCCCGCACCTTCACCCTTGGGGAAGCCCGTGCTGCTGCCGACAGCATCGTGCCCGGGGAGAAAGGGAAGCTTAGCCGGGGACAGCGGAGACGACACCTGGTGGATAAAATGGCTGAACTGGGACTTGGCCTGGATGATGAACCGCGGGACAGGATCATTGCATCGATCGCGGAACGGACCGAAGGCTATGTCGGGGCAGACCTCGAAGGGCTGTGCCGGGAAGCGGGGATCTTTGCCATGCGGGAGCGGGCAGCAGCCGTCACTGCCCGCCACTTCGAGCAGAGCCTGGAAAAGATCCATCCCACGATGAATGAACGGTTACGGGAATTCTATTCGCGGATATGGCAGCACTTCAAGGGTGGGCTGCCTCGCGAGGTGCAGCCTCCGGAATACCAGTAACCCGTTTGCTTCGCAACGCTGATATTGCTGAGCAGGAGAGATCCCAATAACCGTCATAGTCGGGGAAAGAGGGGGAGCTTCCTCAGATAGAGGGCTCATCCGCGTTCTTCAGGGGCAGATACAAGGTACGATGAACGGTTGTCCGGGTGGATGTGCTGCCGCATGGCTCGTGGATGGTAAGCATGAGAAGGAAGTCCTGCAGGGAGTACAGGGGCTAATCCCCGGCCAAACCTTATAATGAGGAATAGTATATTAAATCACAATGGGGGTGAGCCGTGACATCCAACAACAGGCGGTCTTCTGGTGTCCTCGGCCTCGATCCCGTTATTGACGGGGGCTTTCCCCGCGGGACCACCATCATCGTGATGGGATCTCCGCTTTCCGGTGTCGACCTGATGGCCAGGCAGTTCTGGAAGATGGGGGATGAGGGTGGTGCCTACCTCATGATCGACAGCGGGATCGAGGAAGGGATGATCGATGCGCGGGAGCTTGATCCCGGCCAGATCACATCGCTCTTCTCCGGCCAGCGGATCGTTGTCGATTCCCTCTCATCCATCATCCTCCGGCACGGCATCGAGGCGGGTCTTTCCTGCCTGTCCTCCGCACGGGATGCGGTTGCCCAGACCGGGGCGAACGTCATGTTCATCCTGTATACCAATATCCACGCCGCACAGGAAGAGATTCGCCTGCACAGGATGGCCGATGTGGTCATCGAGTTAAGAGAGGCCATCTTCGTGACCGAGGTTGAGCGCCAGCTGGCGGTACGCAAGATGAAGAACAACCCCGTCACAAAAAGGCTGATACCCTTCAACATCACCGAGAAGGGAGTCGAGCTCTCGACAACTTCCCGCGTGGTTTAGGCCGGCTGCCGGGTTTCACGGGGTGCGACGCCTATCGGACAGCTTCTGCCGGGCAATTCATGGAC
>Ga0302247_1001530_pt1 | contig 17509 bp, 25 predicted proteins | sample AAG_UR_Ile_MG_FD_193529 | JGI IMG/M metagenome (GOLD analysis project Ga0302247, IMG submission 193529) | Enriched activated sludge microbial communities from anaerobic digester in WTTP, New Holstein, Wisconsin, United States - AAG_UR_Ile | ecosystem: Engineered > Bioreactor > Anaerobic >...
ATGTCCAGATCGGCATCCACCCACTCGGAGTGCGCGATGTCGTGGAGATACTGCTCGAAATGGGCAGTGTTGAGGTGCGGCGTAAACACCGCCCACCCCCGGCGCCATGCCGCGATCGCATACTCCCTGGCGACAGAGATGTTATCGCTCGTTTCCTGGCTATCGCGCCCCGTGTATGGGCCGCAGATATAGAGCAGGGGTCTCATGGGTGCTGCTCCCCCCTGCGGTATCCGAGGTACCTGTAGCAGATCGGGCACTGCCACCCGTCATCCAGTGCCAGCATCTCCCCGCACCCGTTAGGACACTCGGGGAGGGTGTAGATGGTCGGGGCACGTTTCACGTCCGAAAAGGCTGTTTTTGGAGAACTCATGGCTGAACCTCCGCTTCCACACAGTTCTATGCAGGCATTTTATATAACCGTTGTCTTTTGTTTCCTCTTGTTATCTTTAGATACCTATATATTCTCTGAGAGTTTATTCTCTGGCATGACAGACATAACAGGGGGTACAGGTGACACCCTCCCGAGCCTGCTCACCGTCGACGAGACGGCCAGATACCTGAGGGTGCACACCAAAACAGTGTACAGCCTCATAAAATCCGGAGTGTTGCCGTCCTCATGTGTTGGTCGGCAGCACAGGATCAGGAAGGAAGACATTGAGGAGTACCTGCGGCGGCAGGAAACCAGAGGGGTGGCTAAAAATGGTGGCAAAACCCCCAGGTGAGAGGCTCATCAGGATCAATATCTCACTGACACCAGAGCAGCTCCAAAAAATCGATCAGCGGGTGACGTCGGATCGGTCTGCACTGATCAGGAGTATCGTTCAAGATTGGCTTAACCGGCAGGAGAAGAAGATTACATCCCCGGAGAATCTACGGGATAATTTTGGATTGGACATCGCCACAGAAGCCGATTTTGAAATCACTTTCAACGCATACGCGAACACGCTAAAAAGCGAATTACTGGAGTGTTTCCATAATGGGTATGATGTGTCGTGTCTTGTGCCTGTTTTTGCACGTTTCATGAGGGAACTTGTACGAAAACAGGCTCAGGATGATCAGATCCAGCTCTTTTTGCATGAAAAGTTGCTCGAAGTTGCAGAGAGCCGGGTAGAAGTTGCCAGAAGCAGGTAACATGAACCGACGGCAAAGTAGTACTTAGTAACATGTGGAACACCAAAACTGGCTATAACTGATGGATGGATGGATGGATGGATACATGCTACAGAAGGTATGAAGGGGGTCGTGAAACGCATGAAAAATGTCATCAAAACGCGTGAAAAATGTCTTGTTGTAGGGGTATGTTTTTAATAGTATATATAATAATCTGTAACGATTTTACATCTGCCAGCAATCGGAAAAGGGGGGAGTCTTCCTTTGCACCGTATCCATCCATCCATCCATCCATCCATCCATCAATCATAGCCAACTCGCAGTATCTGAGTATCACCGAGTGTTACGTATGATCCCTTTTCGTGTTACTCCGCCAGAGGTGCCGCACTCCAGAATCGATCAAAAATCGATCAAAAACGGGCAAAAACCGATCAAAACCACCCAAAACTGATCAAAATTGAGTGTCTGAGGAGGGGGTTAACCACTTTTGTCTACCCACCATCAGATCAAGCCATCATCAGATCGAGCGATGCGATACCCGATCACCAACTATGCACGGTCCGGAGGGACTGATCTCGTCCTCGGGGGAGGAGGTACGGTCCGGAGGGACTGATCTCGTCCTCGGGGGAGGAGGTACTATAGGTGATGTCGTGCAGGGGCCACGCCGGGGTCTGCCCCGTATCCTCGTGCCGACAGATTTATACATCCTAAATCCATTACCGTTACTCATGAGTAAACGAGGCGGGTGCCATGGGTTTACTTGACGCCATAACCGGCTGGGCCAAACGTTCCGGGCAAGAGACATACCAGAACGTGATCCGGTCAGGGCAGCGGGGGTACGAGAGTTCAAGACAGGCACACGGCGGCAGAGCTCCCCGGTTCCCTGTCAGCACCAAAAAGCCCCAGCAGGCACAACAGGCCCGGTCTCGCGTGAGTGGTGGCACGACCGGCGGTGGCGAGGTCACCGGGGTAAAAGGGATCGAGTCGGGTGTATCAAACCCCACAGAGTCGATGTATCTCTACCCAATCTACACAGCGGCAAAGCCTCTTGCCGAATCTTACAAGAAGAATGTCACAGACCGGTTCTCAGGGTATGTAGAACCTCGACTCAAGGGTCATGGTGCCTGGGAAACCGTCGGCCAGGCGGCCACCGGGCTCGTCTCATCTCCGGGGCTTACAGTCGAGTTCCTCGGCATGATCCCGGCCGGCGCAGAGCGGCTGGCGCGGGAAACCGTCCGGGCCCCCAGCACCCTCCCCCAAATGGCAGCATCCGGGCTCGCTTATCAGGCACAGGGGATTGTTTCCGGGCTCAAGGAGAACCCCGGCCGGACCGCGGGCGAACTCGTCGGGATGGGTCTTGTACTCCACGGCACTTCAAAAGGTGCAAAAACTGGTGGCCGGTACCTCGGAGAGGGCACCGGTCTCGTCCGAAAATCCACTTACGGTTTTGCCGGCGGGGAGAGGATACCCTACATGAGCCCGGCCGAGGAGGTCCAGACGATCCTCGAATCAAAGTTCATCAGCGGCGCCCGTGCAACCCCTAAACCTGCAGGACAGTTTATACCCACCCGTGAGATCAAGATCCGCGACCCCGGATCCCTGGGAGACGTTCCTGCGGGAGGTCAGGTCACCGGGCAGGGGGTGTTCATGACGATCAGCCGTCCAGGCCTGATCGAACCGTACGGCACCTACTTCACCTCGAAACCCGGCGGGGTTCTGGGTGCGCTTGGCGGCAAACGAGTATACCTCCACGAGAACGTCAGGACGGTGCAGGTCCCCGAACCGCTGAAACAGAGCATATACAAGTCTATACAGCAGAGAGGCGAGTTCTGGAGACAGTATGACGATGTCGTGAAACTCGCCACAGAACAGAGCAGGATGTATAACGAGCCCATCGCGATCCCATCTCCAAAACGCGCCGCGGGAATTATGCAGCCCGAAAGCGAGGCGTTCCTCGTATTCGGGAGCGAACCCGCGAGGAAGATTACCCAGACCCGGTTTGCCGGCATCGCGGGATCAGGCGCAATCGTAAAGCGGATCGCACTCGGGGAGCAGCCGAAGATCAAAACCACCCGGATCGAGTCAATTGCCGAGAACGTCCGCTATAACTGGGAGATCGGGCGGTCCGGTCTCACCCTCTACAACAAGAACCTCCTCCGTGCGATGACAAAGGACATGGAACGCAAAGCCGCCGAACTCTACGGCGGCGCGCTGTCCTATCCCGGCACGTATGGCGGGCACGGCGCCGGCCACACCAGGGGCGTATACGAGAACCTGATCCGGCAGTACGAACGCAGCCCAACCCTGCAGCGGCTATCCACTCCTGAGGACCTCTGGCTGAGAGCGAAGTACCACGACATCGCGAAGGTCGCGGATCTGGAGACCGAGCCATACCGGCACGGGTGGGCAGCCGGAGAAGCAATCGAGAAGAAGCTCCTCTCAGAGCCGGACCTGGCAACCCTCCCTCCCGAAACCCGCAGGTCGATCGCAAAAGATATCCGGTATCACACCGAGATCCGGCCCGGCATCCTGTCCGGCAAAGGGATTGCAACCAAACTAGTTTACCGTCCGACTGCAACCGGGAAAGCTCTTGCCACGGCCGACCGGCTGGCCCTTGCCAGGTTCGGGACGGAAGTGAAGCAGAGCAAACTGTTCCCCATCCCTGAAGAGACGTTTGGGTTCAAAACAAAACAGGCTGCATCTGACATCATCACCGGGAGGCGCGACCTCCCCATAGGGTTCCAGGTCAGGTTCGTAGAAGAGAGCCCGGTTTCAAGAGGGTACCAGAAGAAACTGGGCGCGGCATACCCGGAGGCGGCAAGGGTTTCCATCTCCACATACCCGGCCACCTATGTGTCCCGGTTGAAAACAGGTTACCCTGGCACCCCATCGTATCCCGGCTATCCTGGCACTCCCTCGTATCCCGGTTACCCTGGCACTCCCTCGTATCCCGGCTATCCTGGCACTCCCTCGTATCCCGGCTATCCTGGCACCCCATCGTATCCCGGTTACCCTGGCACTCCCTCGTATCCCGGTTACCCTGGCACTCCCTCGTATCCATCTACTCCCTCATATCCATCTACTCCCTCATATCCATCTACTCCCTCGTATCCATCCACTCCCTCATATCCATCTACTCCCTCATATCCATCTACTCCCTCGTATCCATCCACTCCCTCATATCCATCCACTCCCTCGTATCCATCCACTCCCTCATATCCATCTCCACCCTATTCTCCACCCCCGCCCTACATCCCCCAGCAGAAGAGGATCAAGTCCAAAGACGAACGCAAACTCAAAGCCATTCGCCCCGATCTCACCCTAACGGGGTTCGACTGGACGGTGACAAACCCGGTGCCGACGTGGGAATCGGTCTTTGGCACCACCAAAACACCGAATCTGACCATAACCCTGCCGGAGTTCAAACTATGAGACGACAACTTGTTGTCCTGGCACTCATGGCATTATGCCTGCTCGTCGTGCCTGCGGGCGCGTGGCAGGAGGATTTTCAATCAGGAACAGCGTATGGGTGGACGAGCACCGTGGCGGACGGGGCTGGGTCGGCAACAGTGGTGCAATCTCCATATCCAGACACACGCGCCCTGAGGGTAGACCATTCCGGCAGCGGAGGTATTTATGTATCCCCCAATCCAGAGCAAAATTTTAATTATGCTGCATTTACGGTTGTCTCCTGGTCTGGATATACTAATAAATGTGGATGTACCCCATACCTCCTGTCTGAATCTGGTGCCCCCGTTTCCACATTTACGAGTATTGCGCCGGAGATCTATGGCACCTCCCCTTGCCGGATAGAGATAGTCCGTGTTGGGTCCACCGCGTACCTATATCGCAACGGCGTGCAAATAAAGTCTGCCTCCTGTAGCGGTCAACCCTATAATTTTAAGATTTATGTATCGTCGTCCTACGGATATTCAGCAACCCTGGTAATCGATGATGTGGTCATCGGAGGCAGCGAACCAAACATTCTTGGCATCATCCCTGAAGACTGGTATGTCCTCAAACACCCGACCGACCCGACAATGCACGGCCTCTACAACAGTGCCGGCAATGTTGTCTATACCCACATAATGCATGTAACCTATGGTCTTGACAACCCGGCGAACGCCAACACCACGATCGTGATGCAACGAATGGGATCCGGCCAATTCCTCAATACAACCCATCTCCCTGTAGGCACATATCATGGTGTTGTCTCCATCAACATCACCGAAAACCTGATAAACAATCCGGACGCCCCACCAGGATTCTATTACCTTAAACTGATGCAGGGCGACACCCTCCTGGACTGGGGTCTGTTCGTGTATACCAACGGCGGCGGTACGATCTCGTTTGACGAAGACGCATATGTCTCGATGCAAACCGCAACCGTCTCACACGAGATACCGATCTTCAACATCCAGGATTACACCTACAGGGGCCAGATCATTGATATCTACGGCACCGAAAAAACATCGTGGCCGATCAACACACAGACAGGCACCCATTCTGTTGATCTCACTGACTATACCACCGGGACATATTTCCTCCTGCTCAGAGCAACATCTCGCAGCACCGGCGAGGAATATGTATTCGACGTCGACCGGGCCGAGGTGAACGAGGAGATCTGGGTCACCGGCAAGGCGTATGACGCCGAGACCGGGTCGCCCCTTGCCGGCGTCACCGTGGGTATCGGGCAGTTTGGCACCATAACCAGTAACGTCACCCTGGCGGACGGCAGTTATGCAACCGTTAAGAGCCTGTATGCCGACAACCCGATCACCGTCAACGCATCAAGGTCGGGGTACACGCACAACAATTTCTCGTTTACGCCGCTGGGCAACGGTCTCAAGACGGTTGACCTGTACCTGATCCCATCCACTCCCAATTTCACCGGCCAGGCGGCCATCGGGGGCCTGGTCTACGACGTACCATACCGGCAGGCGGTCGGCGGGGCGACCGTCACGATCGCAAACGGCACCTGGAACAGCACAACAATAGCTAACACCACTGGATACTACATCTTCAACGACCTTACCGCGAACGAGTCGTATACGGTTAAATCAACTCTTACCGGATATCCACCTTCGGCAGAATACTTGGCAACGGCTCAAAACGAGACCTTCGTGCGGCAGGACATAGAGATGAGCGGGGTTTATACGCTCACAATTGAACTCCGGGACGCCGCTGATCACAGCCTGATCTCATCAAGCATGACAGTAGAGGCAGACGATGCCACAAACGTCACCACCAACGGACAAACCCAGTTCCACAACCTCAAGTATGGCATTGTTACGGTCACAGTCTCCGGCAACGACGACTATTATGGCGCCGTTGAGAACATCCTGGTCGAAGAGGATACCACCAAAACGATCTACCTCGTCCGCAAGACCGAGAGCACCCCATTTGCCTATCCACCGCACAACGTCAGGTTTATCGTCCGGTCAGCGTTTGGGGCCCCCATCGAAGGGGTTACCGTCGAGGCCACCGGTTATGAGACCACAATGGGCAGCTGGTCGTGGTTGCTTGACCTGCTTGGCATAGATTACGGGAAGACGCAGGTCCACAACCAGACCATGACAGGCACCACCGGAAGCGATGGCGGCATCGATTTCATGATGTTTGAGGCGATCAAGTACAAACTCACCTTTTACAAGGAGGGAGAGATCAATACCACCTGGGAAGGGTTCCCCAAAGACGAGTATTACACCATCTGGGCACCGAGGTTTGGCACATCCGAATGGTTTGAGCACGGGGTCAACCCGCTGGAGGCAGTAAATTTCACCGTCACTGGCACCACTGCCACCGAGGATGAGGCAACCATCACGGTCTACTACAACGACACACTCGCAAAGACGACCGTCTCGGCGGTATACCTGAACCAGACATTTACCAACGGCACCGAGATACTGGTCAGTCAGTACGTGACTGGAACCGCATCCACCTGGAGCCATACATTCAATCTCCCCGGCGACCATCGAGGCGAGAGTTATATCGTTCGTCTGCGGGCCCAGCACGGGACACTCGGCAACATCACCCGCGATTATGGTGTCTACTACAAGCCAGCACCGATCTCGTTCGGTCTGCCAGAAGACCTTCTGCTGTATGGCGCGATGGCGGTGATGATATTTACCGCGCTATTCTTCGGCCAGAGTTCTGTGGGGGCGGGATGTATTGTGTTCGCGTTCGAGGGCTGGCTTTTCTACTGGATAGGCTGGCTCCAGGATCTCGGCAGCGAGTACGCGGTCGGCACCGCACTCATCATCATCAGCCTGGTGGCGGTTCTGGTGAACGTGATGCAGCGGTCCAAACGGGAGCGATACGCATGATGTTATACAAGATTATGTTGAGCCTTTTCATATTCGGCCTCGTGGCAGGCGCGATTAACGCGGCCGGCATCTACTCGGTTGCGGTGCCAGAGAGTGGGGTGAGCATCTCACAGGCAGACGTTGTTGACTTTGCGTCATCCGGTGATGACGGTTTAAACTTCTTCTACATCTACAGCAGCATTGCAACGGCGGTACGTGTGCTCGGCGGAGCAATCCTTGCCTGTATCACGATCCTGCCACTGCTCAGCCAGTTCGGGATCCCGGCCTGGCTGGGCATGATCATCCAGGGGCCGATATGGCTTGTGACCGTCTGGGGACTGTATCAGTTCCGCAGCGGCTACCAGACACAGGGGATGGACTGATTGAGATCACACCAGTCGCAACACGCAATTCGTGGCATCATCCTCCTGATCGCGCTTCTGTTGCTGCTGCTCGTCGTGCCGGCATGCGCGGCTGACAACGTGACACCCATCCCGACCCGGCCGCGGGCGAACGAATCGATCGACAACGTCTCGACATCTCTCGTTGACGACCTGATCAACTCGCTTGGCGGTGAGACGATCCCGGAGCCGGACGAGGACACAATCAACTGGACGGGACTGATCTCCACCATTGCTGGTGCCTACACATCCGTGTTAGGCCCGCTCGCATATACCCTGATATTCTCGATCCCGTTCCTGATGATGTGGATCACTCAGCGGGACATGACATTACCCGGTCTTGTCGGGGCACTGTTCGGGCTGTTTATAATCGTGCGGCTGCCTGCCGAGTTCCATCTGGTCGCCGTGACATTCATCGCGATCAGTATTGTGGCAGTGGTATATTCGCTGGTAAAGGAGAGGGTGTAAACAATGGATAAAGGCCGATGTCGAATAGTCATCTATAACGAGTGGAACCGAAAAGAGTACAACACCGGGCTAAAACAGATTGAAGACGCCATAACCGAAATGAACGACTATATCGAGAGCAAATACTTCGGTCGGAGGTGTCAGCGATGATCACAGTCGAGATCTACATCTTCCTTGCCGCCGTGGTCGCGGCCGCGTTCGTCTACATATTCCTCGATCTTGACAACCGGCTGTATGGCAACCTGTTTGCTGCCGGGTTTGCAGGGATCATGTCCGGGCTCCTGGCGCTCTGGAGTTTCAACGAGAACACCGTCACCATCACCACCGTGCCACAAACCGCCATTGCCGTGCAACACTACCTGAACGATACCCTCGCCAACGTCACCACCACATACGCATACCAGACGCACATCGTCCCGATAGTCGATCCGGCACTCGGCTACTTCTGGATGCTGGTCATGGTATTCATGTGGTTCCTGGTCGGGTATTTCGTCCTGGAGATCATGCACGAGAGCCGGATGCCGGATGACGAGGAGGCATACGAATGAGCCGCCGTGTCCCAAAAGCGATCATCATGATCCTCCCACTCATGTTTATCCTGGCACTTGCGATGCTCCTGCCCGCGATCGCGGGCAGTGCCGAGGCCGAACACAACATCACGGCACTTGAACACAGCGAAGGTGCCGCTGGCGTGATGAACCTCCTCCTCGTCGGGGACATGATCCTGCCGGTTCTTGCGCTCCTCGTCGGTATTGCGATCCTGCTGGTCGGTGTCGGGTTCTTCCGCCGTGGAAACTACTGATAATAAGGTATAAATAATAATGCCGCGAATAAACCTCATACCGAGGTGAAAAATGTGCCTGGAAATAACAACCCGATGAACCTGATCATCGCGATCGCTATCGGGATCCTGACCCTGATCGCCGTGTTCTCGGTGATCCCTGTTGTCGGCGGATCGATCGACAACGCAATGCCTACACTGGATGAAGGCTCCGAGTGGAACGCCACAACCAACCCGGATCTCCCCAGCGGTGCCAGCATGTGGACGCAGCTCGGGCCGCTGCTTGTGCTCGCGGTCCTCGCGATGGTGATCGGCCTGGTGATCATGTACTTCAGGAATGCCGCAGGATAAGGCGGATTTCATGAAAATACAGATCAACCGGGGGCAAAGGGGGTCAAACCCCTTACCCTCTTTCCTATACTCATTAAAGGGGACTTATGGCAGACGATCCTTATGTTGGTGACGGCATTGACACGCCTGAACCACCCCAGGCATCCCGACTGTACTCGGATGACCAGATATACAACTCCTTCTTATACAAGGCCAGGCTCATCGAGACGGATTATCTGCCGGCACTGGTAGAGGCTGCCTGGAAAGCACCGCTCACGATGTCGGCGAAGAAGACACTTTCAACGATATTTTTGGGGTTGTTCGAGAAGTCGGTCGTGCTTGCCAGGGAGAAGGATATTGATGTCTCACTCTGGGAGGCAGAGATCATGGTGCTGTCTGCCACCCAGAGTTTCACGTCGTACGACCTTGACCGGCCAGAACTCCAGGTGATCATCAACTCGGCACTGGAGCATTACAAGAAATTTATCAGCCGGTCAAAGGACGGATGGGAACGCGAACTACAGAACAGGATCGAGACCTCGAACAAAACCGAGAACGTGCAACGGATTGTGGCACCAAAACCTCCGAAACGGGGGTTCCTATCGATTTTTGGAGGTAAATAGGCATGGGCGTATCAATACCTATAGAGTATCTCTATCTCACGGTGGGGCTGCTTGTCGTCGCCGTGATCTACATAATCAATGACAAAAACAACACCCGACTCTACAACCCGGAGGGTCCGCTATTTGTCAAGGCGCGTAAAAAAGAGATCCCGCTCCTGCGAGTCATCGACCCGGGCACCAACCACGCGCGGCACATCCTTGGAGACAAGGAACGGGACGACGATCCGGTCTATGCAAAGGACATGTGGGGACTGCATGCGGATCCGGCATACATCGAGGGAGATGCGTCTCCTGAGAGGCATCCCGGAGGGCTGCTCATCTACAACATATCCCCGAACGTGACATTCCCGATATCGCCGAGGAACGTTCTCGCGCAGCATACGATCCTGCGGCACCGCCGGGATCTACCGGAGTTCGCGGAACTCGATTTCCTGAGCGATCGCGACCTCCTGGTGCTTCTTGCCTCGCCCGCGGATCATCTGCCTCACGATGCCCAGATCTTCACCGACAACTACAAGCCCACTATAGTCGAGATTGACGAGTCCGGGCAGCCGGTCGAGGTCGAGATGAACGCGGCCGATCTGGTGGAACGGATCACGGCGTTCAAGAAATACGCGACCACGCTGCCGGTTGAGGGCGGGGGATTTGCGTATCACGAGTATTTCCGGAGCAACCCCTATGGCCACAGTTCGCAGACTACACAGAGAATCAATTACCTCTTCCAGAAGATTGCCGACCGCAAATCAGCAATGGCAGACAAGTTGTGGACATACGGCCTGATTGCGATCGGGTTGCTGGGTGCCGTGGGTGTGACAATCTATATCATCAGTCTGGCGGCAGGGTGATGCCATGGATATGGATGAGAATCGCACCATTCCAGGCATTATCGAGACCGTATATCTGGAGACCGTGCACCAGACCGCCGAGGCACTCAAATACCTGCATGCTCCAACGGGACCCCTGAAACAGAGGATACTCAATCTTACTGTCCCGTTTTATGAATTGTATCAACACACCCATCATATACCCGCCGTTGCCGAGGTTATGGAGAACGACGGCACCAAAACGGCGGAACTTGATAACTGGTTTTTCACGACGAGATACTCACCAGATGCCCTGAAACGCGGGATAGCTTTATTCTCCTGGTATCAAAAGATACTCCTGGAATCGAGGGTGATAACAATTGAGAGGCAGTAGAGGCAACACCAACGACACGATCAGCGCTGGAGCCGCGGCAAACATCGACGACACCCCCAAGGTGTTTGCCGGGCGAAGCGGGATCGATCTATACCTGGCACACATCCTGTTTTCCCTGAACCGGTGGGACTGGATGATTTCAAATCTCACAAACACCGGGGATATCAGGATCGTGCCGTTCGCGCGGACGATCATCAGCAAACTGCCTGACAAAGACGTGAAAGTGAAGCTCTTCAAGGCCCTTAACTCGGACATCCTGGCAGTGAAAAACACCCCCAACAGGTCAACCATCGACAAGGACCAGAAGATACTGGAGATCTGCCAGAACGCGATCTCGGTGGTCTATGATCACGTGATCAGGGAGTATGTGCTGAGAGAGACTACTGTTATTCTGCCGATGACACAGGATCCAACCGAGGAGGACGACACAGATGCCGATAGTGTACAGACGCCCGACTCAGACGATTGATCCACTGTATTCCGAGCCAGAACCATCGTCCTCGCTGCAATGGGACATGGTTGCCGACCGGTATGCCGCGCTCTGTAGCAATTCCAATGGTAATGCCGGTGGCGAACTGAAATTCAGTTCTCTCGCAGAGATGCTTGCCCGGCGTGTGTGCTCTAAATACAACAAAAACGTGATCTTTGCCATGTTCGGGGAACCAGGCAGCGGCAAATCTATGGCCGCCCTGAGTCTGGCAGAAAGTTGTGCGAAATGGATTGCCAGGTTCCGCGGCGGCAAGCCTGAAGACTATTTCACGCTCGACAACGTGGCAGTGATACACCCCATAATGTTGCAGGACATGGTCAAGCGCATGCAGAGCCACAATATTTACATCCTTGATGATGCGGGTGCCGCATATGACGCCCGAAATTACATGAAACAGGACAACAAGGCTCTGGGATACGTGCTCCAGACGTTTCGGACCTTAAACTCGATCCTGATCGTGACAGGCGTTGACGGGGCGATGCTGGATGTCAATCTTCACCGCACCGCGCGGTATTATGCCGAGGTCAGTGAATCACACCACGATCTCGGTTACACTGACGTGAAGGTTTTCCGGGCACTCCGGAAGTATCGGCAAAAAACCGTTCATTACAGGTATCTGAACCAGAATATGACGCAGATCATTCGGTATCGAGCGTATCTGCCAAGCAAGGATCTCATCGAGCCGTATGAGGCGCTCCGGAAAGAGCAGGCGCTCCTGATCCAGACGATGGAAGACCAGGCAGAGAAGAAGAAACAGGAGGATCTGAAAAAGCAGCAGGAGGCAAGGGAACAGGAGAAGATCCGGAAACAGGAGGAACTGAGGGAGAAAAAGAGACAGAGGAAACCAGGAGGCGTTTTACTCACATGCCAAATATGTGGGCATGAGTGGAACTACAAAGGCAAGAAGGTCAAGAATGCCACCTGTCCTGACTGCTCTAGTAAGGTGCCAATCAACGGTTACCAGCGCACTGAAGGCTCCACCACCACCAGAACTATTATCCCTACCACCACAGAGGTACCGTCTAGCTGTTAAAGGCAAACGTCGGCATCTGTTTGTCATGGAATGGAGGAATACGATATGTTAATAACACCGCACGAGGTATAGTCTCTCATGAATGATGACGGCGTCGCCTGGTCGTTTGTGATGGTCGTGCTCGCTCTGCTTGTCCTGGCAGGCCTGTGGATTGTAATGACGCCGTTCGCCGGGTATTTTGTCGACCTGATGAACGAGAGGATCGCGGCGGGCACGGTCTCGGCGCAGACGGCAGACGCTTTTGAATTCAACGTTACAATATTCACCTACTGGCCGGCGTTTGCCCTCGGTGCGCTCTTCCTGTTTTCGATCATCAGGGCACTGTACGAGCGGAGGGTCAATCCTTATGACTAATTTCTGGACGGCGTATACCGGATGCCTGATCGGACTGGTTTTGATCTTCTCCGGGATCATGCTCTCGTTCTGCGGCGGGATTGTTCTGGACGCGATGAGCGACGCCTTCATCGGGGCCGGGCTGGATCAGGGGGTCGGGACGGCATACGACTCGTCCGGGGAGATCAACTTGCTCTCCAACCTGTTTTTTGTCCTGTGTTACGCTCTACCACTGCTCGGCATAGGGATCATGTACGTCACGATCACGCGGCGGATGCGGTACGACCAGCAGCAGCAGGTCTATTTCGACGAAAACGATTATTAAGCCAGATCTGGGAGATCCGGACTCAAATCGTCGAGTTTTAGCAGACGCGATATAACGGCGGATCTTTTTCCCGGACACCCTAACATACCGGGACGCTCCAGATCGTCGATCTGGGGGCCATGGGAGAGGTGGTTTCCGGGCTCCGTTTGGTGCGAGTGCCACAACCCCCGGACCCCGGCCGGTCTGCGCGGGTCACCCCCGGACTCGACCGGGGAGGGAGAGGGATCTGATCACCCTGCACGGTCCGCGCGGATCCCCACCCCCCGTATAGATTGTGTGATCACCCCGACCGGTCTGCACGACCACCCCGACCCGACCGGGGAGGGAGGGAGGATCCTACCCCCGGACTACAAAGCGATAGTATTATATATTTGTATATCCAATAGTAGATCGTACCAAGGGGTACAGGAGAGACAAAAATGGATCCGAAAATCGAGACCCGCTCCCTCGTGTGGGAGCTGCTGAACGAGACGACCGGGGAGGTGCTCCGCACCTCCCCCCAGACCGTGGAGGAGTTTGGCCTGCACGCGTGCGGGCCCGAGCTCGCGCTCGCATGTGTGGACGCGATCCCCCGGAGCGCGCTGGACGCGGAGGACGAGGATACGATCATAATCCCGGATGCGCTCACGTGCGCGGGTGTGATCCCCAAGAGCATGCTCCAGAGCGCGAACGCAGGAGAGTGGAGCAGGGACGGCCTGCGCTTTGTGCACGAGGGCCAGGAGTACCTCGTGCGGTGCAGGATCCAAGACTACTCTCAGAGCGCTGGGTACCGTGGGTACCGGGTCACGGACTGCGGCCCGTGCGGTACGGTCGAGATGATGAACGAGCTCGCCCGCCGGGGGTACGTTGTGCTTGAACGGGAAAAATACTTTCGCCTCCTGAGGGAGGCCACGGATGGAGGGAAATAACATGACCAACACAACCAACCAAAAGACCCAGCCCCACCTGGTGTGGGAGCTGGTGCGGCTCGCTGGTGCGAGCGAAGTTGTGGTCTGCTCGGTTGAGCAGACCCTCGAAGAATATGAGGTTGACGGCCGCGGGGACGCTCTGGCGGGCCTGCTCCCGCTGGAGCTGCTGGACTCCGCGAACGACCACGGAGAGTGGCACGAGGAGGGCTTGCTCTTCGAGCACGAGGGCCAGCAGTACCTCGTGCGGTGCAGACAGGTCGCCGCAGGAGGCAATCGATTACGCCAGGCAACACGACCTCACCCTACGGGTCTACGACCCGCACGTGTGGCAGGACATCGAGGATGGGATCCTGGACGCCGAAGACCTCGATGTGAGATGGATGGGGGATCCGATATGGGTGAGAAGATGACAACCTTTGACGAGTTGATCGCGCGTTCCGCGGTGCACTCCGACCGGGAGGCCGGTCTCCCTGGGCGCCCGGATCCCGTCGACCGTGTGCCCTGCGGGAGGTGCGCGCAGGCCGTCGCCCGGTGGAGCATGACCTGGCGCGGTGCCTGCGGCACCCCCGTGATCAGGTACGGGTGCACCGGGGATCCTGATGCGTGCCCGTATAAAGCCGGGGAACAAGGAGGCGAAAAGGCATGAGGGAGCCTGCATATGTGATCGGGTTGCTCCGTGGCTCCGAAAGCGAGGTTTTCGGGTGCTGCGCGAGGGTGCCCGAGATGGTCGCGATCGAGGTGTCGCCAGACACCTACGACCGCGTCCTGGATCTGCTCCTGGATTTTGCTATCCAGGGGCGAGATGAGGCTAAAAAATGAGTCGTGAGGAAATGGGTCGTGAGGGGTTCGTGGTCAACATTGAGGCCTACGAGCATCCCACGGCACTGGTGGAGTTTGGTGATGATGGCCGGCAGAACGAGATCCTGCTGGTGATCGACTGGGCCGGGAGAACGATCTCGGTTGTGACCAAAGAGCAGTTTGACTACGCCGACGAGGCCTGGTTGCGTGACCGGGTTGACATCTATGACCTCCCACCGAACGTTGACGCGACCTTGCTCCGCGACTGGGTGGAGCGGGAGGTTGTGCCGCGCGCGCAACCTCTCGCGGAGGCGTTTGAAATCGTTTCCCGGAACGGGAAACAGTGGGGAGAATTCCCAGGGATGGAGGCTGAACGAAGGGGATTTCATGTATGGATGGCCATCCACGCCGACCCCCCGCAGCACGATCTGGAGATCTGGGGGGTCCGGGAATGGGTTGATCTGGGGGAGCTGATCGATCTGGGGCTGACCCCGGACATCCCGGATGAGGAGTTGGAGGCACTTGCAGACGTCCTCATGGAAATAGCCGCCTTTCACCAGGTTGTCCTGGTCGGCGGGGAGGAGGCGGTACTGGAATACCTCAGGGAACTCCGGGACACCCTGGGAGAGAGCCCGTTATGGAGCGGTCGCCCCACAACCCCGCGCGAGCCTGATTGTTACAAGATCAGGGGCTACGAGGTGCTGGAGGGCACCGTAAAGCCGCATGGTAATTCGGCGCACGTTACGGTGCCCAGGAAACACCTCGGGAAAAGGGTTAAGGTGGTTACCCTGGAGCCCTGATTGAGCCCCTCAAACTCTTTTCCCTTTTTTATCGCTCCTGTTGTTTCCCCGGCCGCATCGCCTTGCGCTGCCTGTCGCGGGCGAGATCAGACCTGCCCGTCTGCCGGGTGGTTGCCTTGAGCACCCGGCCACCGGGTTTACGCCCGGTTTTACCCCTGGCTTTTGCTTTAGCCATACAGCCCGTTTAGGGTTAGCAGGCATTAATAGTTTACCTCCTGGATGGATTCGAACCACCGACTCCGTGCAATTAAGGCAGTCTGAGGACCGGGCAGATCCATAAACCTATAAATGCTTGGCACAAAACTTCTTCCATGCCACGAAAACAGGAACACGGGAAGGCAGCTCCGTACCGGACCGGAGAGCTGGCACTCACGCGGGGGGAGTATAACCGGCTCCTGGCCGCGTGCGGGACCCAGCAGGACAGAGTCCTGATAATGATGGCCGTCGCCCTCGGCTTACGCAGATCAGATCTGGTCCGGGTGAGATGGAGTGATATAGACTTCGAGCGGTCGGAGCTCCACTATAGGGAGAAGAAGAAGGGCGACCGTCTACGAACGGTGCCGATCGGTCCAAAACTTCGCCAGGAGTTGATGATACTCAGGGCAAGCACACCCCGGAACCAGGCCACCGTGTTCTCGTTCGGCGACCGGCAGGCACATACCAGGTTCAACCGGGTGTGCGACCTGGCCGGGATTGACCGCCGACCGATCCATGCACTCCGGGCGACCGCGATCAAATTTATGCAGGCCGCCGGGTGGACGCCTGAACAGGTCGCGGAGATGACCGGCGACACCATCCGCACAATCCAGGAACATTACCTGACCCCCAGCCGGAGCGAGTTGGCGGAGGCAGCAAGGGAGAGGGAGGTGGTCTAACATGCACCAATCTGCATCAGGTTGTGTGCAACCACAATTGTATAGAGTCCCACGGCAGCAGCAACACAGTAGGTGCCGGACCCGGGGATCATACGATCCGCCTGCCTGGCCAGCAGCAACACAACTCCTGCAAACGAGAGTTTGACGAGCAGGTGTAATGTGGGCGACGAGACGAACACGGCGGCAACGGGGTTACCCTCGCGACACCCCGCCTCCTGGAGTGCATAGGTCGTTGTGGCAACATCGCCTGCCAGGAGAACGAGCAGGAGACCGAACAGGAGGAGCCTCATATTCATATGCCGATTGCCCGGATCTCGTCCTCGGGGGAAAGGACACCCGCCCATACCCGGCAACATTCGTCGCAGGCATAATACAGGGAGAAGGTGGCTCCCGCTCCCCGGACCTCGATCTCCCAGGTCGCCAGCTGGCGGCATCCTCTCGTTGTGCATTTTGGCATCGTGTTTCACTCCTCTACCAGCCTTATTTCCCTCAGTAGTTTCATCGACCCGGCGGCCCGCTGCTGGAACCGCTCCATACGTGCGATGAATGATTCGATACTGTCGTTAGGTCGCTTCCCGTCAAGGATATCCTGAATGGTTTTAAGATCTTCTGCGGTCTCGATTGCCTCATGGAAGCAGTCGGGGTGAATGTAGAACATCCCTGATTTCGTCGTGGTCGCCTCGGCATAGTTGCCGTGAGCGTCGCGGTTACACCAAATACATCCAATTCCAG
>Ga0302247_1001533_pt1 | contig 17459 bp, 10 predicted proteins | sample AAG_UR_Ile_MG_FD_193529 | JGI IMG/M metagenome (GOLD analysis project Ga0302247, IMG submission 193529) | Enriched activated sludge microbial communities from anaerobic digester in WTTP, New Holstein, Wisconsin, United States - AAG_UR_Ile | ecosystem: Engineered > Bioreactor > Anaerobic >...
TGATTTCATCCTCCTCAGGCCCGAGGAGGATTCGATCCGGATCTTCTGCTCCTTGTTGGTGCCCAGGTCCTTGGCGGAGACGTGCAGGATGCCGTTGGCGTCGATGTCGAATACGACCTCGATCTGGGGCACTCCCCGGGGAGCGGCGGGGATGCCCACCAGGTCGAACCGCCCGAGGGTCCGGTTCTGACCGGCCATTTCCCTCTCTCCCTGGAGGACGTGGATGGAGACCGCAGTCTGGCCGTCCGCGGCGGTGGAGAAGATCTGGGTCTTCTTGGTGGGGATGGTGGTGTTCCTTTCGATGAGCTTGGTGAACACCCCTCCCAGGGTTTCGATTCCCAGCGACAGGGGCGTCACATCCAGAAGCAGAACATCCTTCACGTCCCCTCCCAGAATGCCGCCCTGAATCGCCGCGCCCACCGCCACCACCTCGTCGGGGTTCACCCCCTTGTGGGGATCCTTGCCGAAAAGCTCTTTCACCAGGGACTGCACCGCGGGGATCCGGATGGAGCCGCCCACCAGGATGACCTCATCGATGTCTCCGGCCTTGAGCCCCGCGTCCTTCAGAGCCTGCATGACCGGCCCCTTCGTCCGCTGGATCAGGTCTCCGATGAGCTGTTCCAGCTTGGCCCGGGTGAGGGTATACAGCAGATGCTTGGGACCCGAGGCGTCGGCGGTGACGAAGGGAAGGTTGATCTCCGTGCTCTGGGTGCTGGAAAGCTCCATCTTGGCCTTCTCGGAGGCCTCTTTCAGGCGCTGCAGGGCCATCCGGTCCTTGGACAGGTCGATGCCGTAGTCCTTCTTGAAGCTGTCGATGAGCCAGTCCATGATCCGCTGGTCGAAGTTGTCCCCCCCCAGATGGGTGTCCCCGTTGGTGGACTTCACCTCGAAGACCCCGTCGCCCAGCTCGAGGATCGAAATGTCGAAGGTCCCGCCCCCCAGGTCGTAGACGGCGATCTTCTCTTCCTTCTTGTCTTTGCCGAAACCGTAGGCCAGGGCCGCCGCGGTGGGCTCGTTTACGATCCGCTTGACCTCGAGGCCGGCGATCCTCCCGGCATCCTTGGTGGCCTGCCGCTGGGAGTCGTTGAAATAGGCGGGAACGGTGATGACCGCCTCGGTTACGGACTCACCCAGATAGGCTTCGGCGGTTTCTTTCATCTTCTGCAGAATCGCCGCGGATATTTCCGGCGGGGAATACATCTTGTCGCCGATTTCAATCCTGACGCTCCCGCCGGAGTCTTCGCCGATTTTGTACGGCGCCATCCGAATTTCTTCGGGGATCTCGCTGGTCCGCCGTCCCATGAATCTCTTTATCGAGTAGATGGTGTTTTCCGGGTTGGTGATCATCTGGTTTTTCGCGGGCTGTCCCACCAGCCTCTCGCCCTTCGCGGTAAACGCGACGATGGACGGGGTGGTCCGCTGACCCTCCGCGTTCTGGATGACCACGGGTTCGCCGCCCTCCATGACGGTCACGCAGGAATTGGTGGTTCCCAGGTCGATGCCGATTATCTTAGCCATTAGTGCGTCTCCTCTTTTCTCTCAGCGCTGCGAGTCGCGTCGGACGACACCTCGCTTTTTTTTGTCCCCCCCGCCGCCCCGGGCAGCGACACTTTCACCTTGGCCGCCCGAAGGACCCGGTCGTGGAGGTAGTATCCTTTCTGATAGTCTTCCAGAACCACCGAGCTCTCGTGGTCCGCCCTCTCCTCGGTGGTTACCGCCTCGTGCTTCCCGGGATCGAAAACCTCCCCCACGGAGTCGAAGCGCCGGAGGCCCCATTTCCGCTGCAGAAGTCCGGCGAACTGCTTTTCGATGAGAACGATCCCGTCGTGAAAAGCGGTGAAGTCCCGGGAATCCTCACCGGACTTGACGGCCCGCTCGAAATCGTCCAGGACCGTCATCAGGTCTTCCAGGAGCTGCTGGTTGCCGAACTGAATGGCCTCCTGCCGGCTCTTGTTCATCCTTTTCCGAAAATTTTCGAACTCCGCCTGACGGCGAAGGTTCTGGTCTTTCAGCTCCGTGTTCTCCGCCTCCACCCCGGCGAGGCGGCTTTCCAGCTCCTCCACTTTTCCCAGCAGGGCGGACTTCTCCGCTTCGAGCCGGTCTCCGTCGGTTCCGGCCGAACCGGACCCGGGCCTTGGCCCGGGCCGGAGCCCCGGCTGTGGCCCGGGCTCCGGCCCGGACCCATTACGAATTTTCTCGTTTTTCTCCTCGTTTCCGTCCAAAACATGGTCCTCTGTGTGTTTCTTATTGGTAAGAAAATACTAACACGCCGGTACAGCGTCAAGTTTTTTCCCGGTTTCCCCTTCTAGTTCGCCGTGAGTTCCAGTATGAGTTCCACTTCTCCCCTGCTCAGCTTCGTCGCAGCGGCGATCTGCTCCACCGTCCAGCCCTGACGGGCCAGCTTGGTAACCGTTTCCCGGGCGCTCATGGAGGGGGCCCCTTTCTCCTTTTTCGGAGACCGGGAGCCGTCCTTCAGCAGAGTCCCCAGGAGCTTCACCTGTTCCTGGACCTCCCGGGACACCTCCTCGATCCGGGTTTCGGTTTTTGCCAGCCATTCCCGGATTTTCTGCAGCTGAGCCATGCGTTTTTCCAGGTCCTTCATGACTCCGTCAATGTCGCCCAGCAGTTTGGCGGCTTCGTCGGCCTTTTCCTTGCCGCCGGCGAGTTGGGAAATCCGCCGGTTCAGCGCTTCGAGGCTCCCCGGGACCTGGGAAATTTCCCGCTGCAGGGATTCCAGCTTTTTCTCCATCTCCCCCAGGAGGGCGAAGTTCTTGTCCAGCCCTTCGGTGGTGACATCCAGGATCTTCTTCTTTTTTTCCAGCCGCTCGAACCGGGCCTCCGTGTCCTTCTGGAGGGTCTCCAGCCCCCGCAGCGAGGCCTGAACGGCGGTTATCCCGTCGTCGGTTTCGGAGATCTGACGGAGCTTCATCTCCACCGCGTCGCTCATGCCGATGAGGCGGCTGTAATCCGACTCCAGGGCATCGATGCGGCGCTTCTCCACGGTGAAGCGGGACATCTTCTCCGAGACCTCCTCGCCCAGCTTTCGGACCTTCTGCAGCTGCGTCTCCAGATCCTTCATCTCCTTCCGCCGGGCGTCCACCCGGTTCATTTCGGTTTTGAGTTCTTCGATGCTCTCGCCCAGGGAGATCTTCAGGGCGTCGGCCCTTTCGAAGATCTTCGTCTGTTCCACGAAATTCCGCTGTTTTCTTTCGATTTCCCCCAGGTTGATGGAGAGCAGCCTGGCGCTCTCCTCCATCCGTCCGTAGAGCTTCTGGCTGGACGCTTCGAACTGCGTGCGGGTGTCGGCGATGATGGCCCGAAGATCCCGGATCTTCCCTTCCGCCTCCGCCCGAAGCTCCATGTTCTTTTTCTGGTACTCCTCCCGGGCCTCCTCGCCCCGGGAACGGAACTCCTCCAGGGACTCTTCGGCGCCGTTCCTGAGTTCTTCCCGCAGAGAGGAGACGCTTTCTCCCAGGCGGCGGAGTTCCTCCTTCATCTCCGTCCTTTCCTCCCGGGTCGACAGGACCAGGTCGTCTCTCTGGGAGGAGAACTCGTCCCGAAGGCCGCTCACCGTCTCGGATACCAGAACCTTGATGCCGGCGAACCGGTTGTTGACCTCCGCCTCGGAGGCCTTCAGATCCTGCAGAACCCGGGCCTGCCATACCTCCACGTCGGAGCCGAGGGATTCGAGGGATCCGGCCAGGTCCTTCTTCCGTTCCTCCAGTTCTTCCGCAAGCAGCCTCAGCCGTCCGTCCTGCTCTTTCCGGTGCTTCGCCGCCTCCTGTTCCAGGGCGCGGCCGTAACGCTGGAGTTCCTCCTGAATGAGCCCTTGGGAAGACGCTATGGCTTCTTCCAACCGGGCCCGGACCGACCCCTGGAAATCGGCGATGGCGGCGGCGGACTCCTCCTCCCGGGCGGAGAAGCCGCTGCGGAGATCTTCCGCCTGCCCCTCCAGCGCCGCGAGCTGCTGCAGAAACTCTTCCCGGGATTCTTCGAAGCGCTCCTTCAGTTCTTCGCCGTAGCGTTTTTCCACCCGCTCCCTCTCCTCCGAACCCTTCCTCTCCAGGGCCAGGAGGCTGCCGTCCACCCGGGACTGCCAGTCCAGGAGCTTCTCTTCCATGTCCGCGCTGCGGACCCGAAGATCCTGGAAAAAATCATCCTCGAAGACCTTCAGTTTTTCCGAGACATTGTCGTAGGCCCGGGTCTTCAGCTCCAGAAGGCTCTTCTCGACCCCGTCCATCTCTTCCCGGAGCTTCCGGGCGGACAGCTCCAGTTCTTCCTGGTCCGCCTGCCTCCGGGCCTGCATTTCCGTTCCGAACCGGGTGTAATCGTCCCGCAGCCGGGCGGACACGCCGTCCATGACCTCCCGAAGGTTCTTCTCCAGCTTTTCCACGTCGGCGAAGAGATCGTCCACCTGGGAAAACCGGTAGGATATGTTTTTTTCGTAATCCTCCAGCCGGCTCTCCAGATCGCCCACCACCCGGGACTGGATGTTTTCGGCCGCCTGGACGACCTTCTGTTCGTTCTCCCTGATGAAGCCCTGCAGGGTCTCCTCCATGCGCCGGGTTTCCCGGTCCATGGAGTCCTTGAGGCTTTCCAGATCGGCGGACGCCTGGATCCAGAGAGCCTCGGACTGGGAGGATATTTCCGCGGTTTTTTCCCGTAGAGATGCGTCCGCCTCCTCGAACCGCCGGACCGCGGACCGGAGCTCCGCCGCCCCCGTCTCGCTCCCCTTCCGCAGGGCGAGGAGTTCCTCTTCGATCCTGCTCCGCAGTTCCGCGGCGGAATCGAGGAGCTTTTTGTTCCTCTCCTCCTCCTCCCTCCGCAGTCCGGCGGATTTCGTCTCGATTTCCGCGAGGATCCTGTCGTGCACCGATTCCGCCAGTTCCCGGCTCCTTTCCCCGACTTCGGCGATCCGCGCCTGAAAGGCATTTTCGGACGCATGGAGACCCGCTTCCAGATCGTCCATCGTCTCCCGCACCACGGCCCGGAACTCCCCGGAGGCGGCGGAAATTTCGGCGCGCATCGTTTCCAGGTCCCGGCCGGCCTCCTCCCGCGCCTCCTGGACACCGGCGGCCAGGTCCGCCAGGGCTCCTTCCAGTTCCTGTCTTTCCCGGTCCAGCCGCGCCGCGGAGTCCCTCTTCGACGCCTCCAGCGCCAATTCCGTCTCCGCCCGGGAGTCCCGAAAGATCCCCGCCAGTTCGGCCAGACGGGCCCCCAATTCCTTTTTTTCCTCGTCCAGCCGGGCGGCGTTCTCCCGGGTCACGGTCTTCATTTTTTCTTCGAAGAAATCCCTCAGTTTCGCCAGGGCCCTGGTTTCCAGCGCCTCTCCCCGGGCCGCGGCCTCCTGAAGGCGGGAATCGTAGTCCGCCTCGATCCGCGACAGCTCGGCTCCGGTCTTTTCGATTATCCTCTCCCCCAGGCCCTGCAGATCCAGTTGTATCCTATCCGCGGCGCGACGGTTCTCCGCTTCCCGGGTTTTCATGAAAAGCTCGAGTTCCGCCGCTTTCGCCGAGGCGGCCTCAATGATGCCGGTCATCTCCTCTATCCGGATGGCGGCGGAATCCATCACCGCGTCCTGGGCGGACCGGAGGGCGGCGTCGTTCACCTCCCCGAACCTGGACACCACCTCGGGGATCCGGGCTTCCTGCTCCTCCAACCGGGTCGAGACCTCCCGGAGTTTCTTCGCCACCGAATCGGTGAAGGCCGATTCCTCCTTGATGCGGCCGATGTTCTCCTCCGCGCTGCGGGTCATCCGGACGAGTTCTTCCAGGACCCGGTCGTACTCGTCCAGCCGGGCCGCGATGATCTCACCGGCGGCGAACTTCTCCTTGAAATTATCCTCGATGCCCTGGCTGCGCTTCAGAATTTCTTTGGCCGTCTTCTGGTGGACCTCCAGTTCGATGCCCAGGTCCTTCAGGTTCTGGACCTTCTCCAGCACCACCACGTCCAGATCCTCCCGGGCCTTGTCCGCGTACCGGCGGACCTTTTCCAGCGTCCGGTTGTTCATATCCATCCGCCGGTATACCGCCAGGATCACCAGCATTATCCCGAGAACAGCCAAATTCCCCAAAGACATACCTTCCCCCCCCTTCGCAACCTATCCGGACGAAAAAATCCAGTCTTTCAGGGCCCGGTAGTCGCGGAATGAAAAATCCGCGACGGAATTTTTTTTCGGCCTCCCCGTCAGATGGGCCGTGGCCAGACCCTGCTTCCGGGCGCCTTCCACATCGTAGGCGTAATTGTTCCCCACATACAGGACCTCCGACGGCGGAACACCGAAGGCACGCACCAGGTCCAGGAAGGGCTCCGGGGCGGGTTTCAGGTAACCCGATTCCTCGCTGGAGCGGGCGTAGTCCCAGAGGCCCGCGAGGCCGAAGGCTTCCAGCTTGCGCCCCAGCGGAAAATCCGACAGGACCGCCAGCCTGTATCCCCGGGCCTTCAGGGCCGACAGAGTTTCGGGGACGTGGGGAAAAAGCCGCACCCGTCGGACAATCCCCTCCCAGCGGCCGTAGAAGACCTCCTGGATGAGCCGGGCCGCCGCCTCGGGGCTGATCCCCCTTTTCCGGGCCAGAAGCTCCGCCTGAGTGCGGTGGAAGTTTTCGATGGGACGCATCTCCCGCAGTTCCCGGCGGACCCGGCCGAAGGCCTTCAGCAGCGGCAGGCGGCGGAGAGCGAAGGGCAGCGTACGGAGGTACATGGCCGTGTTGGAGTACAGGGTTCCATCCACGTCGAAGGCCACCACTTTGAATCTCATCCTACCTCACATCGGAGCTTTTGATGACGATGACGATCCGCGCCCGGGTTCTGACTCCCGGAAGGGGCGAGAAGCCCCAGCTCCGCAGAGCGGTGCGAATTTTTTCGGCCGCGTTAGTATACCGCGTGTCCCCGGAAATTTTCAAGCTTGCGGGGTCCATGATCCCCGATTCGAGGATGTCGAACTCGGCGAAAATCCGGGTTTCCGGCGGAGGCTCCCCCCCGAAATCGCTTTTTGACAGAACCAGGGGAAGTCCTCCCCGGGGATTGCGGCCCTCCAGGACTCCCACGCCGATTTCCCTGCCCTGCCGATCCCGGATGGGCGTCTGCCGGGGCGCCGCCTCCGGACCCGGCCCGGCGGCCGTCCCCTCCCGCCCCCGGCCCCGCTGGAGCTCCGCGATGGCGGCCTCCACCCGCGCCAGTTCACCCTCGAACTGCCTCCGGGTTTCCGCAGCCGGGTCCGGGGCGGTCTGAGCCGGAGAGGCGGCCCTGTCCGGCTCCTCCCCCGGGACGGGGGCCTGGACCGGGTTTTCCCGGAGCCATTTTTCCAGCCCCCGCCTCTGATCCTCCAGGAGCCGCCGATCCGCCTCGAGGGCCTCGTCCCTCCGGGGCGGCCCCGCCAGAAACGAGGAGGCCCGGCCGCTCAGTGGAATTCCGCCGTCGGGGGACGGCGGCTCCACCATCGCAGGGGTTTTCACCACCTCAGGGGGGGTCCGCGCCTCCGGCCCCGGCTTCTCCGGGACCCGGGCGGGGGGCCGGGGTTCGGGCTTCGGCGTCACGACGGGGGGCCGGGGCGCCGGGGGAACCCGGGGGGAAGTCTCCCGGAGGGCCGTCATGCTCAGGGGTTTGCCGGTCTCTGCCGGGGCGGGCTTTTCCGGCGCTTCTCTCCCGGGGGTCTCCCGGTCCGGGGGGGACGGCGCCGGGGGCTCCTTCGCCGCCGGCAGAGTGAACTCCTGGAGCTCCACCAGGATGAGAGGCCGGGACTCGGGAAAGGGCCTGATGTCCCCCCAGGGGAGGAGGGCCGCCAGAAGGAACAGCAGACCGTGCAGCAAAGCCGCCAGAAGAATGCTGACGCCCAGCCTGTCCCGATCGTGATAATTCATGCGATTAGTCCGTCTTCTCCCGGGTCTTCAGTCCGATGCCCCGGTAACCCTCCCGGCGCAGGACGTCCAGGACCTGGATCATCAGCTTGTAGGAAACCCCCTGGTCTCCTTCGACGATGATCGAGGACATCTTGTCCGCGGGCTCCACCGGAAGACGTCCCAGGCTCGCCTCCAGGCCCTCCAGACTGGTGCGTTCCCGATTCAGATAGATTTCCTCCTCCGACACCACCGAGACCACCAGCCTGGAGGCCAGGACCGGCTCGGCGGTGGAGGACTCCGGAAGATTCAGGTTCAGCGCGGGGGTGACGATGAAGGTGGAGGAAACCAGGAAAAACAGCACCAGCTGGAACACCACATCGATCATGGGAACCAGGTCCAGGTTAACCGCGGGTTTCAGCCGTCTCTGGAACTCCATGGTCAGCCTCCGGAGGATTTCACCAGGATGAGCACCAGTTCGGTTACCCGATTCTCCAGCCGGATGATGGTGTGGTTGACCCGGTTGACCAGGTAATTATAGAAGATGATGGTGGGGATGGAAACGATGAGACCCGCGGCGGTGGTGATCAGGGCTTCGGCGATTCCCCGGGCCAGGAGGGTCGGGTCGCCCACCGCCCCGACGGTTCCCAGAACCCCGAAAGAGCGGATGTTCCCGGTTACGGTGCCCAGGAGCCCCAGAAGGGTGGCGATGTTGGCGATGGTGCCCAGGGCGGAGAGATACCTCTCCAGATGGGGGATTTCCATGTTCGCCGCCCCCACGACGGTGTCCTTAATCCTTTCCTCGGGATACTCCCGGTGCTCGATCCCGATGCGCATCAGATTGGCGATGGGCGAGGGGTTGGCCTCGCAGATGCTCAGGGCCTCGTCGAAGTGCCCCTTCACCAGGGCCGATTTGAGCCGGATCAGCATTTTTTCCTCGTCGGTGCGGATCTTGCGGAAAAAAATGAGCCGCTCCACCACGATGACCGTGGCGACAAAGGCGAGAAAGAGGATGATCCACAGGATGACCCCCCCCTTGTTCAGAAACATCAGCATACAGCCTCCTTCTACTCTAAAAAGAAACCGTCGTGGAGATCATCACCCGGAACCCGGGACCGATGAAGGGAGGGACCCGCGGTCTGCGTTCCTTCCCCAGGGCGGCCAGAAGGTCTTCCGCCGACAGGGAGAACTCCAGCCCCTCCCCGGGTTTGAGACTGCCCCGGAAACGGAGATCCGCAGTCGCTGTTCCGTCTCCGCTGTCGAAGACCCCGGAGAGGGAGGCTCCGGCCTTTCCCGTGGGGGAGAGAAAGCGGACCCCCGGCTCCCAGCGGTGGGCCTCTTCCAGAAAGGCCCGGTCGCCCAGAACGGTCTTCCCGGCGCCGTAGACCGAAAAACCGGAAAACAGTCGGAACGATGCCTCCGCCCCGATGATCCAGGATACCATGTCCTCCGATGAGAAGGGGAAGGAGGCGGCGGCGGGGTCGAAGTCCCGGAGCCGCAGCGCGCCCTCCCGGCGGAGGGCTTCGAAACGGCCCGACAGGCGGACCCGGTCGTCCCGGGTTTTCCCCTGGACTGAAGCCTCGCCGAACCAGGCGAAACCGTCTTTCAGCTCCGCCTGCAGGCCCAGGAGTCCCAGGTCCTTCCATAGCTCCCGATAATCGTACTCGCAGACCCGCAGCCCCCCCCGGACTCCGAAGGTGACCAGGTCCCCCCCCCGGCCGGAGACGCCCACGGTGAAGGGCAGGAGCGGGTCCCGGCCGCTCCAGAATACGCCCGCCCGGGCATCCAGACTCCATCCCTCCGGGAGAAACAGCGCGCCGGAGGCGGCGGCGTCGAAGCGGCGGACCGAGAGATCTCCCCGATCCGGCGAGAACCGGAGGCCGTACCGGACGGCCAGCCCCAGGCGATGGGTTTCCGCCGTGTAATCGGCGGCCCCTCCGGCGGCGGCGGAGTATTCCGCTCCGGTCCGTTCGATCCCCGGGGGCGTCGCCTCCGGGGAGGTCAGGGTCTTTCCCGCGAAGGCGCCGGTTCCGGTGACACGCAGGGAAACCTTTTCGGCGGGGCGCAGACTCAACGCGGTGTCGGCGGCGACGAGACGGGTGACGGCGGAGTAGACCGGCGAAAGGCGCTGGAGGCCCTCCTCGGTTTCCCGGTAGGAGGCTCCGGCGGCCAGGGTTCCTCCGGCGATGTCCATGTCGAAAGCGGCGTCCACTCCGTCGTCCCGGCGGAAATACCCCGTGCCGGGGGAGCGGAAGCCGAAGCCGTCCGCCCCGTCGTGGGAAAATGCGGCCCGAAAGCGCAGGTCCCCGCCGGTCTTCGCCACCGACAGCTCCCCCAGGATGCCGTTCATGCTTCCCACCCCCAGGGTCCCCCGGCCGAACACCGAGGATTCAGTGGTCCGACGGGTGGCGGAGCCGTCCCGAACTCCGTCTCCCTCCACGATGCTCCCGGGAATCGGGGGCTCCGGCGCGAGGGACGGGTCCGGCGCGGGAAAGGGGAGCGTGGGAGGTTCCTCCCCGGGGAAAACCGGCTCCAGATCCTCCGGGGGAAGACCCTCGATCCGGAACACCATCCCCGGCAGGACCAGGTCCGGTCCTGCCGTTTCCCGGGCGTTCCGCGTCTCCTGCGCCCCGGAAAAGCCGCAGAATAAAAGAGACAAAAGAAGGGCAATGACGGGAGATCCCCTCTTCATCGGTCACCTCGCAGATATTTTTCCCCTTCCGCGGCCCAGTCGGTGCCGGGGAAGTTCTTCCGTAAAAGCCGGGCCAGCCGGTCCGCCTCGTCGGGGCGCGCGGCCAGGGTCATCGTTTCCGCAGCCCCCAGCAGACTCCGGGCCACCAGGTCGGGTTCCGCGCCGGCGATGGAGGCGGCGGCCAGGTAATGAGCCGCCGCTTCTTCGAAGTTCCGGGCACGACGGGAAAGGCCGGCCAGAAGGTACTCCGCCCGCGCCGCCGTCCCCGGGTCCTCCTTCGTCCTGCCCCGCAGATCGTCCAGAAGGGGCCGGGCTTTTTCCGAGACCGGATGGGGCCGTCCGGCGTAAAAGACCGCCAGTTCCAGAAGAGCCCGGCGCCCCTCCGGCGTGGCAGCGCCCCCCGCCCGCCGGGCCTCCACCAGCAGCGCCGCTTCCCGTTCCGCCGCCCCTTCCGCCATCAGCCGAAGTTCCTGCAGACGCTTCTCCGCCCCGAACCCCGCCGCTTCGACGGGGTATCGGGACAGAATTTCCCGGTACATCTCCGCCCCCCGGGCGAGGTCCCCCAGCCCGATATGGATCTCCGCCGCCTCCCGGAGTGCGCTGGGACGCAGGGGGCTGGCCGTCCATTTTTCCGTAAGGTTTTCCAGAAGGAGCAGGGCGCCGTGGCGTTCTCCCGCCTTCGCCGCGGCCAGGGCTCCCCAGTACAGGGCCTGGTCCAGATGCCTCCCCGCGGGATAGGCGCTTCGGTAATCGTGAAACGCCCCCCGGGCCTCGGCCCACCGCCCGGCGGCGTACAGCAGTTCGCCCCGGCGCATCAGGGCGGATTCGCCCAGCGCAGAGGACGGGTAAAGCCCGGGGATTTTCCTGTACTCCCCGGCGGCGGCGTTCACGTCCCCCGAGGCGGCCAGAGCCGCGGCGTACTCGAAATGGGCCTCCGGGGCGAGTTCAAGTCCGGGGTCGGCGGTAAACAGGCGCCGGTACTCCCGGGCGGCGTCGGCGAAACGCTCCAGCGCCCCATAGGTCTGTCCCAGAAGAAAGACGCTCCTCCGGCGCAGGACCGGACCCCCGTCGGCCTCGCCCCGGCGCAGGGCCTCTTCGAGGATCCCCGCGGTCTCGGGGAAGAGTTTCAGGCTGTAGGCGCACCAGGCCCCATAGTAGGAGGCCCGAAAGAAATACCCGTCCCGCGCCGCCTCCCGGAGGGCCGGGAGGGCTTCCCCGTAGCGGGCCTGCCGGTACAGGGCCCAGCCGAAAAAGAACCGGGCGGAGGGGACGATCTCCTTCGGGAGCCCCCCTTCCTTCCGAAGGCTGCGGCCCAGGGCCTCTGAGGCGGCGGAATAATTTCCCCGGTTGAGTTCCGCGGTCCCCAGGAGATATTCCGCCGTCCCCCGGTCCCCCGGGCTTCCCGAAGCCGGACCCCGGCTCAGCATGGTTCCGGCGGTTTCCGCCAGCCCCGGATAATCCCGGACAGCCGCCTGGGTCCGGGCCAGATCCAGAAGGACTCCGGGTTCTCCGGGGACAAGCTGCAGATACGCCTCCAGGGCCTGGCGGGCTTTTTCCTCCCTCCCTGTCCCCCGGGCGGCGTAATACGCCATCCGCAAAAGCGGGGCTTCCAGGTCCCCGGCGCCGCCCCGGGAGAGGGCCCGATCCGCGTCCTGGGCCGCCTCGGCGGCCCGCCCCAGGGAAAGAAGGGCCCGGGCCCGCAGGTAGAGCCCCCGGAGGTAGCCCGCCCTGTGGGCGTTTTCCGGAGCGACGGCGGGCCGCAGCAGGGCTTCGGCCTCTCCGGGGCGTCCTCTCCGGGCCTCCGCCTCGCCCAGAACGAGGCGGTAACGGAAATCCTCCTCGGGATCCTGGGCCGGGAGGGCGCGCCTCACCGTCTCTGCGGCGGGGCGGTACAGTTCCCGGTCCGCGTCGGGATTGTTTTCCGCCGACACCGAAACGATATGGGCGCAGTAGCGGACCCTCCGGCCGGGGTCCGCCGTGGACAGGAGGTCCCGCAGCGCGGAGCCGGCTTCCCCGTAGCGGCCCAGGGCGGCCCGGGCAAGGCAGAGGTACAGGAGGGCCTGCTCCGCCGGCTCGCCCTCCGCCCCTTCGGCGAGAAAAGCGGAGAACTCCCTCTGCGCCCCTTCGTAATCTTCCATCCGATAGGAGCCGAGCCCCTTCCAGAACGGAACCAGTCCGAGAAAACGGGTGGACCGGTAGCGCAGTTCGATCCTCCGGAACAGCTCCACCGATTCCCGGTACCGTCCCAGAAAGTACAGGGCCGAAGCCCGCCGGAACCAGGCGTCCGGTGCGAGCCGTGAGGAGGGATGGGCTTTTAGAAAAGCGTCGATCCGTTCCAGGGAGAGATCGTATTTTCGTTCCCGGTACAGTTTTTCCCCCTCCCCGAACAGGAGGGTTTCGTCCTCCGCCCCGAAGACGGCGGCGGCGACCAGGACGGCCAGAACCAGCGCCAATGGGCCTTTCATAGGCTACAAGGATACCCCAGGGTGCCGGATTGTTCAATGTCGGGCGCACCGAGGCGGGAGGGGACGAGTCCGGAAATGGGGACGCCCGGGCCTCACGATGCCCGGCCGGTCTCGCCGGCGGTTTACGAGCGGTTCTCGTCCGGTTCTCGGGCAAAGCCAAGGCGTCTTCGGGCAAAGCCCGGGCGGTTTCAGGCGAAGCCGGACCGGTCTCACCGGCTCCCCGACGTCCTCGGACAAAATCCGGTCGGCTTAGGCCAAAGCACGGGCGATGGCTGGGCGGTTTAAGGCAAAGCCAGGGCGGCTTAGGCCAAAGCACGGGCAAAACCAGGACTGCCTCAGACGGAGCCGGACCTGATCCGGACCGGTTTCGGCGGACTACTCCAGGGGTGGCCCGTTGAAGCGGGGGGGAGCGAAGTCCGGCCCGGACCTGACCCGGACCAGATGGACGAAATCCCCGGCGTAGCGGGCATGCAGCGACTCCAGGCCGGTTTCGACGTTCCGCTCAAAAACCGGGGCGGCGAAGGTCCCATCCTCCCGAAAATGGGGGAACAGAACCGCCACATGGACATGCTGGCGAAGGACCGGTTCCCGGCCGAATTCCCGGTTTATCGACGCCAGGTAGAAGTATCCGGGCTCGGAAAGGGCCAGATAGTACAGGATCGACGGCAGCTCCGCGACGGGGTAACCCATGTCTTCCTTATACTTCCAGTGGGGGAGCCTCCGGACATCCTGGGACTCGATTCCGGAGCCGCCGGACCCGTCGAGACCCGCCAGGGCCACGGCGATGTTCCGGGTCCAGTCGAGGCCGAAAAAGGGATCCCTCTCCTCCTCGAAGCGCCGGGAGATGAAGCTCCCCCGGGCCTCCAGGGGCTTTTTCTTCAGCGCCTCCAGGGAGAGGTAACGTCCCGTCCGGGGCCGGTAGAGTCCGTCGGCCACCCACTTGGCGAAACCGGAGCAGTTGAACCCCGGCAGCTTCTCCTGGGATCGCAGGGATTCGATGAACACCAGCCTGCCGTTTTCGTCCATGGCCCCGTCCTCCGCATCGGGAAGCCCCGGAAGAGCCTTCCTGACGGCGGCGACCATGCGCCGGGAATCCCCGTAGGCTTCCGGATCAACCGGGGCCAGAAGGGTGTCCCAGTCCACCGTCCCCCGGGTAAGTCGGACGATGTCGACGAAAGGTCCGGTGAGAAGATCGACAAAGGAGCGGCCCACCGGCACATCCTTGTGGAGCCTCTTGCCGAAAAGGTACACATCCATCCGGGACCTTCCCGACACAGGGCCCCGGGGGTCCGGAAAGACCCGGACGAAGCTCCCCTCCTCCCGGCGGTGGAAAATTTTCGCCTGCACGAAGGCCCCGGTCCGGAGATCCCTCTTTACGATCCAGGACCCCCGGGAAACCAGCGGGAAGCCTGACCCTTCCTCGTTGAGAAAGAGGAGATAAAAGAAGTCGGCGGTCCTCTGCACCTCCACGGCCACCCGGTGTTCCTCTCCCCGCTGCCGGATCACCTCCCGGGGCGTCGACAGAACCTCCCAGGTGGGGGCGGTTATGAGGTCCCTTTTGAGCTGCCGGACCTCCACGTTTTCCCTGATATCCGGCCCAGGAGAGATCCCGTCGGCGGCGGCGAGAGCGCCGAAAAAAGCGAAAAAGATGATGCCTATGTTTCTCACCGATCCTCCAACAGACCCCAGAGGTCTCCAGACTGGGCCGGGCCTGCGTCTCCGACCCCGTCGGCGGCGGTCTCCGACCCGGCGCCCCTTCCGGGGGCGCCGGCCCTCCCTCCGGAGGTGCCGGCCCCCACTCCGGCTGCGCCGGTCGTGGCATCGGCTTCGTCGGCCGGGACCCTGGTTCCACCGCCCCGGGCATCCTTTTCGCCGGCCGGTGTTTCGGCTCCGCCGGCCGGGACCTCCGCTTTGCCGGTCGCTGCATCGGCACCGCCGGCCGGGACCGGCGGTGCCGATGCCCCGGTTCCACCCACTACGGCGCCGTCCCGGGCCCCATGGGAGGCGATCCCCGCCCCGGCAAGGAAAGAGGGCCGGGAGAAAATCCTCTCCGTGGGAACGTCGGTAATGTCATCGGCCGTTCGGACTCCGGGCATGAGGGCCTGAATCCGGACGGCCTCGGCCCCAAGGGGTATGGCCTCCTCACCGTTCCGGAAGAGGTCCCGTCGGACAATGTAGATTCCCGTCGTCATCGGCCCGTCGGGCCCGGGATAAAGCAGGGCGGACACCCGGGCGCCGCGGCCGTAATGACCCGCCAGAAGATCCCGATGCGGGAAAGCGCGGGAGAAGCGGTTCAGGGGAAGGAATGCCAGGGTATGGACCCCGCTTTCGTCCAGTTTCCTGCCCGGCCCCTCCCGGTCGCAGAGCTCCCAGAAGGCCCCGGCGGCCACCGACGAATAGACCGCCGGACTGCCGTCGGGCCCCACCAGCAGACGGCCCCGGGAATCGAAGAAGGGGAAGTCCGGGACCCCCAGGACCTCCACCCGGGGGGAGTCGAACAGAAACCGTCCCCGCCCCCGGACCAGACTCCGCACCGGAGAGTGGAGGGACCCCCCGGCGAAGATGAACCAGGGCGGGGTGGTCCCGCAGTTGCAGGCCGCTTCCCGGACCGCCGCCGCCAGTCCCTCCAGGGCCGGCAGAGCCTCCGCCGCCGGTATCCCGTCGGGCAGCAGCGTCACCAGCCCGACCCGGCCCCGGGCCAGGGCGGCCCCGGCGGCGGCGTAGTCCCGGGGGTGTCCCCGGCCGCGGGGGTATACCCGCATCTCCAGGGGGGGAGGGGTCTGCCGGTCCGCCCGCCCGGCGAGGCGGCCCGCCTGGAGGATCCGTCCCGGAGTCAGTTCCAGAAGGCCCGCTATCAGGTTCTCCCGCCCCTGGGGGGGGAGGAGTTCCCAGATCCGGCGCAGGTGCCCCTGGCCTGGGGGGAAGAGGGACTTCTCGGTGAAGCGGAGCTTCCTCGCCCGGAGCCGTTGGGCGCTCTCCCACACCTCCAGGAGCCGGCTTCGCACCGCTCCCACCAGGGCCTTTTCATCCTCCCGGCCGCCGGCAAGTTCGTCCAGAAGGGCGAGCTTCGCCCCCTCCACGGTATAACGCTTTTCCTGGATCAGATACCGCAGCCGGTACAGGAGATTCAGTTCCCGGTCCCCGTAGACCCGCCGCCCCCCGGTGTCCTTGGGGGGATCCAGCAGAGGAATTTCCGCTTCCCAGTAGCGCAGGATATGGGGTTTGATGTCCAGAAGCCGGCAAATCTCCCCGATACCCAGGCGTTTCATCAGTCCCGGTCCCTGGAGCGCACCTCGATATCCAGCGGAACGTCGCGGAAGCCGAAATCGCTCCTGAGTCTGTTTTTTATATAGCCGATGTACGAAGCGGGGAAGCCCTCTCCGTGATTGACGAAGAGCACGAAACGCAGGGGTCTGGTCCTGACCTGGGTCATGTAGCGGATCTTGAAACGGCGCCTGCCGTCCCGGGGGGGAGGGTTCTCCCCGGTCCAGGACGCCAGGGCCCGGTTCAGAACCCCCGTCTCCACCCGCCTCTCCAGCTGGGCTTTGATTTCCAGAGCCGCCGCCGGAAGCCTGTCCAGATTCCAGCCCGTCCGGGCCGAAATCGGGATCACCGGGGCGAAATCCAGCACCGGAAACTGAAACCTGAGGCGGCTTTCCACGGTTTTAAAGGCCCCCTTCCCCCCTTCCATCAGATCCCATTTGTTCAGCGCCAGCACGATGCCCCGGCCCTTCCTGACGATCTGATCAGCGATCTTCTTGTCCTGCTCCGCCAGTCCCTCCACGGCGTCGATGAGGAGAAACACCACATCCGCGTCCCGGATGCCGGCGATGGCCCGGTTCACCGAATAGTACTCCACGTCTTCGGTGACCTTCGCCTTCCTGCGGATCCCTGCGGTATCCAGGATGCGGATGACCTTCCCGCGGTATTCGAAGCGGCCCTCCAGCACATCCCGGGTGGTGCCGGGGATGGGGGAGACGATGGACTCCTCCGACCCCAGGAGGCGGTTGAACAGCGTCGATTTTCCGGTGTTGGGCTTGCCCAGCACCGCTATGGTGGCGTCCTGGCCGGGGGACGGTTCGGCCCCGGATTCGGGAAAGCGGGAAAAATCGATCCGGCGGGACAACATGTCCTCCAGTTCGCCGCAATTTCGCCCGTGGGCGGAAGACAGGAAGACGGTGTCGGGAAAGCCCAGGGCCAGATATTCCCCCGCCGCCCCCTCCCGTGCCTCGGTGTCCACCTTGTTCACCACCAGGACAACCTTGTCCGCGAAGCGCCGCACCACCGCCAGGACCTCCTGGTCCTCTCCGGTGAGTTCCCCGATTTCCAGCATGAAAACGATGAGGTCCGCCTTTTCCAGATACGCGAGGCTCCTGCCGCTGACCTCCGCGTCCATACCCTCCGCCCCGGGACGGATGCCCCCGGTATCCACCAGCCGGACGCTGCCGCCGTCCAGCTGCAGGACCC
>Ga0302247_1001534_pt1 | contig 17456 bp, 15 predicted proteins | sample AAG_UR_Ile_MG_FD_193529 | JGI IMG/M metagenome (GOLD analysis project Ga0302247, IMG submission 193529) | Enriched activated sludge microbial communities from anaerobic digester in WTTP, New Holstein, Wisconsin, United States - AAG_UR_Ile | ecosystem: Engineered > Bioreactor > Anaerobic >...
ACCTCGAGGCCGGCGGCGAGACCCCGGGCCAGGTGCGTCTTGCCCGCGCCCAGCGGGCCGATCAGGGCGAGGGTGTCCCCCGCGACCAGGACGCGGCCCAGGGCGACGCCGAAGTCGAAGGTGGCCCCGGGATCGGGCAGATCGCAGGACAGGATCCGCAGGGGCTCGAGGGGGGCGCCGGTGGTGTCGCCGTTCATGGGGCCTCCGTCTGCGGGTCCGCGCCCGGGCCGTCGGTCGCCGGGGCCGACCCCGCCGGCGGCGCCTTCCGCCCCGGCTTGCGGGCGAAGATCCACACGCCGATGCCGAACATCACCACGCTGATCAACTGGGACGTGGACAGCCCCAGCACGGCCCCGCGGGGATCGGCGCGGAACATCTCCACGGTGAAACGCCCCACCGAGTAGGCCAGCAGGAACGCGCCGAGCACCTGGCCGTCCCACTTCTTGCGCGGATACAGCCAGAAGTAGAGCGCGAGGAAGATCCCCAGGTTGATGACCGCGCTGTACAACTGCGTGGGGTGCACGTGCAGGCTGTGGGGGGCGCTCTGGGCGATGAGCCCCGCCTTCACGTGGTCCTCCCAGGGTCCGAGCCATGGGCCGTAGCGCACCGCCCACGGGACCTGGCTCGGCGCGCCGTAGCAGCAGCCGTTGAGCAGGCAGCCGGTGCGCCCCAGGAACAGCCCCAGGGGCAGGATGTACCCGAACACGTCCCCCAGCTTCCAGAACGGGAGCCGGTGACGCCTCATGTACCAGAAGGCGAACCCGGACGCGAAGAGAAAGCCGCCGTAGAACACCAGGCCGCCCTTCCACACCTTGAAGACGGACAGGCAGTCCCGGGGCGGGTAGCACTTCCTGTTCTCGGAGTTGCACAAAAAGCCCTCGCCGCAGGACGCGTCGGTGGTGCAACGGTCCGTCGCCGGGCCGCCAGGCCCCAGGGGCACCTCGACCTGCTTCGGGTCGGTGCACAGATGGACGTAGTCGATGAACTGGCCGTCGGCGATCACGTGGAGAAACCGGGAGCCGAAGAGCGCGAAGATCATGATCAGCACGCCCATGTCATAGAGCTTGAGCGGCGAGATGCGCAGGCGCCGCCCCGCGCGCTCGAGCAGCCACAGCCCCACGAGGAAGGCCACGGCGAGCATGGTGAAATACGCCGGGAAGGTGACTTCGCCGATCAGGGGGAGATGGAACTCGAAAAGGACGGGCTTCATTTCAGCTTCCTTTTTCCGGAGCCGAAAGTATCATGCCCGCATGCTGACGCCAAGGATCATCGAAACGGACTACCTCGTCATCGGCTCGGGCATCGCCGGGCTCTACTTCGCCATCCACGCCGACGCCCACGGCTCGGTCACCGTGGTGACCAAGCGCAAGGTGTTCGACGGCAGCACGTACTACGCCCAGGGGGGCATCGCCGCCGTGCTCGGCGTGGACGACCTCCCCGCGAGCCACGTCGAGGACACCCTGCGCACCGGCGCCGGGCTGTGCAGCCGCGAGACGGTGGAGCGGGTGGTGGCCGAGGGCCCCGACCGCGTGCGGGACCTCATCGACAACCTGGGGTTCCCCGCCAACCGCGACGCCAAGGGCGAGCTGGACCTGGGCATGGAGGGCGGCCACTCGCACCGGCGCATCGTGCACGCGGACGACTTCACCGGCGTCGCGCTCATGGAGCACCTGGAGCAGAAGGTCCGCAGCCTGCCCAACGTGACGCTGCTCGAGAACCACTTCGTCGTGGACCTGCTGGGGATGGCCAAGTACGGCCAGCCCAACGCCTGCTTCGGCGCCTTCGTCATGGACGTCCCCACCGGGCGCATCGACACCGTGCTCGCGCGGGCCACCGTGCTCGCCACCGGCGGCGCGGGCAAGGTCTACCTGGTCACGTCCAACCCCGACACCGCGGTGGGCGACGGTATCGCCATGGCCTACCGCGTGGGCGCCGCGGTCGCCAACATGGAGTTTTACCAGTTCCACCCGACCTGCTTCTACCACCCGCAGGCGAAGAGCTTCCTCATCTCCGAGGCCCTGCGCGGCGAGGGCGGGATCCTGCGGCGCGCGGACGGCACCGCCTTCATGCCCGCCTACCACCCCAAGGCCGAGCTGGCCCCCCGTGACGTGGTGGCCCGCGCCATCGACAACGAGCTCAAGCGCACCGGCGACGACTGCGCCTTTCTGGACATGACCCACCTGGACCCCGAGTTCCTGGTGAAGCGCTTCCCCAACATCTCCGCCCACTGCCTGCAGTTCGGCGTGGACCTGCGCCGCCAGCCCATCCCGGTGGTGCCCGCCGCCCACTACTGCTGCGGCGGCGTGAACACCGACGCCGACGGCCGCTCCACCGTGCCCGGCCTCTTCGCCATCGGCGAGACCGCCCACACCGGCCTCCACGGCGCCTGCCGCCTCGCCTCCAACAGCCTGCTCGAGGCGCTGGTCTACGCCCACCGCGCCGCCGCCGCCGTGCGCGACTGCCCCCGCCTGCGCCCGCCGCAGTTGATCCCGTGGCGCACCGGCCAGGCCGTGTCCTCGGACGAGGGCGTCGTGGTGACCCACAACTGGGACGAGATCCGCCGCACCATGTGGAACTACGTGGGCATCGTGCGCACCGAGAAGCGCCTGGCCCGCGCGGCCTCGCGCATCCGCCTGATCCGCGAGGAGATCCACACCTACTACTGGAAGTTCCTGGTCACCCCCGAGCTCATCGAGCTGCGCAACCTGGCGCTGGTGGCGGACCTGATCTGCTTCGGCGCCCGGGGCCGCCAGGAGAGCCGCGGCCTGCACTACAACCTCGACTTCCCCGAGCGCAGCCCGTTCTACGAGCGCGACACCGTGCTCGTGCGCGGCACCGGCCCGGATCACGGGTAGGGCAGGCGACGGACTTTTAACGCATGAGTGGTATAAGTGTATGGTGATTCTGCGTACTGCCGCTATTCGGGCGGTACAGCTTCTGAAAACTCGAGATGTGCAGATCGATGGCCGACGATATCCGCTGGAAACAACGCTTCGACAACTATCAGCGTGCACTGCATCAACTCACGCTTGCAGTTCGTCTCATGGAGCAGCGTCCACTCTCGGACCTGGAACAACAAGGGCTCATCCATGGATTCGAGTTCACCCACGAACTGGCCTGGAACGTCCTGAAGGATTATCTGGAGTACGAGGGAATTTCGGGGCTCGTCGGCTCCAGAAGCACGGTTCGCGAAGCGTTCAAGCGCGGCCTGATCGCTGACGGCGAGGCCTGGATGGACATGATAGAAAAGCGCAACCTGTCCAGCCACACCTACAATCTCGACGTGGCGGCCCTCCTGGTTTCCGCCATCCGCGACGCCTACCACCCCCAATTTCTGGCGCTGCACGAGCGCTTGATCGCCGAGCTCTAGCCGTGCCTGAATTCGGGCTCCCCGACGCGACCCTGGCCGTCATCCGGCAGATCCTGGCAGCCTGTCCGGCGGTCGAAAAGGCGGTGCTGTACGGCTCCCGCGCCAAGGGCACCTATCGGCCCGGCTCCGACATCGACCTGACCCTTTTCGGGGACGGGCTCGACCTGCACATGCTCACGGACCTCGCCGCCCGACTCGAGGAGTCCCCGATCCCCTACCAGGTGGACCTCTCCCTGTGGAAGCTGCTCGATCACGCCGCGCTTCGGGAGCACATCGAACGGGTCGGGGTGGTTTTTTACCAGAAATATGATGATAAGGTGCAGGACTAGAGGACCGACCAATTATTTGATTCTGGCTTGTACTTTTTCCCGGTCGAAATCGAAATCGAAATCGAAATCGAAATCGGGATCAATCCAGACGGTGTCGGTGACCGTGGTTTCACGCGCAAGCAGAGCTTGCGCACTCCTTGCATGTTATTTTCACGCGCAAGCAGAGCTTGCGCACTCCCCGCTTTGATAATGACGGCGCGAGAATCCACCTTGCGTTCCGGGGGAAATCCCTCTACTTTGTCCGCAGGAATCCAACATGCGCCCCACCATGCCCTTCAACCCCCATTTCTTGATGTTCCTCTTTTCGCTGCTGCCGCTGGTGCTGCCGGCGCGGGCCTCCGGACAGTCCGGCACGACGCTGACCACCCGTGCCAGGATGGGCGCCCGCTACGACGAGGTCCGGATGTGCGTCGCCACCCCCGCGGGCGTCAACGGCGGACCAGCCGGGGACGTCTCCGCCCTCTTCTCCTGGTCCGCGGGGGGCGACCGCCGCCTGGAGTTCGACCTGCCCGTCATGCGGCCGATCCTCTTCGGCGCCGCCTTCCGGATGCTGCAGTTCGAGCCGTCCCTCGCGCTCACCTTCCAACTGGACCGGACCGCCAGCCGGGAGCTGCGCGCCGGACCGGTGGCCGGGGTCTCCCTCCATTACGGCCCCGACGAGGACTCGGAACCCTCGGGAGAGGGCCGGACCGACTCGTTCTTCGCCCTGGGGCCGTTCGTCGGAGGGACCGGCGCCATCACCTTCCTGCGCCCGGGTCACGCCTTCGACCTCCAGATCGGCGTGACCGTCTACGCCACGCGCCTGTTCTCCTTCGACGACGACCCGGACCACGGCGGGTTCGTGTTCGGCGGGTCACTGGACGTGGGCTTCAGGTTCCGCTGATCGAGGCGGACCTGGTCCCCATCTCGACGAAGGTCGCTTTGGGATTTCGATTTCGATTCACATCCGGCTTGAGTCTCGGAATTTCATGATTTATTTTCTCTGATGTTGGATATCATGCGACCCGTGCTCTTCATCCTTCCCCTGCTGATCTGGCTCCTGCCGCGCCCGGTGGCGGCCATGGAGCCCGCCGCCTGCGAGCCGTACGGCGTGCCCTTCTCGCCTGGGGCGTTTCCCGGGAGTCACCGGCCGGTGCGCGTCAGCGTCGACGGCGGGTGGCTCGAGCTCTTCAGCCTGGGCCGGCGGGTCGGCTCCGTGCGCCTGGGCTTCACGCCGAGGCGCGCGACCGTCCACGGCTCGACCGTCGTGATCGTGGGTCCGGAGCTGGGGCTGACCCTCGTGGACCTCGCCGACCTCACCGCGCCCCGGATCGCCGCCCGCCTGGCCGCGGACCTCCCCGTGGACGGCTACCGCGTGGAGGACGACCGGCTCTATCCGACCCTGGGCGGCCGGCCCCTGTGCGCAAACAGCGTCCACCAATCGGACCTGCAGGCGCGCTCAGAAGCCATGTCCCGAATCCGTCCCCACGGGATCGTCGAGCTCGGCCTTGGCCTGGGAGTCGGCAGCTACCTGCACAGCGGGTTCATCGGCGCGGGGCTCCAGCTCCGCCTGCTCCACCAGTTCGGGCCGGGTCACTACCTCGGCCTGATGTTCGAGGGGACCGCCGCCTCCGGATCCGAACACGGCTGGATGATGTCCTTCTCCGCCTTCGGGTATCGATACCTGGGGCGTCACTTCTTCGCCGACGTCGCGCCGGTGGTCGCCCGCGCCGAGGGGTGCACGAGCAAGCCGGCGACCGTGGATGACTGCGAGGGGACCGACAAGGACTGGGTCCCCATGCTCAAGCTCCGGGGCGGCTGGATGATCCGCTGGGGGCGCGGGCTCGTGGGGCTCGCCGCCGAGGTGCAGGCGGGGCAGGCATTTTTCATGGGCGTGAACCTCTCGTTCGGCTTCGGTTGGGGAAGCGGAGGCGGCCGATGACCCTGTCCGCCCTCGCCTGGCTCCTGTTCACCACCTGCGTCGGCGACGACTGCCTGCCGTTCGAGTGGGTGCCCGACGACGCCTGCCGCCCCGGGCGGCGCGCGGCCCTGACGGTCGCGACTCCCGACACCGGTGGCGCGCTCCCGGGCCTCACGCTGCGCGCCACCAGGACGGCCGTCTTCGTGCTGCGCGACGCACGCACCGACGACCGCCGCGGCGCACGCGCGGTCCACCGGATCCCGAAGCCCTCGGGCACCCTCCACGCGCGCCAGTACGGACCCTGGCTCGTCTTCCTGCGCGGCGAACGCGGCCTCGAGGTCCATGATCTGAGGAGCTCGCCGCCGACGCTGACCCACCGGTACCGGTTCGGTCCCCCGGTCGACGGCGCCCGCACGGAAGGCCCGCTGCTGATCTTCACCTCGGGGGGGCGCGCCCTGTGCCGCCGCCCCCAGGCCGAGGTCCCCATCTCGAACACGCCGCTGCCCCGCCCCCCGGATCCCAACGCCGGCCGGCTCGTCCTCGAGGCCGCCGTCCTCTCCGGCGCAGGCCTGCACCTGCCCTTCGACGACTCACCCGGGGTCTCGTTCCCCGTCCGGGCGCGCCTCTTCGTCCGGCTCCCCTGGGAGCGGCACCTGATCGGGATCGGCCTCGACGTCGAGATGTCCAAGCATTGGGGGACCTTGTTGTTTTTTGGGTATCGCCATGAACTGAGCGACGCCTGGTTCGCCGACCTGCTGCTGGGGCTCGCCGATCGCATCGAGTCCGAGCCGCCGCCCGACAACCACCGCAACGATAACTGGCCCCTCCTGGGCGCGCGGCTGGGCTGGGTCCACCGCTTCGGCCCCCTGCGCTTGGGCTTCACGGTGACCGCCGGCGCCTGTGAAGAGCTGGTCAGCCTCTCCGCCCAGGTCTTCCTGGGCCTGCGCCTGTTCTGACCCCGACCGCCCCCGGCGCACCCCTTCCGAGCCCGGAATTCCGCGTACAATCACACCCGTTTCATTTTTCGCTTGATCAATGCGCCACGTACGTTACTATGCCCGCGCACTTTCCCAGGGAGGCGATATGTCATCCGAATCTCTCAACGAAGTCATCGAAAAACTGAAGCGGGAGGGCATCGAGGCCGCGAAGGTCGAGGGCGACCGCATCAAGCAGAAGGCCGAGGCCGACGCCGAGACCATCGAAATCGAGGCCCGCGCCAAGGCCAAGGCCATCGTGAACCAGGCCGAGGCCGAGGCGAAGAAGCTGCGTGAACAACTCCAGGTGGAGATGGAACGCGCGGCCAAGATCAGCCTCGCCGCGTTCAAGACCTCGGTCGAGAAGGCCATGGTGGTCCCCGCCGTCGACGAGTCCCTGGCCGCCCTGCTGGGCCAGCCCGCCCACCTCGAGAAGGTGATCGCCGAGATGATCAAGGGGTTCGCCGCGAACAACCTCAAGGGCGCCGACCTCGACGTGATCCTCCCCGAGAACCTCAAGGACCAGCTGGGCGCCGCGTTCGCCGCCAAGATGAAGCTCATGACCGCCGGCGGCGCCGTGAACGTGCAGTTCGACGACAACCTGCGCTTCGGCTTCAAGATCGGCCCGGGGGGCGAGGGCTTCGTCTTCGACCTCACCGACGAGGGCCTGCGCGAGATGTTCGTGAAGTTCGTGTCCCCGAAATTCCGGAGCCTGTTCTTCGGCTCCAGCTAGAAAGGGTGCGCGCGTGAATTACTACCGACTCGTCACCGCCCTGCCCCCGCTGCCCGACGGCTTCGGGCCGCTGGCCGTGCCCCTGCCCGAGGTGGTCGCACAGATCCTCGACGAGGTCGAGGGCGCCGACGCCGAGCTGGTCCACGCCCTGCTGTGGTTCATCGACACGCAGAACGCCGAGGCCGTGCTCCTGAAGAAGTCCCACTTCGACCCCCGGGGCACCGTCACCCTCGAGCAGCTCGAGACCCGCCAGGGCCTGCCCGCCTTCCTCGACGAGCTCCTGCGCTCCGAGGAGAGCCTGCAGCCGGCCCAGCAGGTGTCCCGCCTGTGGAACGCCTACTTCGCGCAGCTCAACGCCATCGCCGAGCGCCTGGACAACCGCTTCCTCTCCGAGTTCGTCGAGCTCGAGACCGGCCTGCGCAACGCCGTGGCCCGCGTCCGCGCCGACCAGATGAGCGTGGATCCCGACCTGGCGCAGGTGCACGGCGGCGAGGGCGCCGGCCTCTACCAGGCGCTGGTGCTGCGCGCCGCCGAGGCCCCCGACCCCGAGGCCCGGGAGCGCCTGCTCGACCGCGAGCGGGTGGCCCTGTACCAGGAGCTCGAGGGCATCGACCCGTTCTCCATCGACGCCATCCTGTCCTATCTCTCCGCCGCGCTGGTGCTCGACGCCTGGCGCGTGTCCGAGGCAACCGACCCTGAAACCATGCTGGAGGTGTTCGCTTGATCGATTCCTCTTTGACAACCGGACATGTGGTTGGCATCAACGGCAACATGATGGCCGTCGAGGTCGACACGGGTAGTGTAGTGCAGAACGAGGTGGCCTTCGTGAAGCTGCCGGAAGCGAAACTCAAGGCCGAGGTCATCAAGGTCATCGGCAAGAAGTGCTTCCTGCAGGTCTTCGAGGACACCACCGGCATCTCGGTGGGCATGCCCGTCGAGTTCACGGGGAACATGCTCGCCGTCGAGCTCGGACCGGGCCTCCTGGGGCAGATCTATGACGGCCTGCAGAACCCGCTGACCCTGCTCGAGAACAAGCAGCAGTTCTTCCTCCAGCGCGGCCAGTACAAGGAACCCATCGACCGCTCGAAGAAGTGGGACTGGAAGCCCCTGGTGGCCGTGGGCGACCGCGTGCGCGCCGGACAGTGGCTCGGCGAGGTGCCCGAGAAGTTCATCACCCACCGGGTGCTGACCCCCCTGGGCATGCACGGCACGGCGGTGGTGAAGAAGGTCCTCCCCGAGGGGTCCTACCCCATCACCGAGAAGGTGGCCGAGCTCGAGGTCAACGGGAAGACCGTGGCGCTCTCGATGTCGCAGGAGTGGCCCGTCAAGAAGGCCATCAAAGCGTACAAGGAGCGCATCTACCCCGAGGAGCTGCTCATCACGCGCCAGCGCATCATCGACACCCTGTTCCCCATCAGCCGCGGCGGCACGTCCTGCATCCCCGGCCCCTTCGGCGCGGGCAAGACGGTGCTCCAGCACCTGATCTCGAAGTTCTCCAGCGTCGATCTGGTCATCGTGGTGGCCTGCGGCGAGCGCGCGGGCGAGGTCGTCGAGCTCATCCACGAGTTCCCCGAGATGAAGGATCCCAAGACGGGCGGCTCGCTGATGGACCGCACGATCATCATCTGCAACACGTCCTCCATGCCCGTCGCCGCCCGCGAGGCCTCGGTGTACACGGGCATCACGCTGGGCGAGTACTACCGGCAGATGGGCCTGGACGTCCTGGTGCTGGCCGACTCCACCTCCCGGTGGGCGCAGGCCATGCGCGAGATGTCGGGGCGCCTCGAGGAGATCCCCGGCGAGGAGGCGTTCCCCGCCTACCTCGAGAGCCGCATCGCCGGCCTCTACGAGCGCGCCGGCCTGGTCCAGCTCCACAACGACAAGCACGGCGCGGTCACCCTCATCGGCACGGTCTCCCCGGCCGGCGGCAACTTCGAGGAGCCGGTCACCCAGGCGACCCTCAAGGTCGTGGGCGCCTTCCTCGGGCTGTCCCGCAAGCGCTCCGACGAGCGCAAGTTCCCGGCCATCGACCCGCTGGACTCCTACTCGCTCTACATCGACCAGATGGCCGACTCGCTGAACAAGAACCTGGACCGCGAGTGGACGAAGATGGTCCACGAGGCCGAGGAGCTCCTGCGCCGCGGCGCCGAGATCGGCAAGATGATGACCGTCGTCGGCGAGGAGGGCATCTCCATCGACGATCTGGTGGCCTACCTCAAGAGCGAGATGCTCGACTTCACCTACCTGCAGCAGAACGCCTTCGACGACATCGACTGCGCCGCCACCATCGAGCGCCAGGTCGCCGACTTCAAGCTCCTGTACAAGGCGCTCAAGACGCCGTTCTCGTTCGAGACCAAGCCCGAGGCCCGCAAGTTCTTCGTCGCCCTCCAGGACAACTTCTACCAGAAGAACTACGCCGCCGAGAGCTCCCCCGAGTACGCCAAGTTCGTCAGCAAGATCGAAGAAATCATCGTCTCCGGAGGTGGTCGCCTTGTTTAAGGAATACACGAAAATCACCAACATCATCGGCGACATCATCGAGCTGCCTGCCGAGGGCGTCACCTACCGCGAGCTCGCCGCGATCACCAACCACAACGGGGACACCTCGCTGGCGCAGGTCATCCGCATCGATGGCTCCAAGGTCTCCCTGCAGGTCTTCGCCGGCGCCAAGGGCATGTCCAACCGCGCCTCCGTGCGCTTTCTGGGCCACCCCATGCGCGTGCCCTTCTCCGAGGATCTCCTCGGCCGCATCTTCTCCGGCTCGGGCCAGCCCATCGACGGCAAGCCCGCCATCGCCAACGCCGCCGAGACCGACATCGGCGGCCCGTCCGTCAACCCGGTCAAGCGCGTCGTGCCCCGCAACTTCATCGAGACGCGCATCCCGATGATCGACATCTTCAACCCCCTCGTCGAGAGCCAGAAACTGCCGATCTTCTCGACCCCGGGCGAGCCCTTCAACGAGCTGCTCGCGCGCATCGCGCTCCAGGCCAAGGCCGACATCGTCATCCTCGGCGGCATCGGCCTGAAGTTCGACGAGTACATCGGCTTTCGGCGCAAGTTCGAGGAGGGCGGCATCATGGACCGCACGGTCATGTTCGTGCACACCGCCGCCGACCCCGTGGTCGAGCGCCTGCTGGTGCCCGACATGGCGCTGGCCGTGGCCGAGCAGTTCGGCATCGCCGGCAAGCGCGTGCTGGTGCTGCTCACCGACATGACCGCCTTCGCCGACGCCCTCAAGGAGATCAGCGTCGCCATGGAGCAGGTCCCCTCGAACCTTGGCTACCCGGGCTCGCTCTACTCGGATCTGGCCTCGCGCTACGAGAAGGCCGTCGACTTCGAGGGCGCCGGCTCCATCACGGTCCTCGCGGTCACCACCATGCCCGGCGGCGATGTCACGCACCCGGTGCCCGACAATACGGGCTACATCACCGAGGGCCAGTACTACCTGAACAACGGCGTGATCAACCCGTTCGGCTCCCTCTCGCGCCTGAAGCAGCTGGTCATCGGCAAGGTCACCCGCGACGACCACGGCGCGGTCATGAACGCCATGATCCGCCTGTACGCCAAGGCCCTCGAGTCCAAGAAGAAGATCTCCATGGGCTTCGAGAAGACCGAGACCGACGAGAAATATCTGCGCTATGCCGAGCTCTTCGAGGACCGCTTCATGTCGCTGCGCGTGGACATCCCGCTCAACGACGCGCTGGATCTGGGCTGGAAGACCATGGCCGAGTGCTTCGACCGCTCCGAGATCGGCGTGAAGAAGGAAGTCGTCGACGCCCGCTGGCCCAAGGGAGCGTAACCCATGGCGGAGAAGATCAAGCTCAACAAGAACAGCCTCCGGGATCAGAACCAGTCCCTGAAGTTGTACCTTGAGTTCCTGCCGACCCTCGAGCTGCGCAAGCAGCAGCTGCAGAGCGAGGTGGCCGCCGCGCAGAAGGAGCTCGACCGGGCCAAGGCCCGCGAGGAGGCCCTGCTCGACGACGCCCGCGGGTGGAAGGCCCGGCTCTACACCGTGCTGCCTCTGGTGCGCGACCTGCTCCAGGTCGACCTGGTGTCGGTCCACACCGCCAACGTCGCCGGCGTGCGCGTGCCGGTCTTCGACCGCGTGCTGTTCCGCCGCGGCGCCTACAGCCTGGCGGCCACGCCCTGGATCCTCGACGCCGCGATGGTCTTCTTCGAGAAGGCCATCTCGGCCCGCGAGCTCCTGCGGGTGCTGCGCGAGAAGCACGCGCTGCTCTCGCAGGAGCTGGTCAAGACCACCCAGCGCATCAACCTGTACGAAAAGGTCCTGATCCCGCAGACCCGCGAGAACATCCGCAAGATCAAGGTCTACCTCGGCGACCAGCAGACCGCCGCGGTGTGCCGCGCCAAGATCGCGAAGAACAAGATCGTGGTCAAGGCGGCAGGAGGCCAGTCATGAGTCTCGTCAGGATGAAGAAGGTCTCGTTCATCGGCCCGCTCCCGCGCCGGGACGAGACCGTCGCCGCGATCGAGAAGCTCGGCGTGGTGCACGTCCACGACCTCGCCGATCAGCCCGCCGAGCCCCCGGCCGAGCTCACGGCCGAGGTCGCCCGCGCCGGCCGCATCGTCGAGACCCTGCAGAAGGTGTACGACGGCTGCGCCGAGAAGCCCCACCTCCACGAGGACGGGGAGCTCCACGACCTTTTGGCCCACTACGACCACGTCACCGCGAAGAAGAACCAGTGGGAGCAGGAGCTCGCCGCCCTCGAGAAGGAGCTTCGCACGGTGCAGCCCTGGGGCCAGTTCGAGCTCAAGGACGTGCGCGCCCTCGAGGAGCGCGGGATCTTCCTGCGCCTGTATCACGCCACCGCCAAGGAGCTCGCCAAGGCCGGGCTCGCCCCCCTCGAGGGCGCCTTCTGGCACAGCGTGCTCCCCCTGCCCGGCGCCAAGGACCGCGGCATCGTCGCCTTCTTCCGCGGCCAGCCCCCCGAGGACGTGCCCTACGAGAAGGTCAGCTTCCCGCCCCGCTCGGTGCACGAGTTCGAGAAGGCGATCACCCATCACAACGTCGACCTCGACAAGGCCCGCGCGAACCTCGTGGAGCTAGCCGGCTTCCTGCCGGTGTTCCGCCGCTACCTGGCGGACGCCCAGGGCCGCCTGGGGCGTGCCCGGGTGCGCGGCGGCCTGCTCGAGGACGGGCCCGTCTTCGCCGTCGGCGGCTTCGCCCCGACCGCCAAGGTCGAGAAGATCGAGGCGGCCTTCGCCGGCACCACCACGGCTGTCCTCGTCGAGGAGCCCGGCCCCGAGGACGAGGTCCCCATCGCGTTCCACAACCACTGGATGATCGCCCCCTTCGAGGCCCTCATCAAGATGTTCAACCTGCCCACCTACCGGGAGCCCGATCCCACGGTCTTCGTGGCCCCCTTCATGGGCGTGTTCTTCGGCTTCTGCATGGGCGACGGTGCCTACGGCCTCATGCTGCTTTTGCTGGCCACCTTCCTGGCCGTGAAGAACAAGTCCAACCAGGCGGCCCTGCCGTTTTTCCGGCTGCTCCAGATCCTGGGCCTGTCCACCCTGGTGATCGGCCTGCTCCTGGGCTCGGTGTTCGGTGTCCAGCTGCCCACCCTGAAGGCGCTCGCGCCCCTGAAGGAGTTCTTCCCCCTGGCCCCCTTCGCGGCCGATCCCGGGAAGTTCTTCGGGCTGGCCCTCAAGTTCGGCGTGGTGCAGTTGATGGTCGGGTTCCTGATCAAGCTGGTGCTGTCGATCCGGCGCGGCGAGTTCCAGACGGTGCTGTGCACCATCGGCTGGATGATCCTGCTCGTGGCCGGCTACCTGGGCGTGGGCCTGAACCGGCTCGACACCGTCACCTTCAGCCTCGGCGGCGTCGCCGTGGCCCTCCTGTTCCTCTTCTCGAACCCGAGCCCGTCGGTGGCCAAGCGCCTGGGCGGCGGCGCATGGGCGCTGTACAACGTCTTCGGCCTGTTCGGCGACGTGATGAGCTACGCGCGCATCTTCGGCCTGGGCATGAGCTCGGGCATCATCGCCATGGTCATCAACCAGATGGCCATGGGCATGCTCGGCCCGCGGCCCAGCCTGGGCTGGATCTTCGCGCCCGTCCTGCTGGTGTTCGGGCACACGTTCAACTTCGCGATGTCGATCATCGGCAGCCTGGTCCACTCCGCCCGTCTGAACTTCCTGGAATACTACGGGAAGTTCTTCGACGGCGGCGGCAAGGCCTACGCGCCGTTCGGAGCGCAGAAACAATAACCCGTGGGCCGCCCCGCAGCGGCCCGGAAAAGGAGTTTTCAGACCATGAGCCTCTCCATCATCAGCTTGTCCTCCACCGTCCTGGCCCAGGCGGCCGACCTCGGCACCACCATCGGCATCGCCAACTTCTCCTGGAGCCAGTTCCTGGGCTTCCTCGGGCTGGGCCTTCTGGGCCTGGGCCTCTCGGGCTCCGCCATCGGGCTGGCCATCGCGGGCTCCGCCGTCGCCGGCATGCGCCCCGAGCGCCGCAACCTGGGCCTGGTGGTCTCGGTGCTCCCCGGCACCCAGGGCCTGTACTCCTTCGCCGTGGGCTTTTTGTGCATGAACAAACTGACGGCCACGGCCCCCGAGGCGATGTACCTCAAGGTCTTCGCCGCCGGCACCATCACCGGCATCGCCTGCCTGGTCTCGGGCTGGTACCAGGGCGTGGTCTGCGCCGCGGGCATCAAGAGCATCAACCAGGACAAGATGGGCGTGGGCAACGCGCTGCTTTTGGCCGTCTTCCCCGAGTTCTACGCCATCCTCTCCTTCGCTTTCGCCATGCTGCTGATCCGCTGATCCGGAAACGCTCTGTCCCTCTCCCTGGAGGAAACGCCATGAAAGTGCCACCGCACTCGCTCTGGCTGGCCGTCGGGCTGGTCGCGCTCTTCACCTGCACACCGGGGCCCCGTCCCGCCGCCGGCCCCGACGCCCCGATGGGGCCGGCCCCCGCAGCCGGCGGCCCCATGACCCCCGACGATCCCGGCGCCCCGCCGCCGCTGCCCGACGGCCCCGGCGCTACCCCGACCCCCGGGAGCGCGACGACGACGCCCGCTGCGGTGCCGGCGTTCGTCCCGAAGGACCCGCTGGCCCGTGACCTAGCCACGGGGAAGCTCGCACCGAAGGCGTACTACTACCAGCGCCTGCTGCTGGGCTTCTTGCCCGAGCTCGCCGACAAGGACTACCGCCCATCGGACGGCAAACCCGCCTTCGACGTGGGCGCCCTGCTGTACGCCCGCGCCAACCTCGCGTCCTACACCGCCGACGAGCAGCAGGTCATCCGGGCCTTCACCGCCGCGCCCGGGACGCCTGAGTTCTGGAACCTCCCCAAGGGCCTGGTCCGCAACCTCGCCCCCGGCGGCGCCGGGGAGTGCCTGAAGGAGTACGCCCGCGACGCGCTCGTGGACGGGACCGTGGACACGGTGGTCACCGACGTCGCGAAGACGAAGCACTTCGTGTTCCGCATGGTCCGCCTCAAGTCGTACTTCCCCGGCGACACCGAGGACCGGGTCAAGAAGGCGCTCGCGGCGAAGGTCCCCGACGTCGGAGGGGTCAAGCCCGAGGTCGCGCTCTCGGACTACCTCGATCGCACCTACGAGTATTTCGTCAAGGGCGCCCGGGGCACCGCCATGCGGGATCCCCACGGCCGCCTGCCGTTTGTACCCAAGGACGGCCTGATCCCGATCTACATCCCCGTGTGCAAGAGAGGCACGACCCACACGAATCCGTGCGCCTCCCCCGACGGGTGGATCTTCAGCGGCGTGGAGCTCGGTCTGGAGTGGACGAACCTGCGCCGCGTGGTGCTCCCCCACGAACTGTTCCACGTACTCCAGTACGTCTACTGGGGTTTCGCCACCGCCCCCGACAGCGACTGGCCCTTCGAGGCCTCGGCCGTGGCCGTGGAGAACCTGGTGGCCCCCGACGTGCGCCGCTGGAACGGCGGCAAGGAAGATGGTGGAGGCCCGCTGGATCGCGCCTTCAAGTGCCCGGAAGAGCCGCTGCACACCTCGCTGAAGGGGGAGTGTTCGGTGACCAAGAACCACCCCGCGCTGCTCTATCAGGGCGACTACAGCAAGTGGGCTTTGTTCGAGTTCTTCCTGCGCTCCCCGGACTTCGAACCGGCGCGGCTCAACTATTTCTTCACGCGCTTCCAGACCACTGGCGGCTCCGCGCCCCAGGCCATGGACCAGCTCCGCTGGAAGCTGCGGCTCCCCTGGTACCACGCGGCCCTGGTGGGCTCCGTGTCCGGGGAACCCGATGCGCTGGCCGCGGTGCGCCCGCATGTCGGCAAGTCCGACTCCGCCGACTACGCCCCCCACTGGCCGGACCGGTGGACCTACCGGCTGCGCGCGGGCTTTGTGAAGGGCAAGACCCACTCCTGGCGGTTCACACCTCAAGACGCCATCGACCAGTTCACCCCCACGTCGATCTCCAAAGCCCTGATCCCGCCGGGTGCGGCCCACCGCATCCTGATCGAGATACCGGCGGACACCAAGGCGCGCGACGAACTCCTGGGCATCGCCTTCAAGCCCAGCGACCGGAACCTGACCACGGCCAGTTACGCCCTCGACGGTGCTTCACCCTTTCAACCCAGCATCCAGAACATGACCGTCATCCGCGGCCCAGGACCCGCGTTCGAGGGCAAGCTCAGCCGGATCGGCTCCATCCCGGCCAAGGTGGCCGGGAAGCAGCCCGCGTTCGTGCTGATCCTGCTGGTCAACAACTCGGACGCGCCCGTCACCTACGACCTGGGAATCACCGTCACGGAATCGTGCATCGAGGAGTGCTCCAAGCATTACAACCAGCGGTTCCAGAGCTGCGTCGTGCCGTGGTGCACCGAACCCCAGGACGGCAAGGTCAGCCAGCGCTGCGTCCAGGAGCTCAAGGAGGATCTGGAGAAGAGCCTGGGGCTCGGCGGAGGCCGCCTCTCCTTCATCCGGGGCGCCACCCTGTGCCACTACATGTGCCGCAACTCGGTCGCCGCCTCCTTGCTCGACGAGCCCTACGCCGAGGGAAAGTCCAATCAGTGGAAGCGCAAGATCTCCGGCGGCGACGACGGCCCCGCGGGCTTCATCTCCCTGGAGCCCTGGCCCTCCCTCGACTGCGTCGACTTCATGAAGACCGGGACGATCAAGTAGCCGCGATCAGTTCAACTTGGGGAGCTCACGCGAGATGGTGTCGACCACGTGATGGCCGTTCGAGTCCTTGTCCTTGGCGGCCTCCAGGGCCTTGCGCAGCCCTTCGAGCGCCGCCTTGTTCTTCTCCTTCACGCCCTTGCGGCCTTCCTTCTCCGACGCCAGCCCGAGCTCCACGATGGCCTTCGCCGCGCCGGTCCGGGCCATCCAGTTCGCGTTCGGATCCTTGGCCAGATCGAGCAGGGCGCGGACCACCGGCTCCTCCTTGTACCAGGCAGGAACCCGCTTCGTGTCCTTGTCCACCTCCTCCTTGGGGATCCGGCCGAAGTCGTCCATCTCGGTCCAGGGCGGACGCTCCTCGGTGCGGGGCTTGTCGCCCAGCCGCTTGAGCGAGAGTTGAAAGGCCTTCTGGCTCGGCTTCTCGAGGAACACGTACGCGTTCCACATGTCCACGAGACCGGCGAAACAGGCGGAGTACAACTTCTCTTCCTTCGCGTCCTTGGTGTACTTGTCGTACAGGTGGACCACCTTCTCGTCCCAGTGCTGGTACATGCACTTGCAGACGGCCGCCCGGACCTCGATGGAGGCGTCCTTCTCGAGCATCTCGATGAGCCGATCCAGGAAGCCGGCGATGCCCTTGTTGGCGCTGGCGAGGTAGGTCGCCGCGTGGGCGCGCACGGCCTCGTTCTCGTGGGTGGAGGCGCTCTTGATCAGCCACTGGGCGATCTCGGGGTACTTGCGGGCCGACGTCCCGAGGGTGGCCACCATGGACTTGAGCACGGCGAGCTCCTTCTCGGTCGCGACGGCCTTGAGCAGCGGCGCCACCGCCGACTGGTCGAGCCCGTTCCACCAGCCGCTGGCGATGTGGTTCACCGCCTCGAAGCGGATCACGGCGCTCTCGTGGGTGAGCCACTTGAGGCCCAGCTCCAGCTTCTTTGGATAGATCAGTTTCTGCGCATCCTCGACCTTGAGGGCCTCGTCCATGGCCTTGCGCTGCGGACACTGCCAGTCGACCCCGCTCTCGGTGA
>Ga0302247_1001536_pt1 | contig 17445 bp, 18 predicted proteins | sample AAG_UR_Ile_MG_FD_193529 | JGI IMG/M metagenome (GOLD analysis project Ga0302247, IMG submission 193529) | Enriched activated sludge microbial communities from anaerobic digester in WTTP, New Holstein, Wisconsin, United States - AAG_UR_Ile | ecosystem: Engineered > Bioreactor > Anaerobic >...
GCCGCAACCTGCCATGCTTTCTTGCCGCATGGAACTGAGCTGGGTCATCATTTCCAAGCCCCGCTCATTGACGCCGCCGTCAAGGCCGATCATGCCGGGGTAGGTCATGAAGGCGTGCCCGAATCCTCCCTCCGGATCGGCAATGACCATGATGCGCCGCTCCAATTGCTCGGGCAGGTTGAAGTTGTCCTCATTCTTGCCGAAAATCAGCCTGCCGTCGCCGCCCGCCCATTCATCCCAGGCGCAAAAGCTGCTGCAGCCCCCGCCGCCCAGGGCGCCGGGACCGACAGCCGGAACGGCATCGGGATCACAGCAACCCCGCCAATAACCCGGGTGTACGTAGAGGCACCACTGATCGTAGTTGGTGTTCCACAGCAGGATCTGTTCGCGGGTGACGTCGGCGCCCGCGTCCAGGGCGCCGTCGGCAATGCCCTGGATCTCCTCCCGGCATGACGCGGGCAAAAACGGCTCCGCCATCCGCTGACCCCGCCACAGCATGTCCATGGCCGCTTTCGTGGTGGTATCGGTCTGGGCGGCGATAAAGGCCGCCGTTCCCAGGAGTGTCCGGTTCACCATGAGGCTGATTTGATCGGCAAGCAGGTAGCCGTGCTGATATCCCATTTCATAGGGCGCCCCCTTGACATGCAGGATGTTGACGCCTTTTTCTCTCATAAAGAGGGATTTTTTAAGCAGATGATCCTTGGCCATGAATTCCTCCTCAGGGTTTAATGGTTTGGTTGATGTCCCCAACGGTCTCGAAAAGATAGGCCAGGGAATCCAGTTTGTCATCAATCTCCATACCGAGCAACTGGGAAAAGGTATAGACGATACTGATGTCGCTCATAATCTCCGCGCCATCGCCCTGGGGCCGGGGGATATTCGCGATCAACCGGGCGCAGAACCAACTAGGTTGCCCGCACCTCACCGCGCCTGGGGGAAAATCCTGTTTTTGTTATTGACGCCGGGGGCCATCTTGCCTATAAAAATCCCCACAGAACGAAAAGGGGGATAAGATGAAGGCAACCGAAGAGGTCAACCCGGCCATATATTTACAACCTACCGATTTTATCGACAGTGATTCTCCCGTGGTGGCCGCCTATGCCCGGCAGGCGATCAACGGCGCCACGGCGGAAAAGGAAAAGGCCATCCGTCTGTACACCACGGTGCGGGACGGCATTCAGTACGACCCCTATCGCATCGACTTCACCCGCCACGACTTCCGGGCCTCTACCATCATCGGCAAGGGCTACGGCTACTGCGTGGCCAAGGCCATCGTCCTGACCGCCGCGGGCCGATGGGCAGGCATTCCCAGCCGCCTGCGCTTCGCCGACGTGCGGAATCACCTGACGACGGAGCGGCTGAAAAAGCTCATGAAAACCGACCTGTTCGTCTATCACGGCTATACGGAGTTCCTCCTGGGCGGCCGGTGGATCAAGGTCACGCCCACCTTCAACAGCACCCTGTGCGCTCGCTTCCGGGTCAAACCGCTGGACTTCGATGGGGTGCATGACGCGATTTTTCACCCCTACGACATGGAAGGACGGCGGCACATGGAGTATGTAACGGATCACGGCCCGTTCACCGATGTGCCCTATGAAAAGATCATCGAAATGTTCAAGACCCATTACGGAATTTATTTTCAGAAGGAAAAGCCGGTCGGCGCCGGGGCCTTCGATCGGGAAGCGGAAACCGACCGGCGGTAAGCTATTTCCATTCTATGGTATGGGTTTTCAGAAGAAAATCCTTGAATTCTTCCTTGGTGGTTTCCCGGATATCGGCGATATGCACGGTTATCGCCCGGTTGCAGAAGGCGAATCCGTCGGCTATGGTCTCGGGTTCGTCGTCCTCGTCGCAGAAGTGCTTGATGAACTCCTGCGCCACCTTTCTGGCATCCGCGATATTCTCCGCCGTCACAAGATAATGGTGGCGGCGGATCTCTTCATCTTCTTTCTCGGTAATCTTCACCCAGTAATCCGTCATTGCTCCTCCCCTGATGCATCCATAATTTTCTCGCCCTGCTCCCGGTATTTATTGAGGACCAGTTCAATGAGAACCATAAAATATTCGTAATTATCCCGAGCCGTCTGATACTGCCGCGGGGTGATCGACTCGCCGTTTTCCCCGTAGAACCTTGCCACCAAGCCCTCGAATTGCCGCTCCAGATCCGGATAGGCCGCCTGTGTATTGCCCAGGAGGCGTTCGTGAAGATATAGGGCCTCATATTTATTGTCGAGGACCGCGTCGATCTTTTCCGTCAGTTTCTCCATGGCGATTTATGCTTAACAAAAAATGACCGTCAAGGCAAATAGATTGCACATTTTTCTCCGCCCGGCAGGGAAGTCGTGACGGCGGGAAAGATGCCTCGGAACCGGGTCGCCAAGACGGATTACATGGTCCTCAAGGAGATGACCTAAAGGGGTAGGAAGAAAACTGCCAACCGGGGGACAACCCACTACTCATAAACAGATTTCCGCCTTGTCTCCTTCGAAAGGAAGACGAATAGGATCATCGTCATTTTCGATCCGATAAAACTTGGCACCGGTACGGCGGTTGTTCCCTGAATCGAGCTTTGTTTACATTGGCCGAATGGCGTTTTAATAGTACAAAAGGCGCGCGGCCTCGGTCAAGACGTAGCAGTTGCGCCCTTTATCCTTCGCCTTGTACATGGCGTCGTCCGCGCATCTCTTCAGACAATCGAAATCCATACCGTCCCAGGGATAAAGGGAGACGCCGGCGCTCACCGTAAGGCGCACCTCCCGGCCGTCGATGAAAAACGGTTCTTTGAAGGCGGCAATGACCTTTTCGGCAATATTGACGGCATCGCCGGGATAACGGACATCCGTCAGGATCACGATGAATTCATCGCCGCCGATGCGCGCCACGGTGTCTCCCTTGCGGACGAGGTGCTGCAGGCGCTTGGCGGCTCCCTTTAGGATATGATCCCCCGCCTCGTGTCCCATGGTATCGTTGAGATTCTTGAAGTTGTCCAGGTCCAGAAGCATCACGGCCAGGCCCCGATTTTTTCGGGCGGCGTTGGCCAGGGCGATTTCGACCCGGTCGTACAGAAGGTTCCGGTTGGGAAGGCCGGTGAGGAAGTCATGGAAGGCGTAGTAACGGATCTGCTTCTCCGCCCGGCGCCGTTCCGTGATGTCCCGGGCGATGCCCCGAAACCCGCGGGGGCGGTTCTCGTCGTCCCGGATCAGGATTATGGACACCTCCAGGGTCATTTTCTCGCCCTGCCGGTCGCGGATCTGCCATTCAAATCCCTTCACCGGTTCGCCGGTGGCGAATACCCTTCCAAAGACGCGCCGCCCGTTCGCGGCCTGCTCCTCGTCCACGAAATCCTGAAAGACGCGGCCGAGGACTTCCTCCTTGCGGTATCCCGCGGTGGTGGCAAAGGCGTCGTTGATGAAGAGGAATTTGCCGGTCAGATCAACCTCGTAGTATCCGTCCGTCATGTTCTCCACAATCGTCCGGTACCGTTCCTCACTGAGGCGCAGCGAGGCCTCCATCGCCTTCAGTTCCGTTACATCCATGGAATTGGCGAGGATTGCCCGCCTCCCCCGGTACTCCACGGCCCGGAGCGTTTCCATGATCCACCGGATACCGCCTTCCTTGTCCACCACCCGAAATTCGTAGGGGGCGGTCCGCACACCCTTGAGCATATCGACGGCGCATCTCCGCGCCGATTCCCGGTCCGCGGGATGGATGATGTCGATGGCCGCCCCGCCGATCATTTCCTCGGGTGTATATCCCACGTAACGGGCCGCATTGGTGTTGAGGTAGATGAACTTCCCCTCCTGAACCATGTACACCCCGGCATAGGAACTTTCCGCGATGATCCGGTACAGGGCCTCCGCCTGTTTCAGCTCCGATACGTCCCGGATCAGGGTCTGAACGTAGCGCCGGCCGCCAAGTTCCATGGCGCTCATGGACACCTCGCTGTCGAAGGACTCGCCGTCCAAGCGGCGGAAGCGCCATTCAAAGGACTGGGGTTCGCCGTCCATTGCCTTATGCAGCAGCACCAGCGACTTCTCCCGGGACAAGACCCCGTCGGGCTGTAACAATGGGGAAAGCTCTTCCGGAGCAGTCCCCATAAGCCTATCCTTTGTGCATCGGAACAAGTCGAGGCTCTTTTTATTGCAATCGATGATGCGGTGGAAATCACCCACCAAAATGGCGTCGTTGGCCGTCTCGAAGAGGGTATGATAGCGATTTTCCTTTTCCCGGAGTTCCTGCTCCAGGGTCTTCATTTTCGTGATGTCCTTGGAGACGATTGTGATGGCGTTTATCCGGTCGGGGTAAGCAGGGTCCCTGGCGGGGCTGTACGTGCGGAGAAATACCTGGCCGGTGGCCGCACTGAAATGTTCCTTCTGATGGGACTCTCCGCTGGCGATGACCTGGCGGAGTTGTTCCTGAAAAACCCGCGTCTCCTCAGCGGCATGCAGATCCGCGTAATTCTTGCCGATTATTTCGTCGAGCTCATGCTTTTGCTGGCGCAGATAGCAACCATTGGCGAAGAGATACCGCCCGCGGGCATCCACCAGATAAAAGAAATCGCTGGTCGATTCCACCAGGGAACGATAGGTCTCGTTCATTCACCCGTGGGCGAAGGAAATCTCCCCGATTTTGCCGATGGTTTCTTTCAGATCCCGAAACGTAGGTTGCATGTCCCCTCATACCGTCTCTTCCGTTCGGAACTGCTTCTAATATAAAATAATAAAGATTTCAACGATATTTTTATCGGTATTTATCATCATCAGTAGTTTTATATGTTTTGCGTGCACCAAACAGGACATTGGCATGGGCCAAGCGAGGACGGTTATAGGAACAACCGTTACATTATCTTAGGTATCATATTGATATGCATCATGTTTATCATTTATCCGAACTCGAGGATTTTTACCGGAACAGGGTCAGAGAGGATGCAGCAAGATGCGGCTGACCGATCCCCCGGGGCCGGTCGGCACCGACGGTTCAATCGGGACAATAAACACCCGACGCCCTCTGGTGTCGAGGAGTCGTGCATCGAGTTGCGCCCCGGGACCGGGGACAACACAGCCGTCTGGGGGTGTCGAGGGATCATCACGCCGGACCGGCGTCAGTCTCGGCGGGAGGGTATTTCCATTACGACGAGTGGCTTTTACCGGGTACTGTGCGGCTCTGCCTCCGGCACGGCGATCTCGACGCGGAAGCGGCGGGATTTCTTCCGGGCCAGGGCCGCCTCGTTCTTGTTGACAAACGACCGCGGTTCATAGGTCCAGCCCCGGTTCAGGCGCCGCTCCTCCCGGCGGAGACGGGCCAGGGCATACATGCCGATAACCGGAGCCAGGAGGCGGGTCCGCAGGCCGTAGGCGCGATAGAGATCCCTAAGGAGTTCGTCCATTTTGGCCGCCAGGTCTGGGTTCTTCTTGTACCATTTTTCCATAGCCCAGACCGCCCCCGTATAGGCGGTGCGCAGAGGCGCGGTATCCCAGGCGTAGCGGTCCCGGACGGCGGGATCGGGGTGGTTCCCGTAACGCCGCCAGCCCTGGAGCATGGTGCGGATGAGGCGGTAGAGGCTGGGACCGTTTTCCTCGAAATCCCGGCGGAACGCCTTGAGCAGGATCTCCTCTTCCTGACCGCCGGTGATGTGGCGGTGGCGATAGTTGAACCGGAGCTGCCCGTGCCGGTCGGCCAGGGGCAGCTCCGTCTCGGAAAGGATATCCCCATCCTCCATGTGCCGACGGTAGAGGGGTGTGCCGGGATTGGGGGTGTAGAGCATGAACTGATGAAAATCCGTGTCGTGGGAAACGGCGTAGGAGATGATCTCCTCCATGTCCTCGGGACGGTGCTCTTCCAGGCCGATGATGGAAGATCCCAGCACGCGGATGCCGTGGGACTGGAGCATCTTGACCAGGCGGCGGGTATCGACGCCGTTGAGCTTGGCGTAGGCGCTTTCCTTCCCCTCCAGGCCCATCCATATCCAGGTGACGCCCAGGCGCACCAGTTGCTCGATGGGATAAGATTGGATGACCCGGGCGGAGCTGAAGACATCGAGGGACCAGGACTTGCCGTGTTCCTCCATGAGTTCCAGCAGGCGGAGGGCCCTTCGGCGGTGGAGAAGGAAGTTTTCGTCCAGAACGAAGAAGGAGCGGACGGAGAGCTTCTCTTCCATGCGGCACATGACGGAAAAGAGCTCGTCGCCGGTTTCGTAGAAGTTGACGAAATTCCCCTTTCCCCCGAAGAATGCCGAGGTCGAGCAGAAATTGCATCCTATCGGACAACCCACCGACGGGATCAGGATGGCGGCGGTGTGTCCCTTCCGGTTGGGGAGTTCGATGCCCATCATGCGGGCGCCGAAGCCGGAAAGGACCAGCGGATGGTTGATCGGCGCCTCTTCGTCCTGACCCAGAAACCGCCGGAACCAGCGGATGCCGTCCCCCGGGACGACATAGTCGGCGTCGATGCGGCGATGGAGATCCTCCAGGGCGGCGATGTGACCCCCGACGACAATGGTCGCACCGGGTTGATAGCGGCGGATCAGGGCGCACATCTCCCGCACCTTGCCGATATTGGTAAGGATCGAACCGATCCCGATGATGTCGTAGTCGTTATTTTGCAGTTCCCGGATAAAATCCTCCCGGCGGGGAAAATCCAGGACCGTGCAGGGGGCCCCGATATTGGCCTGAATCATGAGGAGGCCAAAGGACCGGTGGAACATCCGCAGTGAAAAGCCCCCCTGAAGGCGGGTAACCTGATTGTGATACAGCTCCATCGGATTGTTCCCACGGCTCCCATATTGGTCGTCTTGGGCGTAGGGACCAAAAACGCTGGCGAGAAGGACATTGGCATTAGTACGCAGGGGATGGACGGGGACTTTGTGGCCGGCCATAATATATCTCCTTCGATTGGTATGGATTTATTCGTGCGATGGTGATCTTCATACGGAAGTCGAAGGGGAAATAAAAGCACTAATTGTTGATTTTACATTATTTTTACAAATGGCACTGACCGACGGCAACCATCCGTCATTGACAGTTCCACGGCGCTGGTGTAGCTAATCCTCACGCTTATGAAACGGGTAAAATGGTTTGTCCATCCGGTGGTGATCTTCATCCTTTCCATAGCGGCACTGGCCGCGTCCCTCTTTTTATACATCTATTGGTATCTGGAGGTAAGTACAGGTTTACAAAGAATAATCATGAAATACAGCCTCGATCCGGCCCAGTTTTTCGAGATCAAGACCTGGGTTGTGATCATGGTGCTCTCCATACTGGTCGGCCTCATCCTGACGGGGGTGTTCACAATTTTCGTCTATAACGAAAAGACCCAGCGCCTTTACCGGATGCAGCGGAGCTTCATCAACAGCTTTACCCATGAGCTTAAAACCCCTGTGGCTTCCCTACGCCTCTATCTCGACACCTTCTCACGCTACGATCTGCCCCGGGAAGACCAGCTCCGCTACCTGGGCTTCATGAGCCACGACGTCAACCGCCTGCTGGCGAATATCAACCGCATCCTCGATCTGGCCCGGATCGAGACGAAGAGTTATCAAAAAGGGCGGGAATGTATCGATATTGTTAAAATGATTGAAGAATTTTGCGAACAAAACTCCGATTTGTTTCGGGGGTGCGACATCGCCATCCACAACCCCTCCCAGGGCCGGCCCTACTACTGGATCAACAGGCCGCTGTTCGAGATGCTGCTCATGAACCTGTTCACCAATGCGATCAAATACAATCAATCCGACCGGCCCCGGATCAACATTACCTTCGTTCCCCAGAAAAATGGTCTCGACATCCGCATTACCGACAACGGCATGGGAATCGAAAAGGGAGAAACGAAAAAGATCTTCCGCAAGTTTTACCAGGTGGGGCGCACCGAGGACATGACGGCGAAGGGCACGGGATTGGGGCTTTATCTCGTCGAGCAGGTCGCCCTGATCCATCAGGCCCGGGTCACGGCGGAGAGCCCGGGACTGGGCAAGGGTTCGACCTTTACCCTGAAAATGCCCCCGGCGATCCGTGGCATGGAGACGGCGTCATGAAAGAACGAGCCGGGAAAAGGATTCTCATCGTGGAGGACGATCTGCATATAGCGGAAGGTATTAGGCTGAATCTGACCCTCAAGGGATACGAGGTGATGATCGCCGCCGACGGCATGGCGGCGCTCCGGGAGTGGCGGAACTGGCGGCCCCAGCTCATCGTTCTGGACATAATGCTCCCCGGCATCGACGGGCTTGCCGTCCTGCGTCATATCCGCATCGAAGACGAAAGGCTGCCGATCCTCATCCTCTCCGCGAAGAGCGAACCGGAATACCGCGTGAAGGGACTGTCCTACGGCGTTGACGATTACCTTTCCAAGCCGTTTCACCTCGACGAGTTCCTCCTGCGGGTGGAGCGTCTCCTGACCAGGGCGGCGTGGAATCATGAAGCGGCGCGGGAAAGCCGGGAGGACCGGGGAAGCGAAGGAATCGCCAATCTGGGAGCGACCTACCGCTTCGGCGAGAATACGGTCCATTTCGACACCTTCACCGCCCACGGCCGGTGCGGCGAGGTCAAGCTCACGGAGCAGGAGATGCGCCTCCTCAAGCTCTTCATCACCAATCGGGGCAAGCCCCTGAGCCGGAGCGAACTCCTGGAGATGGGCTGGGGATATACCGGCGCCACTCCCACCCGGACGGTGGACAATTTCATCGTCCGCTTTCGCAAGTATTTCGAGGCCAACCCCCAGGAGCCACGTTATTTCAAAAGCCTGCGGTCCGTCGGTTATGTCTTCGACCACGACGATTGATCCCCACCCCGGGTAGGCGCGCCTTCCCGCCCCCACCCGGGAAGATCTCCACCCCCAAGTCGTCAGGGTATATTGTGCTCCACGCATGTAGTTGATATTACTTGGGCGATGAAAGATAATCCGCCATTTTCAACCTGTTTCGGACCGAACAAATTTACCGCGTCCAAGTCGTCCTGCCCATTGACAAAAAACGTCTTCTTAAGGTAAGGCGCAATTAGTGTCAGCATATCAGTTTCCGAGAGGCAGATCTTCGTGAAAAAATATCTCATCGTCGCCCGGCCCTGGTCCTTTACCATGTCCATCATCTCCGTCACCGTGGGCGTCCTGCTCGCCGCCGACGACGGCGACATATCCTATCTCTGGTACGCCGTCACGGTCCTGGGAATCGTCCTTTTCCATGCTGCCGCCAACGTAATCAACGACTACTTCGACACCCGCTACCTGGTCGATGAAATCGACTCCCCCACCGCCAAATACCGCACCCATCCCATCCTCTCCGGGATGCTGACCCCCCGTCAGACCCTTGCGGAGGGCATCGTGCTCCTTACCCTCACCATCGCCATCGGTCTCGCGGCCGCGGTCCTGCGGTCCTATCACGTCCTCTGGATCGGCCTGGTGGGGATGCTGACCTGCATCTTCTATACGGCGGGTCCCGTCAAATTCAAGTATCACGCCCTGGGAGAGCTGGCCGTCTTCATGATGTGGGGCCCCCTCATGGTGGAAGGCGCCTACGCAGTGCAGCGTCAGGCCCTGTCCATGAAAGCCCTTTACGTGTCCGTCCCCTTCGGCCTGCTCGTAGCCCTGGTCCTCTTCGCCAACAACTTCCGCGACACCGCCTACGATTCCCGCCATGAGGTCAAGACCATCAGCATCCTTTTGGGCCGGGCCAAAAGCCACCATCTTTTCACCTTGATGATCATGGCGGCATATTTTTACGTCGTCGGCATGATCGCCGCCGGGGTCATCAGCTTCTGGGGTCTCCTGATCTTCCTCTCCCTCCCCCAGGCGATCAAACTGATCAAGACCTTCCGGGAAAAGATCCCCGATATGGCGGACGCCCTGGCGGCCCAGTTCAACATGGCCTTCGGGGTCCTTTTACTCATCGCCCTGTTTCTGGAAAACGTGGTGATCTATTGATTTCCAAAACGGTGTTCCTTGCCGGCCTTTGCTGGGCCTTTACCTTCGCCCTGCCCTGGGGAAATTTCTGGCTCAAAATCGGCGTCTCTGTCATCATCGTCTGCCTCTACTCCCTTAGATGGGAGAAACCGGTCCTGAACCCCCGGCCGGCCTCCGTGGCGGCGGGCATCTTGGCGGCGGCGGTCCTTTACGGGATATTCTACCTCGGCAACGCCCTGGCGCCCTATATCGTACCCGGCGCCCAGGGACAAGTGGGAGGTATCTACTCCTTGGGTGTTGGTACAGAGCGGGTACTGATTTTTCTGCTTTTGTGCTTTGTCACCGGTCCCGGCGAAGAGATCTTCTGGCGGGGCTTTCTTCAGGGGAGGCTCATGGCCCGGTGGGGCCCCGGCCGGGGCTTCGCCCTGACCACGCTGATCTACGGCGGCGTCCATGTCTTCTCCCTCAATCTGATGCTGATCTTGGCGGCCCTGGTGGCGGGGGCCTTCTGGGGCGGGCTGTATCTCTGGCGGCGCGATCTGACCTTGGTGATCGTCTCCCATTCCCTGTGGAGCGCCTTCATCTTCGCCGTTGCCCCCATCCGCTGACCGGGATACCGCCCCTAACCTCCCTGGGGATCTTTTCAGGAAACCGCGCCGGCGAATCATCCCGCAAAGGGGAGACGCCCCCGGGACAAAGAAACTTTGCCGGGCGCCTTAAAGAGTTTAAAAACGGAGATCGGCAACGCGATCAACACCTGAGGCAAAAGCGGCAGCAATGACGGAAAAGGACGCAATCGACACCATGAAGCCATCACCGGCCAAACCGGACCATCAGGGGAGAAAGGTCCTCATCGCCTATGCCGGCCTGGCCTTCGCCGTCCTGTGCTGGGCCGCCAACACCGTCCTGGCCCGTGGCGTCATCCAGGAGGTGAACCCCATGGCCCTGTCCTTCTGGCGCTGGGTCTTCGCCCTCGTCATGATTCTTCCCTTCGGATTCCTGTACGTAAAGCGGGATCTGCCCGTAATCAAAAACAACAAGCTGCCGCTTGTCGTTCTCTCCTTCTTCAGCGTCGCCGTTTACAATTCCCTTTTGTACGTCGCCGCCCATTTCACCACGGCCAACAACATGTCCATCGTCACGGCCAGCATGCCGGCCATCACCATCGTCGCGGCCTGGCTGATCATCCACGAACGGCCGCTGGTCTTCCAGGTCCTGGGCGTCGTCATCTCCACGACCGGGATGCTCTGGATCATCTTCCAAGGCTCCCCGGCCAACGTACGGAATCTGGTCTTCAATTACGGAGACCTGCTGGTGATCGTATCCGTGGCGAGCTGGTCCCTATATTCGGTGTTTCTGCGTAAATTCAGGATCGTTTTGCATCCCCTGAGCCTCCTGACCATGACCATCTCCCTGGGGCTGTTGTTCATCGCCCCGTTCTACATCGGGGAAATCATCGCTACCGGAACTTTCAGCTTCACTTTACGGGTCCTGCCGGTGTTTCTGTTTTTGGGCCTCTTTCCCTCGATTCTGGCCTATCTCTGCTGGAATATCGGCGTCGGCCGGGTCGGTCCGAGCACGGCGGCCATGTTCTTGTATTTACTACCAATCTTTGCCGCTTTTCTTTCCTTCGTATTTTTGGGCGAGAGGATCAGCGCCTATCATGTGCTGGGCGGGGCGCTGATCTTCATCGGCCTTTACCTGGCCAAGCCAAAGAACCCCGACCGCAAAAAAATGGTTTATCAGATGGATAGGAACAAGGGATGACTGAATTTTGGGTGGCAATGGGTCTGACCGTATTTGCCGGCATGGCCACGGGGGTGGGGAGCATCATCGCCTTCGCGGCCGGGCGGACGAATTACCGATTTCTCTCCGCGGCCACGGGCTTCTCTGCCGGGATCATGCTCTATGTATCCTTCGTGGAGATCTTTCCCGAAGGCCTGGCTGCCCTCACCCTGCACTACGGCGACGACCGGGGTCCCTGGTTCAACGCCGCCGCGTTCTTCGGCGGCATGCTGATCATCGGCCTGATCGACAATCTGGTCCCGGCGGCTGTGAACCCCCATGAAACCCACGCCGAAGCGGAAGCCCGGCCGCTCCACGACCCGGCGGCGCCGCCGCCGGAATCGGCCGCCGCCGCATTGTCCGATCCGGAAAGGGCCGCCGCCGGCTTCCACGACCACGGCCGCCCGGATCATCATCTTATGCGCACGGGTCTGTTCACCGCCCTGGCCATCGGCATCCATAATTTTCCCGAGGGCATGGTAACATTCCTCGCCGCCCTGGAAGATCCATCTCTGGGGATCGTCATCGCCCTGGCCGTCGCCCTGCACAACATCCCGGAAGGGATCAGCGTTTCCGTGCCGATCTACTACGCCACGGGCAACCGCCGTAAGGCCTTTTTCTACTCCCTTGTTAGTGGCCTGGCCGAACCGGCGGGGGCGGCCATCGGCTATCTGGCGATCCTGTTCTTCCTGGGCGGCCCAGGGGAGGCGATCCCGCCATCGCTCATGGGCATCCTGTTCGGAGGGATAGCCGGCGTCATGGTTTACATCAGCCTGGACGAACTGCTGCCCGCCAGCCGGGCCTATGGAAAGGGACACGACAGCCTTTTGGGGCTGGTCGCGGGAATGCTGGTCATGGCCCTGAGCCTCCTGCTGATGAAATGAATCCCCGCTCCGGAATCAGAAACTCAGCGTTACCGACATGCCCCCCACCAGATAGGAGTTCTGGCGGTCGGCAAAGGTCGTGTCACACTGCATGCTCCGGAACATCATGTCGTATTTCGCGTCGTCAACCATGGGAAAGATATAGGAAATCTGTGGCGTGACGGTAAGATACGCCGTCGGTTTGACGGGCAGGGTCAGGGAGATCACGGCGTCATGGAAATTATTGTACCGGTCGTTCAACGACCCGTCCGGCTTGCGGTCCGTACCGTTACTGTTGATCTTCAGGCGGTTTTCATCCTGGCTGATCAGGTAGCTGGCCGAGGCGGCCAGGGTCATCCCGACATATTCGTTGATCGGAAAGGTATGGGAGACGCCCAGCGACATATACCAGATCTGGGTGCTGTCGAAGGAGCGGCCCACCTTCAGTTTCGGGGCCAGGATTGTATTCAGGCCCAGGGTCAGGGAGACCTCCTGGTCATCCTTCATGTCCGGCCCGGCCCCGGTGACGTCGGAATTCCAGAAGGCGGCGTTGCCGAAATAGGCATAGGCCACGCCGGCATTCACGATTCCGAAGGACCGGTTATAGGCCAGGGTCACATCGGTTTCCGTCCAGTTTTGCCGTTTGTCGCCCTTGTAGGTGCACGTCTCGGACAGATAGGGACGGGTATCAAGGTTTCCCCAGATGGCGAGGGATAAGCCCTTGTAGCCCAGGAAAACCTCGGGCTGGATGACGATGCTGTTCCGGGACAGTTCATCGCCCTTGGAGATGTAGTTGCTTAAAACGCTTACCGTCAGATCGGCCGTAGGTTTCACCGGCTCGGCCTTTTGCTCGGCCCGCTGCTCGGGCTTTTTGGACCCTTCCGCCGAGGTCGCCGCCGCGGCGCCGGCAACGGTGCCGCAAAAAAACATGAGCGCCGCCAACCAAACGATAGGGCTAATCTTTTTGCCTCTCATATCGACCATCCTCGCTTCTTTTCATTATTCAATGCCGCCTGAAGAGCCGCCGTATAGCCGATTTGCCAGCAAAAGGAAAGTGGATACTGATCAGCGTCCAAATTATGAGGCACGGAATACCGCCCATAAAAATAAACCCGGCCCATAGGACAAAACCCGACCCGTCCTTCCCTCCGCCCTGACGCGTATTGCCGCCGTTTTCCCATTTCACAATCATCCTTTCCCCGATTGTTGAAAAACGTCTCCGGGATTATCTTAGGGCCGAAAGAAAGAAAGAGGAGGCAAAAAGACCATGACGACCAGAGGCATCCAGAGAATCGAGTTCAGGCCCGAGCGAGACATCCTGGGGAAGACCATAGCGAGGAACGGCGCCGGCCGCCACGCCATGGCGGGTTGTCAAGGGTTGTAGATTTAATCACGGAGAAAAAGAGAGGAGGCAGGAGCCATGAGAAAGACGGGAGCCAAAGACAAAGAGAGATTCGCCAAGAAGGCGGGCAAGACCTGGCTGGACCCCATGTGCACCCCCGTGGTCACCGGGTAGGACAAGGAACGGAGCATCAAACGATTCACATTGCAAAGAGAGAGGAGGCAGGGATCATGAAGAAGGAAAAGAAGACATACCGGGGCTGGGTTGACCCAATGGCCACCCCCTATCAGTACAAGAAGGGCTGATGACCGGACAAACAAGGAAGATCTGCCGCCTGGACGGCAAGATCTCCGGGGAGAGGCGGCACACCCGGACAACATGATTACCCGCCTCTCTCATACTAAAGGGCGGAGTCGAACGGACTCCGCCCTTTGTTTTTCCCGCCTTCGCCGCCCTCCCCTCGTCATACCCCCGGCAGATATAAAGAAATTGCTGCTGCCTCTTGCCGCACCCTAATTTATAATGATAAATTCTTCCAGCCAATGATTGACTGATTTCACAATCCATGTCAAAAGCAGGCCGTAAAAGATCGTGGAAGCCCTGATCGAAATCCCCTTCAGCTTCTATAACACGTTCGTCATCGAAAACAATTACGGCTTCAACACCACGACAAAGCACTTGTGGCTGTCCGATCTGCTCATGACAACGGCCCTTGGCCCTCGTGATTCTGTCTATACCGGTCTCTGCGGCCCCTGCACTGATTGCCGGGAGTTCCGGTTTAGGGCTCAGCGGTTGAAACAACATTACCAATAAGGACGGAAATGGATAACGGACCACTCAACAAGCAAGGAAAGGAATGATCATGGGAACAGTACACCGGACCGGATGTGTCCTCTGCCCCCAGAACTGCGGGTTGGAGGTCGAAGTGGAGAACAACCGCATCGTCAAGGTAAGGGGAGACAAGGGCAACGTCCGCAGCCGGGGATATGTCTGCCGGAAGGGATTGAATATCGCCAACCACCAGCATAACGTTGACCGTCTGAAATACCCGCTGAAACGGGTGAACGACGGCTTCGAGAGGATCTCCTGGGACCGGGCGATGGACGAGATTGCCGCGAAGCTGAAGGACATTGTCGGGCAATACGGACCCAAATCCTTTGCCTACATGGGCGGCGGGGGACAGGGATGCCATTTTGAAGCGGCTTTCGGCGTGCGCCTGATGCGCGGCCTGGGCTCACGCTATCATTACAGCCCCCTGACCCAGGAGTTTTCGGGCCTCTTCTGGGTCAACGGCCGGATGTTCGGCCGCCAGAATGTTTACGCGGAAATAGACGCGGAGGAGACGGACTTCCTTTTGGTCTTCGGTTGGAACGGCATGGAGAGCCACCAGATTCCCCAGGCGCCCAGACAACTTCAGAAGATTGCCCAGGATCCGAACCGGAAGCTCGTCGTCGTCGATCCCCGCCGTTCCGAAACGGCCAAAATAGCCGACATCCATCTGCCCATACGTCCCGGAACCGATGCCCTCCTCCTGCGGGCCATGATTGCCGTCATCCTCCAGGAGGGATGGGAAAACAGGGAATACCTGGCAAGGCACACCTCGGGCATGGAGGCGATCCGGGAGCTCTTCATGGGTTTTGACGCCCCGCGGGCCGTAAAGACATGCCGCCTCGACTTTGACCAGGTGCGCGAGCTGTGCCGGCAGTTTGCGACGCGCCGCTCATGCCTGCGTTACGACCTGGGGCTCCTGATGAACCGCCACAGCGCCGTGTCGTCTTACCTTGCCGCGACGCTCCTGGCGATCTGCGGCCGGATCGGCGTTCGGGGCGGCAACGTCTTCCACGGCCAGATGATCCCCCTGGGAAGCCACTCCGACGAGCGCGATCCCAGGACCTGGCGGACCGTGGCGACGAATTTTCCCGCCATCGTAGGCTGTTTCCCTCCCGCCGCCATGCCCGAGGAAATCCTGTCCGATCACCCCGAGCGCCTGCGGGCCGTCATCGTCTCCGGCGCCCATCCCCTCCGTTCCTATCCCGACACAAAGGCCTACGAGGAGGCCTTCAAACGTCTGGATCTCCTCGTGACCGCCGAGCTGGCCATGACGGAGACGGCCGCTTTGTCCCACTATGTCCTCCCGTCGCGGTCGGGATATGAGTCCTGGGACGGCACCTTCTTCCCCATGACCTTTCCGGGGATATACTTCCAGATGCGCAGGCCGATCATCGAACCGGAAGGGGAACCCCTGGAGCTGGGGGAGATCCATCTGCGCCTCGCCGATCGCCTGGGACTGATCCCCCCGATCCCCGAAAGCCTGTACCGGGCCGCGGGAGAGGGCCATGTGGCCTTCGGCCTCGCCCTGATGGAATATGCCGGGAAGGAGCCGGCGGCCATGGGCGCCATGCCGTTCATTTTGGGGAAAACCCTGGGGAAGGCCAAGGGGTCCGTTCATCTTGCCGCCCTGTGGGGGATGATGCAGACCGCCCCCAAGGCCTTCCGTAAAAACGCCGCCCGGGCCGGATTCAAGCCGGGGATGATGATGGGAGAGGAACTGTTCCGGGAGATCATGGATCATCCGGAGGGACTCTGGATCGGCCGGATTGACCCGGAGGACAACCTCGCCTCCTTGCGGACGGAGGACGGAAAGATCAACCTCGCAATTCCGGAGCTTCGGGACGAGTTGGAAAATCTCGACGCCGAACATGAGGAGGCGGCCCTGACGCCCGATCCCGCCTTCCCCTTCGTCCTCATGGCGGGGAGACACTTCCGGATGAACGCCAACACCTTGATGCGCAACCCTGCCTGGAATAAAGGCAAGCGGGACTGCACCTTGTTGATTCACGGAGACGATGCGGCGGCGCTGGGCATCAGGGACGGCCGGACGGTCCGGGTCACGACGGAGGCCGGTTCCGTGGAGATCGAGGCGGAGGTGACGGAAACAGCCCACCGGGGCCACGTCGTTATCCCCCACGGCTTCGGCATGGTTTACGACGGAAGGGTCCACGGCGTGAATGTGAACCTCCTGACAAAGAATACGAACCGCGACCGGCTGGGGACGCCCATGCACCGTTATGTTCCCTGCCGGGTCGAGGCCATTTGAATTTCTGAAATTGTTGGAGGAATCAAGGATATGGTAGGCTCCTCAAAAGTGATTTGGGCCGGCCATTCCTGAAAATTCCCCGGTGATCCTGAATAAAGATGGGACAATAGTGGGACAAAATCAGCGGACTAATGAAAAAAAGGGGCTAACCACCATTTGGTTAACCCCTTGATTTTATTGGCGCGCCCGGCACGATTCGAACGTGCGACTTTCAGATTCGTAGTCTGACGCTCTATCCAGCTGAACTACGGGCGCGTATGGATAAAAATGGCGGAGAGAGCGGGATTTGAACCCGCGGTACACCTTTTAGGGCGTACAATCGCTTAGCAGGCGATCGCTTTCGACCACTCAGCCATCTCTCCGCGATCGAACTTTTCTGGCGGAGGGAGCAGGATTCGAACCCGCGAGACTTTCGCCCAACGGTTTTCAAGACCGCCGCCATAGACCACTCGGCCATCCCTCCGTTA
>Ga0302247_1001537_pt1 | contig 17437 bp, 13 predicted proteins | sample AAG_UR_Ile_MG_FD_193529 | JGI IMG/M metagenome (GOLD analysis project Ga0302247, IMG submission 193529) | Enriched activated sludge microbial communities from anaerobic digester in WTTP, New Holstein, Wisconsin, United States - AAG_UR_Ile | ecosystem: Engineered > Bioreactor > Anaerobic >...
TTCTTTAGATTCTTCTTTGCATCATTATGTTTCTTTGCCAAACTCATTGCTAGTAAGTATCCCCAAGCACATTGAGCTGTAAAAACCTTTGTAGATGCTACACATATCTCTGGTCCTGAGTTAGTATAGTATTCAAAATCAGACATTCTACTAATTGTAGTACCATACATATTAACTAAACTAGCAACCTTACAACCTTTTTTCTTAAACTCCTCTAATGCCTCTATTGTATCTGCAGTCTCTCCACTCTGTGAAAGAGCTATGATTAAATCATTCTTTTTAATAATTGGCATATATGCATTAAATTCATAACTTCTTAAATCCTGAGCATCAATACCTGCAATATTCCTTAAGAAGTATGCAATCTGTCCAGCAGAAAAACCTGCTGTACCAGCACCAATGGTATATATTCTGTTTGATTTCTTAATTGCTGCTATCAAAGGTTTAAGATCTTTCTCAGTATATTCAGTAGCATAGAGAATAGTATCTTTTTGATCAACAATTTCCTTTATCATGAAGTGCTTAAACTTACCTTTATCAATATCACTAAACTGATGCTTTAGTTCTTTAATTACAACTTTCTTCTTTTTACCTGTAAGAATGTTGGAGATAGCAATATCTTGTCCATCTATCTCTACCATATCATAGTCATCCAAAAGAACAGCTTTGTTTGTTGCTGTAGAGAAAGAGAGGGTATCAGAAGCGATATATACTCCATCATCTGCTACACCTAGTACTAATGGTGAGCCATTTCTAATAGCATATATCTTCCTTTCATCATTACTTAATACTGCTATTGTATTTCTTCCTTCTAATCTCTTAAAAACAGCTATTAAGGCTTGCTTTAAACTCTTCTTCTTTTCCGTTTGTTCTTCAATTAGTTTTACAATTACCTCTGTATCTGTTTGAGATATGAACTTAGCTCCTTTTTTAAGAAGTTCTTTCTTAAGTTCATCAAAGTTCTCTACTATACCATTTTGAGCTAATGTAAAGTCACCTCTTGTGGCAATATGAGGGTGAGCATTTACTGTTGTAACTCCACCATGTGTTGCCCATCTTGTATGTCCTATACCAATATTTCCTTTCTGCAGAGCTTTTAACTTACTATTTAATTTAATCTCTCCAATATTCTTGTACTGATGAATTTCGCCATTAAGTATCGCTATACCCCATGAGTCATAGCCTCTGTATTCTAATCTCTTTAATCCTTGGAAGATTAAGTCATTACATTCTTTTGTACCTGAGTACCCAAAAATTCCGCACATATTTGTGTAGATTAATATTATTTAAGGGAATTGTTGATTGTACTTTGTGAATTTGTAACAATCTTTAGGTCAACAATATGACCTGGAAGCATCCGCTGATTATCCGATGACTTCCGCCTCGTAGTAGTGCCTTTTCACTACCCATACGCTATTATTTTAAATATCCCTGTCGATATATTACAGGGTATGTTGATGAGGGTCAAGCTATTTTCTACTCTTCCTACCACTTAGTATGCTTGCATAGTAGAGGACATTTACAATGGAGGTAAGTAAACCTGTAAAATATGTAAATGCTGCGGCATTTAAAACTTTCTTTGCTCTCGGGATATTTTCTTCATTTATTAAGTCATACTTCTTTATAAATCTTAAAGCTCTCCTACTAGCATCAAGTTCTACAGGTATTGTAATAAGGGAAAGAATCACACTTGTTGAGAAGAATATTAATCCTATTTCTGAAAGTTCGAATCTTGATAGCATTAGTCCTGCAAAAAAGAGTATATATCCTATCTGTGTTCCAAAGTTGGTGACTGGTATGAAAAATCTTCTAATATTGTAAATACCTACAGATGTAAACTTTTGTTCTACATGTCCCATCTCATGTGCTACAACTGCAACATGTGATACCGAGTTAGATTTTACATTCTCTGAGGATATTGCAACTGTATTATTTCTAGGATCAAAGTAATCTCCGAGAGAATTTTGATTTGCAACAATATTAACAGAGAAGTTTTCTCCTTTCTTAATCTCATTTGCTGCATCTAAGCCTGTTTTATTTTTACCTGATGATACCTTTAAATATTTATTAAAAGTGACTTTTACATATATCTGGGCAATAATCGTAACAAGAAGAGCTGGTAAAGCAAGTGTATAGTATGATAGATGCATTTAGAAAAATTACTGAATTTAGACACTTCTTTTCTTTTTTGGAGAAATAATTAAATATCCTAATATTCCTCCACTAAAAGCTGTAATCAATTGTGTTACTCCCATTGTTGTAAGGAATAGTTCAGGTAATCCAATTGTTTTGTAAAGAATATATATAGCTAAAAAGAGAAAAGATGCTTTCGTAATTGAAGCAATTACAACATTTAAAAATCCAATTTTAACTTTTTGGTAAAGAAGTACATATATTAGGTTGGAGAGCATGATAAAGGGCATGATATAGAGAAGGGAGTTAGTTGCACCACCAAAGATTCTTCCTGATAGATATGTTGCTAGTGAAGGAAGAATTAAAGCAGGAAACATTTTTTTAAGTCCATACTTAGATACAGAGAGAATTAAAAGTAGATTTACTACTGTACCAATTACATACTGTGGAGATTTAAAGAAGAAAGGTATTGCAAAAATGGTAATGAAGAGTAACCCTAGTTCTACTTTTTCGTTTATCAACAATCCTTTTGTAACTTTTTCTTCTTTCTTAGTTAGTTCCATAAAAATATTATAGATCAACTGAAAAAGAAAACCAAATTTTCACTATCATCATCTACAACCTTATGATATATTATATTATGCCATTTGAATTTAAACCAAATGAAAAATATATTTGTCTTCTAGCACCATCTTTTGTCACTGAATTTGAGTATCCTGAGATTGTATACAGGCTAAGAAAATTAGGTTTTGACAAAGTTGTGGAGGTAACATTTGGTGCTAAGATGACTAACCTAACCTACTACAGTATTTTGAAAGAGAGTATTGAGAAAGATGAGAAGAAAACCTGGATTGCTAGTCCATGTCCTACGATTGTTAACTTCATTAGAGTTAAATATCCTCACCTTGTTGAAAATTTAGTTCCTGCTCACTCACCAATGGGTTGTATGGGTTTGATTGTAAGAAAGAAATATCCAGAACACAAGAGTGTGTTTATTGGACCATGTATGACAAAGAAGATGGAGGCAGCTGAGATAAAAACGATTGATTTTGTATTAACTTTCAAGGAGGTAGAGGACCTCTTTGTTAAAAACGAGATTCCTAAGACCATTACAGAGCCTAAATATTCGATAGGTTTTGATAAATTCTATAATGATTACACTAAGATCTATCCTGTTTCAGGAGGTCTCTCTGAAACTCTAAATCATGCTCATATTCTTAAGAAAAAGGAGATCTTAGTTATGGAAGGGTTAAACAATCTAATACCTGTTTTTGATAATTTTAAGGATGGTGTATACAAACATTATAAATTCTTGGATATTCTTAATTGTGATGGTGGATGTATTAATGGACCAGGTATGATTAGTAGAAAATCTATACCTGAGAGAAGGAAGAAGGTTTTCAAATATCGAGATTATGCAAGAAGATATGAGAAAGATTTGGGTAGAACAGGTCTTAAAGCTCATGTTGAAGATGTAAATTTTGAGAGAAAATTCTAATGGAAGATTTTATGAAATTAGCAGTTGAAGAGGCTAAATTGGGAGTAAAAGAGAATCATGGAGGACCTTTTGGTGCTGTAATTGTAAAAGATGGTAAAGTTATTGCAAAGGCACATAACACCGTATTAAAAGATAATGATCCTACTTGTCATGCTGAGATTAATGCTATTAGAAAAGCATCAAAAATATTAGATACTTTTGATCTTACTGGTTATGAGTTGTATACAACAGGCAAACCTTGTCCTATGTGTAGGAGTGCTATTCAATGGGCTAAGATAGATAACGTGTATTATGTTTGTGATTACAATGATGCTAGAGAGATAGGATTTGATGAAGAAGGAGGGAATAATGATAAATATGAGGAAGTACAGGTTGATTCTAAAGAGTGTAAAGAGTTGTACGAGGAGTATAGAAGTTCAAATAGACAAAGATATTAATTACTTCTTAACATATAGTTTAATATCTACTACAACAGCTCTGTCTTCATTAAGCATAACAGGATTAATATCCATAGATACAATTTCTGGATATGTTATTAACATACTCTGAATCTTCATTATTAAGTCTAGTAGTTTCTCTCTTGCTAGAGGAGGTTTTCCTCTGTATCCATCTATAATTGTAGAGACTTGTGTTTCAGAAAGAATTGCATCTGCTTTTTCTCTTGTTTCTGGAATTAGTATATGCTTAATATCTTTATAAATTTCTGTATATACTCCACCCTTTCCAACAGCTAATAGATGTCCAAAACCAAGTCCATCTTTCTCATAGATATGTGAGTCTCCTTCTCTATTCGTACCGATGAAAATTTCTAGTTTTGAATCAATCATCTCTTGTACCAGTATTGCAGGAGCAGGATTACCAGTTACCTTTGTAATAGTTTCTTTTAATTCTGTAAATTTCTCTTCAAATTCAGCTATTGTCCTAATATCAAGATAGAGACCTTTGTGATCTGTTTTATGTGCTAAATCCTGTGCTGTAGCTTTAATTGCTACTGGAAATATAGTTGATGCAAAATCTCTTGCCTCTTCTAGATTACTTGAAACTAATTGTTTTGGAATATCAATATTGAATTCTTCTAAAATTGCAATAGCTAGATCATCGGGAAGAACTCTTACACTACCTTCTTGATCAACATGCTCAAATATCTCTTTTTTATTTCTAGTCTTTCTAAGGTATTTTTTACTATCAACTATCTTGTTTAGATCTTTCTTCATTTCAAAATTTGCTAGTTTTGAAATCAGGTGCATAGTTTCTTGTACATCGTTAAACCATGGTAAATTATTCTCAGTAAGAATTCTAAATCCATTTTTTACTTCTTTACCACCAAGAAAGCAGGCATATACTGGCTTGGATGTTTTCCTAACAATCTCTACTATGGCATTGGCTGTACCTTCAATATCTGTCATTAGTTGTGGAGTTAGTAGCACTACAACTGAATCAACATTAATATCTTCTAGAACTGTTTCAATTGCATATGCATATCTATCACTTTTTCCGTCTCCGAGAATATCAATTGGGTTGTTAAATGATGCCTCTATTGGTAATTCCTGTTTAAGTTTCTGTGTTGTCTTCTCTCCTAGGTCAACAATCTCTAAACCTTCAATTTCTGCCCTATCAACAGCTGTAATACCAGGACCTCCTGCATTAGATACAATTGCAACTCTTTTTCCTTTGGGTATGTATCCCATATCTACCAATTCAATCAGTTTGTATAGTTCTTCTGAGTTTTCGGCTAATATGATATTTGCTTTCTTAACTGCTGCTAGTACTGTGTCATATGAAGATGCAAGAGAACCGGTGTGTGAGGATATTGCTTGTTTTGATTTCTCTGAACTTCCAGGTGCAATTAGTAGTATTGGTTTCTTAGATCTCTGTGCTATTGATACAAACTCCTTACCATCAGAAAACTCTTCTAGGTATATTGCAATTGCTTTAATCTGTGGGTTATTAATGAAGTATGGAAGAAGTTCATTTTCATTAATATCTGCCTTGTTTCCAACTGAAATTACATGGGAGAAACCTGAATTGCTTTCAGATGCAGCATCTAATATTGCTGTACAAAAGGCTCCTGATTGAGATATGAAAGCTATATTTCCATCTCCTGGGTTGTTTCTAGCAAATGTTAGGTTAAGTTTAGCTTTGTTGTTGATGAAGCCAAGGCAGTTTGGTCCTATCAATCTGATATTTGCCCCCTTTAGCTTATTTGTTATCCTTTCTTCTAACTCTCTTCCTTCATCTCCTGTTTCACTAAATCCTGCAGTTACAATCAATACTGTTTTAACTTTCTTCTCTACACATTGATCTACTATCTCTTCTACAAATTGATATGGTAGTGCAATACATACTAAATCAATCTCTTCTTCTACGGAGAGGATATCGGGATATGCTTTTCTACCTTGTAGCTCCTCATACTTAGGATTAATTGGATATACTTTTCCATTATATCCTCCTTCTAGTAAGTTTCTAAGTAATACAGAGCCTACTTTTTGAGCATCACTTGATACTCCTACAATAGCTACTGATTTGGGTGAGAGTATTGTTTCCATTAGTTACAGTATTTTAATAATTCTTTAATGTTGTATTCTTTAACTTCTTCTGATAGTTCTGAAAGTATTCCTTTTCTACTTTCTAATCTATTGTAAAAAGTAGGAATACTATCATTAGCATAGATTATACCAGTATATATCTTCTTTGTCTTTGACATTTCCTCTATTATGTTCTTAGCATCCTCAATCGAACTAGATGAATATTTCTCTAAAGTATCTAGTTTGATAATGTTTTCGTTAAACCACTCTGGTGTACATTCTCTGTTGTATGTTGGACAGAGTTGAGATATATCTATAACACTGCACCCTTTGTGTTTTATTGCTTTTTTAATAATATCGGTAAGTTGTACTAAGTCCCCAGAGTATCCTTTTGCAAAAAATGATGGTTTCAGACTCATCAGGAATGTATTTATATCAATATCTCGCTCAGGTTTCCCTTCTGGAAGTGCATACATTTTTTTTCCTTGTGGAGTTGTAACTGTTGCTTGTCCTGTTGTAAGTGCAAAGTTTTGATTGTTGTGTATGAGAATTGTAATATCATAATTTGACTTGATTGCATTGACAATATGATCTAGTCCTTCATGGAAACAACCACCATCTCCAATTGTTGCAATTGTTGTAAATTTTCTATTTGCAATATGTGCTCCTATTGCAACAGCAATTGATCTTCCATGTAGTGATTTAAATGCATATGTTCCTACTGTATCGGCACCATTTCCATTACAACCAATGTCAAAGGTGATAAATGTCTCTGTCGGAGATATGTTAAGTTCAATTAAAGCTTTTTTAAGAGCCATATGTATTCCAAAATTGCCACATCCAGGACACCATGTCGGTTGATAAGGTGAATTGTAGTCTTTAATATCTAGTGCCATTAGTTGTCTAAATAATCTAATATATCTTCTAAACTGAAGGATCTTCCATTATATTTTAGTAATTTCTCTTTAAATTGATATGCACATTCCTCTGTTATTAATTTCCCAAACTGTCCACCTTGGTTGTTTTCAATTAGTATTAATCTTTTTCCTTCTTCTGCCAATTTCATTAATGTTTCTGTTTTTAGTGGGAAGATGTAGTCATAATGTAGGTATGCAATATCATCTCTGTGTTGTTTTGTATCTAAAAGAGCATTCTTACTACTACCATATCCAACAAATACTACTTGAGCTGAAGAAGAACCGTAAAGTTTAGGTTCTGGTAACTCGGATTTAAGCATCTCTAGTTTTCTTTCTCTCTTTTCCGACATTGCTTTAATTTCTTCTGCATTTTCTGTTGATTTTCCATCTTCTGTATGTTCATCACTTGTACTTATGTATGGTTTTAAACCTTTTTGAGGTATCCATCTTGGTGATATTCCAGAATCAGTTATCTCATATCTCTTCTCACCTTTTTGTAATCCTCTTTCAATTTTTTCTGCAGTTGGAAGCTTATCAATTGAATATATTGCTTCTGCAATTTGTTTTTCAGAGAGTACAATGACTGGTAATTGATATTTATCTGCAATATTGAATGCTTTTTGAATCATAGTAAAGCTAGATTGCGCGTCGCTTACAGATATTACACATCTTGGGAAATCACCGTGTCCTCCTTTTACTGCAGTATTAATATCTCCTGTCCCTGTCCATGTAGGTACACCTGTACCAGCCCCTATTCTTTGAGCTAAAACAACTACAAATGGGGTTTCAGTAATACCACAACATGATATTGTTTCTATCATTAAGTCAAAACCACCACCTGAGGTTGCAGTCATTGCTCTAGTGCCCATATACATACTCCCCATAACCATTAGTGCTGCTGTAATTTCGTTTTCTGCTTGCTTAAATACTATTTTTGTCTCATGTGCTGTATCTCCTAGGAATTTTGAAATTGAAGTAGCTGGAGTCATTGGATATCCACAAAATATTCTCATACCAGCAGTTAGAGCGCCTAGAGAGATAGCTTCGTTACTGGTGATTAATAGTTTCCTATTTGTCTGTAGCGGTTTTGGTAAGTCTATAGATATACTAAAATCATTCCTATATTGAGGGTTGTTATATCCTGCTAAAAGACATTTCTTCTCTGCTTCTTCATCTATTTTTTTATCAGAAAGCATTTCTAAAACTTCTTCTATTAGGATTTCTAGATCTTGTTTTAGAATCTTCCAGATAAAGCCAAGAAGTACTGCATTTGCCATTATTTTAGTAGCACCGTTTTCTAAAGCAATCTTTTCAGAATCTAGATAAATTATATGAATATTTTTTTTCTGAAGTTCAATCTCTTCGTCAGGGCTAAACTCTAATTCTTCTCCATCATATATTACAATTCCATTCTCAAGTATACTTGGTAGATATGAATGAAGTGATTTTTCTGACATACAACAGAGTACATGGTATTTTTTTGCTGATGTAAATATTTCTTTATTTGATATATCTATTTGATATGAGGCTACCCCTCCTTTAATTAATGAAGGGTATTCTCTAGAGGAGAAAGTGTAGAGTCCAAGTCTGTTTATCGATTGGGTTAACATTCTACCAACAGTATTTATCCCTTGCCCAGATTCTCCTCCAAATTTTATAATTATTCTTTCTAAATACATAGTTATTGTTGATATGGAGAAAGTTCTCCTTTTCCATTAAATAGTACATAGTTAAATATTGAGTAATTGGATCTTACTTTAGGAACTAGAACTTCTTTTGCTCGATATACGCTATTACATGTGGCTGATGCACGAAGGGAGAGCATATTGAACATATCCCCACATGGCTCGGTAACAGTATATGTAATCCATATTGGGTAGTTAATTGCAATAATCTGAATTCTATCTAAAATCTTTTCTGTCTCTGTCATTGGAATAGTAAGTGGATTTGGCGAAGTAGGTATATCTCCTGAAGTGTTGCGGAACTGATCAGTACATGGTGGATTTAGACAATATGTCTCTGCATCTTTGTAATCATATTCTTTTATATTAGTTGAAGTAAAATTAGTTCTATATATTTTATTTAACATAAAGCCAGATCCTGTTGGTGGATTGTGGAATGTTACACTTACACTACAATTAGCAGGAGCTAATCCATCTACTACAAATGTAAATGCTTGGCTTGGTCTAATTTCGTATGGTTCATTCCCATTAGAGTCTTTTAATACTAGGGTATACCTATTTGCATCATTTCTACCCTCCTCCTCACTTCCTTTTTCAGGAAGAGGGCAAATCTTAAATGAATAAACATCAAGTTCGTGTTCTAACTCATTTGTGATATTCTTTATATCTTCATTGATATAATCATGATCTTTTGACATTTTCTCCTCCCATTGTTCTGAAGTTGAAAGGAGCATATTATCTAATATCATGTCTACGACTTCATATGCCTCTGCAGATTCTCTCTCCTGTTTTATAGATTTTTTATCTCTGATAGATCTGATAAATACAGAGAATCCTATTATTGATGATACAATCAAAATTATCATAATAATAGCTAATGCTTGCGCTGTATATGTCTCTTTGTAAGTTTTCATATGATTAATATAATATATTACCAAATTTTAAATCCTACTTCTTGTTTGTATGCTGAATTGTCTTTACCAAAGAAGATCTCTGATATCTTAGCATATTTAGGATGATAGGTAACTACCAATACGGGATTGGTTACATTCAATAATCCTAAATCTCGTTGAAGTAATATACCTCGATTATTATCATTGCTAGCAAAGGAGATTAGAGAACCTGATACCATAACTCCATCTTGTAGACTAGATGACTCTGCTGATATCTGAATCTGTCCTCTAGATATCATAAAGGCTTCTATTTGATCATATTCTACTGTACCTCCAGTTGTTCTGGATTCACTATTTATTACTATATCACCCCCTGCAAAAAGGATTAAACCGCTAGTTTCAGGATTCTTTCCCTCTATGCCTGGCTTTATCTCTATACTTGGTATCGTTATTATAGGTGGTCTTACTATTATATCTTGTTCTGATACTACTAATATCTTACCTTGGTATGTTGTGATTGTTACAGGTCCCCCTGTTTGATTAGTTGAACCAATATTAATTGATTCCTTAGATTCCCAAATACATACCTCTTTATTGCCACATTGATCTAATGAAGTTATCGATTTAAAACCTAGTTTATACCTATCTAATTTTAACTTTAGTAAATCAAATCTATTAGGTTCTAAAGTATTACCATCTGTTACATTAATCACACTTGTTGGATTCTTAAAACTTTCTGACATACTTAGTGTAGAAGGATGGTGGGTATGGGTGGTAGTTATTAACTCTGTTCCAAGATTGTATTCCTGTCCAGCTATATCCTTTGGAATATATCCTATCCTTCCTTGAGAGAATAGTACGCCTCCCTTAGTTGATATCCAACGATTTAAATCAAATGAGGGAGTAGATGTTGCATCTGATGTGATGTAATTACAAGCTTGATCATATGCAGTTATATAGAATTGAAGAAGTCCTGAGTCATTTTCATGTATATCTATTTTAGTTGAATTTATTGGAGAATTATAATACCAACCACTACTCAAAGGATCAATTTTACCTATTAATGATGATGTTGGCGTCCCTAATACTGTAATAGCTGCCTCTGGCAGAGGTTCTATTCTCTTAACAGCTCTATCTGGAATACTATTATATACATTTACCACTGTATCTTTTACTCCTGATTCAGTATCATTACTTTGCCAACTTACTGTTGCCTGTCTCTGGTCATTAATTGTACTTGTAAAACTTCCAATCGTGGGATTAACAAAATCAAAATTCCAAGTCCAACTTGGGTTTGTAGTAAGAGATTGTAACTCTGTATACGTATTCGTACCTATTTTGTAATATGACAAGGTATCTGTCAGTGATGTGTAGAATTTGTAATTACCTAGTACTTTACTGTTATTAGGAAACTTTAAGTTAGCTTTAAAGGTTATTTTATTATCATTAATCTCAGGATATGCTACTTCTATACTCTCTATTAATGTATTCCCTGCTGAATCTTTAATATAGGTTTGAGAAACACCACTTGCATTTGCATCTCTACCCCAACCAGTTAAATTACCACTACTATCAATCATAGCTTTATATACAGTAACCCATTTACTTGTGGAATTACTACCCAGAGCAAAGAATATCCCTATCATATTCTGGGTATTTTGTGATCTACCAGGTCCTACCGGATACCTCTTCTTTAAATAGTTACTAGGTATATTTGTTCCATCTTTTACTATCCATAAAAACATACCATTAATCGTATTAGTACCATTTATATCAGAACCTGTTACTGTTACAGTTAATGGATTGTTTGCTTCTTGACCGGTATATCTACTTGCTGCTGTACAACCAGTAGAAGCAACAGTAGGCTCTCCTGTTATATCTAATGATATGACTTTTGGTAAGGTATTTACTCGGTAGTACCCCTTAAGTATGCTTGAGTCTCTTGTACCATTATCGCATCTGTTTCTAGAATATACATTAGCACCTACAAAGCCTGTTGCGTTTTCTGTTAAAATAGAGGGCTCAGGTAAGCCTGGCATTTCATTTAGTACAGAATCACTTAGGTCTGAGGTTATAGCAAGTCTATCACTGAATTGATCTGCTTTATTTACAAAGAATCTATATCCAAATTCTCCAGAACCTGTAGGTTTAGAAACAAGATCAGCTATAATTTTGGTAGGAGAAGATGAAGATATGGGTAGTTTTATTAATGTTCGTGCCGATTCATCTTGAGAGAGATTTATACCTGTTAAACCATCAATATCTATCCTTATTGTACTAAGGTTTGAGGGATTGGTATTATTTGTCTCTATATGATAACAATTTACTGATTTTGTACCACAGCCATTACCACAACTATCTCTTTTAGTACAAGTTGCTGAATTGCCTTTACATAAAATACCATCACCTGTCTCATCTGTTGTGTAATTTGTATCTCCATTATTTACTTTAGCACAAGTAGGGAGTGTACAATCATTACAGCCAGTACAAGGGTCTTCTTGAGGTGCACAACTTGGATACCAAGTACCAGGAGAGGATATACAATAAGGTGAATATGGGATACTTCGTGTACCTGCTACTGATTTGCTAGTAGGACTTGGACTATACACACACTGCCCCTGCGCATTATTATGCCCTTGATAAACACATGTTGCTGTATATTGATAACATCTCCCATTACACCAACAATAAAAGCCACTGGTTATCGTGTAATTTGTACATGCAGCAAATGATTGTCTTAGATAGAACAATAAAAACACAGAGGACAATATAATAATAAAGAAGTATATAAGGATTCTTTTTACACTTTTTTTACTCTTTAATCTCTTCTTTGAATATAAGAGAAATTGGGCAAGGGGCATGTTTTTAGTTAATATATAAAATTATTTGTTCAACAAATCTACGACAGGAGGATAAATAGCATTAATAAGATTCATTACTTTTTGATGGTCTTCTGTACCTAAGTTATAAATCTTAAAATTATCTGGTTCTTGATATTTATACCCTTCGTTTCTCCATTTTTCATCAAATTCTAGAAATTCTTGATATAATTCGTCAAATTTCTCTGATTCATTAACAATCGGTTGTTTAGTTGAACAGACAGAATACATATATACTTGTTCTTGAACAAACGAGTATTCATCTGGGATATAGTTCCCTGTATGTTCTAAGGATATTCTTATATATATATCATCAGTGTCATCATTCACCTTAAACACATAGTCTGGACCAGAGTTACTATCTTGTGTTTTTGATAACATGATATGATACTCATCAAACTTAGTATAGTCTATATCTGCTCCCATTAGGAACGAGCCATACTGCATGTTTGAAGAGGTTTTTTCTACACGACTACCAAGGGCATGTGCAAAAACTGTTGCAAAATTGTTGGCTGACGATACCCCTCTTGTATTATTATACTTACAAGCGAAAGGATAAAATTCCGAAGTTTCATCATTAGGATAAACTTGTAAAATGTCTGAGAAAGAGTAGGATTCCCCTGATTTGAAAGGTCCATTTTCTTCTTGATATCTAAGAAAATTTCTAAAAGATAACATTAAGGATTTTAAATCACCTGGGTCTTCTATCCCCATCAAACTAACAAGAGTCGCACATGATTCAACACCAAGATCTTCATTTTTTTCTGTGAAATTTACTTCCGTACCAGATTCATCAGTAGCTGATAAAATAATTGATAGTACTGCTTCCGAATCAAAATCTGCTAATGAATTTTTTATTCTACCTAATCTAATTGTCTTCCCATCATCATCTTGTATAGTTTTTACTTCTGCTAATTGAAACATAAAATCTTCTTTTACTAAAAACTCCTTTACACCTATTCCAGACCCTTCTGTATACAAATCTAATGAATATTGAGTTAATGGTGTTGCATATACCATTGTTGGCTTTTTTGTAGTAATTATATATCCATCTTCTAACTTTTCTACATCACTTACTTCATAATTATTCCAAGTCATAAGATCTAGTGTGGAATAATCGAATTGTTTCTCGGATTCTATATCTTCTGTTGGAGTTGGTTCTACTACCTCCATTATTGGAGTAATAGTAGGGATATTAGTCTGTACAGCGGTTAATGGTTCAATAGGTGCTGTTGTTTCTTCTGTAGTAGTTAAATCAGGAGTAGGTGTAACAAATTCTGGGGTTATAACATTAGGATTGTTAATTTCTACTGCAGAAATTTCCCTGTCAGTACATGCAACTAACACCCCTCCTATTGTTAATAATAAAGACCCTTTTCGTGCAGATTCCTTTAAGATTCTACCAATGTTGTCTAAAATCTGTGCCTTTTCTACCCCTTCAGAATCAAAATTCTCTAATTCTTCATTAGGAGCTTTATTATTCATTAAAGGTTCTGTACTCTGGATATTTTCAATATTATTAGCTTCCATACAAATACTAACATATTAATTTAACTTATAGTATCATTATACCTTAAATTCAGTAGTTTGTTAATCCTATAGGTATTCAATATTATTTATTCTCTCCCCAAACTAATAATATGAGATATGGTCATTCCATACAACCATGTACCGTTATTATTCTCCAATTGTTCAACAAAATTATTGCTATTTTGTATATCATAATGTTGTAAATCAGAATTCTTGGTGATACGATTACAAAATGATTTTCTTCTTAGAGTATGATCGTCTTTGATTGTACATATACTTGCTAATTCCTTTTTATCGTTTTTTTCATAGTTAGATATAAAAGATAAAGCTATATCATATTCATTATCCTGTACTAATATCTCTTGAATTTTAGAACCAGAGATATACCTTTCATCATTCTCATTTAGCTTGATATCTGTATAAGCAAAACCATCTGTTTGTAAGTTCAATATATGTTTATTAGTACTATTACGGGTCAACCAAGAAAATGTCAAGATTGTAGATTCTCCAGCATCGACGATTGCTTCTAGCTTTGCACCATATAAATATATCTCACATATTGCTGTATTAGGAAACATGTTATTACAACCTACCACAGAGGCATTGTACACTAAATCTGTCATAAGCACCTTTCGTAAAGAGAAGACTTGCTTCATAAGTATTTCATCCCCATATAGTTTCTTATAAGATTCCTCGTCTGATAGCACACCCATTTGTATCTTTTCTAAAGAATATTTTCTATCAGCATCCCTTTGATGATAAATAAGTGCCAGATGTATTGGTAAAACAGTGTTGTAGCTTAATTCTTTATATGGATTTTCAAAAAAGATATTCTTCGGATTATTACATATTTCATAATCATGTAATAAACTATCTTTAGAAGATACGATTTTAACTTTATAACAAATATTGTTCTCTTGACTATCTGAAACATACATCTCCTCCAATAAAGCTTTACATTCAATATTTATTTTTCCTCCTTCGTAACTAGAATTACAAAATTCAAGCAAATCCTTATTTTCATCGACACTAAACCATTTACCATACCTAATACCATTAGAAATAAAATCTCTGTATATAAAAGATATAATTCCTAATGCTAAAATTAAAAAGGAAACAGTTAGAATAACAATAGCCTTCTTTGTAGCAGTAAATTTCATATTAAAATCCTAACTAAAAGGCTAAATTTTGTCAATAAACAAATGCTTACATTATCCTAGACTTAACACTCTCTCAACATTATATACTAAATCTTTTTTGTCACTCGCATTCTCTAATAACCATTCAAGGTATTCTCTATCAATTTTAACCAAATCTTCTAAAGAATATCCTGTATATTTACCAAAATTAATAGTTCGTATAAATTGAGGTTCTTTAGAAATAATCATCATATTTTCAGTAGAAAGAGATGAATTACTTTTTAGGTATTCAAATAGATTTTTAAGTACATGTACATCTCCCATTGCATCATGAGCAATAATCGCTCCCTCTTCATTCTCCTTTTTGTAAAGACCTAAATAGTATCTAAGATATTGTAATGAATAACTCTCTAAATCTCTTTTACCATCATCTTCGCTTAGCATATTTCTTGCAATTTTAAGTGTACATATATATTTAGGAATATCTACTCCCTTCTTTTTTAAAACATCCATGTCAAATTCCGCATTATGTGCAACCCAGATATACTCTTTTGCTAAACCATTAAGATAGTCTTTAAGAGGAACTTCAGAGAATAGAGTCATTGATGAGCTATCTTGCATCATTTTTGATTTAAATGTTGGTTTGTCTTCAAGAAATTCTGGTGTAATATGATGAACAGCCATTGCTCCAAAAGAGATTTCTTGTTCCGGTTTGAAGTATTCATTAAATTCTTTTCCATCACTAGTTATAAAAGCTAGTTGGATAATGTCTTTACTTTGTACATCTGTTGTCTCTGTGTCAAAAAAGAGAAATTTGTCATCCATACCAACAGAATACCAATACTGTGGTTAGAAGACAATAGTTAATGTATACTCTAGGTATGGATTTTGAACTTTCCGCAAAACAAAAGAATATTATTAAAGATATTTTAGATTGGTACAAAGAGAAAAAGATTCCATATCTTACTCTAGGTGGTTATGCTGGTACAGGGAAGACTACTATACTAGGTTATCTTAATGAAAAACTTCATAAGGAGTACAAAGACATTAATATTGCATATTGTTCATATACAGGTAAAGCTTCTCAGGTATTAAGAAAGAAACTTCAAGAAACTGGTTCATTAAAACGTTCAGACTATGTAGGAACTATTCATAGGTTAATATACAAAGCAATTGTAGATGAAGATGATAATATCATCGGATGGGAGAAGATATCTGTAGATGATTTTGAATATGATTTAATTATTGTAGATGAGGCATCTATGGTATCTAGTGACATTTGGCAAGATTTACTTTCTTTTGAGAAGCCGATATTAGCTGTTGGAGATCATGGTCAACTACCTCCTGTTGAGGGTAAGTTTAATCTTATGTTAAAACCGATGTTAAGGTTAGAAGAGATATATAGACAGGAGAAGGATAATCCAATTGTTGTAATTTCAGAGATGGCAAGAAAGTACGGTGAGATTCCTAAGATGGAGTATGGTAGATATGTAAAGAAGTTCTCTAGAGAGGATGAGGATGTTATGGAATTCCTTACAGACCAACTATCTTCATACAACGAGAATATGATGGTTTTAGTTGGATACAATCATACTAGAAACAAGATAAATGATGGTATTAGACAGCTGCTTGAGTTTGAATCTCCTCAACCTCAGATAGAAGACCGAGTTATATGTTTAAGGAATAATGCAGAGTTAGGTATATTTAACGGTATGATTGGTATAATACAATCAATTGAGAAGGTATCTGTAGCTGATATGTTGGAATATTATCAAGCAGATATTCTTTTTGATGGTGAGGATGAAGTCTTCCATCTCCCTATATCAATTGAACAGTTTAGACAGAGAGAGACATTAAGGAATGTTAGTAGAGATATTAATCTTTTTGATTTTGGTTATGCTTTAACAGTACATAAGGCACAAGGTAGTCAAGCTGAGAAGGTTATACTTTTTGAAGAGAGATTTTCTAAAATGGATGATGATATGTGGAGGAGATGGTTATATACAGGAGTTACTAGAGCTGTTAGTGAGTTATATATTATTGGAGATTAGTGTTTCTATCTGTTTTTTGATATAATTATAGATAGGAAGCAGGGTAGCACCCTCTGCTGTATTGAAATAATATACACAAGGCGGAGGTAGACGCCCTGCTTACTATTTAAGTACAATCTTATGAAGTCCTTTCCTAGCATAAATCATTATATTATTAACATAGATACACTTAAGTTGCATTTTAAATAAA
>Ga0302247_1001540_pt1 | contig 17404 bp, 7 predicted proteins | sample AAG_UR_Ile_MG_FD_193529 | JGI IMG/M metagenome (GOLD analysis project Ga0302247, IMG submission 193529) | Enriched activated sludge microbial communities from anaerobic digester in WTTP, New Holstein, Wisconsin, United States - AAG_UR_Ile | ecosystem: Engineered > Bioreactor > Anaerobic >...
CAAATTCGCATCCGCGCTCATGGGCAGGCAGGCACTGTCATCGAACAGGCACCCGATCGAGCAGGAGAGGGACCCGCCGCGAGAGGAGAAGCCTCTCGTGACACAGGTCTGCCCGCCCAGGTCCGGGCCGTCGCAGTCCTCATTGAATGCAGCCTGGATGATTCCGTCACCGCAACGCCCGAGGCAACCGCTCTCATCAAAGGACAGGCAGTCGGCTCCGCATGAGAGCGTCCCGCCATGATTCCCCAGGGTTTCGCAGGTCGCGCCCTGCAGATCGCCGGCCTCGCACACCTCTCCCTGGGTCCCCTGGATCGTCTCATCGCCACAGCGCCCGTACCCGACACAGTCGCTCACGTCTAGCGCGCGGCAGTCCTCCGCGCACGCCAGCGCGCCACCGTAGTATCCCAGGGTCTCACAGGTCGCGCCCTGCAGATCGCCGGCCTCGCACGCCTCGAAGGGAACGGCCACCGTTCCGTCACCACACTCCGCGGTCACCTCGCATCCGGCCGTGTCCCAGCGACAGGAAGCCTTGCATTGCAGGGTTCCGCCTCCGAGCCCCAGATCCTGGCAGGTCGTCTCGGCCAGGTTCTCCCCGTCACAATCCTCCCGATGGACACCCTGGATGATGCCGTCTCCGCAGCGCCCCCCCGCGCACACCGTCAGATCGAACGTGCAATCGGCCAGGCAGCGCAACGGGGCCAACTGGTCGTAATATCCGAGATCCGTGCAGGTATTTACCGTCAGTTGACTGCCGTCGCACTGCTCACCCGGATCCAAGAATTCGTCACCACAGGAGTCGACGTTCTTGGTCTTGGTGTCGCACCCCAGCAACAACATACAGGCTGCGATCAGCACCGAACACGAGGTCTTCATGGTCATGGCGGTTCCTCCAGATGATGAAAAAGCGTAGTAGGATATTGCACCACGGTCAAGCATCAGATTTTTTCAATATTTTTGTTACAAGAGTTATAAGGCGCGCACCGATGTGCCTGCCTGCCTGTACCACCCCATGACCGCTGAACGTCACCGCCGAACACGGTAACGACCCCATCGACCCAACCACGACAACACCTCCCTTGACCTCCCCACGACCAACCGCCTAGCCCCCCCGCCAAGATCGCCTTCGATCCTCGCCTCTGCCATGCATCCACACCAGCAAACTGACCGACACCCCCAACCCAGGAGTCCACCATGAACAACAACCGCAGTCCGCCGCCCATGACCCACCAGCCCTTCCGCCTGTAACCCCACCCCGATTCAACCGAATCAACAAAACCAAAAACAGAAAAGGACCACCCATGAGTCACGAATTCGAGACCGGATTTTTCGTTCAGACCCCCCCCTGGCACCAGCTCGGCACGCTGCTCACCGATGCTCCGCAGACCGCGATCGAGGCCATCACCACCGCGGGGCTCAACTGGTTCGTCACCAAGGAGTCTCTGGAGGCCGTCGTTCCCGTCGATGGCAGTTACCGCGCCGTCGGCGTGCACGATCAGTACGCCATCATCCGCCGTCGCATCGAGCACGGCATCACCCGACTCGATGCACTCGGCGTGGTCGGCAGGCAGTACCATCCCGTTCAGAACCACGACGCCTTCGCCTTCTTCGATCGCGTGATTCAGTCGGGAATGGTCCAATACAACACCGCCGGCAGCCTGCGTGGTGGCCGCATCATCTGGGCGCTTGCCCGCCTGAATGGCACCCTCCGCATCGCCGGCGATGACGTCGTCGACAAGTACCTGCTGCTCACGAATTCGCACGATGGAAGCCGCCCCGTCACCATCGCGTTCACGCCGATCCGTGTGGTCTGCGCGAACACGTTGGCGATGGCGCTCGCCTCCGCCACTCGTCGCCTGAGCGTTCGCCACACCGCCTGCGCCGCCGCCCGCATCCGTGATGTCGGAGAGTATCTCGCCGGCGTCAACGCCAGCTTCGACCACAGCGCCGAAGCCTACCGCTTCCTCGCGCAGCGCAGCATCCACGCCGCCGAGCTCGCGACCTACCTGCGTAGCCTCTTCCCCGACCCCGAAGAAGGTGCCCTGCGCAACCGCTCTCGTGCCAACCGCGAGAAGATCACCGCCCGCTTCGAGCGGGGCTTCGGAACCGACCTCACCGGCGCGTCGTGGTGGAGGGCTTACAACGCGGTTGTGGAGTTCATCGACCACGACCGCAATCAGAGCAACGCCGACGCCCGCGTCCACAGCGCCTGGCTGGGACAGGGCATGCAGCTCAAGCAGCAGGCCCTGCAGACCGCGCTGCAGTTGGCCGCGTAACCCCTACACCCAGGAGACCGCCGCATGAACAAACCCGTGATCTACGCCATTCTCACCATCGTTGAAGTCGTCATCTCCCTCATCCCGCCGCCGTCCAAGCCTCCGCGCCGGCGCCGGCACTGACCCGAAAGGAACATCCCCATGGAACACGAAAAACTCCGCACGCACTTCGACCGCATCGGGTCGCACCTCCACGAGCTCTGCAAGGAGTTCGCCGAGGTGTGGATCCTCACGCACCCCGAGCCTCGCACCGACAGCACGCCCATCAACACCCCGACCCCCGTCGTCCACGAGACCCCTGTCCCCGCCACCGACGAGAAAGGCCGCATCAGCAGCCGCCAGCTCGGCATGTTGCGCAAGCTGTGTAACGAAAAAATCGACGGTAATTGGCAGGCCTTCGACGCGAGCTGCAAAGCCCGCTTCGGCAAGAGCATCAACTACCTCACCACCAAGGAAGCCAGCCAACTGATTTCCGAAATGATCGGAGGAAACCATGGTCACCAATCCCGTTCCGCAAGATGAAGCCCTTCTGCACCTCTCCGCCTCATCGATCTCCACCCTCATCGAATGCCCCCGCGAGTTCCTCTACCACTACATCCAAGGGCAGCCGCCCCAGGACGTCGGTGCCTCTCTCGTGCTCGGATCCGCCGTGCACGAGGCGCTGGCGTTCTTCTACAACTCCGTGAAGCAGTCCGGCACGGAGCCCACGCTGGCCCAACTCGTCGAGGTCGCCTCGGCGGCCATCGATGCGCCTCAGCGTGCGCCCGTGGCGTTCAAGAAAGGTGAGTCCCTCGACTCGCTCAAGACGCAGGCCACGGCCATGCTGAAGGCCTTCATGACCACCGGCTATCGCCCCGCGCACATCTTGGCCGTAGAGCATCGCTTCACCATCCCCCTGTGCAACCCCCTCACGAACGCACCGTTGCCGGAGTGCCTGTTGGGCACATTTGATCTGCTCGAGGAACGCGACGGCCGCGTCATCGTCACCGACCACAAGACGGCCGCTCGCCTGGACGCAGAACGCACGGCCGCTCCCGATACCCAGATGGCCTTATATGCTCACTCGGCGCGCACGCTCCTGGGCGTGGACGAGGTCGACCTCCAGTACCAATTCTTGGTTAAATCCCGCGAGCCGACCGTGACCACGCTGCCGATCACCCGCACCGACCCCGCCAAGGAGGAGCGCGGCGCCCTGACGCTCGCGGCCTCGGCCTCGACGATCATCTCCCTCGCCCTGGCCCACGACCACCCCCAGCTCGTCCTGCCCAAGCACCGCTCCTGGCGCTGTCCGACCTGTGGATACCGCACCCTCTGCGCCAGCGAGGACTGACCCCACCGCCAACTCCTTCACCACCAACCACCGTCCGGGGGAAACCCCGGACATTTTTATTTGGTCTTTTTACCCCTGCTTAATACGAGGGCTCCACATTTAAGTCGACTGTCTTGTTTCTCTTTATTTCTTTTTTGGCATTCATTAAATTCATCATAATCTTCGTATTTTTTACAATCTTCATCCTCACATGCTATTGAAGTTGGCAAAATTAAACCAACAACCAATACCACAGCAAGGGCATATAATATTCTAGCTTTGATTTTAACGGTCATTATTGCCTCCAAGTGCTAGAAAATGTTAAAAATACTTCCAAGAAATTCCATCTGGTCATGTTTAAATATATTCACGGCCACAAATTCGAATGGCCCGATATTAGCTGAAACCAAAATAAACAAGTATGACAGAAAGCGAATTACTAACAAAAAGACTAGGGTAGGATAGAGAGTTTTTCAAGTAGAAAAATGTGATTAGAACGGGTTTTTCTGTTCGGGTAAATCTGATCTTTTTACCACACACACTGCCGGCGCCATCGGCCTTAAGTCCGAACCAGAGATGGCCATAGCCCCGTCGTCACCAGCCAACCAGTTCTCTCTTTCCCTCCGGTATCTTGGGCCTTGTGCCGAATTTTTCAGGGTGGTAGTCTCCGCGCAACCGCAGGGAAATTCATTGTCCCGCGGGGTTCCTTCCCCACCCATCGGAGGTTCTTGTGAGCGCCCGAACCATGGATGTCTTCTCGCTGCGCGACGCGGTCGTGAAGGAGTACGCGAAGTTCGCCACGTCGTTCACGACGATCCACGCGGAGGACATCCGCCGACAGGTGGATCGCATCTACTCCGGCGGCCGATTCTGGCCGGAGCCGCTGATCCAGATCAACCCGAGCTACAGGCCTGGGCAAAGGGTGGACCAGCTGGTCCGGGAAGGCGTGCTCGAGCCGCAGATGGCCGAGATCTTCCGCGCCGGCGGCGAACCGCTGATGCTGCACAAGCACCAGCAACAGGCTGTCAGCCTGGCGTCCCAGGGAGGCAGTTACGTCGTCACCACCGGCACCGGATCGGGCAAGTCGCTGTGCTTCTTCATCCCCATCGTGAATGCCGTGCTCGCCGCGAAGCGTCAGGGAAAAGCCTCGCGCACCAGCGCGATCATCATCTATCCCATGAACGCGCTGGCCAACAGCCAGAAGGAGGAGCTCGAAAAGTACATGGCGAACATCGCCGGACCCCGTCCGGTGACTTTCGAGCGATACACCGGGCAGGAGGACAACGAGGAGCGCCGCCGCATCGCGGATAACCCGCCGGACATCCTGCTGACCAACTTCATGATGCTCGAGATGCTCATGACCCGCCAGGACGAGCTCGACCGCAAGGTCATCGGCAACTGCGAGGGCTTCCGCTTCCTGGTGCTCGACGAGCTGCACACGTATCGGGGCCGGCAGGGCGCCGATGTGGCGCTCCTGGTGCGCCGCGTCCGGGAACGCCTGGCACCGCAGCACCTGCAGTGCATCGGGACCTCGGCCACCATGGCCTCCGAAGGATCGATCGTCGACAAGAACCGCCTCGTGGCCCAGGTGGCCACCAAGCTCTTCTCCATCGAGATCCCCGAGAACAACGTCGTCGTGGAGTACCTGAAGCGGGTCACGGACGAATCCCTGAATGTTACAAAAGACATGCTCGGAGCCGCCCTGGACGGGACCCTTCCGGAGCAGATCACCAATGCCCAGCTCAGGCAGCATCCCCTGGCCATCTGGGTCGAGACGAACCTGGGCGTTACCTTCTCGACTGTGGATCTTCAATGGGTTCGTGCCCACCCCTTGACCCTCGACGAGGCAGCCCGTAAGCTCTCGGTCGCCTCCGGCCGGGATGAAGCCCGGTGCTCCGCGGCGTTGCGGGACTTTTTGCTCAAGTCAAGCCTCCCCGAGACCGTCCGATGCGCCGACGAGACCGCCTCGCCGAGGTCGTTCTTCGCGTTCAAGCTGCACCAGTTCATCTCCGGCGCGGGCCACGCCTACGCGACCCTGGAGGCGGCCGGTCGGCGGAAGGTCACGGTGGATGGCCAGCTCTTCGACCCGGAGAACCCGGAGAAGCGGCTCTACCCGATCCACTTCTGTCGCGAGTGCGGGCAGGAGTATCACCCGGTACGGCTCGTCAGCAGCGAGGGCCAGCAACTGGTCCTGGCCCGCGACATCGAGGACGCGCCGCTCCCCCGCGGCGAAAGTGAAGAGGATGACCCGGAGTCCGAGCTCGATCACGAGGAGTTCGGCTTCCTTACCCTGCACGCGTCGGACCCGGAGTTCAAGTTCGACAACGAGGAAGAAGACTACCCGGAGAGTTGGCTGGAGCCGGACCCCAAGGGCTACACTCGGCTCAAGTCCACCTATCGGAGGTCCCGCGCCTGCGAGCTCCACGTGGCCCCGGACGGCACCGTGGGAGAAGGACTGCGCGCCTGGTTCATGCCCGGCCGCTTCCGGTTCTGCCTGCGCTGTCTGGCCACCCAGTCGACGTCGGCCAAGGACCGCAACCGCCTGGCCTCGCTCTCCGCCGAAGGCCGCAGCTCGGCCACGACCGTGCTCACCACGAGTGTCCTGCGGTGGATGCACAGCAAGGATTCCTCCCTCGAGGCCTCCACCCGCAAGCTCCTGGGGTTCACCGACAACCGTCAGGACGCCGCCCTGCAGGCAGGCCATTTCAACGATTTCCTGTTCGTGAGCCTGATCCGCGCCGGCTTCCTCGGTGCCCTCGAGCAGGCCGGTGAGGAAGGCCTGACCGCCGAGCGGCTCGGGGAGGCTCAATTCAAGGCGCTGGGCTTCGACCGGGCCGCCCAGCGGGTCGAGTGGCTTCGGGAACCCGAGCTCGTGCTGGGCATGAAGCTCAAGGAGAACGAGAAGACGCTGCGGCAGGTGCTGGCCTACCGGGTCTGGTACGACCAGCGGCGGGGGTGGCGCTACACCAACCCGAACCTGGAACAACTGGGCTTCATCGAGGTCGACTATCTCGGTCTGTCGGACCTCGCGGCCGATCAGGTCACCTTCGATCGGCTGTGCGCCGAGAAGAAGGCCCCTGAGCTGCTACGGCAGGCGACTCCCGACGTGAGGGAAGCCCTGTTCATCGAACTTTTCGACCACATGCGCAAGTGGATGGCGGTGCAGAGCCAGGTCCTCGAAGAGACCAACCTCGAGCTGCTGGTCGGCCGATCCCGGAACAACCTGCGCGCTCCCTGGGGCTTCGGGGAAGACGAAAACCCCAAGAGCGCCCGTTGGCTGATGCTGCAGGGGCCGCAGAAGACGGACGCCAGGAACGAGGACCTGATCGTGCGTGCCGGCTCCCGGAGCACCATCGGGCGGACGCTGCGGTCCCCGGTCTCGCCTTCGGGCCGTCGGATCTGGCCCGACGCTTCCCTGGTAAGAAAACTGAAGCCGCACGAGTTTCTCACCCTGATGGAGGTGCTGCTGGAGGCAGCCTCCCGGCATGGTCTGATCTACGAAGGCGCCACGCCGTTCGGTGAGAAGCGTGGGTACCGGCTCAACGAGGACGTGGTCGTCTTCCGCAAGGCGACGTCGACCAACGCTGCTTCCCTGTCCAGCGGCAACGCGTTCTTCCGCGAGCTCTACGAGACGCTGTCGCTGATGCTGCAAAACCCGGAGCATCCACTGTTCGGCTTCGAGGCCCGGGAGCACACCGCCCAGGTCGAGAGCGACAAGCGCGCGATCCGGGAGAAGCGCTTCCGTTACGGTGAGCGGGAGCGCAAAGAGCTGGCCGAGGACCAGAAACACCTACGGGAGCTCGATGAGGCGGAGCGCTTCTTGCCCGTGCTGTTCTGCTCCCCGACGATGGAGCTGGGCGTGGACATCTCCGCGCTCAACGCGGTCTACCTGCGCAACATGCCGCCGACGCCGGCCAACTACGCGCAACGCAGCGGCCGCGCCGGCCGCAGCGGGCAGGCGGCTCTCGTGCTCTCGTACAGCTCCTCCCAGAGTCCCCACGACCAATACTATTTCCGGGAGCCCAAGGCGATGGTGCACGGCGAGGTGCGGCCGCCGCTGCTCGATCTGGCCAACCGCGATCTGGTCGAGAGCCACCTCCACGCGGTCTGGCTGGCCTGCACGGAGCAGCCGCTGGATCCCTCGATCTCCCAGCTGCTCATTCTCTCCGAGGCGAAACGCCCCCTGAAGCCGGAGATCCTCGAGACCATGGCCCAGCCCCGCGTGAACGCCATCGCCCGCGTTCGCGTCGGAGGGGTCCTCGACATGCTCTCGGAGTACCTGACGCCCGAGGATGCACCGTGGTATCCCGGGCGGGAAATCTCCACCGACGAGATCCTGGAAAAAGCGCTCTCCCGTTTTGATGAAGCCTTCCTGCGTTGGCGGGGTCTTCTCCAATCGGCCGAAGAACAGCGCGACGCGGCCCGCAAGACCATGGACAACTACGCCGCGACCGAGTACGAGAAGAGAGCCGCCAGGAGCCGCCACGCGCAGGCCATCGAGCAGATCGACCTGCTGCAGACTGGGACCAGCAACCTCTCCTCGGACTTCTACACGTACCGGTATCTCGCCACCGAAGGCTTCCTGCCGGGCTACAACTTCCCGCGCCTGCCGCTGATGGCCTACATTCCGGCCTCTCCGGACGGCCGCGGCCGCCAGGTCTATCTGCAGCGCCCCAGGTTCCTCGCCCTCTCCGAGTTCGGGCCGCGCAGCCTGGTGTATCACGAAGGCCGCGCCTACCGCGTCGTGCGGGCCATGCTCCAACTCGGGCACCAGGACAGCATCACCGCCGATGTCCGTCTGCCCACGCTCACGGTGCGGATCTGCCAGGTCTGCGGCGCGGGACACCGGGACGACGTGGTCTCCTTGTGTCACTGCTGCGGCGCCCAGCTCTCCGATGCCCTGATCGTCTCCGACATCTACCGGATTGAGAACGTGGCCACCGCACCCGCTGAGCGCATCACCGCCAACGAAGAGGAACGTCAGCGCCAGGGCTTCGAGCTGCAGACGACCTATGAGTGGACCCCCCGGGGTGGCGAGCTGGATGTCCGCCGGGGTTCGGCCATGTTCGGGAAACAGGAGCTCGCGCGCCTGACCTATGGCACGAGCGCCACCATCACCCGGCTGAACAAGGGGCTGCGGCGTCGAAAGGACCGCACCCGGTTCGGCTTCCAGATGGATCCGTTGCTGGGTTTTTGGGCCAAGAACAAGGACGAACAGGACACGGGTGCCGACCCGCTCGCACAGCCACGGCAATGGATCGTCCCCAGCGTGCAGGACCGCAAGAACGCGCTCTTGCTGCAGCCACAGATCGCCGAGCCGAATCTTTCCGCTTTGACCACTATCCAGCACGCCCTGCTGCGGGGCATCGAGGCGGTCTTCCAGCTCGAAGAAGGCGAGATCCTGGCGGAACCCATGCCGGCCGCGGACAAGCGGACCGGGTTCCTCTTCTACGAGGCGGCTGAGGGCGGCGCAGGCGTGCTCACCCGTCTGGTCTCCGAGCCCGAGTACCTGGCTCTGGTAGCAAAAAACGCTCTCTCGATCATGCACTTCGAGCTCTCTGCGGGACTGCCCCAGGACGAGCAAGCCCTGGTCGATGACGAACGGGCCTGCGTTGCGGCCTGCTATCGCTGCATCATGTCCTATTACAACCAACCCGATCACGAACTGCTGGATCGCCGCCAGTCCCAGGCGCGGCAGTTTCTGCTCCAGTTGGCCCAGTCCAAGCTCCAGGCAGCTACTCACCCCGTCCTGGTGGCCACTGCATCGTCCGAAACGGCCCCTGCGGGTTCACCCCTTGCGGTCTTTCTGTCCGCCCTCGAAGCACGGCAGCTGCCGGCACCTGATGCGGAACCGCTCACCATCGCCGGGATGACCCTCCCGCTGGTCTGGCGGAGTCACTACACGATCGCCCTGTTCTCCGCGCCCGATGAGACGATCACCTCCACCCTGGAAAACAAGGGCTTCGAGCTGGTCGTGCTGGGTACGGAACCCGCTGCCTGGGAGATGCCTCTCGCGTCCCTGGCCCGACTGCTCGGAAAGGAATCCTAGATGGTCTCCACGCCCCAGAAAACCCGCATCGGTCGCTGGACTCCGGGCAGCCTGGTCCGGGCCCGCGGTCGGGAGTGGATCGTCCTGTCCGGGAGCACCGCTGAGGTGCTCCGTGTGCGACCGATCTCCGGCACCGAAGAAGACGCGACCTTCATCCACCTGGACCTGGAAAACCCGCCAGTGGTCGACGCGACGTTCCCGCGGCCGGACCCGTCCCAGCAGTCCGGTCACGAAGGCGCCCAGTTGTTGCGGGATGCCTTGCTGCTCTCGCTGCGTCGCGGGGCGGGTCCGTTCCGTTCGTTCGGGCAGATCGCCGTGGAGCCGCGCGCCTACCAACTGGTGCCGCTGCTGATGGCGCTCAAGCTCGACCCCGTGCGCCTGCTGATCGCCGACGACGTGGGCGTAGGTAAGACCATCGAGGCGGGCCTGATCGCCCGGGAGCTGCTGGACCGCGGCGACGTGGATCGCCTCACCGTCCTGTGTCCGCCGCACCTGGTCGAGCAGTGGGTGTCCGAGCTCCATGACCGGTTTCACCTGCATCCCGTGGCCGTCACGGCGGCCGGAGCTGCCCGTCTGGAGCGCAATCTCCCGCTGGGCGCCAGCCTGTTCACCTCGCATCCGCACACGGTCGTTAGCCTGGACTACATCAAGAGCGACCGCCGTCGGGACGAGTTCCTCCGGGCCTGCCCGGAGCTGGTCATCGTCGACGAGGCGCACACCTGTGCCTCCGCCGGGAAGGGTCGACACCAGCGGTACGAGCTGCTCAAGGGTCTCGTCGAGAAGACCGACCGTCACCTGGTCATGCTCACCGCCACCCCCCACAGCGGAGACGAACAGGCCTTCTTCCGGCTGATCAGCCTGCTCGACCCGGCGTTTTCCCGTCTGGAGCAGGCCACCGGTGAAGAGCGGAATCAACTGCGCGTGCAGCTGGCCAAGCACTTCGTCCAGCGCCGGCGCCCGGACATCACCGAGTGGCAGGAGGGACGCCTCTTCGCCCGCCGCGAAACCACCGAGTTGACCTACAAGCTCACGGGCGAGTGGGAGCGCTTCTTCGACGACGTGCTGGACTACTGCGCCACCGTGGTCGCGGCCGCCGGGGACGACACCCTGCAGCAGCGCCTGAATTTCTGGGGCACGCTCGCCCTGATGCGCTGCGTGGCCTCCAGTCCGGCCGCCGCCGTCTGCGCGTTGCGCACCCGCGCCGGGCTCGAACCGCTGGAGGACAACGACGACCTGGAGCAGCGTGTGTTCGACGGCACCTCGGACTTCTTGCCCGAGGACGACCTCGAACCCCAGGTCGCACCCGAAGACGCACACCTGCACGGCCTGATCGAACAGGCCGAAAAGCTCACCGGCCAGACAGGCGACCCGAAGCTCAAGCTGGTCACGAGCCACCTCGAGAAGCTCCTCGCCGACGGGTTCTCCCCGGTCGTGTTCTGCCGGTACATCGCCACCGCCCATTATCTCGGGAAGCATTTGGCCGGCAAATTGAAGAATGTCACTGTCGGTGTGGTGACCGGGGAGCTGGCCTCCGAAGAACGGCGGGAAAAGGTCGAGCAACTCGGAGACGCCGAACCCCGGATTCTCGTGGCCACGGATTGCCTCTCCGAGGGCATCAACCTGCAGGAGAACTTCGACGCGGTTGTCCACTACGATCTGTCCTGGAACCCCACCCGCCACGAGCAACGCGAAGGTCGCGTGGACCGCTTCGGCCAGAACCGCGAGGTCGTGCGCGCGATGCTGATGTACGGCGAGAACAACCCCGTCGATGGCGCCGTGCTCGAGGTCATCCTGCGCAAGGCCGAGAAGATCCGCGAGGAGCTGGGCGTCCCGGTGCCGCTGCCCGATGACGGCCACACCCTGTCCCAGGCCCTGATGAAGGCCGTGCTGCTGCACCGGCGAAAGCCAAAGAAGGAGCAGACCGCGTTCTTCTTCATGGAGCTCGACGAGGCCCGCGCCCTCGAGGCTCGCTGGGAGGACGTCCGTGAGAAGGCGAAGATGAACCGCACCGTGTTCGCCCAGCGCCGCATCAAGCCCGAGGACGTGCTCCCGGAGTGGAACAAATCGCTGTCTGCCCATGGTGGCCGCGAGGACGTCACCCGCTTCACCACCCGCGCCCTGCTGCGCCTGGGCGCCGCCCTGGAACCCATGCGCCGCGGCTACCGTGCCCCGCTCAACGCGCTCCCCGAAGATGTCCGCGAGCGCCTCGAAGCCGAAGGTTTCGCCGGCTCTTTCCTGCTCGACTTCGACTATCCGCCGGCACCCAGATGCCGCCCGGTGCAGCGCAGTCATCCCCTGGTGGCTCTCCTCGCGGACACGCTCCTCGAACGGACGCTCGGCCAGATGACTCCCGAAGAGAACCCCGAGCCCAGCGTGCTGGGGCGCGTGGGCTGCTGGGTCTCGGATCAGGTGCAGTCCCTGACCGTGGTGGCCCTCTTGCGCCTGCGGCACCAGCTCACGACCCAACGGGCCGGAAAGACCACCGTGCTGCTCGTGGAGGAAGCCACGGCCCTCTCCTGGTCGGGCAGCGATCAACTGGAAGGCGATGCCGCCCTGCGGCTGCTGATTCCTCCCCCTGTGGCGGACGTGCCCGGCCACGTGCGGGAACGCTCCGTGACCAAGGCCCTGTCCCAGTTCGACAACCGTGCGACCGACATCGACGCCTTCGCCCAGCGCCGTGCGCTGGACCTGCTGGCGGATCACCGCCGGGTCCGAGAAGCCTCCGAGGCCCGTGGCTCCTACAGCGTCAAGGCGCTCTTGCCCGCGGACGTCATCGGTTGTTTCGTGCTGCTGCCGAGGATGGAGTAGACCATGGCCATCCGAAAAAGACGCATCACCGGACAAGATACGCGCCTGGCCTTCGAGGCGCTCTCCATCGAAGGCGGCCTGCTCTCCCCGGAATGGCTGACCCGCGCCGCCCGCCTGGAGGCCGGCTCCCAGGCCGAAGCCGACTACCGGATCCCCCGTGGCCTCAACCTCCGTGACGAGATCGGCCGCTACTGGCGCATCTCCCAGGCGCACTGGTCCGACTTTACCGCCGCCCGCGCAGCCGGCGCCGACTCCAGGACCATCTCCACCCGCTTCGTGCTGTCGCTGCTGCGGGAGTGTTTTGGCTTCTCCTCCCTGGGCGCCGCGGACCCCGTGACCATCGGAGATCACGCTTATCCCATCGGACACGCCGCCCTCGACGGTCGGGTGCCGGTGGTCATCGTGGGCGCCGACGACGGCCTGGACAAGCTCCTTCCTGCCTATGGCGACCCGGGCCGTCGCCGCAGCGCGTTCGGCCTGATCCAGGAGTACCTCAACGCCCAGGAGGGCGCCCTCTGGGGCCTCTGCTCCGACGGCTGCACCCTGCGCATCCTGCGGGACAACGTGAGCCTGACCCGTCCGGCCTGGATCGAAGCCGACCTGCAGCGCATCTTCACCGAGGAGCGCTACGCGGACTTCGCCGCGCTGTGGCTGATCGCCCACGAGACGCGCTTCGGCCGTCCGGATCAACCGGTGACCGAGTGCGCCCTGGAGCTCTGGCGCAACGCCGGGCGCGAAGAGGGCACCCGCGCCCGTGACCAGCTGCGTCAGGGTGTGGAAGACGCGCTGCTGGTGCTGGGGCAGGGCTTTCTGACCCACCCCGACAACAACGCCCTGCGCGCGGCCCTGGCTTCCGGCGAACTGACCACGACCGAGTACTTCAATCAGTTGTTGCGCATGGTCTATCGCGTGATCTTCCTACTGACCGCGGAAGAGCGCGACCTGCTGCATCCTCCCGGGTCCGACCCGAAGGGCCGGAAACTCTACGAGGACGGATACGGCATGCGGCGCCTGCGGGACCGCAGCGTGCGACGCAACGCCCACGACCGGTTTTTCGACCTGTGGGAGTCTGTGAAGATCGTCTTCTCCGGACTCGCCGAGGGACAGCCGGTGCTGGCGCTCCCCGCGCTCTCGGGCATCTTCCAGCGCTCCATGTGTCCGACCCTCGACGCCGCTCGCCTGGAGAACCGGGCGCTGTTGTTCGCGGTCTATCGGCTGTCCTGGATCCGGGACGCCGGGGCGCTGTCCCGCGTGAACTGGCGCGACATGGGTCCCGAGGAGCTCGGCAGCGTCTACGAGAGCCTCCTCGAGCTGGTGCCCCAGGTGTCCACCGAGCGGCGCACCTTCGCCTTCGCCGGCGGCGCTGAGGCCCGTGGCAACGCGCGCAAGACCTCGGGCAGCTATTACACGCCGGACTCCCTGGTGCAGGTGCTGCTCGATTCCGCGCTGGAGCCCGTCATCGCCGACACCCTGGCACGGCACCCGTCGCGCCCCGTCGAGGCGCTCCTGGAGTTGACCATCGTCGACCCTGCCTGCGGCTCCGGTCACTTCCTGCTGGCGGCCGCCCGTCGGCTGGCCGTGCATGTGGCGCGCGCCACCGTCGGTGGCACGCCTTCGGCCGCCGAGTACCGCCACGCGCTGCGTCAGGTGGTGGGTCGCTGCATCTTCGGGGTGGACCTGAACCCCATGGCCGTGGAGTTGTGCCGCGTCGCCCTGTGGATGGAAGCCGTGGACCCGGGGAAGCCCCTGTCGTTCTTGGTCTCGCATATCCAACACGGCAACGCGCTTTTGGGCACGACCCCCGAGCTCATGGAGAAGGGCATCCCCGACGCCGCGTGGGACCCCATTGAGGGCGACGACAAGAAGACCGCCTCCGCGCTCAAGAAGCGCAACAAGGCCGCCGCCCGGGGCCAGATGACCATGGAGTCCCTGTGGACCGGACCCGAGGACGCCTCGGCGCGCGCGGTGGCCGACGCCATCGCCGGTCTCGAGGCCGACTCCGACGCCGATCCCGAGGCGCTGGCCCGCAAACGTGCGCACTGGGAACAGATCCTGGTCTCGGCCGAGTACCGGCGTCAGAAGTTCCTGGCCGACACCTGGTGCGCGGCCTTCGTGTGGCCCAAGCAGCCCGGCGATCTGGCCGCGATCGCGCCCACCAACGAACTGTGGTGGTCCCTGCGCGCGCAGCAGGGGCACGCGACCGAGCTGCTGGAATCGACGGTGCAAGAGCTCGCCACACAGTACCGGTTCTTCCACTGGCACCTGCAATTCCCGCAGGTGTTCGCCCGTGGCGGCTTCGACTGCGTGCTCGGAAATCCGCCATGGGAGCGGGTGAAATTGCAGGAACAGGAGTTCTTCGCCTCCCGGAGTGGAGCTATCGCCGGCGCCGCCAATTCCGCTGCTCGCAAGAAGCTCATCGCTCGTCTGCCCGAGGACGATCCCCCACTTTGGACCGACTGGTGTCTGGCCAGCCGCAAGGCCGAAGGAGAAAGCCACTTCGTCCGACAATCCGCGCGCTTTCCGTTGTGCGGCCGTGGTGATGTGAACACCTACGCGCTGTTCGCCGAACACAACCGCTGCATCCTGAATCCCCAGGGCAGGTCCGGCACGATCCTCCCGTCCGGGGTCGTGACCGACGACACCACAAAGGAGTTTTTCCAGTCCCTGGTCGACCAGTCGAGCCTGGTTTCCATCTACCACTTCGAGAACGAGGACAAGGTCTTTCCCGAGGTGCACCACGCCTTCCGGTTCCTGCTGCTCACGTTGACCAACGGGAAGACGTTGGGCGCCGTGGAGTGCGTCTTCTACGCACGCAACACGCGGGACCTGGTGGACCCTGCTCGCCGGTTCTCCTTGTCACCGGCGGACTTCGCCATCCTGAACCCGAACACCCGGACCTGTCCCACCTTCCGCTCGCGCCGGGACGCGGACATCAACCTGGCCGCCTACCGGAAGGCGGGCGTGCTGTGGCGGGAGGACGACGAGGAGAACGGAAACCCCTGGAAGCTGCGATTCTGTCGCATGCTGGATATGTCCAACGACTCCGGCCTGTTCCGCACGGAGAAGGAGTTCGAGGACGCGGGTTGGCGCAGGGAAGGGAACCGCTTCACCCAGGGCGGCGAGGTTATACTGCCGTTGTTCGAGGCGAAGATGGTTCACCTCTACGATCACCGGTTCAGCACCTACGAGGGCCAGACCGAGGCGCAGGCCAACCAGGGGAAACTACCTGAACTCGATGATGTCGATCATGCCGATCCGGACAAGTGGGTGATGCCTCGTTACTGGGTGGCCGAGAAGGAAGTGGCCTCCAGGTTGGATGGTCGCTGGTCGAGAGGCTGGATGTTGGGATGGAGGGATATCTGCCGTTCCTCGGATACCCGGACCGTGATCGCTTCGGTGATTCCGCGCGTGGGCGTCAATCACAAGTTCTTGCTGATGATGCCAGGTTCGCATCCTCTTCTCGTGTCTTCACTTTTTACAAACTTGTGCAGCTTCTTGTTGGATTACTATTCACGTCAAAAAGTGGGTGGAACAGGTCTTCCCTACTTCACCATGAGACAACTTCCCGTGCTTCCGCCGGCCACCTACGACGCCCCGACGCCGTGGCAGCCACCGGTGGTTCTGCGTACCTGGATCCTCCCCCGAGTGCTCGAACTGACCTACACCGCCTGGGACCTCGAGGCCTTCGCCCACGACGTGGGCTTCGACGGCCCGCCGTTCAAGTGGGACTCCGAGCGCCGGTTCCAGCTGCGCTGCGAGCTCGACGCCGCCTTCTTCCACCTGTACGGTCTGTCCCGCGATGACACGGCCTACGTCATGGACACGTTCCCCATCGTCCGCAAAAACGACGAGAAGGCCCACGGCGAGTACCGCACCAAGCGTGTGATCCTCGAGCTTTACGACCAGCTGGCCATGGCCACCCGCACCGGCCGTCCCTGGGTCTCCTCCCTCGATCCGCCCCCCGCGGACCCCCGCCAGTGCCACCCCGACACCCGGAATGACCGGCCATGAGGGATCCCATGTTGGACGTTCTCTTTTCTCGTCCCGGTTTTTATGCGATACCCGATCCCATCGAGGAGCCGAACCCATGAACACACCCGTGACCCTCAGCATCCGTAACTTCGGCCAACTGGACGCGGTGGACCTGTCGTTCGGGGACCTCACCGTGCTCGTGGGCGCCCAGGGCACCGGCAAGAGCCTGGCCCTGCAGTGGCTGAAGGTCGCCCTGGACGGCAGGCACATCGTTGGCGCGCTCAAGGCGGCGGGGCATCCCGTGGAACGGCCTGAAAACCTGCTGGACCTCGTGTTCGGATCCGGCATGGGCCAGGCCTGGACGCCTGGGAAGAGCGCCGTCCAGTGGGGGAAGGGCCAGTTGCTTCCGGAGAAGTTCCAACGGCTGGGCGCCCCCGCCGAGCGGGCCTTCTTCATCCCGGCGCACCGTTCCATGCTCATCAGCGACGGCTGGGCCGCGCCCTTCCAGAAGCTCTCTGCGGACACCCCGGTGGTCGCGCGGATCTTCAGCCAGAACTTGTTCAGCATCTTCAGCCGCAACGGCGCCGGAGACCTGTTTCCCGTGCCTCGGGTACTCAAGGAGCCGTACCGGGATCAGATCGACCAGGCGATTTATCATGGGGGCAAGGTCTCCCTGGTGGAGGAGAACCTGTCCAAGCGCCTGCGCCTGTCCCACGGGGACATGCACCTGCCCTTCATGACCTGGACGGCTGGCCAGCGGGAGTTCACGCCCCTGTTGCTGGGGTTGTATCACCTGCTCACCCCCCGCAAGGTCCAGAAGCTCCCCGACGTCAACTGGGTGATCATCGAGGAGCCGGAGATGGGGCTGCACCCCCAGGCGGTCACGGTGGTCATGCTGCTGGTGCTCGACCTGTTGTGGCGCGGCTACCGCGTGGCCCTGTCCACCCACTCTCCCTATGTGCTCGACGTGGTGTGGATGCTGCAGAACCTGAA
>Ga0302247_1001552_pt1 | contig 17339 bp, 20 predicted proteins | sample AAG_UR_Ile_MG_FD_193529 | JGI IMG/M metagenome (GOLD analysis project Ga0302247, IMG submission 193529) | Enriched activated sludge microbial communities from anaerobic digester in WTTP, New Holstein, Wisconsin, United States - AAG_UR_Ile | ecosystem: Engineered > Bioreactor > Anaerobic >...
GAAAAGAGGGGAGTTCAAAACAGGTTCTCGCTGTCTGTGCTTCTCCTTCGGCTAGTGGTCTGCACCATTGGTTAAGACGCCTGACGGTGGTTTCTCTTGTGACAGCGCCCGGAATAACATCTTCTCCGGTCGTAACATTCGGATGACTGAAAGCGGATAGATGCACGACGTTTGCGCGTCCGTCCCTTTCCATGCGGTGAACCTCTCCGGATTGATGACGCGGATTGAACATGACCAAAAGCCGGGCATGGCCTCCGGACATACAGGATTCAATGCCGCGATAGACTTCATCCGGGACCGCGTCGCCTTCGTCGATGATGAAAAGCAAATAAGGCGCATGCTTCCCGGAGAATTTCGCCTCTCGCTGGCTTTCCGATCCTGTTGAAGGGATTGTCACGCCGGAGATAAAAGAACGCGCTGAGCGTGAAATCTGAAGGTTGCTGACGGTATCCTGTTGAAATACGGCCGGATGCTTTTCCAGAACGGAACCGATTTCACCCCAAAGCAGTTTTCGCAAATTCGCTTCCGGTGGCGCCGCTGCCGTATAAACCTGACTTTCCGGGAAGACTTTGTAAAACCAGACGGCAACACGCGCCGCGCCATGTGTCTTCCCGGTGGCGTTGGCTGACTTCGCTATGGTGATTGGATAATCCCGCACGGAACTCATGAGCGCCTTCACGTCATCGGTGAAAGCCTCTTTCAAGATTTCCTCTCCAAAGCCCACGGGGTCGGCCTGGTAGCGGGTGAAGTCCGTTCCTAAAGCAAAGCGCTTATCCAGTGATTGAAAGAGTTGCTCGTAAAGCTGACTTTGCTTTAAGTCCGTTAATGATTCGGTCTCGAACATCCGTTGACACCTCCGCAATGGCTTCTAAAACTTCTGTCTGGAAAGCCTGAACAGCCCGCACGTCATAAAGCATAGAGAATATTTCGAGCTGTAATTTGAGTTGATTCCTGATTTCCGTCATTGCCCGAAGCGCCGTGTCATGATCTTCCGCATCAATCGCCGTCTGAAGCAAATCATTTGCCGTGTTATTGATCTTCTGAAGCTGTGCGACGGCATCAAGATTTTTAGTGACAACCCTGTGAGCATCCTCAAGCGCGACGGACCGCACAACATTGATATTCAGTTCTTTCCGTATCTGGCTTATGCGGCCCTTGGAAACACCGAAATGTTTAGCGCAATCGGTGACGCTTTTCCCTTGTCGAAGCATTTGAGATAATTTGACTTTTGATATTTTCCCGTCTGCCACAAGTAAACCTCTGATAAAAAAGTTTAGTTTTTGACTAAACAGTTAAGTAAGGGCGGGACGTGCCCGCCCCATACCGGTTAAATTGCCTCATGACGTGGATTTCGCCATGCCCCACGTTTAAAGATTTCTGTTTCCGTTCCACCTGCCGGAAGTGGTCGCCATCGGGTGGAGCCCTCCGGCCATTCTGCGCTATCTATGGGCCGGTCCGGCTTGAAATATCGCCAACCCTCCGCGTCAATTTTTTCATCGGGTGTGATCATGTTTATTCCCCTTTTGCTTCGGCCTGTCTGCGCCGGTGGTCTGCGATAACCTCACGCCTTTGGACCGCCGAAACGTCTTCCCCATAGGGCCCCAGATACGCCTCAAGAGCATTGAAGATGTTCGCATCCGGGAAACGGTAAACAGCCAGGTCTCTTTGTTTAGCAAGTTCAACGCCCAGGGCTTCTTCCTCTGCATGCCCGGCAAGTTCAAACGCGATACAGATTTCAAGAACCTGGTTTAGAGCGTTTTCAATAAGTGCCTGAACATCGTTCCTCAGTGAATCAATAGCCATGCCCAGAGCATCAGAAAGCCTCCTATTTGCGGCTTGTAACTGCGTCGATAATTCTGCGCTCGTATCGTCCAGTTTAGCCAAATGCCGTTGAAACGCGCCCAGCTCGGCTTTTTTGCCTGCAATCTTGTTGACGATGTCGTCCGCGTTTTTGCCAGAAACGATGCGAGAGTCAAGGGCCTCCTCAAGTTTCTTGATTTCATCTTCGGCAGACGTGTTGAGCTTGGTAAAGTTTCGGTGGTCCACTGCGTTTTTTTTCATTTGGTTTTCGATCTCATCGCGGGCTTCAAGCGCCGGACGAATCGCCGGTTTCAATTTCTCAGCAAACAACTTTTCAATTTCTTTCATGGCTAAGCCTCCTTATTCATATTCGTGCGGAAAACCGCCCGTCTGTGTGTCATTCTGAGCCGTCTTGAATCGAACAGGGAAACGCGAATCGGGGTCTTTTCGCGGCGCGTCGTCGTACTTGGCCGAAAAAAGGATTTCCGCCCGTTTGACGGCTTCTCTATGCCGGGGATGTCCGCTGTCAAAATACGCCTTGCCCCAGTCGGTTTTGTTGTCCAGTAACTCCTCAAGTTGCTGGCGGACGCTCCGTGGGTCGTCATACATGGATTGTCGAAGCTCTGTCTCTGCCAGTGCAAGGAATCCGGGTTCAGCTTTTTTCTCTCCGAAGACTTGTTCAACCAATTCCGTGACTTCCGCGACAACTGCCTTATGCCGCTCATGATCCCCGTCGAAGTAAGCCTTCGTGTCTTCGTTCTCCATGTTCCCTGTGATTTCTGAAATAACCTCGTCTCTGTCAAAATTATTCTGTTCTTCCATTGTGTTACCTCCAGCTTTAATTTGATTGCGCTTATCGCCCGCGTGGCGTTATTTTGTTGCCTTCCGGCAATATTCATTGATCGTGGTTGCTTTCCTGATAATCTTTACAAGGTCATAGGCCATTTGTGGCGTGAACCAGTTCTTGTCTGACAGGTGGCATAACCAGCGGAAAGCATCTTCCGACGTTTCGCAGCGCCCGATTTCAAAGTCATAGATTGCGCCGTTGGGTTTGTGGATAATGATGTGGCTGCCGTCGAATTCAACGTCATTGATTCTTATCATCGCGTCACCTCGCTAAATCGGGAATATTCCCCGTGATAGTAAAGAACCGTTTCGCCGCCGGGATTGTAGCGGCTCGCTTCAACACGAATCAGCGTCATCGGATCAAACGCTTCTGTCTGAAGTGTGACGCCTTCTTGCATGTCTTTGGCCTTCGTAACCTTCCGCGCCCGGTGCATTAAAATCAGGTGGTCACAGTCCGAATAAATTGAAGAACTATCCTTCAAATCCATTGCCGTCATAATGCTGTCGGCCTGAATCTTTCTCGGTTGTGCAATCAGGATGATAGGAACCTCAAGTTCTTCGGCCAGAAACTTAAACGATTGAACCGCCTGGCCTACTTCCTGGACCTGGTTGACAAGGGTCCGGCAAAGAAAATGAAGGTGGTCGAATACTACAAGTTTTAAACCATAGCGGCGGATCGCTTCTTTCAGGGTTTCAATGACCCCCTCAATCGTGGGCCTTTGATAACAAAAGCCCAGGTAAAGAGGTTTGCCATTGAATGCTGATCGTGTCCGTTCGATTTCCATCATGCCGATTTCTTCGGATTTGACATAAGACTGTGCGATTTTCTGAATGACCTTCATCGGTCTCATTTCCAGGCAGAAAAAAAGCGCGGGTATATCCTGAAGGGCATTATGAGAAACGATCTGCAAGGCAAGGGTGCTTTTCCCGATCTTCGGCGGCGCTGATAGAACAATCAGTTCCCCCGGCATGAATCCGGTTTTGATGATCTTATCCAATGACGGCCAGCCTGTTCTTAATCCGGTTGACTGTTCCGGGTTCTGCGATTCCTCCCGGTATTTTCTCAAACCGTCGGCAAAGGACATAACCCCGGCAACATCGAATTGACGGGCATGTTCGGAAACGTATGAGATAAAGTCGGCAATCGTGTTGCCTGCCGTGAAATATTCATTAAGGTCTTTGCCTTCAGGCAAGATGACATTAAAACAGCGGTCATATCCTAAACGCCTGGCCGCTTCACGCGCTCCCTTTTGGCCCGGTTCGTCCGGGTCATAGACGATGATGATTTTTTTAACGTCTTCCAGTTGGTCAATCCATGCCGGATCAAAAGAGCCTGCGCCGGTGGTGCTGGCGATAACATTCTTTTCCCCTCGGTCCCATAGCGTGAGCGCGTCAAGTTCTGCTTCGCAAAGGTAAACCATGCTTTTACTTTTCAAGATGCAATCAGAATTGAACAGGATAGACCGGCAATCCTTCACACGCCGGAAAGTCTTTTCTGCCGGTGGTAGCGATCTGAATTTGATATTGACGAGCTTTCCTTTTTCATAGTGCGGGACCGTCAACCACCGGCTGCCGTCCTTGTCGATATCCAAACCAATCTTGAAGGCTTTAACGGTTTCAATCTTCAGCCCTCGTTCTTCGGTCACATACTTTACAGCGGCTTTGTCGTTCAATAGGCTCAAATTCGCTTCTGTTGCTTTTTTATCTTCAAGGGTAGGGTATGCCTTGCCCTTGTCTTTAAACGCCTCTCTGACGGCATCCTGCGGCTTCTGCTGCGGTCTGTTCATGGGCTTCTGATAATCTCCGAAGTGTTTTTGAATTGTGATAAGGTTTCCGCGTTCGTTGCACTTATGGCAAAAGAAGGCGCCGTCTTCCCGGCTCATATACAGGTGGCCTTTTGTGTCTCCGCAAAAGAAACAGTTCATGACGGCCTGACCGGACTGAATCTTATAGGCAATGCCCTTGCGCTGAATGTATTCGATAGCCGTCATATTAAAGTGAACCCCTGTTCCTGATATATTTGGTCAAGCATGCTGCCTGTTTTCTTCATCACCTTGTCGCCGGGAATATTGGCCGCTGCCTGCTGTGAGTTTCCCCGGATGATTCCCAGAAGATACTTTTCGTTTTTCCCCTGTGCTGCATAATCTTTTTCAAGATAAATCCGGATTCCGGCCATGACCTGATCCGCCGGATACTTTTCCCACTGGTGAAGGATGGAAAGTTTCACGCTGTCGGAAATGCGATTCGTTTTTCTGGTGGAAGATATTTTCTCGAAGCACTGGATGATTAAATTTCTGTCCGAATATCTTTCTTCCAGTGATGGAATTTCAGAAAAATCCGCAGGGGTTCTTCTTTCTTTACCTTCTTTACTTTCTTCTTTGTGTTCCTTGCCTGTCACTTGCCTGTCACTTTCGCTGTTACCTTTTTCCATGTCTGCTTGGTAAATAATCCAATTTATTATGGTAATTAACGAGTAATGGCTGTTACTTTCGATGTTCAAAATTTCGAGTTTTTTCAATTTCAATATTCGCTTCCACGCTGTTGATGGTGACATGTGAAGCTCTCGTGATGCTGAATGACGCCCAAAGATGAATGATCCAGGCATGATCTTCACTTCCGATACGCCCCGGCCTGTCCGAACAGACAGATATGTTTCTTTGTAAGCTGCTTTTGCCAGGCACCAAATGAAAACCTTCAAGAGGCCTTCATTCTGAAAAACAGCCGATTCCGTTATTTTGCGCCACGTCTTGAAGTAGCCTCTATTCATCCCTTCAACCCTCCCGGCAGCTGATAGGCTCTCAGATCGTCGAAACGAGCCATTAAGAGGCGTTGGATTTCGATTTCAGCGGGTTCGGTGAAAGAGACCTGGCCCTTTTCGTCGGCAAGCTCGCACATCAGAAGAAAAACATTCGCGGCTACCGGGTCCTTTTTGTAAATCCGGTCATAGTCTCTTTTGAATTTACGGTTCGGGATGAAAGTCATCTAAACAACCTCCGAAGCCAGCTGAAATGCTGAGGCTTGAATAATCGGTCAAGGGACCGCTGCAGGATGATCTGACGTTCGTCATCCGGTGCATTCAGCAGGACGGCCTTTAAAAATCCTGTGCGGGTGAATTCAAGGACAACGCTGATTTTATCTTCCGGTTGCTGGTTCATTGCACGGCCTCCTTGCTTTCTGTAAAGCGCATCCGAGCGCGAAGGTAATCAATAAAAGCCGCCTTCGGGTAGCCCTTCACCCTGCCGATATAGACAAATTCCTTCGGCCCGACGCCCAGACTGTCCTCGTTGGCCACGGTTCGCGGCGACATAGGCAAAACATCACGCCACTTCCGCCAGTTCCTGAAAACAATCGGCGGTAGTTCCGCTGCGATTGCCGACAGGAACGCTTCACGCTGCGCCTTCGCATCCTCATTCATCTCTGTTTTAATTTGCTGGTTCACTTTCATAAAACCCCCTTGATGCATTGGTTGATTTTATGAAAGTATAGGGGTGTAATTATATTGCTGGAATAGTTTCTAATGAAAAACAGCTGTCAAAAGGTAACGTTTTGATGGAAGTCATCAAAAGGTAACGTTTTGACAATAGGGAAGTGGCGCGAGTTATGCGCGCCAAGGGTAGGTTTTTAAGTTTTTGCTTTCTCGCAGTGTCGTCTTAATTTTGTTTTTTGAAAATTTTCTGGGCGTCAGATAATCAACTATCTTTCGCGCTGTAGCCTCTTCACTGAGGTTTTTTAATTGCCCGCCATTGTAAAGGCGCTTATAGGCTGTTTCGATTATCTGTGATGATTTCTCTTTTTTGATTTGTAATGCGTCTCTTGCTCGTTCAATACGCAAACCATCTTTCATGTGTTTGTCATGCGCGATTTCACGCATGGCGATTTCATAGCCATCTTCAAATCCGCTCCAATATGCTGCATCGACATCCATCGATGAATATTCTTCGGCGGTGATGATCTGATCTTCCGTCGCCGCGGTTTTGGATCGTCTCAGCCTTTCTTTCGATAGCGTGATAACAAAATCATTCTTTCCGCTTTTGATATTTTTCATATTCCGCCCCCTTTGCGGCCCTATAGTTAAAAGGGGAAACCGGGTAGGGTTCCCGGCTTGTCGGCTGGCCTGCCTATCCCCTGTCTTTTTCACTTCGGGAAGTTCACCACTTGCCCGGCCTTCTTTGCTGCTGTCTTGACTTTCTTTTCAAAGCCCCGCGTTGCTGCCTGTAACGCTCCATTTGATAAATGGCTATATCTTTCAGTCAATGTGATGCTGCCATGCCCCAGGAGTTCCTTGAGGACATAAAGATCAGTTCCGCCTTCTGCGTGCCAGCTGGCCATTGTATGCCGCAGGGTATGAAAACAAACCCGCTGCCGGGTGTCGCTGACATTCTCATTGAATTTCAAATCTGTGATAATATCCCGGAAGAGGGTAGGCATTTCAGTAAAAGGCTTTTTGTCTTTTCTTAAAAACACGAAGTCATCATTCTTTCCGTGTTTCATTCTTGCGAACATTGTTTTAATTTGCTCCGTCATGAACGCGGCCCGGCCATGCCCGGATTTCGCGTCCAGAATGGTTATAATGCCGCGTCCGGTGTCGATGCAGCCCCATGTCAGCTTGAATATTTCCGATGCTCTCATGCCGGTATGCAATGAAAGCAGGGACATTTGATAAATGGTTCCGTCCTTTGCTCTTAATGCCGCAAGCAACAGATCCGCTTCCTTGTGGCTCAAGAAGCGCTGCCGACGGTTGTCAAATTTGGGAATTTTAACATTGATGGTCGGTGAATCGCCCGAAACGATTTTCTCCCGGCGTGCCTTATTCCATATCTGTCGGAGCGTAGCCATCACATATTGCGCGGTCCGCGGTGTTTTCTTTTCATCAAAGAGTTTCTTGACAATCCGGCGGGCGTCAAACTCCGTCAATTCTTTCAATGGTTTCTTCCCCACGATAGGATCGATCCAAAGCCGGAAGTGCGTTTCTTCGTGGGCATAGGACGCTTCTTTTTTGTTTATTTTTGCGTCTGGGTAATAGATATTTTTAAAATAGTCGTGAACGGTGACGTTTCCTCTTTCCGCCTGTTTCCGTTCCTGTTCTGTCCGCTTACGTTCCTGGTCGGCCAGGGCGCGTTTTTCCTTTGGTGATTGCGGCCCTTCACCTATCTTGATATTGTTCTTAAATTCGCGCAAGCGCTTTAAGCAATAATCCTCAAAGCCAAGGTTCGGGTCTTCTTTGCGGATTGCATCAGGTATGCCGTCGGAAAGCCAGCCGATGCCGTATTCCTTTAATTTCCCGTCAAGACGGAAGCGGATAGCATAATAACGGTCTTTCTTCTTGCCATGCTTCCGGGTGTCATGTTCAAAATATCGAAGGCCCAGGTGATTTGTCTTGATCCAGCGTCTTGACATAAATAATCCCTCGTTTTTAAATTCGCTCTTACTTTATTCCCACTATATTCCCACTATTTCCCGTGAAAAACAAAGTTTCATAAAGTTTCATCATGATGGTAATATAATGCTAAATACCTTATATGTCAAATAATTATTATAAGTATATGGAAGATTGTGACGGATTGTGATTTTTCAATAAAGAGACTTAAAATCCCTCGGGGCTTAGCCCTGTGCGGGTTCAATTCCCGCCCCAGGTACCAAGTTATATCAGGGGTTTACATGGTTTTGTTTAGCCGGTAAGCCCTTTTTATTTTTCTCTGCCCAGCCAAAAATTGCCACTATATTGCCACTTATGTTGATTTTCATCCAAACTCCTTTATATCGCCATGCCCTACTGCGGCTCTGGCGGTGCAAGGATTGATAGTTTATATAACCCGTAATATCGCCCCGGAAGTCAGACTGAAAACTCGAGCCCTTTTATACAATCCAAACCATGAATGTAGTGAAGCTCACGCTGGAGAACCCGAAAGATGGGGTTGAGCGGATGACTGGTATAAGCCGGGGCATCCCACAGGGGGGCTTCAGTAATAACATGTGCTGAACAGTACTTGAGTTTACAGTGGCCAGTCCCTGCTGATGAAGATTTTCGTTTTCAAAAGCCCCTCATATTTTGCCCCTCAGAGTCCCGTAAATGCTCTGTAACAGCTTTAAAAATTAAATTGAAATGATCTCTTCCTTTTCAGGTCGAATATCGGCGTTTGGTCAAGGAGCTCATGATTGTGGAAGGAGGCCGCAACCGGGTATTGCGTGCCAAGATCGGTTGGGAAGGCAGCATGGGATGGTGGGTAGGATGGGTCGAGTGGCCGACCGGTCCCGTATTGTTCGCACTGGATATTGATACTCCAAACAGAATGGACCATCTTTTCAAGAGGGAGGTTATGGTCCGGGCAATCCTCCGTTCCATCGAGGCGCTACCGCCCAGCCCGGAAGTAAAGTCGGACACTGCGCGATAAAGCCGCAAAGCGCCGGTTATTTTTGCGTTGTGTTCATGGATGTACGGATAGATCCGGGAGAGTAGGATTGTATAGAAGCACAGAAAAAAGACACCTGGCTAGAGGTGCCGGCATTACTGATCGCTGGAAGCGCACTCCGGTTGTCATGCTAGCCGTTGCAACACTCTTATCCTGCGGTGGTTTCGCAGACGAGTTCCTGGCAAACACCGAGCACGGCCGCCTGGGTGTGTACGTCGCAGGTGCCGTACACGCCAACCCGGACAACGTCACCGTGTCGGCATTCAACGAGCAGCTCCGGTTTGCCCGGCCCATGCTCGCACAGACCTTGCCTCCCGGCATCGAAGTATATATTGATGTTTACGTCTCGGAATTCGGCACCTACCGTTAAGGGGCAGGGTGGATCAACGAAGTCGTTCTGTATCTGGGGCGCCATACCGTTTTAACCGAAATAATAGATGTCTGATCGAGCGAAGTACACGTCCTAAGGGCCGAGATCGTGTCGGGTCCAACGTAATCCGGACGCCGACGGGTGAAGTTGACCACCCTCAAACCAGGGACGGCGCGTCTGACCTTCCTGGCTTCAAAGGACAATAAACAGCGGCAAAACGGCACACAGGTCGAGGACTAACTTGTGTTTACTGTGGGAGGATGCCCCGAAGGCGGTGAAGATCCTATGGGTGGAAAGTAGGAGAAGTGATTTGAGAACATTTATTCTCTTTTCTTTTCGCGTAAAATCACAAGATTGTCATCCAACCCATGCGGATAATATCGAGTCCGGATGAGGCCACTAGGAGGCTTTCGGCGTGGAACGGCTTGATCTGGAAGGGGAAGGTGCGCGGACCATGGATCAAATCCTGCAGAGGAGCCGATCCGTTGGGGTGAGAATGGAGGGCTGATTCTACCAGTCAGGCGATCAGCCGGGAATCATCCAGGGTCAGCCTTGTTCCGGCGGTTTAGACGCCTTTTGTTCCGGTTTCCTGAAGTACTCCCCAGTTTATGAGGGGTTGTTGCGAAAATCGACGATTTCGATGACCCGCGGAATCCCGTTTTTCCCGGGGTTCACAAAACCGCTTTATCCGACCTTCCGGGGGCATGGTGTCCGCACGGCCGGTGGAACGCGCCGGTTTTTCGCCTTGACACCTCAGCATCCTCCCTCTATATTTACCGATAGAAACGCGGGCGGCCCTGTTGTATTCCCTCCCATTCTTTCGTCATGAGAGGTATGCCATGATCAGCAAAACCGTCATCGATCACCTTCGCCGGAAAGTCGGCGCCGGAAACGTTTACCACGACCGGGAAGACCTGCTGGTCCTGGGCTACGATGCAACGCCGGAAATCGAAGGCCTTCCGGAGGTGGCCGTCTTCCCTGAAAACCGCGAGGGGCTGCAGACCGCCCTGTCGGTCAGCCGCGAGGAAGGGCTCGTCGTAACCCCGCGTGGAGCGGCCACGGGGCTCTCCGGCGGGAGTACCCCGACGGCGGGCGGGATGATTCTTGGCCTCACGCGGATGAACCGAATTCTTGAAATCGACGAAGAAAACCTGACGGCGACGGCGGAAACCGGTGTGATCACGACCCAGCTCTTCAACGCGGTGGCGGCGCGAGGCCTTTTCTATCCGCCTGATCCCGCATCGCAGAACGTATCGACGCTAGGCGGCAATGTGGCTGAAAACGCGGGCGGCTTGAGGGGCCTCAAATACGGTGTTACCCGGAACTACGTGATGGCCCTCTCCGGCCAGCTCTACGACGGGACGGAGTTTGTCGCCGGCAACAAGTGCGTCAAGGATGTGGCCGGGTACTCCCTGCGGGATTTGCTGGTGGGAAGCGAGGGGACCCTGGGGATCATCACCGAAATCACGGTCCGCCTGATCAACCCGCCGCAGGACAGGCGCACGCTTCTGGCCTTTTTCCGAGATATCCGCACGGCCGGAGAAGCCGTCTCCAAAATCATTGCCGCCCGGATCATTCCTGCAACCCTGGAGATCATGGACAGGACGACCATCAACTGCGTGGAGGATTTTGCCGGAATCGGCCTGCCGCGCGACATGGAGGCGCTTCTCCTGATCGAAGCGGACGGCCACCCGGCGTTGGTTGCCGAAGAGGTGGATGGGGTTCTCAAGGTTCTCAAACAGGTCAAAGCCTATGAGGTCCGGCAGGCCGCAAACGCCGAGGAAGCCGCACGTCTGGTGTACGCCCGACGAACCTCCCTTTCGGCCCTTGCCCGCGTATCGCCGACCACGATCCTCGAGGACACCACCGTCCCCCGGAGCCGCCTCGCCGAAACCTTTGCCGAAATCGAACGGCTCAAGAAGAAATACGGAGTTCTCGTGGCGACGTACGGACATGCCGGCGACGGCAACCTCCATCCCACGGCGCTGACCGACGAGAGGAATCAGGCGGAACTCGAAAAGGTTCATGCCTTCTTTTCCGACCTCTACGAAAAGGTTCTCGCCCTGGGAGGAACCGTTTCCGGAGAGCACGGCATCGGAATCGCGAAGAAACGCTTTTTGCTTCGGCAGCTCGGGCAGGGGGGGATGGACGTTATGCGGAGGATCAAAAAGGGATTCGATCCGGACGGCCGGCTCAACCCGGGAAAGATATTCCTGGACGAAGGGGTCTCGGCCGGCGCGAAGATTTCGGGAGTTGTTCATGTATGACAAAACGTACGTGGGCAACTTTCATCCGGACGATGCCCCGGCCTTTGAGTCCATCCTCCAGTGCACGCGCTGCGGTTTTTGTCTGGCCGTCTGCCCGACCTACGCGCTGACAAACCGAGAGCGGTCGAGCCCGAGGGGACGGGTCGCCCTTGCCCGTGCCGTGGCGGAAGGAAAACTGGATTTCACGTCCGCCGTGCGGGACGAGGCATTTCTCTGCCTCGACTGCAAGGCCTGCTTGACGGCGTGCCCGTCGGGCGTCCGGGTCGGCACGATCATGGAGCTTTGCCGGAGCCAGGCACAGGTTTTTCACCCCCCTTCCCTCCCCGCCGGAATGCTGCGGGACTTCATTCTGAAACGGATGCTCCCGTCTCCGGCGTTAATGGAAACCTCGATGATCCCGGTGCGGCTCTATCAGCGTCTCGGTCTCCAGTGGGCGGTCCGCAACCTGGGAATCAACCGTTTCCTCCCCGGCGTTCTGGCCAAAATGGAGGGGATTCTTCCGACGCTTGCCCCTCCGCTACGTCCGGAGCTTCCGGAGATGATCCCCGCCCGCGGGAAAAAGCGCGGTCGCGTCGGATTCTTCCTCGGCTGTGCGATGAACCTGGTCTTTGCCGAGGTGTCGCAGCAGACGGCCCGGATCCTCTCGCAACAGGGGTTCGACGTCGTGACCCCGAAGGAGGTCAAGTGCTGCGGCGCGCCCCATCTCGCGGAAGGCGACCGAGAAAGCGCCCGACGTCTCGCTCTGACGAATGTCGACCTCTTTCTGTCTCTCGACGTCGATCATATCGTGACCGACTGTGCGGGCTGCGGTTGCGCCCTGAAAGAGTACGAAGAGATCCTCGAAAATCGGGCGTCTCACGATCGGCTTCGCCTGTTCCGCTCCAAGGTACGCGACATCTCCGAATTCCTCGTGGAGGCGGGCATCCGCGCCGATGAACTCCGGCCACTTCCGATGAGCGTCACCTATCACGAACCTTGCCACCTCGTTCACGGGCAGGGCCTTTCCAAGCCGCCGCGCCAGGTGATCCGGTCGATTCCGGGGGTCGAGCTCCGGGAGATGAAGGAGTCCGACTGGTGCTGCGGCATGGCGGGTTCCTATGCACTCAAGGAAATCGAGACCAGTCGGAAGATTTTGGAACGGAAACTGTCAAACGTCCGTGACACCGACGCCGATGTGCTGGTCACGGCCAACCCCGGTTGCCATCTCCAGCTCGCCTGGGGCGTCCGCGAACTCGGCATGAAACAGCCCGTCTGGCATGTCGTGGAACTCCTGGGGAAGTCGTTACCGCCATAAACGGCGTCAGGCCGGTCGCGGCGATATTCAAACGGGTCTTTGGCCGGTGAGCAGCGACCACGTTTCCGGCCGGCGGTCCCTCCGGCGGAAAGAGAGGAACGATATTCCGGGCTGCGCCGAAACAGAAACTGAAAATGACCGGCGACACAGAACGGTAATTCCTGGAATTGATCGCGATCGTCTACAGGCTGAGGACGCCTCACTGGAGAACCTCTGGGAAGAACTCGGCGATCTGCTTTTTCATATCCTCTTCCTCGCCCGCCTGGCCGAGGAGGCGCAGGAAGTCGGCATGGAGGACATTCTGGAGGGAATCACCGAGAAGATGATCCGACATCATCCCCACGTTTTCTGGGACACGTCGGTGTCGGACGCCGGCGACGTCCGTGCGTGCTGGGAGCGGATCAAGACCGAGGTGGAACACAAGACGCAGCGGAATTTCTGTTTTCCAATTGGGGAGCTCCCGCCCTCCGCGTGACGGACTTTACGGCAACCGAGCGACTATCCGAGCCCTATATTGCCGGCATACTGGAGAAAGAAGCCCTTCTCTCCATCCGTGGCCGGGAACAAGACAGCCACATTCCCTCCGACCGCTACGAATTCCGGATAAGAAACAAAGAACATCGCAAGCGCTACTGCGTCTAGTACCGGCGGATCTGGCCTTTATCAACCGGATACTCGGTGAAGAAGGCATCTTCTACTTCTACGAACACACAAAAAACAAACACCGCATGATCTTTGCCGACGACCCCTCATGCCACGGCGCCATCTTAGGAAACACTTCGCTGGGCCTCCATGCGGATTCACGGCCGTGCAAAACGTCAGGTCCAGGAGATGTTTGAGGAAGAAAAACCGTTTCTCCAGGCTCTGCCATTGAGGAGCTTTGCCTACTTTACCCAGGAAACCCGCACTGTGCAGGATGACGGCACCATCCAGGTTCACGACTGCTATTACGCCGCCTTGCCCGCCCGGCTGCATACCAAAGTGATGGTGCGCATTTACGACTACGAGATTGAAATCCTTGATCCTCAAACGCTGACCGTTTTGCGACGGCATCCCAAAGGAACCCGCAAGGGCATGGTCGTGATGGAAGAAAAAGACCGGATCTTCAACCCTTCCCGACAGACATGTTATTTATTGGCTCAGGCGGCGGCGATCGGCCCTCTTACGGGAAAGCTGTGCAGACAATTGTTTGAGGGTGAAGGCCGTCAGGGACACCGCCGTATGCAGGGCATCGTCGCGCTGGCCCGCAAGCATTGCGCCGCCCATATTGAGCAGGTCGCCCGGATAGCTCTTGAACGGGGGCTTTCTTCCTCCAGGATCATTCGCAGGCTGGTTGAGGATTTAGACAAAAGAACCAACCCGGAGAAGTTTCCCGACGACTTGACCCAGGAGCACAGCCTCATCCGGTCCCCGCAGGACTATGCACTGTTTTTTGAAACCCACGCGGCCGGCAGGGGTCGCCAGCCCCATACGCATTCATGAAAGGAGAAGGCATGAAGACGATTGAAGAAACTGAAAAACAACTCCGGACGCTGCGGTTGCACGGGATGGCCCAGACCCTGCAGGCCCGGTGCTTGCAGGCACAACAAAATGGATCCATGAGTGTTCTGGATGTCCTGGCGCTACTTGTCCAGGATGAACTGGACTTCCGGCAGTCACGCCTGATTGAGCGGCGCTTTCACGGCTCCGGGCTGGATGAACGGAAGATCATGCAGGATTTTGACTGGTCTTATAATCCCCGTCTCCCGAAACAGGAGATTTTGGAGCTGATCAGCGGGAAGTTTGTGCAGCAGGCCGCCGATGCGCTTTTAATCGGCCACCCCGGCACCGGCAAAAGCCACATCGCCAAAGCGGTTGCCCATGCCGCGATCCAGGCCGGCTATCAGGTGGCCTACCGGGAAGCGCAGGGGTTCTTTGAAGACATTTTTGAAGCCACACAAACCAAAAAACGCAAAAAACTGTTCAAACTGTTCTGCGGCGCCGATCTTTTAGTCATCGATGATCTGTTCCTCCAAAAACGTCTGCCGCAGACTGCCGCCGAAGATTTGCTTGATGTGATTTTGGATCGCTATCGCCACCGGAAAAGCACGATGATCACTTCCAACCGGCCAATCGAAGACTGGGGAAAACTGCTCGGCGACAATGCGGCGGCTTCGGCCATCCTCGACCGTCTGTTGCACCACGGTCATCTGCTGAAATTTGAAGGAAAGAGTTACAGGCTCAAGGAAGCATTTAAAAGACTTGCTTTAGAAAAGAAAAAAGCTAAATTACCACCCTTTCTGCCGACCTGAAGGTGGGGGATTTTCAAGTGGCCATCCGGTAGTTGGTAAAAAGAGCTAAGTCAGAGATCTAATGTGTCAGGTGTTCAACTAGTTTGAGCCTGGTTTTTCTGTCTCTGCATCTTTCGACAGGCTAAGGACGAACGGGCAATAGTGTATGGTATAAAGTTTCTTACCTGGTACGCCGAAACCAGATGAAAAAGCCGCAACAGGTTTATCGACTGGGAGCTGGTAGGGGATATCGCGCTGGAAGAAGCCAGCCTAGGATCTATACATTCTGTGCTGTAGTTTTGGGCCTGCATGGTCTCAATTCTACAATCAGTGGTCCTGTCTGTGGTTTTTGATGTGAATAAAGGGGATCGTTCCTATATCGTTGGTATTTCGGGGCAATCCGTCATAAATCACAATGAAACACAATGAGTATTTTTTAGTTCAATCATTATTTTAATATGTTATTATATTCTTCCAAGCCTCGACTCTTTACAGGAACGAAATAATGTGATTGAACAAACAAAAACGATCATCAATGATCTGGTGAATTAAAAGAGCTGATCTGTGAAACCGTACGATGTGCATAAATGATCGAGATATTTTATAGAGAAGTTGGCGACGCATGGACAGATCGAAAGGTGGAAGTGGCGTTGGTTGCCCTCAACCCAGATGCCCCCATGCTCCGGTTGCACCTCGGGTAAAAAAGTGAAAATAGGAAAAAAGCTATTTAAAATAAATTTATTTAATTACCTGAGGAATAATGAGAAATATTCTCTAGACTCAAGGTTGTACATAAGTATCCAATTTGGTTTAGTAGCTCTTTTTCTATTCGCTCTTATTATAGAAATCTTTCTAAATCACTATCCTGGAGCAAAGTTCGTCTGGGTGCTTGGTGTTGTTTTTCCGATTATTTCTGCCGAAATTGTTTTAAGAGAGCGATTTTTAAAAATCGGAACAAATTTATCAATAATTTTTTATACCATTTTGGTATTTTTGGGAATACACTTTTCCGGTAGCATCCTGACACCATCAACCTTATTTTCTTTCTTAGGAATTTTAATTTTAAGCGTCATTGCCAAGGGTATTCTGAAATATATCAGTGTTTTAGCCATAATTTCTTTCGTAGTTAATAGTGCAATTAATGAAATGAACTCCAATAAGACGATAAACATTAATCAAGGGATATATGTTGACTGGATAGTTTATTTTTCTGTTATCGCGTTAATTGTAATGTGGATAGTTAGCAGGATTTTAACAATTTTAAAAGAATACGAAGATGCAATAAAAAAAGCAAATATAGAATTATACCATAATTCTATCACTGACCCATTAACAGGAATATTTAACAGGTATTATTTTAATGAATACACCAATCATTTGCTGAATGACAGAAGGGGAAATTCATCTTTTTATGCAATATTAATGGTAGATATAGATTTTTTCAAACAATACAATGATTACTATGGTCATATCGAAGGTGATAATTGCTTAAAAATAGTGGCTTCAACCCTAAAGCAATCGCTATTTAGAAGCGACGACATCGTTTTTAGAATCGGCGGTGAAGAGTTTCTTGCATTTATAAACGTAGTGAAAAAAGAAAACTTAGGAGACATTTCCAGGAGAATTCATGACAAGCTGGCAAACAAAAAAATTGAACATAAGATGTCAACTGTATCTTCATATGTCACTGTGAGTATTGGGGCTGTGTCTTTTGATATCAGTTGCAGTAAAGACATCAATGATATTTTGCGAGTTGCGGATGCCGCATTATACAAAGCCAAAGAAACAGGAAAGAATAAAACGGTAGAAGTAATATATCCAGAGGAGAGAGGTGGTCTTGCTTCTTTGGAAAGTTAACAGGGCTTTATAAGTGTAAAGCTGCTCTTGGATATTGTTCATGCCAAGCCTGTTTCTGTGCCAGTGACTCGAAGTAAACCATACCTGGTGTCTTTCTGTCAAACGGGACTTTCGCCAATACGGTTCAGTAACAGATGTAACATGCTGTAATGAATAGCGATACTCCGACGAAGAAGCGATTACATACTATGGGGGATTTGGCAGTCAAGAGCAGTCAGCAAGACC
>Ga0302247_1001553_pt1 | contig 17334 bp, 18 predicted proteins | sample AAG_UR_Ile_MG_FD_193529 | JGI IMG/M metagenome (GOLD analysis project Ga0302247, IMG submission 193529) | Enriched activated sludge microbial communities from anaerobic digester in WTTP, New Holstein, Wisconsin, United States - AAG_UR_Ile | ecosystem: Engineered > Bioreactor > Anaerobic >...
TGCGTCTGTCGTGGTGGTCAGTGTCGCGCCAGTACCGTCTTTCAGCGTGATAGTCCACCCACCCAGTTCCGCTCCTTCACAACCGATGATCTTCGTCCCGTTGATGCACAGTAACTCCTGGTTCGTGAAGTCTTTCGTCAGGTTGGAATTGGTTAGATTGGCTATCTGGCATTTTGGGCTAACATTCATCCAGCCTGTCTTGGAATCCTCGCAGACAGTGTAGTTACCCGGAGACAGGTTGCAGATTTTGTAATAACCCGTTGCATTGGTAGTGGCGTTCCCAACCTCAACACTGGTTTCATTTATTATCCTGATTGTCCAGTCCGGTAATCCTTGAGAGGTACAGTTATCGAGCTTGTGGCCGTCAATGCAGAACTTATCTTCCGGACAACTTGAGACATTGACAGTAACATTATGGGACGGAAGAGGTACCTCGACAGGAACCCCACTTGAATTGACATAGTTCACTTTCGCAGTCCCATTATTTACCGCGAGATTATTGCCAGCTAATGACGAACTGATATTGAAGGTAATATTGACCGTTTCGATGACGTTCAGTCGGTGGTTCTTGTTACCAACGTGCTGGGCAATATTCGTCCATACATAGGTATTGTTGGGGATATCAGTGGAGTTTGGCGGGATATTGAAGCTGCCCTGGTCAACTATGATGTAGGGCTCGAGCACCTCAGTTACATTGACGTAAGATGGCGAGGTGACGGAAACAACCTCGCTATAAACTCGATTAAAGATATAGGCGATATCTTCTGCAGTTGCCGCGAAGTAGTACGAACCTCCTGTCCCCTGTGCGATGTATGTTAAGATAGTGGGGTTCACATCGTTTCCCAGGCCAATCGTAATGATTTTGGTATTCAGGGAATTGGCCAGACTTATTTCATCGGCAAAACACCCCTGGGCATTGCAGCCGCGATTGAAATCCCCATCAGTCAGGAGAATAATGGCCTTCGATGAATTGACATTCGGGCACCGGGGATTGTTCTGCATCATTTCAAGAGCCCGATCGAGTGCACACTCCCCACATGTATAACCACTGACCGGGAGGTTCAGGTTGATTGTTTGATTGGCTGCAGTGAAGTTATTTCCGAGGCCGGGTGGATACGGGGATGGTGGATACGTTGGGTCCTTGACGGCAGTATTCCAGTTTATTATGCCCACCTGGTCCTTGCTGGCATTCATCTCGCCAATGAACTCTTTTGCACCGCTTAAACGCAGGTTCGTGGGATCACTGGTACTCATACTGCCGGAGTTGTCTATGGCAAAGATGACGTCCATGGGTACCGGCGAATGCGCACCACATTCGGGAATGCCGCACCCATAACCGGAAATGGATATGTTCACCGTCGCGTTCTGCACTGCACAGGAGGATCCTGAGAGATTGATATCCTTCGGGCTGACCGTTTTATTGATCGTCAGGTTGCCTTCCGGGGGAGGCGGGGGAGGCGGGGGGCAGATGTTGTTGATGAACGTCTGGTTTGTAAAGGTTAAGTTCGTGGAGTTGAGCTGGATGGTCCGGTTCGGTGTTGTTGGCCACTGGGTCCAGCCCCCGGGCAGCGTCTCGTTCAACTGGTAATAATACAACGGCAAATCCTGAAAGATATAATAACCATTGGCAGCCGTGGTGCAGGTCCGCGAAATTCCGTTCGTCTGATTCGTCAGTGTTATCTGCCAATTGCCGATCGGGGTGCCGTTCGGATAGGTTTTGTATCCACTGATGCTCCCCTTTGGTTGATATTCGCGAAGCGCAACCAGTTGAGCGACCCAATTATCGGCAGTAGAGGTAGTAGCGGTCCGCGTCCCGGTAGGACCTGCTCCTACCGCCTGATCAGCCGCCTGGATATGCAAACTAGTGGTACCGCGATCCGCCCTGGAGGTCATACCCGGTGGGGTATTAATAGCTTCGTTTCTCCCGTCGCCGAAGAAACCGACCAGCATGGAGCCAGCTTCAGCTGTCACCCCCTGCGCGATCAAACTTTGCGAATTCCCCCCAGCACCGCTGTAATCGACTATTGGGTTTGTTGTGTCAACGCCGCGGTAACTGACGATATTTCCGATGGCATACCGGGTTCCAGAAGAACCCCCACTAAAACTCCAGGTGTACGAAGTCGGTTCGCCGCTCGCCCAGACTCTATAGTAGATAGCCTGCCCGATTTGGCCAGCACCGGTGCCGTAATTTGTTCGGTTCACCAGGGTCCATCCTGTTGGGGCGTTAATGGTAGGATTTGCACTACGGCCAGTGACCGTTATCTGTGCAATAAGAACATCCCCGGCAGCACCTGTGGGCCTGTTGATTGCAAGGGAGAGAGAACCTGAACCACTTGCACTGCTCCATTGTGCACCCTGATAAGTAATTGCAGCAGTAACCTGAGCGCTCAACAGAAAGAGGGCCACGATGACCCCGATAATGATAAACCTTTTAGATGACATGTTTCTCATCCTCCAAAGCGTTTTGCCTCTTGGATACCTTTTTAGCAGTATAGATGAAGGGAACGTTAATCCCACTGGTTAATATTCGTTACTCTTATTACATTCGGGACGCGCATGAAAGGGCAGGATTAGAGAGAGCAGTCTAAATCCGAGCCGGAATGCGCATTCGAGCGAGATCATCCGCTTGTAGGTACATTGGGTCTATTCGATTATCCGCGGTTATTCAGAAATATCGGCGAGCTGCCGGGCAGGCGTGGTAACGTTCTGGAGGTGACCGGGAGCAGGACCTGATACGCGACTATAGATAAGAACTCAACTATTTATACTTAAACAGATCATCTTTTCTCATGACTAAACCCGAACAGATCCAGATCCAGAAGCATCTATCCATCGATGATCTGGATCAGCGGATCAAATCTCTCGAAAGGGATACGAGGGTGCTCAAGAGATTATACTTCATCAAGTTCCGGTACCAGGGGGATAGTGTTGAGAAGGCAAGCGAGCGAGTAGGAGTCACTCGGATGGTGGGATATTACTGGCAGGAACGATGGAATGAATCGAGCTACGAGGGCCTTATCCCCAGGTTTGCTGGGGGAAGACCTTCAAAGCTCACCCCAGAACAGAAAGATCGGCTCCTCAAGCTCCTCCAGGAAAGGGAGCATTGGATCACTGAAGAAGTGCGAAATCTTATCCATAAGGAGTTCGGGATTGAGTACACACTGAAACAGGTTCGGATAATCCTGAAGAAGTTCGGCATGCGGTACGCGAAACCCTTCCCTCATGATCATCGCCGCCCTCCGAATGCAGAGGATCTCCTAAAAAAAACTCCCTCTGATAACGGGTGATACAGTGATCGGGTTCCTGGATGAGACCTCTCCCCAGACCACGGCAAACAGCCAGAGGCTCTGGTCCTTCACAAGACCGGTCATCACGAAGAACACGACCAAGCTTCGAGCGAACACCTTCGGGTTCTATGCACTCAACGGGACCTCGGTAATCGACTTCCGAGAGCACTCCCGGAAGGAGGATATCTGTGCCTTTCTCTGCCGGATCCGGGAAGAGAATCCTGGAAAGAACCTCCTGATCATCCTGGACAATTTCCGGTCACATCATGCGACTGAAACTGTGGAGTTTGCCCTGAAAGAGCACATCGAACTGGTTTATCTTCCACCGTACTCGCCTGACCTCAATCCACTAGAATACATATGGAAAAGTATCAAACGAATCGTATCGGCAACGTTCATTCAGGATCTGGATCACTTCAAGGAGATCATCGAATCATCCTTCAAGCAATGCGCTGTCCGTCTAGGGTATGCAAGAAAATGGATCGAGAAGTTCCTGAGTGAAGATATTAAGTATAATCTAATAGGTTCTTAACTATAAATTCACGAGTATATACAATCGTTTGCCATCCGTCCCCGGACCTCGAACATTGAATTTTACGATGGATTTGATGTGGTTAGGGCTCCAATCAGTCGCCCCGCCTTGCACGAGGTTCCGGGAAGATCGGGCAGAATAGCTGTTCCGGATGGATATGGTTTCTTCCGGATTCCTATTGATTAGACGGTTTCAATTGTAACACAACAAATTCTGCTACTCGCCTCACATACGGATTTTCATCACCTGACAGAGAGGCTATCCTTTCCATCGCCTCATCCGCACCGATTTCACCTAATGCTTTTACGGCCATATACCGTACATGGTCCTTTTCATCCGACAACAACCCGACCAGCGGGCCAACTGCTCTCTTGTCCTCCATCATTCCCAGTGCCTCGGCAGCACGGTACCGGACCTTCCAGTCAGGATCGATGAGCAGTTCGATCAATCGCACAGACACAGGTTCCCCGATCCCGGCCAGGGCAAAGGTAGCCTGGGCCCTGACCGCTTTTTCGGGATCGCGGAGGGCCCTGATAAAGAGTTCAGCACAGGCGGGGTTTCCGGTCATCGAGAGAAGGTAGATAGCATGTTTCCGGGTCAGCGGATCTTCAGCTGTCAGGGCCCTGCCAGCCAGGCCTTTCACTGCCTCTCCCACCAGCAAATCGGTATCCAGCTGATGATTCATGTTCTGGAGATTCGATCCGGGGATCGATAAAACAGGATGATCTGTTCAGGACTGCTTCACTCCGGATTCGATCGAAAGCAGCCTGGTCGGGACGGGGATGAGGACTGCCCCAACAGCAGGCGGGATGATCGCGAATAAAACATGAAAAATCCTGAGCTGATGACGGTGCCTCTATTCCTGACACCAGAGATCGGAAACCAGCCGGACCGGATCCACCCTTTCACCCATAGCACCATATCCCGCCTTCATCCTGCCGACAACTGGTTATGTATAGCAAAAATTAGTTCATGACATTTAAAATGGTCGTATCGGTCCTTCTTTGGCTTATAGGATAATTGGTGAGACTTTTAAAATGAATAGGCCTTATTATGGATTAATTAGAGGGGGATCGTCTCCCGCCATACTCTGAAATCAGCATCGTTCATCTAAGGAGATACGTTACCCGGATGTCGCTGATAGTCACCTGTATACGTAGCCCACAGCAGACGGCTATCATAGTGCTGGTGCAGAGGATTTCCATCAGGCATACTTTTAATACTTCATAATTTATCATGCACAATGCTAGCATGCATCAGGGGCCGAGGGTTCCGGGTATGGCACACCACGATATTGAAAGTCTGCCGATGGAAGATTTGTTGAAGCTTCTCCATCACCAGGAGATCGAGCTACGGTGGAGAGCAGCGAGTGCATTGGGAAGCTGCGGGAGAGAGGCGGTAAATCCACTGCTTTTAAGATTGTATGATGATGACCACAATGTGAGGATGCTCTCCATCTGGTCTCTTGGTAGAATTGGGGATAAACGTGCTATCGGGCCGATATCCAGGTCACTTCATGACGCTGATACTATGATTCAGATCGCATGCGAAGGCGCTTTGAGCCGCCTTGAGAGATCTTAAAAAAGATTGGATTTTTCAGATTCCGATCGTATTTTACACATTACAACCGGCACTCGGTGAAATCCTGGACTGATAGTTCATCTGGTAGTCGAACAGGTTAATACTGCCCTTCATATTCCGGAACTCTGAAATCTCAAGGTTCTGCATCAGGTCCTTTCCTGGCGCAATCGCCTGGGGATTTCTGCAATCGAAGTCGGAATCTTTCTCAGTGATTTTGAGATACGTTGAAACAGTGCCAAGAGACGGCTTCCCAGGGTTCATCTCGGTAACCTGGACCCTATACTTGGCCAGAGCCGGTCCATCAACCGATGGGATGGGTGGGAAAACATCGGAATCGCCGACTCTGTTGACATTCCTGACGCCCCCTGCAATGTAAGCAGCAACCCTGCTCACGTCCAGGTTGCTCCCAGTTTCAATCATGCTGCAGGATGCAGGGATAAAACCACAATCATCGCAGCAGGTAAACGGACAAACAGACAGTGCTGCCGGGAAACAGGTTCCCACATTGTACATTGTCAGGTCTTCTGAAGAGAGCAGGCTTCCTGAATCGATCCCGGTAAACGTGATCTGGCGTTCATTCCAGACGTTGTACTGGGCACCCAGGAGTGGTTCTGTATCAACCTCACTGGTCTTCCGGTACGAAATGACCCCCATGTTCGCATTGGTTTTTTCAGAGTAAGTGACATGCGACTGGACTTCACCATCTTTGTTCAATGGCGGTTCTTCCCCGAGAACCCAGATGAAATCCCACTCATCATCAGGATTGGTTACTGCAAACAAGTTAGCATTGAGGACTTCACTTGAAAGTGACCAGGAAAGCTTACTGTCTTGTGACATGCCTCCGACACCATCAACAGATGTGACTATCCGCAAGTTCTGGATCTCATCCGGCGATGGGGGCAGGACGGAAGCAGATGCCGGAATGATCAGCAGGATTGAAAGAACCATGATACCTGTGAATACGAAAACCGATTTAGTGTTTTTTACCAAAAATTCATCACCACCATTCCTTGAATGGGGGAATTTATGCCAATACTGCACTTAAAGATATCCTTTTGTATTAATATTCGTCTGAAGTGAGAAGATTCACCATAGAATGGACATGGTGTGATAATAAGTAACGCCCAGGTCGGAATTCGAATCCGAGTCGTCGGCGTGACAGGCCGACATGATAGGCCACTACACTACCTGGGCATTGCTGCAAGTGGTCCCGCCTCCCGGATTCGAACCGGGGACATCGCGGTAGCTGCGCAATTGCCTGATGCGGCAAATCATACTACAGCCGCGCACTCTACCAAGCTGAGTTAAGGCGGGATTTGCGCTCATTACATAGGGATAATAATACTATTAAACGTATCGGTACGAAATGCCGGAAAGCGCTCATCGGTCACCATTTTATAATATGAGCGCGAATCTTAAGTGCATGACTCGCACACCAGATGCGGGGGATTGTTTTCTTCACCGATAGCCAGGCAAAGTCATCCGTAACTGTTTTTGACACCACCCTGAGAGACGGTGAGCAGACTCCCGGTGTATCATTCACCTTTGAACAGAAACTCGAAATCGCCCGCCAGCTCTCACTGCTGGGCGTCCATGCCATTGAAGCGGGTTTTCCTGCCTCATCACAGGGCGAACGGGAAACGGTGAAGGCCATCGCAGGGCTCGATCTTGATTCAGTCATCTGCGGACTGGCCCGCTCGAGGAACGAGGATGTTGATGCCTGCCTCGATTGCAGGGTTGACATGGTGCATGTCTTCATCCCGACATCAGAGGTACAGCGGGTTCACACCATCAGGAAGACTCCAGAGGAAGTCCTCGCCATAACCGGGGAGATCGTATCCTATGTCCGGGATCACTGCGACCTCTGCATGTTCTCCGCCATGGATGCAACCCGCACCGAGACGGGATACCTGATCGATGTCTTCCGTACGGCGGCAGATGCAGGCGCAACCGTCATCAACGTTCCAGATACCGTTGGCGTCTATACCCCGACTGCGATGAAGAAACTCATCTCCCGGATCGTATCCGAAGTGGACTGTCCCGTGGATGTGCACTGCCATAACGACTTCGGCCTCGCCGTGGCCAATACCACCACGGCGGTGGAGGCCGGCGCATCGCAGGTCCAGGTAACTGTGAACGGGCTCGGGGAGCGGGCAGGCAATGCCGATATTTCCCAGACGGTTATGATCCTCGAATCCATCTACGGCGTGAAAACCGGCATCAGGACCGGGCACCTCTTCGAGACATCCCGGCTGATTTCGCGATACTCGGGCGTTCCCATCCCAATCACCCAGCCGGTTATTGGCGACAATGCCTTCTCTCACGAGAGCGGTATCCACTCTCACGGCGTTATCGCCTGCTCTTCCACCTTCGAGCCCGGCATCATGACCCCGGAGATGGTCGGTCACCGGAGAAAGCTTACGCTCGGCAAACATGTCGGAAGGCACGCCGTGCGCCAGATGCTGGCCGATGTCCATCTCAACCCGAGTGAATCCCAGCTCGACCGGATTGTCGAAAAGATCAAGTTCATCTCGACGAAGGGTAAGAAGGTGACCGATGCCGACCTGTATGAAGTCGCTGAGAGCGTGATGGGCGTCGGCAATGGAACCCGGGCAATCGAGCTTCAGGATATCGCCATCATGACCGGGAACCACGTGATTCCCACAGCGAGCGTGAAAGCCCTCTACTATGGGAAAGAACAGGTCTCGAGCAGTACCGGGAACGGTCCCGTCGACGCGGCGCTCCGTGCAATCCTGGGCATCGTCCCGGCACGGGTACACCTCAGGGAGTTCAACATCGAGGCCATCTCCGGCGGCTCAGATGCCATCGGCCACGTGAACATCTCGGTTGAAGATGAACAGGGCCGCATCTTCTCGGCAAGTGGGTCTGGAGATGATATCGTGCTCGCATCTACCGAGGCGATGATCAATGCTTTAAACCTCCTGCAGCGGATCAGTCCGGCAGAGAAAACCGAATAATTTTTTATACGATTTTATATGAAACGCCAATGATACCTTTTGGTCACATGCCTTCCGGGTGAAAACCGCGGATGCGGTTTTCGTGCCGGAATGCCACCGGCATCTGCATCCTTTTTGCCCGTGTCCCTGAATTCATGTCATTTTTCAGGAGGCGCCCTGGGCTTTCCCTTCAAGCGCCTGCTTGATCTGAGACTGGAGCTGCTCGAATTTTCCTGAGAGCATTCCCTCCTGTTTCTCGAGGGACTTGATCCGGAGCTCGAGCGTCTCGATCTTATCGGTCAGGTTCTTGAGCACGTCCTCCTTTTTCTTCTCCATCATGACCGTGCCCACGCTCATGAAGACCGGGGCGTCGTCCGGTACATCGTGGAGTTCCTCTGTGGCCCGCTTCGCCTCGCGGACAGCCATTTCATACTGTGCCTTCTGGGCAGCGATGGTCTGCATCTGCTGCTGCATCTGCTGCAGCATGGCAATCTGGTTCTGGACTTTGGGTGACAGTGCACTGCTCATGGACTTATCTCCTTGTTGATGACGAGATCCTGCATCTCCCTGGCCACGGAAATCAGCCGGAGCCACATGTTAAGCGAGGCCCGGAGCGCCGCAATATCCTCTGCATGGACCTTCAGTACCAGGGTGTCCGGACCGTCCATCAGGCATTCGGCGCTGGAACGGGTATTGACTTCGGCCTCCATCTCGGGACTGACCGCCCCAAAGATCGCTCCGGCCTGGTCCGACCTGAACCGGAAGACCGCCTCATGCCTCATGGATCATCAGCCGGAGCAGGTAACGGCGTTTCCGGGTGCCATCAAAGAGGCACCCTCCTCCACCTGATCCCGACAATTTCACCGGTATATATGGGGCGAGCCGCTCATAAAGAGGTAGGTCATCGACCTGGATTCCCGGAAGGCGTTCTCCGGGCCGCTCTTCAACGCTCCAGGACGGGATCCTGATCTCTTCAACGGTCAGGCCATGATCCGAAACCCGGAGCGAGAATTCCTTTCCACGCGCGGAGAAGATAAAAGAAACAGGGTCTATGGTGTCTATCTCGGGAAGGCCCATCTTCCCCCGCAGGACGTATGAGCACCCTGCTGCGGCAGCAAAATCCTTGGCAAGCGATCGGAGTTCAGGGGCAGGTTTTCGTGACGTGGTGACGATCATCGGGCACGGATTTCTTTGGTTGCGGCACCCCGTTCCTTGAAAAGGATCCGGTGCCCGCAATAGGGGCACCGGATATTTACATCAATCTCGACCCTGGCCTTGCAGCGGGCACACTTGTATGACCCTGCCACGCCCGATCAGACCTCCTTGCCTAAAGCGCGGTCGATCGTGCGCAGTGCGATGCGGAGCTGCGGTGTCTGGGGCTGGTATGCACCACCGGCAAACCGGAACCCGCACTTCCTGCAGCTCCAGATACCGGTCCCCTCCCTCCGTACGGCAACTGTGTCACATTTCGGGCAGCGGTGTGCCGCCCGGGAGACTTTCTCGGTCTCCTTCACGCGTTTGCGGACGAACCTGCCGTATCTCGGGCCAAAACGCCCGGCGCTTCCCGAAACTCTTCCCTTTGCCTTCTGCGTTTTCCGTGCCATTGAACCTGCCCCGGATATCTGTCTCTTATACTCTGTCCTCTCTGTTAATATACTTGATTGAGAATACGTACCTCGCCATTGCCCCTGGTGATGCGGTTGATCAGGTCGTAGAACTCCCCCTGGATCCCGGCCGGGATGCGGACAACGCAAATCCAGGATCCGTCCTTCTGCCATTCCTCTTTCTCCATCTGGGCGGCACCCTGTATCTCTCCATAGGCCTTTGAAGCGAAATCGGGCGGGATTTTTACCGCAATGCGGACTTCCTCGAACTTGATGGGGAGGATTGGGCGAAGCGCTTTTACCGTCTCCTTGACGAGCTCTTCGGTGTTCTTATAGAGATCGATATTGACCCGGGCTTCATCCATAGCCATCTCGATCCGCTGGGGAGGGTGCGGGAGGCTGGTCTGGGGGTTGATCGCGTTCCGGGCGATGAAGGCGATGACCTTCTTCTTCTTCTCGGCAATCATCTGCCGGCGCTGCTCGGCCGTGAGGTGGATCTCCCCTTTCCTGATGATCTTTTCAGCGGCTGCGAAAAAATCGGTGGTGGAGAACACCTTCGTAAGCGCCTCATCGGATGCCCGGGTACCGCGCGAGGAGTTTTCGAAAATGGAGAGCGCGGCCACCATGTCTTCGATATCGATTGCTTCCCCCTGGCGGTACTTGACCGCCAGGTCGGGATCGACGAGCAGTTCAAACTTCTCCCCATGGCTCTCCAGCCTCGCCACTACCGCTCTCTCGAGAGGTATCATGCAGTCAGCCCTACTTTTCGAATTTTTCTACGAACGATGCGACCTCTTCCTTGCTCATCTTCCGGAACTCGGGCTTCTTTTTCTCGATAACGCCGATTTCCACGGTATTGACATCGAACTTTCCTTCGGTGGCGTCGTGGAGGGCTTTGAGGCCGAGGAGGATGGTATCTTTCAGGGGAGCATCGTAATCGTATTCTTCCTCGAAGACCTTCATAACGGCGTTCCTTCCGATCCCGATCCCGGTCGCCTTGTACTCAAGAAGGGTCCCGCTCGGATCAGTCTCGAAGAGACGGAATTCTCCATCGCTGATCCCTGCGATGAGGAGGGCGGTCCCATACGGGCGGGCTCCGCCAAACTGCGTGTAGGTCTGCATGTGGTCGCACAGCTTCTTTGCCAGGGCTTCCACATCGATTCGCTCGTCATAGGTCACGCGGTTGATCTGGCACTCGATCCGTGCCCGGTCCACCAGGGCACGGGCATCTCCGACCAGCCCCGAAGACGCAACACCAATATGTTCATCGATGACAAAGATCTTCTCGATCGATGACGGCTCGAGCAGGCGTGAGCTCACCCTCTTGTCAACGATAAGCACGATGCCATCCCTGCATTTCATTCCGACCGCGGTCGTGCCCCTCTTTACCGCTTCGCGCGCGTACTCGACCTGATAAAGGCGGCCGTCCGGACTGAACACCGTGATGGCCCGGTCATATCCCATCTGGTATGCCTGTGGCTGCATTACTATTCCTCCAGATCATCCTGTGTGAGAAACAAGAGCTCCTGACTTTTAATTCCTTTTTCCATCAAATCAACCTTTTGACCCTGGTATCGCCGTGCACAATACACCTTCCCCCCGAAACTGACCTCCTCCGGATCTCCTGGGAGCGGGTGAGTAACCCGCTGGATTCTCTTTCGGAGCGCATGGAGCGTGCCGGATGTCGCTTTCGAACGGAGTACGAGGGCTTCACTCCCTGCAACGGTGACCGTGGCGAGGGCAATCCGAAGATCGTGTTCTCCTCCCCTGTTGCACCGGACGATGAGATGTCCCGGGACCGAATCGATAACCGCCGGGCTGATCATCGCGGCACGCACATCTCCAAAGAGGCTGGTGAGAGCGCAGGAAACCGCCCGGTAAAGTTCCTTCTGATCGGCACCGGCTCCCACCGGTTCGATGGCGGCAAGGACGTATCGTTTCTTTGTCCTGAGCGTGGGGGGGAGAGGTTTCATGATACCACCCTGACCGGGCCTTCCGGGGCGATAAGATTCCCGACAGTAGAAAGAGCTTCGCAAACGTCGTCCTCTTCCATTCCAAAGAGGCTGCAGAGTAGCACTATATCGTTGGCCGACCGGAGATGGAGCACCGAGCGGGCATTGCTCGAGACGGTGAGAAAAAACCGGTAACGGTCGTGGAGCCGGATCAGCTCCGCGAACCTGACCAGGACACGCTGGCGGGAGGGCCCGGAGGTATGGATTAGAGGAGAGATATCGATATCCACAGCTATTCCCCGTTCTGCGGCAATCCGGGCGCAGATGTGGTCAAAAGACTGCTTCCTGGCCAGGTGGAGAGCCCGCAAAACGTGCACCCCCCTGATGTTCAGCACGGCACGGTTGAACCCGTTCTCTCCTGCTTCCACCATAACCAGGGACTTCCCATCATTGTACCTGGACAGCCGGCCTGATACCGTCCGCACGCTTTCCGCCCTGATAATAGATGCAGGGATAATCCTGACTCCAGGGCAGGTAAGTGTTACGGCATCCGGTACAACGATGGTATCAAAACCAAGCTCCCGGGCCTCGACCGCCATTCGCCGGAGCGAAGAGTTGCCTTCGGGATAGGGGTGGATACAGGCGTCTGCAACCGTCATCATTGAGAGGATTGGAAAAAGAAGGGATATCTTATTTGCCCAGGTTTCCATGCGACCTGATGCTCGGGCGGGTCTTTTCGGTTCCCCTGCCGCGGGTCATCATGCCGCGTCCTTTCCTTCCGGCGCTTGTCTTTCCGCGCTCGGCGCGGCCACGACTCGTTCCCTTCCCGATCCATGCGAGCTGTTTATCGGCCAGGATGGCCGGGTGATGGGTATCTACGAGGATAACCTCGAACCACTTCTGCTTTCCGTCCTGCCCTACCCAGTAGGAGTTGAGGACTTCCATGTTCGGGTACCGGACGGAGGCCCGCTCCTCAGCCATGCGCTGCAGGCTCTTTGCCGGGGTGATGCGGTTCTTCCCCATCCGGATGGACCGGCGTCCCCGGATAAATCGCGATTTCCGGCGTCCTCCGCGGCGCACTTTCACCCGCACCACTGCAACGCCCTGTTTTGCCTTGTAGCCAAGATTCCTGGCGCGGTCTATCCGGGTCGGACGCTCGACCCTGACCACGCTGCCTTCACGCCTCCATACCTGCATCCGGTGCCACTGGAGGCCTTTAACCTCCGATTCACCGGGATTCTTCCATGCCTCACGTACGTAGGCATACATCGATTTCACCATGGTAGATCACCATCAGGTTCAGCGCAGGATGCGCCACATTCCTTCACGGGACAGATCCCGTCAGTCCTGTATATTTCGGCAGGGTGCTTCATAAAACCATCTTCCGGAAACCTGCCAGTGCTTACCCTTTCCGTTTCCCGAGTACCCGGATATCTTCGATCCTTGTTGCGGGATACTGGCCCTGCTCATCCTTCTCGGCCGACTTCACCATGTCCCAGATGGTCAGGAGTGCAACCGAGACCCCGGTGAGCGCCTCCATCTCCACCCCGGTCTTGCCAATCGATCGCACCGTAACGATCACCTCGATCGCCTCCTTCTGCTGGTCGAAAGAGACCTCTACCGAAGTCACAGGGATGGCGTGGCACATCGGTATAAGGCGGAATGTATCCTTTACTGCGAGCGTTGCTGCAACCTGCGCCGTTGCAAGCACGTTGCCCTTGAGCGCCGTCCCTGAACGGATGGCCTCGAGGGTTTCCTTCCGGAGCGCGATCCTGCCTGCGGCGACTGCTTCCCTTCTCACTTCAGCCTTTGCACCTACGTCCACCATGTGGACCTTTTCGTCACGGATATGGGTAAACTCGACCATTACCTGCCTCCTTTCCCGAAGAGCTCAAGGGCGACCTGTGCCGGCAGGTCGCTTGCCAGCATCCCCCCGGCACATTCCTGTTCGATGGCCATACCTGCCCTGCCGTTCACGTAGGCCGCAATGCAGGCCGCCTCGAAAGCCGGCAGCTGGCAGAACAGAGCCGCTGCAACCCCGGCAAGGACATCCCCTGTCCCTCCCACGGTCATCAGGGGGGTCCCGGTGCGGTTGAACCTGACCCGGACCCCGTCGCTGATGATGTCGATCCCGCCCTTGAGCAGCGTTATACCAGGGATTCCCGATTCCCTGACCATTCGGGCGCGCCCGATGGGATCATCTCCGATGCGGCACCCGGTCATGCGCTCAAACTCGCCGGCGTGTGGTGTGTATAAGGCATTCCCGGTCTGTGGGAGTGGGGTCCGGAGGGCATCTGCATCGAAGACCGCTTTCCTGCAATGAGGGGCGAGCGCCCGGACAACGTGGTGGCTCTGGTCTCCAAGACCCGGCCCCATAACCACCACATCGGCATGGTCGATTAGCCGGAGGATCTGCCCGATGTGCTCGGCCTCGATGATGGCACCGTCAAGCGGTTCGTAGATGAGGTCGGGCACCGGTTCGAAAACGGGAGATGCGATCCGGACGATATCTGCCCCGGCCCGGAGCGCCCCGAGCCCGCAGAGGTACGGGGCGCCCTGGTACGGCCCTCCACCCACCACCAGCACCTCCCCGCCGTTTCCCTTGTGGGCATCAGGCCGCCTCTTCTTCAGCACCAGGAGGTCCCCGGGCCCGGTGAAGATCTCGGCTTCGAGAGGGATGCCGATCCCTGCCACCCGCGAACCTTCCACTTTTGGCCGGTGGAATGCAAGGATCACGTCAGTCCGCATTCCGGGAGTGGGGACATCTGCACTGATGACCGTTGCCGTGGAGCCGGAGGCCAGATCTACGCAGGTCCGGACGGGTTCTCTCAACGCACCCGACAAACCGGTGCCAAGCAGTGCATCGACGATGACCTCTGCCTGCAGGAACATGGCGCGGAGCGCCATGACCTCCTCCCTGCACGCGACCGGGAACACGGAGACCCGGCAGTGGGAGAGAACTTCGAGCTGGCTTGCCGTCTCGACAGTCATTCCCGGTCCGGTCACTACCACAACGTCTGGTCCGAGATCCTGCAGGTAGCGTGCGGCAACCATGCCATCACCACCGTTATTCCCCTTGCCGCAGAGGATCAGTACCTGGCTCCCTCCGGAAGCTCTCACCGATTCGGAGAGTGCCCGGCCGGCTCCCTCCATAAGCTGCAGCGAGGTGAGTCCCAGTGCCCGGGCGTTTGCGTCCACGGCCCGCATCCGCTCGTGAGTGATCAGCCCGGTTTCCGCAAATTCTGCCATCGCGGCAGGGAGAGGATCATGCCCCTGCGTCATGCTTTTCATGGACCTCAGTGCTAGAGCATCTGGTGGCAGAACTTATGAATTGTGAGGCAGCGCCCGGCTCACAAACCCGGGAAGCGTCCCGGTTGCGATGGAACGGCCGAACGCCAACATTTTTGACCGGATCGACAAATTACTAGGATGATGGGTTTTTGGGAGGATGTTCGGGCAGCAGCACAGGAACTTTCCTCGCATCCCGATGCAACCATAATTTCCCATATCGATGCAGACGGGATATCCGGTGAGGCGATCCTCGCGCAGGCCCTCGCCCGGGAAGGTATCCGGACGACATCTGTCTTTGTCCGCCAGCTCGAGCCGCTGACAATGCGGCAGGTACCCAGGGACGATTCGTTCAAGATCTTCTGTGACCTTGGGGCCGGGCAGCAGAACCTGCTCGAGGAGCATGGGCTCTCAAACGAGGAAGTGCTGATAATCGACCACCACGTGAGCCAGGACTGCGGGACCGCCTACCAGCAGGTCAACTGCCTGCCCTATGGCCACACCAAGCTCTCGGCTGCCGGGGTCGCCTACCTGGTGGCAAGAGAACTGGACGCCTCCAATGCGGACCTGGCCCCCCTCGCGGTGATCGGAAACGTAGGTGATATGATGGCCCGCGAGGACTGCGGCCTGATTGGCCCGGCCCGTGAGATCGCAAGAGATGGGGCATCCCAGGGCCTGATCGAGATCAGGGAGCGCGATCTCAACTGCTACGGTATCTCTACCCGTCCGCTCCATGTATGTCTCTCATACAACGACGACCCGTTCATCCCAGGAATCAGCAACAATGCCCCTGGGGCGATGAAGTTTCTCCAGCGTCTCGGCATCCCACTCCGCGATCCGGTGAAGGGCACGCTGGTCTGGGAGGAGATCCCTGACGAGCACCGGAAACGGATCACGAGTGCCCTTGCCCAGCAACTCCTTGCACATGGAGAAGGGATCTCCCGCCTCTTTGCCGAATCCTACATCTTTCCCGGTGAGCCGGAACGGACCCCTCTCCGGAATGCCCAGGAGTTCGCAACCCTCCTGAATTCCTGCGGGCGGTGGTCCCGACCCTCAGTGGGCGGTTCCATCTGCCGCGGTGACCGGGGTACCGCCTACCGGCAGGCCGAGCACATGCTCACCAACCATCGCGCCGTCATCCGCGAGCTCCTCCTGTATATCCTGGAGACCGGGGTGACAGAGCTATCCCACCTCCAGTTCATCCATGTCGGGGACCGGTATCCGGATACTATCGTTGGCATCGGTGCCGGGATGGCGCTCTCGAAACTGAACATGGACAAACCCATCCTGATCATGGTGGAGCAACCGCAGGATCCGGGTTTGACCAAGGTCTCCATGCGGACCACGGAACGGGTTGTGGGATGGGGAATCGACCTCCAGCAGGCCATCGCCGAGGCTTCGTCCGCGCTGGGGGGTGCAGGGGGCGGGCACCGGATCGCCGCAGGAGCCTACATACCAAGGGAATCAGAACAGGAGTTTGTCAGACGTGTCAATGAACTGCTCTCCGGGCAGTATGCAGAGGCAGGTGCAGGTCATCGCTGACTTCCAGTTCGGACGGGGTGCCGGAAGGGCGCTCTTCCCGGACGGATGCGGCTTCATCTTCTCCCGGACCGGAAGGATACGCCAGGTGACGCTTGGAGGAAAACGGCTGGTCACGGTCAGGGCCATGGATGGGAAGTTCACGCTCGGGATTGACGGAGCCCTCAGGCTCCTTGCTTCGCTCCCCGCACCGGCTCACCGGGTGGTTGTGCTTGACGAGGTCGCGGAGTTCATCAGGGAGGGAAAGAACACGTTTGCAAAACACGTTGTCGCTGCGGACCCCGGCATCCGGTCCGGCGATGAGGTTATGGTAGTGACGGGAAACGACGATCTCCTTGCGACCGGATCAGCGGTCCTCTCCGGCAGAGAGATGCTTTGTTTTAATTACGGTGTAGCGGTAAAAGTACGGCAGGGAAGGTGAGCAGCATGATGCCCGGAAACATAAATCCCAGGAAAATGAAACAGATGATGAAGCAGCTCGGGATGCAGGTGGAGCCGATCGAGGATGTCGTCCGCATCGTGATCGAGACTCCTAAAGGCAATTACATCTTTGATGCTGCTGAAGTGACCGCCATGACGATGCAGGTGGTTACC
>Ga0302247_1001566_pt1 | contig 17230 bp, 9 predicted proteins | sample AAG_UR_Ile_MG_FD_193529 | JGI IMG/M metagenome (GOLD analysis project Ga0302247, IMG submission 193529) | Enriched activated sludge microbial communities from anaerobic digester in WTTP, New Holstein, Wisconsin, United States - AAG_UR_Ile | ecosystem: Engineered > Bioreactor > Anaerobic >...
GTCGTTGCCGGTGCAGGGTGTGAAGCCGTCCACCGCGATGGGCATGAGGCGCACGGAGGTGACGAAGAAGTCGACGCAGCCCGCGTCGGCGGTGAGAGCGTCCTCGGTGCGTCGGGTGACGCGGCCCGTGGGGAAGCCGGTGACGCCCGCGTCGATGAGGGCGTCGATGATGGACCTGGGGACCACGCCGTCGCCGGTGTCGGGCAAGTTGCAGGTGAGGGTCAGCGGCGTGAGGCCGTGTTGGTCGACGTTGATCTCGACGAGGATGCGGGAGCGGGCGCCCTCGGGGGGCGGATCCCAGGCCAGCGAGAGGGCCTCGCCCCGGCGCAGGGTCCAGGTGTCCTCGGTGGGCACGAGGCTGGTGACGCCGACGCCGTGGAGGGCGAAGGGGCCCAGCGGTCCGCCGTCCCTGGCGAGCACCTGGATCACGTCGTTCACCTCGAAGCCGGGGTGGGTCAGCCGCGTGTACGAATACGAGTTCCCCGGGGAGAGCGCCACGAGCTCCAGGCGCTCCACGAGGCCGCGGACCAGCAGCGTGCCCAGATCCTGCCCCGTGGGCATGGGGACGCAGGTCTCTTCGAGGCCACAGGTGAAGCCGGGCTGGCAGGCGGGGTCGCAGAAGAGGTTGCGGCGCCCGAGCAGGCGGCAGCCGCCCTCGGACAAGACCTCCTCGGGGATCGTGCCCGGCATCACGCCGTCCCGCACCACGCCGTCGAGGGCGGTGTAACCCTGGCTCTCGTTCATCTGCACCTGGAAGCCGCCGATCCGGTCCGCCTCGGTGCAGGCTCCGCGCAGGACGACCTTGGTGGGATCCTGTTCATACGGTGGGTCCTCGATATTCTTCGGATCGTCGTCGCAGGCGACCGCGGCCAGCGCACCGAACAACAGGAGGCTGAAAAAGGCAAAAGGAAGATGAAGGCGCTTCATGGGGACCTCACTGTCCGCGGCCCGGATAGGGGCGGGCCTGCTTGATGACCAGCTTCGACTCGGTCTCGCCGGGCTCGGTGTTGAACTTCCACTCGACGTCCATGGCGTACCAGTGGTCGGGGGTGAGGGGGCCGTAGACCGGCGAGTAGAAATCGTGGATGGCCGTGAGCGCGCGCCCCAGCTCTTCGGTCTGGGCGCGGGAGATCACGGTCTGTCCCTGCGGCACCAGGTTCGAGTGGGCCAGGAAGACGATGGGCTGGCCGGGCATGCCGTAGTGGTAGACGAACTGATCGCTGGTCACGCCCGGATCCGGGAGCACCACCGAGACGTCCCCGAGCTGGGCGTTGATGTAGTAGCCGGGCTCCACGCCCTGGGCGTCGAAGATGTTGGCGGTGATGGCCACGCCGTTGGCGTCCTCGGCGGGGTAGGCCCAGTTGATCAGGATCGCCATGCCGACCTCGAGGTGGGAGATGCTGCGGTACTCGCGCTCCTCGAAGGCCCTAAAGCGCCACACGCTGGACCACACCTTGCGTGCGGCGTCCACGTAGGCCCGGTCAGGCACGTTCGGGTCGGCCACGAAGGACTCGTAGAGGCCGGCGCCGGTGAAGCCCCCCAGATCCTCGCAGTTGGTGCTGGAGCGGAACTTGAGCCGGCGCCCGGGGAACACCCGCTGCATGGTCTCGAGCAGCGCCGCCTCGAAGGCCGGATCCACCGGCGCCGCGCGCATGTCGTCGCGCAGGGACCCGAGCATCGCCTCGCGCACGGCGGGGTCGTCGCGGAAGTCGGGGTCCGCGAGCATGGCCTCGACTCGGGCGTCGAACCCGTTCTGCTCCATGAACTGCCGGTAGAAGAAGATGGGGACCACCACGGCCTTCGGGTACGGGATGGGGAACGAGGTGATGTGCGGGAAGCCGCCGTAGTGGCTGGCCTTGCCGCCGAACGCGGGGATGGCCTTCTCGAGCGCCTCGTCCAGCGGCAGGTCGGGGAGCTCCAGCACGTCCTCGATCTCCCGGAGGTCCTGGACCGTCAGGTCGAACTGCGGCACCGTGACCGCCGGGGGCCGGTGGTCCTCCCACCAGGCGTCGGCCTCCTCGCGGGTGACCTCGCGGATCGTCCAGGTGCTGGGACCCACGACCAGCTCCACCCACTTCCCCTCCAGGGCGCGCAGGGCGGGATCGTCGAAGGCCCCGCGCAGACCCATGTTGGGGGTGCCGCGGTTCTGCGCCAGCACGTTGATGTGGGCCAGCGGCGTCTGGAACTCGGCCGTGATGGTCCCGCTGCACACCGCCAGGTCGTTGGGCACCGCGTCGATGACCGCGACGTCGCGGAACGAGAGGTACTTCACGCCGTCCTCCAGCTCCTCGCGTGTGAAGAACCGCAGCTGGCCCATGGTGGATCCCAGGTTCAGCGGCTGGTAGTCGATGCCGGCGAACAGTTCGTCGGTGGTGATGACGGGGACCCACGAGGGGAGCTTGTCCGCCTCGCGGGCCACGGTGTCGGAGGTGGGATGGAAGGCGAGCTCCCGCCCGGCGAAGAGGTTCGCCCGGATGGCGCGGTAGGCCTTGAGGATCATCTCGGCGCTGGCCGTGTCGTAGGGGGCGATCTCGTAGGCCCAGACGCCGGGGCCTTCGTAGTAGTTGAGCGCGCCCAGCAGGAAGCGCCGGTCCGGGGCGTAGTACTCGGTCTGGTTGAACTGGGAGAGCGTGGGCACGAGCGGCAGGCCGTTCCCGGACAGATGGGTGGACGCGAAGTTCCAGTGGATGGGGTAGCGCCGGCTGTTCTGGAAGTGCAGGCGGTCGCCGTCCTGCTGGTCCAGGATGGTCTTGACCGAGCTCGCGCCCGGGATGGCCGCCACCAGCGGAGGGGCCGCCACGGCGTCGTAGTCCGCCTGGCAGCCCACGCGGGCCACGCTGTCCGGGTCGGTGTCGTCGGGGGCGAGCGTGCAGGTCATGGGCGCGGGCCGCAGGTCGTCGACGCAGGCGGTGACCAGGGCCAGCAGGATTGAAAGAGACAGGATGATGGGGGACCGCATGGGGGACTCCTTGGGCGAAACCGGGACAATCTAGCACGAAACCGGGGCGTGCGCATGGGGGATGAAACGGCCATGCTTGCCATCCTGGCCGCGATGGGCTAGAGTGCGTTTCACAAAACGCTTGAATGACGGGCGTTTTCAGGCGCACCAGATGAGCAACAACACCGAACCCATGGATCTTTGGCTCTCCCTGCTGTCCGTCCTCGAGAAGGACGGCATCCTGCTCCCGGCGCAGACCGACGTGATCCGGCGCATCTACCAGGGCACCGGCCAGAACATGGACGTGCTGCTGCTGGGTTCCCGGCTGATCTCCGAGCGCACGCTCCAGAACTACCTGCAGAAACTCCACGGGGTGAACACCATGTTCGACCCGTTCGAGTTCCCGAGCCCGGAATGCTGCGCCATGCTCACCGTGGCCGAGGTGATGCAGCTCAACGCGATCCCGCAGAAGATGGAGGCGGGCTCCGTGAGCGTGCTGATCATCCCGCCCATCGACCCGGGCCAGCTCGAGTGGATCCGGGCGCGCACCCAGATGTTCGTCGTGCCGCTGGTGACCACCCCCCTGCGGTTCCACTTCATCCTGAACCACTGCCACAACGTCCCCATGGACGAAAGCGAGCGCAAGACCGCGCTGGCGGTGCTCGAGAACCTCGAGCCGCCCAAGGAGCGCTTCGCCCGCCCGGTGAACGTGCTCTACGATCCCTTCTCCGGACCCGTCCAGGACATCTCCGAGGACGACGACCCGCTGAACCTGCGCAACCTCCCGATCCTCGATCGCACCCTCGAGGTGCTCGACGTGTTCCGCGAGGAGCTCGCCGGCCTCATCGAGCACGACCTGCCGGTGTTCATGGACGCGACCACCTCCGACGTGCGCCCCGAGGAGGAGGTGGAGCAGGAGGAAAAGACCGGCACCATCGCCTCCCGCCGGCTCGAGGCGTCCTGGAAGCCCCTGGATCCAGCGCGCATCCAGGACATGGCCGCCGAGATCGAGAGCCGCGAGGACATCCCGCAACTGTTCTACAGTTTCGGCGCGCGCGCCATGCGCTCGGTGTCCCTGTTCACCTGCACCGAGGGCTTCGTCATGGGCTGGACCGGCGCCGGGCTCGGGGTCTTCCCCCACCGCCTCGAGGGCATCATCGTGCCCGAGGATCGCGGCACCGTGCTGGCCGACATCGTCCAGAACAAACTTTTCCTGGGCAAGGCGCCGCCGTCGGTCGTCAACCGCCGCATCCTTCAACTGATGGGCGCCGACCCCGAGGACTTCCTGGTCGGCGGCGCCATCCTGCTCAAGGAGCGCCCGGTCATGGTCGTGGCCTGCGTGCTCGACGACGAGGTGGCCGGCCCCGACGAGCTCCAGCTGCTCCAGGAGCTCTGCACCGTGTGCGCCTCGGTGGTGCTCAAGCTCGTGCGCGCCAAGAAGGCCTCGTAACGGAAAAACCGGAGGTGGAGGCATGAAGAACCTGGCCCGCGTGTGCTGCCTGCTCGCGGCGACCGTCCAGCTCGCCTGTGATCGGACGCCCTATCAGCCCGAGATCCCCCCGTGTCCGCCCTGCGCCACCGCCGCCGCGCCGGAGGGGGTCCGCACGGCCGTGCCCGCCGCCGCGCCGATCCCCCGCGGTGTCTTGACGGCGCCCGCCGCGCCCGCGGTCCTGACGGATCCGCGCGCGCCGGACGATCCCGCCGATGTGAAGCGCCTGCCGGTCACCGTCGCCGCCCTCTACGAGGTCAGGGGCGTGGGCGGCCCGCGCCTGTCCCCCGACGGGCGCACCGTGCTGTTCACCCTCTCGACGCCGGAGCTGGCGACCGGGAAGACCGACACCGACATCTGGCTCGTCCCCGCGGCCGGCGGCGACCCCGTCCGGCTCACCCGCCACGAGGGCGCCGATCTCTCGCCGCTGTGGGCGCCCGACGGGCGATCCTTCTTCTTCCTGAGCACGCGCCGCGGCGGCCTGCAGTTGTGGCGCATGCCCGTGGACGGCGGGGATCCCGAGCGGATCACCGACTGGCCCGGCGGGATCGAATCCCCGGTCGTCTCCCCGGCCGGGACCCACGTGGCGTTCGTGGCCGAGGTCTTCCCCGAGTCCGGCGGCGACCCCGCGAAGCAGAAGGCGTTGGAGGAGGCCCGGGAGCGCGTCCCGCACAGGGCCCACGTGGACGATCATCTCTTTTTCCGTCGCTGGGATCACTGGAAGGACGGCCGTCGCCGCCACGTGTTCGTGCTCGAGCTCGCCTCCGGGAAGACCGCCGATCTGACTCCGGGGGACTTCGACGCGCCCGCCTTCACCCTCGGGGAGCCGGGCCTGGCGTTCAGCCCCGACGGCAGGGAGCTGGCCTTCGAGTCCAACCGCGAGCCCGACCCCGACGCCCACGCCGTGCGCAACAACACCGACGTCTTCGTCGTTCCCGTGGGCGGCGGTCCGCCTCGCAACCTCACCGCGGCCAACGCCGGCTTCGACGGCACGCCGGCCTACAGCCCGGACGGACGCTGGATCGCCTGGCGCACCCAGGCCACCGCCGGCTACGAGGCCGATCGTTTCACCCTGCGGCTCCTCGACCGGACCTCCGGCGCCGTGCTTGATCTGGCACCCGGGTTCCCCGAGTGGATCGAGGAGTTCCGCTGGGCCGGCGCTGGCCGCATCCTCTTCGTCGCCCCCGTGAAGGGCCGCTTCCCCCTGTATTCGGTCGAGGTCGCCACCGGCGCGGTGACCCCCGTGGCCGGCGCCTCCCACGTCCGCCAGTTCGATGTCACCCCCGACGGAGCGGTCGCGTTCACCCACACCACCACGGGGCGGCCGGCCGAGCTGCACGCGCTGCCCGCGGGCGCCGCGGCCTCGCTCCGGCTCACCGGCTTCAATGACGCCGTCATCGCGAAGTATGACTTCCGGCCGGCCCGGGAGCTCTGGATCGACGCCCCCGACGGGAAGAAGATCCACACCTTCGTGGTCCTGCCCCACGGCTATCGCAAGGGCGCGCGGTACCCCCTGGTGCTCAACGTCCACGGCGGACCGCAGATGCAGTGGAGCGACTCCTTCCGCGGCGACTGGCAGGTCTATCCCGCCGCCGGAGCCGTGGTCGCCTTCCCCAACCCCCACGGCAGCACCGGCTACGGACAGGACTTCACCGCCGCCATCTCCCGCGACTGGGGCGGCCGCGTCTACCGCGACGTGATGGCGGTCACCGACTTCCTGGCGAAGCAGGACTACGTGGACGCCTCGCGCATGGCGCTCATGGGCTGGAGCTACGGCGGTTACTTCGTGAACTGGGTCGCCGTGCAGCCGCACCCGTTCGTCACGCTGGCCTCGATGATGGGCATCTGGGATCTGGCGTCGTTCCATGGCACCACCGAGGAACTGTGGTTCCCGGAGTGGGATCTGGGCGGCACCCCATGGGAGAACCCCGCCGCCTACGAGAAGTTCAACCCCGCCTCCCGCGCCGCCAACCTGAAGGTCCCCATGCTCGTGATCACGGGCGAGAAGGACTACCGCATCTCCTACACCCAGAGCCTGCACCTGTTCACCACGCTGCGTCGCCGGGGTCTCCCCGCGCGCCTGGTCGTGCTGCCCGAGGACGGCCACTGGCCCCACCCCGTGCGCTCCATGCCGTTGTACTACACCGCCCACCTCGAGTGGTTCGCCAGGTACCTGAAGACCGGCGCGCCCCAGGTCACCCTGCCGAAACTGCTGGGGCGCTGAACGTGCGTCAATAAAGTTATTGATCAACTAACGCTTGAAAATCCTGCGTTCTGTGCCATAAAGATGAGTTGCCCGGAAACCGGGTCGCCCACATCGGCGGCCGGTCCCCCGGCGGAAAGGACCTCGAAATGCGTTTTTCCCTCTGGCTGATGGTGTTGTCCACCCTGTCCCTGGGCCTTGTGGTCGGGTGCGATGATGATTCCTCTAACAACAGTAACACGAATAATGTGAACAATGTCAATAACGTCAATAATGTGAACAACATTAACAACGTTAATAACATCAACAATATCAACAATATCAACAACGTGAACAACGCCACCTGCGGGGACGGGGCCATCGAGGGCGCCGAGACCTGCGACGGCACCAACCTGGGCACGGCCACCTGCGTCACCCAGGGTTTCGAGGCGGGCACGCTGGCCTGCGCCGCCAACTGCCTGTCCTTCAACACCTCGGGCTGCACCGGCGGCCAGGAGGGCCCCGAGGTCCAAGAGTGCGGCGCCGCCGTGGCGCCGACCACCGGCACCTGCGACTTCACCGCCGGCACCGGCGACCTGGTCGTCCTGCGCGGGACCGTGCTCACCGGCGACGTGACCTTCCGCAACGGCGAGGTGGTCTACAACAAGTCCACCGGCAAGATCGTGTGCGTGGACTGCGACTGCTCGGGCACCTCGGGCTACGCCGGCGCGCCGCTCCTGCAGTGCGGTGACAACGTCATCTCCCCGGCGCTGATCAACGCCCACGACCACATCGGCTGGATCCAGAGCCCGCCCATCGGCCACGGCACCATCCGGTACCACCACCGCAACGACTGGCGCAAGGGCCTCGAGGGCTTCGAGCGCATCGGCCTGCCCGGCAACTGCACCAACGAGCAGAAGCAGTGGGGCGAGCTGCGCCAGGTGCTCTCCGGCACCGTCACGATGTTCGGCTCCGGTTACGGCATCGGCTTCATGCGCAACGTCGACAACGGCACCGCCTCCCTGATCGCGGGCATCTCCGCCCCCGAGTACGAGACCTTCCCGCTGCACACCGGCGGCGAGTCCGACCCCTCGAAGATCCTCGTGGCCTCCGGCTGCACCCCCTACGTCTACGCGGCCGTCACCGATGACCTGCATGGCTTCTCGGCGTTCGTCCCCCACGTCTCCGAGGGCGTCAACGAGGCCGCCCAGAACGAGTTCCGCTGCATGTCCGGCCTCGAGCCCGACGGCGAGGACCTGCTGGGTCCGAACTCCACGTACATCCACGCCGTGGGCATGAACGCCACGGACGTGTCCGTCATGGCCGCCCAGGGCGGTCGCGTGATCTGGTCCCCGCGCACCAACATCGATCTGTACGGGAACACCGCCCCGGTCACGCTCATGGAGAACATGGGCATCGTCATCGGGTTGGGCACCGACTGGACCATCTCGGGTTCCATGAACATGCTGCGGGAGCTGCGCTGCGCCGACAGCCTGAACAGCAACTACTACAACCATCACTTCAGTTCCTACCAGTTGTGGCGCATGGCCACGGTCGACAACGGCGTGGTGCTGGGCGTCTCCCAGTACATCGGCGACCTCGTCCCCAACCTGTACGCGGACATCGCCATTTTCGACCGCCACGGCGTGAGCGACGACCACCGCGTCATCCTCGAGGCCGATCCCGAGCACGTGGCCCTGGTGCTGCGCGGCGGCGCGGTCCTCTCCGGCGACGTGGCGCTGGCCGACGGTCTCGCCACCGGCTGCGACGCCCTCGAGGTGTGCGGCGTGGCCAAGAAGGTGTGCGTGCAGCGCGAACTCGGCGTCTCCTTGAGCCAGTTCACCTCCACCGTGGGGACGATCGGCGAGGACTTCACCGACACCTATCCCTTGTTCTACTGCAACTCCGACCCCATCGGCGAGCCCACGTGCATCCCGTCCCGCCCGGGTGAATACTCCGGCCAGGCCGGCGCCGACGACATGGACGGCGACGGCATCGAGGACGACGTCGACAACTGCCCGAACGTGTTCAACCCGATCCGCCTGCTCGATGAGGGCATCCAGGCCGACGCCGACCTCGACGGTGACGGCGATGTCTGCGATCCGTGCCCGATGGACGCCGACACCACCGTGTGCTCGTTCAACCCCGACGACGGCGACGGCGATGGCATCGACAACGACGCGGACAACTGCCCGATGATCCCGAACCCGCTTCAGGAGGACAACGACGCCGACGGTCTGGGCAACCTGTGCGACCCGTGTCCGGACGCCAACCAGTCCGGCGCCACCGGCGGCTCCATCCCCGCCCTGCGCCAGATCTGCCACCCCGACCACCCCGCCGAGGGCACCGTGGTGACCTTCACCGGCGTGCTCACAGTCGTGGACAACAACAAGTTCTACCTGCAGGATCCGGCCGTGACCGCGTTCGGCGGTCTTTACGTCTTCACCAGCTCGGCGCCGACGCTGACCGCGGCGGACCTGGGCAAGACCATCCGGGTGACCGGCACCTACGCCGAGTACTATGAACAGACCCAGATCGGCAGCCCCACCAGCGTGACCATCGTCGATCCCAACGCCACCCCGATCGCGCCGATCGATGTCACCATGGGCCAGATCAACAACGGCGGCGCCCGGGCCGAGGAGCTCGAGGGCATGCTCGTCAACGTGACCATCACGGCCCCGAACTACCCCACGGTCACCAACGCCAACCCCGACAACCCCAACGACTACCAGGAGATGACGCTCACCGACACGGCCAGCGCCTCGATCCGCATCGATGACGACCTGTACAACGGCTACACCCGCACGCTGGGCGACGCCTACTCGGTCGTGCGCGGCGTGGCCGTGTGGACCTTCTCCAACCGCAAGATCCTCCCGCGCAGCGCGGCCGACCTGGTGAAGGTGACCAAGTAGCCCCCGCGGTGGTCCCCCGCGCCCCCGGCGCCCTTTTTCCCACGCCATCTCATCGGAGGATCCCGACGTGCTGCAGGCCCTGACCCCCGCCCTCGTCTCCGTCCTGATGTTCCTGCCCCGCTGCGAGACCCGCGTCCCCAAGCCGTGCGCCCCGGCCCCCGCCGACATGAGCTGCGTGTTCGGCGGCGAGATGATCCGCGGCCGCGATCATGGCCCGAAGAGCCAGCGGCCGTCGGCCCGGGTCTGGGTCGACACCTATTACATGGACGAGACCGAGGTCACGGTGGCCGCCTTCGACGCCTGTGTGGCCGCCGGCAAGTGCCCGCACCAGAAGACTAACTACAAGGGCTTCTCGGATCCGAAGCAGCCCAAGGTGGGGGTGAGCTGGTTCGCGGCGAAGGCGTTCTGCGAGGCGCAGGGCAAGCGGCTGCCCACCGAGGCCGAGTTCGAGAAGGCCATCCGTGGACCCAACGGCGACTACTTCGCCTGGGGGAACGATCCGCCGTCCTGCGCGAACACGGTCTACCAGCACCCCCAGTCGGGGCGCGGCTGCGGCAGGACCAGCCCCAAGGAGGGCACCGGCGCCACCTGGCCGGTGAAGAGCCGGCCCGTCGGCCGTTATGGTCTGTACGACATCAGCGGGAACGCCGACGAGTGGGTGCAGGACTGGTACACCTACGGCGGCTACGCCGAGTGCGGACGGGACTGCCTGGGCGTGAACCCGAAGGGCCCGTGCGGCGGCGCGGACAAGTGCCCCGGCTTCGTCGAGCGCGTGGTCAAGGGCGGCTCCTGGTACTGGGATCCGTCCCACCTGCCGGGCTGGTTCCGCCGTCCCCATTTCCCCGACAACAAAAAGATATACCATCACTTCGGCTTCCGCTGTGCGAAGGACTCCATGACCCCGTGGGACTTCGTGCCGTTCTATCTCAACCGCTGGGTCGAGGGCGCCGCCCGCTTCACCGGGTTCCTGCCCTGGTGGCAGCCGCCCCGGCCCCGCAGGACCGGGAGATGACCATGGACCGACGCGCCTTCCTGCAGACCCTCTCGCTGGCCGCCGCCGACGCCGCCGTGACCGGGTGCGGCCGCGAGGACCCGACTCCGCCGCCGGCACCGCCGCCGAAACCGTCCGACCCGCCGAACCCCACGCAACCGCCGAAGCCGGCAGACCCGCCGAAACCGGCGGAACCGCCGAAGCCGGCGGACCCGCCAAAGCCCACCCAGGAGGGGGAGCCCGCCGAGGTCTTCTTCACGAAGGAGATCAGCCCGGCGGCGGTGGTCCGCGTCTGGGGCAAGATCGCCCACCGCGCCGACTGGAAGAAGATCGGCTTCAAGGTCCACTTCGGCGAGGACAAAAACCCCAACTACCTCAAACCCGAGCTCATGAAGGACCTGGTGCTTCAACTGAAGGCCACCCTCGTGGAGACCAACGTGCTCTACGTGGGCCGCCGGCGCTACACCGAGAGCCACGTCGCCATGGCCCGGGAGCACGGCTTCACCTACGCGCCCATCGACATCCTCGACGCCGAGGGGGATCTGGCCCTGCCGGTCACCAACCCGAAGATCCGGCACTACAAGGAGGTCAAGGTCGGACGCCACATGGACCGCTACGACGGGTTCGTGGTGTTCTCACACTTCAAGGGCCACGGCTCGGCCGGCTTTGGCGGCGCCATCAAGAACGTGGCCATGGGCTTCGGCTCCATCGCGGGGAAGATGGCCCAGCACGCCAACGACATCCCCTCGGTGGACGCCTGGAAGTGCGTCAAGTGCATGCGCTGCGTGGGGGAGTGCCCCCCCAAGGCCATCACCGTGGACGACGCCGGCGTGCGAATCGACAAGAAAAAGTGCATCGGTTGCGCCAAGTGCATCGGCGAGTGCCCCACCCGGGTGTTCGGCGTGCCCAAGGGCATCGACAAGAACCTCTTCCACGAGCGGCTCGCCGAGTACGCCAAGGTCATCGCCGACCGCTATCCCATGGTCTACATCACGGTGATGGCGAACATCTCCAAGGGCTGCGACTGCGCCAAGACCCACCAGAAGCCCTTCATGGGCGACGTGGGCATCCTGGCCTCCCATGACATGCTCGCCATCGAGAACGCCGCCCACGACCTGGTGAACAAGGCCGCCGGTCACGAGGACGTATGGAAGGACAAAAATTCGGTCACCGGCCGCCTCCAGCTCTCCCACGGCGCCGAGATCGGCCTGGGCTCCACCGCCTACAAGTTGATTTCGCTGGATTGACGGCTTAATGAAAGATCAGCGGGCGCGGGCGGCGGCGACGGCCTCGAGCAGGACGGGACGGTAGCAGGCGGCGTCCTGGGTGGCTCCGGAGGCGAGGTTGAAGTGGCGGGCTTTCGCGGCGGTCTCGAGCAGCTTCACGTGGTCGGCCGTTCCGTGGGCGAGGAACCACCGGGAGGCCTCGAGGCGCGCCTGGCAGGCGGTGGCGTACTGGAGCTGGGCGGTCCAGAAGCCCGCCTCGTCGACACCCTTCTGCAGTCCGCGGGACCGGACGAACTGGAAAAGCTCGTATCGTTGGTCCGCGTCTGTCTTCCCGTGGTTGATCGCCACCGTCAAAAAGCCGACCTCGTCGGCGCCGGCGTCCTTCCAGTGCGCGCGCAGAAGCCGCATCACGAGGGTGCGGTTCCAGTGGGTGCCGTTGATCAGATAGTTGTTGAGCTGGGAGCGCAGGGCCGGCTCCCGGCGCAGGGGCGGCTCCAGTTCGAGGGCCCGGTCGAAGGAGGCGAGCGCCTTGCGGAAGTCCTGGAGCCGGGCCCAGGCCAGGCCCAGTCGCAGGTGCAGCCCGCCATCCTTGGGGAAGGACTCGAGCTGGATCTGCAGCATCTTGACCAGATCGCGGGCGGGCTCGCGCTCGAGCTCGGCCACGGCGTCGGGCGTGTGCCGTTTCTTGAACGCGTCCAGTTCGGACGTGTCTGACTTGTCGGACGTGTCTGACTTGTCGGACCTGTCGGACCTGTCTGACTTGTCCGACCTGTCTGACTTGTCCGACCTGTCTGACTTGTCTGACTTGTCTGACTTGTCTGACGTGTCTGACTTGTCTGATTTGTCGGACTTGTCGGACAGGGTCAGCCCCAGGATCAGGGCCAGGGCCAGCAGCGCGCCGAGGCTCCCGAGGAGGATCCAGCGGCGGGAGCGGGGGGGCGGCGGCTCGGGTTGTGGGACCCATGCGGGTGGCGGCGTTGGCGGTTGTGGCGGTCGTGTCAGTTGCGGCGTTGGCGGCGGTTGCGGTGGTTGTGGCGGAGTTGGCAGCGATTCGGCCGGCCACTGCGGGGCCTCGGGTGGCGGAGGCGACAGGGCGACCATGCGCCTCGAATCCCCGAGCCCGATCATGCGGGCCAGCTCGGTGGCCATCTCGGCCGCGTCCGCGGGCCGATCTTCGGGGTTCTTGGCCAGCGCGCGCAGCACGAGGGTCTCGAGGGGGGCGGGCACGTCCGGGTTCAGGGCGCGCAGGGGCGGCGGCGGCTCCTGCACGTGCAGTTTGAGCAGCTCCATGGTGGTGGGCGCCCGGAACGGGACGCGCCCGGCCAGCATCTGGAACAGGATCACGCCCATGGCGTACAGGTCGGCCCGGGGCGTGACCGGCTGGCCCAGGGCCTGCTCGGGGGACAGGTAGGAGGGCGTGCCGAAGACCAGGCCCTGCGCGGTGAGCTGGGGGCCGCCGTCCTCGATCAGTTTGGCGATGCCGAAGTCCACGATCTTTGGGCTCCGGCTGCCGTCGGGCAGGAGGGTGACCATGATGTTGTCGGGCTTGAGGTCACGATGCACCACGCCCGCGCGGTGGGCCTCGGCCAGGCCGTCGAGCACCTGCAGACCCAGCCAGCACGTCTCCCTCCAGTCCAGGGGACCGTCCCGCAGCAGGCGGGTGAGCGAGGGGCCCTCGACGAACTCCATGACCAGGTAGAAGGTGCCCTCGGCGGTGCGGCCGAAGTCCAGCACGGTGATGATGTTGCGGTGGGACAGGCGGGCGGCGCTCTCGGCCTCGCGCCGGAAGCGCTCGACGATCTCGGCGTGGCCGCTCATGTCCGGGCGCAGGAGCTTGATCGCCACGTCCTTGCGCATCATCTCGTGGGTGGCCCGGTAGACCTGCCCCATGCCGCCCTCGCCCAGCAGGGGTCCGACGCGGTACTTGCCCTCGAACAGGGAGCCGGTGAGGGGTCCCGCCTTCTCCGTCGTGTTCAGGGAGGACACCTTCCGGGTCTCCAGGAGCTCCGAGGGGAGGGTCTCCGGCTGCGCGGTGGGAGGGGTGAGGGGGCGGGTCGGTGTGCTGGGTTCCAAGGGTTCGCTCATGCGTCGAATCCTAGTATTTTCCGTCAGCCGGTTCAACCTCGCATTTACGGGGTCTTCGGGGCGCGGAGCACCGTCACCCGGTCGCCGTCGATGAACAGCACCTCGGGGCCGTTGCTCCCGTAGTGCCGGGACAGGCCGATGTCGATGCGCCAGACCAGGCCGTCACAGGCGGCGTTCATGGTCTTCTGCACGGTGTGTCCCACGACCATCCGGTCGGCGTCGACGAGGGCCAGGGTCGAGGCCAGCTCGTCGCACACCTCGTCGGTGGGGGTCCCCAGCGAATGGTAACGCGTCCACACCAGGGACTGCACCTCGAAGGGCAGGCGGGGGCGCTCGCCCCGCAGCCACTGGGCGGCGGCCCGGTTCAGGGAGTCCAGATCGCGGGTGACGTGGGAGGTCAGGATCCCGCCGTGAACGAACACGGTGCGACCCAAAATCAGGGTGAACGGCCGGTCGGCCAGGGTCCGCGCCAGGTCGCCCCCGGGGGCGAACCGCTGCCTGCGGGTGGCGCCGACGCGGTCCAGGGCGGTCTCGCCGCGTTTGGATAGGCAGCAGAACTCCCCCTGGGCGTTGAGCAGTTCGTGGTTGCCGGTCAGCACGTGAAGGGCGCCGCCGGCCGCCGCCGCTTCTCGTTGGAGCCGGGGCAAGAGTTCGAGGATCTCCTTCTCGTCGTCGCCGCGATCCAGGTAGTCCCCGGTGATCACCATGGCGAGCGATCCGCCGACCCAGCGATCCGCATTGTCGAGGGCTCCGGCGAACATCAGCGCGCCGCGCAGGGCGGTCAGATCCCCATGCACGTCGCCGATGGCGGCCACGATCTGCCCGGGTTTGAGCGCGACGCGCGAAGGGGGGACGAACCCGGCCGGCGCAGCCGTGATCCGGGCCGTCTTCCGGCTCCACGGTCCGGGGGGCGCCGCGGGCGGCGACGGCGCGGGGGCGGTCTGGCGCCCCGGTGCCCCTGCGTCGGACTCAGAGGTCCCCTCCGACGCCCGGGGAGCGTCCCGGCGCGGGGTGCACGCGCCGAAGGCAAGCGCGACGAAGATCAGAGTGGTCAGACTGGTCGGACCGGCCGGACTTCTCATCGTTCCGCCTCCACCGTCAGGCGCACGGTGCCGAAGAGCGTGCGGCCCGAGGCGTTCCGCATGACGTAGCCCAGGAGCTTGGCGACGGTGGTCAGGGCGATGCCGCTCTTCAATTGAAGGTGCATCACCGCCGCGCGGGGCGTCTTGTGTCGAAGGTTCTCGAGCTTCTGCCGCAGCCCGGAGAAGTCGTAGGGGCCCGCCGCCTTCCACGGGGCGCCGGCCAGCGGCCCCGCCCCGGAGGCCAGCGAGAGCTCGTCGGGGCCGAAGGTGAGGCGCAGGTCGTGCTCGGCCGGGGGCGGTCCCGCCAGATCCACCGTGCAGGCGCGCAGGACCTGGGAGGCGTTGCGGAACAGCAGGCGCAGGTGGGGATGGCCGGCGGCGCGCAGCCGCGCGGCGAGCAGCGTCACCTGGTCCGAAGAGGCGCGCCCGGAGAGGGCCACGGTGAAGTCGCCGGACAGGGCGGCCACGCGGTCGGCGGCGGCGGGAAACGAGCCGCCCGCGTCCAGGGTCTCGCGCGCGCCCGGTCGGACCTCGCCGAACGCCGGCAGGAACGTCGAAGGGCGCTCGAGGATCGCCTGCCCGAAGGGATCCAGGTGCACCACGGGCCAGGCGACGGGCTCCACCGCGGCCCTGGAATAGGTCGGCACCTCGGGTTCCTGGCCCCCCATTCCTCGGGCCGGATAGAGCTCGAGCTCCAGGTGGCGCCACGTCTGCAGGGCCGGTGCGAGCCGCGGCCAGATGCGGACGGCGTAGGGATGGGGATCCTCCAGGGTGTCCGCGAGGAGCCGGCGCCAGAAGGAGGCGCTGCGGAACACCAGGTGGTTGTCCAGGGTGTAGAACTGCAAGTCCCCCGGTCGTGTGAGGCCCACGGACTCGGGGCTGCAGGCCGCCGCCAGCCTCCGTGCGCGCAGGGTGAAATCGGCCAGGGGCTCGGCGATCGAAGCCTCGGGGCAGGTGGGCAGGCAGTAGGCCGGCCAGGTGTCCGGGTTGTCCTCGGGGCCCGCGGGAGAGAACGACGACGCCCAGGCGGGGCAGGGGAAGCCCAGCCACCGCACGAACTGCCAGGTGCGCTCGGCGGGGGAGCGGTCGGCCAACAGCGGCAGCGAATGGAGGAAGGCGCCCAGCAGGGCCAGCCGCGTCAGGCGGGCCAGGGGGGACTGCAGGAGGTCCACGGCCTCCTGGAAATGCTCGCGATCCCACTCGTCCTTGAGCAGCCCCTGCCAGCGCAGGAAGCGGTGGCCCCAGCGGGCGGCCTCGGGGTCGACCGTGGCGCAGGTGTCGAAGGCCGCGCCCAATGCCTGGAACAGCCGGGCGGCGCAGTCCGGGTTCCGGCGGGGGTCGTCGCAGGCGATCCCGAAGTTGGCGAACAACTGGGCCTGGTGTCCGGGGGGCGTGTCCTGGGCGGCCAGGATCAACTGGGCGATCCCGAAGCGCCCCAGGCGGCAGGCGTCATGGGGGCGGGTCCGGGCCAGGGCGGCCAGGGCGCGGTGGTAATCGCGGATGGCGGCGGCGGTCTCGGTGCGCGGGATCCAGCCGGGCTCGTCCGGGCCGGCGGGCGCGCAGGCGGGGAGGGCGGCGCAAAGTGTGAGTGCAAAATAAATATGAGCCGGTCTGAACATCGGCACACCATCTTACGGCGACAGGAAAAACGCAAGGGGTTGCCAACGGTGAAATTGATCTTATAATGCGCGCCCGCCGAAACGATCCACGGCTGGTCCGGTTTCTCACGGCCGGCCGGGAATAAATCGGGCCCAGGCGGCGGTTCGGGTCGCCGGAAAAAGGAGAGCATCGTGATTCACGTCGAAAACCTCACCAAGCACTACGGTTCCTTCCTGGCCCTCGACGCGGTCAACTTCCACCTCGATCGCGGCGAGGTCGTGGGTTTCCTCGGCCCCAACGGCGCCGGCAAGACCACGACAATCAAGATCCTGACCTGCAACCTGTACCCCGAGAGCGGCACGGTCTCGGTCGCCGGGTTCGACGTGCGCACGGACGAGATCGAGATCCAGCGCCGGATCGGCTATCTCGCCGAGAGCGCGCCGCTGTACCGCGACATGCTCGTGCGCGAGTACCTGCGGTTCATGGGCGAGGCGCGGGGCCTCGCGGGCGCCGGCCTCAGGGGTGCCCTCGACCGGGTGGCCCAGCAGTGCGGCATCGAGAAGTACCTGCACCGGCCCATCGGCCACCTGTCCAAGGGCTACCGCCAGCGCGTCGGCCTGGCCCAGGCGCTCATTCACGAGCCCGAGGTGCTCATCCTCGACGAACCCTACACCGGACTGGATCCGTTGCAGATCATCGAGATCCGCAACCTGGTCAAGGATTACG
>Ga0302247_1001577_pt1 | contig 17145 bp, 11 predicted proteins | sample AAG_UR_Ile_MG_FD_193529 | JGI IMG/M metagenome (GOLD analysis project Ga0302247, IMG submission 193529) | Enriched activated sludge microbial communities from anaerobic digester in WTTP, New Holstein, Wisconsin, United States - AAG_UR_Ile | ecosystem: Engineered > Bioreactor > Anaerobic >...
CGTCTTCCCGTCCGGGGAGATCAGCGCCTCAAGGACGTCCTTGCCGGGCGTCTTCGCGGTCCAGGCGGCCTTCTGATGGAGAATCGGGGTTCGGTACTCGAGGTTGACGACCTGCAGGCCGCCCGAGGTCGCCACCAGGGCGCGGTCCAGTCCCTGGGCGACGGAGAAGCCGAGCACGTACCCGGAGACGAGCTTCTGCTTCTGCACCACCGGAAAGTCCGCCAGCGTCAGATCCACGGTCAGCAGGCTGGGCGTGCAGTCGGCGCCCGCGGGCTTCTCGAGGCAGGCCGGGGCGGTCTGGGTGACGACGTACAGGAGCGGCTTGGTCCGGGAGAACGCGACGGCGGCGGGGTCCGCGCCCAACTCGATGGAGGCGGCCTCGGTGAAGGCGGGGGCCTCGAGGAGGCTGAGCTTCGTGCTCCCGGGGCTCCCCACGGCGGCGAACCGGCGGAACTCGAACGGGTGCGAGGACACGCCCTTGGACGTCGACACGACCACGTTCTGCCGGCCCGCGGGCACTCCCACGGGGACGCGCACGAGCAGGCCGCCGTTCTCCGTGCGGGCCAGCACCACCGCCGGCAGGCCGGCCACCGACACCGACGGGCCGCGCCCGAAGTCCTTGCCCAGCACGTACAGCAGCTCCCCGACCATGGCCTGCTTGTTCATCCCCGTGCGGGCGACCTCGCCCTCCGTGGGCACCTCGGCGTTGCCCAGATCCAGGACCGAACTGATGGCGGGACGGGAGGAGGCCTCGTCCAAATCCATGGACTTGGCGATGCGGTGGGGATGGGCCGTGGTGCAGCCGGCGAACCAGAGCACGAGGGCCGGGACGAGACGCAGGAAAAGGTGGGACTGGGTCATGGGTGTTCGATCTCTCCTGAGCGGTGTTTTCCAAGAACCCGCGCTGGTTGTCAAGTCACGTTTCGCTTTTCCGCCGGGGCGCCGGCGCGGCCACCGAGATCCACAGGCGCCGGCCGGCCGGGCCGGGCTCGGGCACGCAGGCGGTGAAGCCGCCGTGCCAGGTGAAGAACCTCAGGATCCGCGGGTCCGTAGGACGCTCCTCGCGCAGGGAACGGACCGGGTGGTCGGCGGGGACGAAGGGGTGATCCCTCCAAATAACTTTATACATGGCCTCTTTCGCGGTCCACCCGACCCAGAAGGGGACGGACGGTGCCGCCTCCCCGGGTTCGTCGGCCCCCCGTAACAGGCGGCGCGGCATCCGGGGCGCCGGACGATCCCACTCGGCGTCCACCGCCCCGCCGGCGCACCACACGATCGTGGCCGCGTCAGGGTAAGAGCGGGACACGCCGTCCGGCCCGACAACCCCGGGACCGCCCAGCCCCACCGGCACCGGGAGCGGAGGGATCCAGCTCACGGGCGGCTCCGGATGAACGCGGCCATGGCGTTCAGGGAGACGAAGTGCCCGGCGTACACGTCCTGGGCGGTGACCTCGAGATCATACAGTTCCTCGATCTGGGAGATGATCTCGAGCAGCATCACCGATTTGATGAGGCGACGACCCACCAGATCCACGTCCGGGTCCAGCGCCGCCTCCGTTCCCGAGACGTCGCGCACGATCTGCTCGAGTTGAGAAATTACATCTGGCATTTCATCATCCTCTTCTGTACAGTTAGCGCCAGCGATCGCCCGGCAGGGTCGGGACGATCGCCAGACGGGTATAATGGCCGGCGGATCGTTTGGCAAGCTGACGCGCATGGCCCTCCTCATTTTTAGGTCGTAGCGATGTTCGGGACGGTCCAGAAAAAATTTCTTTACATTGCCATCGGGCTCCTCGCCCTGGTTCCGTTCGTCTTTTTTTTGATTGTTTATGGCCTTGATTATTTCTGGTTCGGCTCACGCAGCGGCGATCCCGGCTTCTTCGGGATGTTCTACAAGATGTCCGTGGACGACAGCCGACAGATCCTTGGCGGCATGGGCGAGGTGATCACCGCCATCCTCGGCATCGTCATCACCGTGGCCTCCATCATCGTCCAACTGGCCGCCACGCGCTACACGCCGCGCATCACCGAGATGTTCTTCAAGGACCGGACCAACCTGCTGATCCTGGCCTTCTTCATCGTCTCCGCGGTGTACTGCCTCTTCGTCAACTTCATCATCCGGGGCGGCGACGGGCACGACTTCGTCCCGGTCGCCGGCTCGATCGTGAACGTGCTGCTGATGACCTTCTCGCTGATCCTGATCGCGCCGTACTTCCTGTACGTCTTCCACTTCCTCGAGCCCGAGAACATCGTCAAGGGCATCGAGCGCCAGGTGGGCGCCGCCCTGGTGCGCGCGCGCCCGGACACCGACGTCGAGGCGCTGCAGCAGCAGGTGGTGCGCAACGTCGAGCAACTGGCCGACATCGCCATCAACGCCATCGAACAGAAGGACAAGGGCATCGCCACCTCGGCCATCGATTCCCTGCGGGACCTGCTGCGCGAATACCAGACCACCAAGGAGCGCCTGCCCGAGCGCTGGTACGTCGTGGCCGGACCCTTGCGCCAGAACACCGAGTTCATCAGCATGCACCGCGAGGTGCTCCACGAGATCTCCGAGAAGCGCACCTGGCTGGAGTACAAGACGCTGCGCCAGTTCCAGATGATCTACAACGAGTCCCTCAACCGCATGCGCGACATCAATTACATCGTCGCCATCGACACGCGCTACCTCGGGGAGGACGCCATCTCGGCGCGCCAGCAGGAGACGCTCCGGCTGATCCTGAAGTTCTTCAACACCTACCTGCGGGCCACCCTGAACGCCAAGGACGTGCGCACCGCCTACAACGTCCTGCACCAGTACCGGCTCCTCGCCGAGGCCGTGCTGCGCGCGGGCATGGACGACCAGCTCCTCGAGATCGCCGGCTACTTCCGCTATTACGGCCAGGTCGCGTTCGGCATGAACATCGCGTTCATCACCGAGACCGTGGCCTACGATCTCTGCTCGCTGTGCGAGCTCGCCTTCTCCGCGGGGGCCCCGGTGGGTGACCGGCTCCTGGACATCCTCCTCGAGGTCGACAAGGAGGCCGAGGGCGAGGCCCAGGAGAAGGGGCTGCGCGGCGTGCGCAAGGCCCAGATCAAGATGGCCACCTACTTCCTGCTCCACGAGGACCAGGAGCGCGCCCACCGCATCTACCTCGACATGAGGACCGAGCCCGCCGAGCGGATCCGCTCGATCCGCCAGGAACTGATCAGCGTCGAGAGCAAGGACTTCTGGGAGGTCATCGACCGCGGCGAGAACTTCGACTACCTGCACCCCGAGCGCCGCGCCATGCTCCACGACTTCTTCGCCAAGTTCCCCGATTTGGGCAAGAGCTAGCGGGGCGCGGGTGAGAGGATGCCGCCGGAAATCCGGGTGAAGTCCGAGAAGGCGGCGCCGGCGAACGCAGCCGGTGTGGCTACTCGGGAACGAGAGACCAACTGTAGCGGACGATCCGGGGACCCGGTTCGATACCGGCGGGGAAGCGCCACGCCCGGGCCTGGCCGCACACACACGCGCCGACCCCGTGCTCACTGAGTTGTTTCTCCAGGCGACACGCGGTGACACGGCCGTCCTGCGTGAGAGTCAGGGCGATGGCCAGGTTCCCCGCCAGCCGCGGGTTCTTCGCCGTGAACCGACGGTAGCAGGTGGCGACGTCATGGCGGCGGCCACGGAAGGTCTCCAAATCCCGGCGCGCCAGTTCTCCCTGCTCGCGGGAGAACGGCCTGGGCGCTCGCATCCGGACCGTGCCGGACTGGTACCACCCCTCCGCGTCCGGCGTGCCCTCCATATCCAGATCACCGGATGGGTCCGGAGTTATCTCCGGCAAAGGCCCCTGCGGCGGAGTTCTCTCCGATGAACGGCTCTGTGGGATCCTGCGCAGCTCCACGGTCACGGCAGCCGGCGATCCGTTGCTGTGGAAATCGTCAAGCGACAGCAGGCGTATCTCCCAGCCTGGCACCGACCCCTCCTGGTACTCCTTGGCGTCGGGGTTCCAGAACCGACCTTCGATGGGGTGCCACTTCTTGTCGAACACGCCAGATTCGATCACCCAGCCCGCCTCGGCCAGCCGGGTGCCGTCGTTCACCAGAACGTTCACGCGGGAGACCGGCGCGCCGATCTTGGCCGACGACTCCGAGATGCGCAACCTCAGGGCCGTGCCGCCCACCGCGACCTCGGCCTCACCCGAGAGGGCGACGCGGTGGATCGACGCGGCGGCGGGCTGAGGGCGAGCGGGCGGGCGGGCGCCGGTCACCTGCGGGGGCGCGCCGGCGGGCGGGGTGGACCCGGACGGGGCCTTCGGGCCGGAGCACGCGCACAGCAGGGACCAGCAGAGAGCGCAGACGACGGGGGGCATGACTTGTTTTCCGGGCCTGGTCCGACGGAAATGGATCGGACCTCCGGACGCCCATGCCCGGATCGATGGCCAGGTGACGGTGGAGGAATCCGGGCTCATGACCTCAACCCAGCACGGTGCGCTCGATGGAGCGGATCTGGGCGCGGTACAGCGCGCTGATGCGGGTGCCGTAGTCGGCGATGAGCTGGATCAGGCCGCGGGGGGTGTCGTGGCTGTCCCGGCCGTTGATGCGGTCGCCGGCGTCCCCCACCCCCGGCAGGATGTAGGCCTTCTCGTTGAGCGCGGGGTCCATCCACAGCGTGTAGATGTCCACGTCCTCCACCGCCCGGGCGATGCGCAGGCAGCCCTTCATCGCCGAGATGACGTTGAAGAACTTCACCGAGCGGGGGCGCACCCCCTGGTCCTTGAGGAACTTGACAACCGTGATCATGCTGCCCCCGGTGGCGTTCATGGGGTCGGCGAAGAACCAGTCCTTCCCGTCGAGCATCTCCAGGTTGAAGTAGCTCTTCTTCAGGTCGAGCACGTAGGCCATGTCCTGCTCGGTCCGCTGGTCGTCGCGCCCGATCCGGAACAGGGCGAACGGGGTGACGTAGCCCTGGGAGTGGTACTCCTGGATCTCCTTGGACACGATCATCGAAGGCAAAAGCGCGGCGCGCAGCATCACGCACATCACCGCGTTGCCGGTGAGATCGTCGACCTGGGGGATCTTGTGGATGGCGTACTGCTGCGTGGGGACGCCCACGGGGGTACGCACGAGGATGTGATGCTTGGACTCGGGGGTGCCCTGGAAGGCCATGTTGAAGAGCAGCTCGTAGGCCCGCTGGATGTAGTACACGAACTCGGGCTGCTCGGTGCGCACGTCCCGCAGCTTGGCGATCAGGCGGGAGGCCTCCCCGTGGATGAACTGCGGCGTCTCGAAGGAGAACACGTGGATGTTCGGCTCCTCGCGCAGCAGCTCCTGCATCATGTGACCGAGCTCGGAGTAGAGCCCGACCATGCGGTCGCGCACGTCCTTCGCCCCGGCCGAGGCCGGATCGTACCGCGAAAAGATGTCCATCGCCTCCCCGTACTTCGAGTCGAGCAGGCGGATCCGGTCATGGTCCCGATCGGTGAGGAAGCCGTCCAGATCCATCGCGCGAAGAATCAGTTTCGTCATTTCAAACTCCTTGTCACCGCATGATCAGGTACAGCACGCCCATGCCCAGCAGCATGCCCAGGAAGAACCCGGCGAGGAACAGGCCCAGCCCCCGGCCGGCGCCCTCCACCTCGACCACGTGGCCGCCGGGCGGCGGCGGCGGGGCCACCCGCAGGGTCTCGGAGGGGACGTGGGGCAGCGAGGCCGGCGACAGGGAAGGCCCCGAGGACGACGGGACGCCCGCCGCGGTGCCGGCACCTTCCGGACCGGACTCCGGCGGGGTCGCCACGGGGGTCGGCAGCGGCTCCGAGTCGTCGAAGTCCGCCGCGGACACCTGGGGCGCCCCGTAGTCGAAGTCGGCGCCCCCGTCATCCACCCGCAGCGGCGCCAGGGGCGGGAAGATCATCTCGAGGGCGGAGATCACCTCGTGCATGTCCTGCGGCCGGTCCTCCTGGTTCTTCTCGAGGCAGCCCAGGATGAGCTCGTCCACCAGCGCCGGGCGTTCCGCTGACGGCGGCAGGGTCACCTTCTCCCGCAGGTGCATGTGCATCACCTCGGTGAGATCCTCGTGGACGAAGGGCAGGCGCCCGGTGATCATCTCGTAGCCCAGCACGCCCAGGGCGTAGATGTCGCTGCGCGCGTCCACCGGCTTGCCGCGGCACTGCTCGGGGGACATGTAGTACGGCGTGCCCAGGGTGATGCCCTGGCGCGTCTTGGGCAGGTCCTGGCCCTCCAGGGGTTCGAGGAGCTTGGCCAGGCCGAAGTCCAACAGTTTGGTGCGCGGCGGCCAGTGGCCGTCGTTGGAGGGCACGAGGAAGATGTTCTCGGCCTTCAGATCCCGGTGGATGACGCCCTTGGCGTGGGCGGCGGCCAGGGACAGGGCCAGCATGCGCAGGATCTGCCCCGCCGCGAAGGCGCCGAGCTTGCCGTGCCGCTTCAGGAACTCGAGCAGGCGCTCCCCGCGCAGGTACTCCATGACGAAGTAGTACCGCCCGTCCTCGTACTCGCCGAAGCCGAAGATGTCCACGATGCCGGGATCGCCGATGGCGTTGACGACCATGGCCTCCTGCTTGAACCGCTGGATGTTCTCCGGGTTCTGGGCCACGTGGGGATGGATCAACTTGATCGCGACCTTCTTGCCGATGACGGGGTGGACGCCCGCGTAGACGGTGCCCATGCCGCCGGCGTCGATCCGCCGCCGGACGACGTACTCGCCGAGCTTGGTGCCGGCCGGCACGTCGGGGCAGGAATTTTTCCAGGGGGCGGGGCCTCGTGCCATGGCTTACTTCCGGTTCTCCTGCCACTTCCCGAGCACCTCCTCCAGACAGGACTCCATCTGGGGGCACTCGGCGTTGACGCAGGACATGAGTCGGTCGAACAGGCTCCTGTTCTCGGTCTTGAGCTTCTCGCAGTCCTCGTAGATCCAGTCCTTGACGCGGTCGAAGGAGAACCGCAGGTTCAGTTCCTTGTCCCGGGAGCAGGACCCGAGCTTGGCGATCAAGTGGGTGCAGGAGCGCTGCGGGTTGGACACGGCGACCCCCCCGGCGGGGACGTCGGTGGTCTCGGCCTTCTTGTCGCAGCCTCCCGCGACCAGCGCGAGGGCGAAGAGCAACACGGGGATGAGGCGGGTCGTCATTCGGTCCTCCTGACCAGCACGAGCTCGGCCGGCGCGAGCTCGACCACGCCGGCGGCCGGCTCCCAGGACCAGTGCCCGTCGCCGGCCCCGGCGGCGGCCTGGAACGGGCGGCAGAGCTCGCAGGGCTCGACGAGCTCGACCGTGCGCGGCTGGGTCCAGTCCTTGTTGATGATCATGCGGCTCTCCTGGCCGTCGACGGTCTTGGAGAGCGTGAGGGTGGGTTCCCACAGCGGCGACAGGGCCAGCACGCGGCCCTCCTCGCCCAACATGGGCCAGACGCGGGTCATGCGGTTGCAGGCCCGCACGAACGCGGAGATGTCGGGGGCGCGGGGCTCCTGATCCGCCGGGGTGGTGCGCACCGCGTGGCAGGGCCGCTGCCAGCAGTACTCGTACCCCATGGTCATCTGCAGCGCGCTGGAGAACCAGCAGGCGAACAGATAGCGCTGGTACTGCACGGCCGTGAGCGCCTCGGTCTTGTGAAACAGGCGCGGGGTGTCGTGGTTCTCGGGGAAGGAGACCGTGGGCGCGACGGCCTGGAGCCGGTCGTGCTGCACCAGCGCCCAGTCGGAGTCGAACTGCCACCAGCAGGAGGAGTTGTACAGGTGATGAAAGCCGCAGTCCCGCAGGGCGTGGACCTTCTCGACGCTCTCGCCCAGGGCGTCGGCGATGAACAGGACCGGCTCCCGGGCCCGGTTGAGCGCGGTCCGGACGCAGGTGCGCCACAGGGGGGCCGGCACCGAGGTGACGTGCATGCAGCGGAAGCCGGTGAAGCCCAGCCCGGTCCAGAAGTCGACGATGGTCTCCAGGTACCTCCAGAGCGCCTGGCGGTCGGGCGCGCCGTACAGGTCGAGCTCGACCTGGTCGTCCCACACGGTGACCGAGGCGGGATCGAGCGGATCCGGGCCGAACGGGTGAACGGCGACGCCGGACGCGTCGCGCACGAACCAGTCCGGGTGGCGCTCCACCAGGGGGGCGTCCGCCGCGCAGTGGAGCAGGTCCAGGTCGGTCATGAAGCGCACACCCCGCTCCCGGTGGCGCTGCAGAAAGCGCTGCAACCGGGAGATTCCGGATTCCCCACCACCACCGTCGGGACTCTCGTCCGAGCCCTCGGGCTCCAACCTGGGATTGAGCCGGAAGGGGTCGGCCACGGCGAAGATCGACCCCGAGGCTCCCGGCGCGAAGACATTGTTTAAATATATCCAGTTGAAGCCCAGATCCACCGCGTGATCCACCCACCCCTCCCACTGGTCCAGATCCCCGGCCAGGGTGGGAAAGATGTTGTAGATCAGGGTCTTGTGCATCCGCGACTCCAGGAGCGCCCATTGTATTGGATGCCCCCTCCCGTGGCAACGCTTTTTTTCCTCCCCGGGCGGGGAAAGACCGTCGTCAGAACGGACCCGCCGAGTCGGGAGAAACGAGAGAACCATCTGCTGCGGAAACGGCCGGCGTGGCACGGCGGTGGACCTCGTAGGCGAAGTGATCCAGCGCCTTTTCGTCGGCGGGCTCGCCGTTGAGCTGCAGCACGACGAAGGGGAGCCCCAGGTCCCGCTGGGTGTGGAAGAACTGCGCCTCGGCGATCTTGTTGGGCATGCACTCGAGCGGCCCCACCGAGACGACGCCGTCGATGACCCCGTGGCGGTACTCGTGGACCGGGCCGCCCAGGGTGAGCACCGCCTCGCCGAGGAGATCGTCGCGCAGATACGGCGCGCTGGCGGCCATGGACTCGGCGGCCGTGGTGCGCGCGGGCCACTCCAGGGCCTCGGCGAACACGCGGTACAGGCGCCCGGTGATGCTCTTCTGCAGGAAGGTCGACACCGCCCGGGCCCAGAAAGCGTCGGGCGTGCTGAAGCGCCCGCGGCGGATCTCCTGCTCGTTGCTCAGGTCGGTGTACTCCAGCCACTCCCCGAGGGGCGCCAGGCGGGCCCGCAGACCCCTTTTTTCGAGCTTCTCGACCACGAAGTCGTTGGAGAACGGGTCCAGGCGCACGTAGATCTCGCCCACCACGGCCACGGTGGGCGGCTCACGGCCCGGCGTCACGAGGGCGGCGAACCCGGCGGCCGCCCGGGCGCAGATCGCGCGCACGCCGAAGAGCCCGCCCATGGTCTCCATCAGGCTGTTGCTCAGGGAAGGCGCCGGCGTGCCCTCGAGGTGGCGGACCAGCTCCTGCTGGGTGCGGTCGAAGAGCGCCTGGGCCGCGCCCGGACGGGACTCCACCGGCCGCGTGAACAGGAGGGCCTCGGTGAGCAGATCCCCGGCCACGAACGCGGCGAAGGTCTTGAGCGCCAGGCCCTTGGAGATGCCGGCGAAGTAGTCCGAGTCCGGCTGGGACACCAGCTTGACGCGATCGAGCAGCCCCAGCCGCTTGAGCACGGTCTTGTGCAGGAGGTTGTACATCCCGAACCGGCAGGGCCCGGACGCCGTGGGCATGAAGAAGGCGAAGCGGTCCTCGCGGCGCGCCTCCTGCAGGCGGGCCAGGAGCGACCCCAGGGTCACCACCGCGGGCAGGCACTCCTTCCCCGAGGTGTACTTGCGCCCCAGGCGCAGGGCGTGGCGGTCCGGCATGGGCAGCGCCTCGGCCAGGAACCCGTCCCCCCGCAGGGAGGCGGCCGCCAGTTCGGCGTTCTCGCCCATGCGGGGGAACAGCAGGATGTCGCGCCGGCGCCGCGTGTCCGCCAGGGTCAGCGCGTCAAGCTCCAGCAGCCGCAGCTGCTCGTGGGGGCGCGCCTGACTCGCGTGGCCGCCGGCCTGATCCTGGTGGGCACAGTATAAAAATGCTTCCAGCCGCGTCCGCGTCCCCGCGTCCCCCGCGTGGCCGTCGGTCTCGATGACGGCGTGGGGCTTCCCGTGCAGGATGGTGCCCGTGAAGTGCAGGGAAAAACTGTCCGGGCCGCAACTGTAGTTGCTGCAGAACACGGCGTAGTGCCCGGGGGTGCGGCGCACCTCGTGGGCGGCGCGCAGGTTGGCCTGCCCGTAGCCCCAGTACACCGAGTCGAAGACCGGCACGTCGTCGCCCACCGGGTAGCAGTCCACCGGGACCGCCACGGCCCCAAGGTCGCGCAACAGGCGCGGCACGTTGGAGTTGAGCACATGGTTGTAGAGCGTGTACGTCCGCCCCAGCACGACCACCAGCGGCCGCCCGTGCTCCCTCGCCCAGTCGATCGCCTCGCGCCCGAGCCCGGGGAGACGGGCGTCGAACGCCGCCTGGGCCTCCCGGGCCGCCGCGAACGCCCGCGCGAACACCCGCGGCTCCGTCACCCCTGCCTCCCGGGCGGCGGCTTCACAGGTGCGCCGGAACAACTCCGAGTCCAGGTTCCCCGGGCCCATGTCGAGCACCGGCTGCAGAAAGCGCACCCGGGGCCGACCGGCGTACAGGGTGCGCAACAGGTCGGCGCTGGCCTGGGCCAGGGGACACGTCGTCGAGTGCGCCTCCTGACCCACCCGGGGAACGTCCCGCAGCATGGGCAAAAGCACGAAGTCCGGCGCCGCGTCGATCATGGCCCCCACCTGGCCGGTGTACATCTGCATCGGCGCGCACATGGGGACGTTGGAGCGGGCGATGCCCTCCCGGAGCCGGTCCGGCCCCGCTTCCCCCGGGATCCGCAGCGCGAACCCCAGTTCATGATAAAAGGTCGCGAAGAAGGGGAACAGTCCCTGCAACAGGAACTCGTGGGTCAGCGCCAGCGTGGGACGCCCCACCCCGTCGGCCCGGGACGCCGCCTCGAGCCGCCGGGCCACCTCCTCCTGGAGCCGGGCGCGCCGCGTGAACGGGTCCGGCGCCGCGGCCGGCAGGGTGGGCCGGTCCGGGCTGCGATCGTACAAAGAGCAGGCGCCGCCCCAGAAGAACGGACGCACGCCGTCGGGGAACCGCACGCGCAGCCGGTCGATGCGGCACCGGTTCCCCGGGGCGCTGCAGCCCTTGGTGCTCGTGCAGACGAACGTCTCCCGAGCCTCCACCCGCGCGTCCAGACAGGCCTCGAGACGCAGCGATCCTTGCGCCGTCGCAGCCGCGTGCCGGCGGGCCAGCAGCGCGATCCCGATGGCCCCCATGAGCCCGGGGGCCGGCGGCACCACGACCTCGCGCCCGGTCTGCCGCGCCACCGCGGCGGCCAGCGCCATGGACGAGAACGGCATCCCCTGGCAGAAGATCTTCTTTCCGACCTCCCGTGAGCCCTTCACCCGGTTCATATAGTTCTGCACCACGCTGTCGTAGATGCCCGCCACCAGCGCCTCCACCGGCTCCCCGGCGGCCTGGGCCTGCTCGATCACCTCGGCCATGAACACCGAGCAGTGCTGGCCCAGGGACACGCCCCGGTCCGCGGCCAGGGCCAGCTCCGAGAGCGCCCCCACGTCCAGCCCCGGGCACAGGCGCAGGCCCTGCTCCTCGATGAACGAGCCGGTCCCGGCCGAGCACGCCTCGTTCATGGCGGCGTCCACGATGTCGCGGCCCATCAGGCGGATGTACTTCGCGTCCTGCCCGCCGATCTCAAAGATGGTGTCCACCTCCGGATCCACCGAGAGGGCCCCCTCGGCGTGGGCGGCGATCTCGTTGAGGATGAGCACGCCGTCGTCCCCCGCGGCCGCCCGGACGAGCGCCCCCACGATCTCACGGCCCGAGCCGGTCACGCCCGCGCAGCGCACGGGGACGCCCGCCCCTGCGGCCTCGAAGAAGCGCGCCAGCAGCTTCTGGGCCGCGCCCACGGGGTCGCCGCCGGTGCGCACGTAGGCGTGCCACAGGGTCTTCCCGTCGCCGGCGTCGAGGGCGGCGAGCTTGGAGCCCGTGGAGCCCATGTCCAGGCCCAGGGCCACCGCGCGCCCCGGCGTGAAGCCCGGGAGCGGTGCCTCGGGCGTCATCTGCACGCGGGCGAGGGACTCCACCAGCGGGCCTGCGGCCTCGAAGGTGCGCGCCTCCCCGTCCGAGAGCCACGCCTCGGGCGGTCCCGGGGGCTCGAGCTTGCCCTCCCGGGACAGATCCAAAGCCTCCAGCGCCGCACCCAGCGCCCCGTAGAAGCGGTGGGTGTCGCCGTCGAGCCCCTCCACCCGCATCCCATGCGCCCCGAAGAAGGCCTCGAAGTGCCGGCGGATCCGCGCGCTCTCGCACACCTGGCCCGACAGGATCACCGTGGGCGGCGCCAGCGCGGGCTTGACCAGGATCTCGAGGTTCTCGGCCACCGCGTCGAACAGGCCGGCCAGGATGCGGGCCCGCTCCTCACCCTTGTTGGCCAGGTGGGTCATGTCCGTCTTGAGGATCACCGGGCAGCGCCCGGACAGCGGCAGCGGCGCCTCCACGTCCGCGGCCAGGCGGTCGGCCTCGGCCACGCCGAGCCCGAAGCGGCCCGTCAACTGGGCCAGGAAGTTGCCGGTCCCCTGGGAGCAGCGCGTGTTCTCGCGGAAGACCCGCCCCGCGTCGGCGTGGACCTCGAGCACGGAGAAGCCATGGGCCCCCGCGTCGAGCACGGTCACCCGGGACTGCCCTGGGTGCACGAACCGCACGCCGCGCTCCTGCGCCCGCGGCGCCGGCACCACCGTCAGCCGGGTCAGGCCGGCCATGCGGCCGGTGACCGCCGCCCCGCCCACCTCCCCGGGCGCCGCGACCGCTTCGGCGACCACTTCGCGCAGGACGAGCCGGGGATCTCCCCCATGGACGCGAACTGTACGACCCGTCCATTCAACTCCATCTTTGGAGACATCGAGAACCACCAGTTTCACCGTCTCAGCGCCAATATCGATGCCTAAATACATTTGTTTTGTTGACATTTCTCACCTGATAGACGGAATATAAATATTCCAAGGAAGACTAGACCGATGTATCAGTCTACTATTTTCCATTTCTTGTCAATGGGATTCTTCGGGCAGTTCGGGGTTGACCCGGCACCGTTTCCGTGTCAGGTTGTTCCGCAACTTCCGCCGTGGAATTTTCGCCCATGGCCAGGCGAACCGTACATGAATAAATATATAATTTCTGTTTCTATTTTAATGGGTGCCCTCTGCCTCGCCTGCGAGGTCGAGGTGAAGTCCGAGACGCGCTGCGGCGACGGCCGGGTGGACTTGACCAAGGGTGAACAATGCGACGGTGACGATCTCGCCGGCGAGACCTGCCCGGGCTTGGGATATCACGGCGGAGACCTCGCGTGCACGGCGGGCTGCACGTATGACATCGCCCCCTGCCTGGCCGCGGGCCGCTGCGGTGACGACACCATCCAGGTGAACTGGAGCGAGGACTGCGACGGCCCTGAGTTGGACGATCAATCCTGTCTGACCCTGGGCTACCACGGAGGCGCGCTGACCTGTGGGTCCAACTGCAGATTTGACCTTTCCAACTGCGAAGAGGCCGGTCGCTGCGGCGACGACCTCATTCAAACGGACTTCACGGAAGATTGTGACGGCACCGCGCTCGGGGACGCCACCTGCGCTTCCCTGGGCTTCTACGGCGGCAATCTCGCCTGTGGCGAGGACTGTGTCTTTGACACCGCCGGCTGCGAGCAGGGCATCTTCTGCGGGGACGGCGTGATCCAGGACGCCTGGGGTGAGACCTGCGACGGCGCGAACCTCGGCGGCCAGACCTGCCTGTCCCTGGGTTTTCACGACGGCGAGCTCGCCTGCGACGGGGCCTGCACCCTCGACCTGTCCGCCTGTGAAGAAGCCGGCCGCTGTGGCGACGACATCATCCAGGACGCCTGGGGCGAGATCTGTGACGGCGCCAATCTCGACGGCCAGTCCTGCCAGTCCCTCGGGTTCGCCACCGGGACCTTGTTCTGCCAGGCCGACTGCACCCTGGACACGGGCGCCTGCTTCAACTGGAGCGGCATATCGACGGGCGACCGGCACACCTGCGCCGTCGGGCCGGACGCCACCGTGTGGTGCTGGGGCGCGAACGACTACGGCCAGCTCGGCGACGGCTCCACCGCCGCATCCATGGAGCCGGTCCAGGTGACCGGGCTCCCCGGCGTCCGTCAGATCTCGGTCGGCGCCCTCCACACCTGCGCGGTGCTCACCGACGACAGCGTCTGGTGCTGGGGCTACAACGGCGAGTACCAGCTCGGGGATCTGACCGGCACGAACCAGGCCACGCCCGTCCAGGTGTTCGGCCCCCTGGCCGCCGCATCCGTCTCGGCCGGCCTCTCCCACACCTGCGCCCTCCTCCACGACGGCACCGTGCGGTGCTGGGGCGACAACTTCGGCGGCCAGCTCGGCGACGGCTCCACCACCCTCCGGGCCATGCCCACGGCCGTGCTCCAGATCACCGACGCCGTGGAGGTCTCCGTGGGTGACTTCTCCACCTGCGCCCTCCTGGCGGACGGCACCGTGCGCTGCTGGGGCGTGGACGACTACGGCCAGCTCGGCGACGGCGCCGTCGGCGGGTTCTCCTCCACCCCTGTGGCCGTGACCGGCCTCGGGGACGCCCGGTCGGTCTCCGTGGGGCGCAATCATGCCTGCTCCGTGCGGGCCGGCGGTCAGATCGCCTGCTGGGGCCGCAACAACCTGGGGGAGTGCGGCGACGGCACCACCGCCGACAGCCGTCCCCTCTTCGTCACGGTGTACAACCTCACCTCCGCCTCGGCCGTCTCCTGCGGCACAGCCTTCACCTGCGCGCGCCTCGCCGACGGCACCGCCCGCTGCTGGGGCGCCAACGACGACGGCCAGCTCGGCGACGGCTCCGCCACCGGCCGCCTGTTCCCGGTGACGGTGCAGGGCCTGTCGGACGTGGCGGCCATCTCCGCCGGGGACACCCACACCTGCGCGGCCACCGCCTCCGCCGCCCTCTCCTGCTGGGGCCTCAACTCCGACGGCCAGCTCGGCGACGGCACCACCACCGACTCCTGGATCCCCGTTCCGGTGCAGTGACACCGGACGCGACCACCGGATTTCTCTTTCCACCATCGGCGATCTGTGATAGAGGGGCACCGCCTGGAAGGGAGCCGCGGCTGCACGCACCGTGGCCGCACGCGCGACGCCTGCACGAAGATCCCCCCCGGAATGGACGAAGACCCCACATGAAGACCCGCAAGGACGTACGGAACATCGCCGTGATCGCGCACGTGGACCACGGCAAGACCACCCTCGTGGACGCCATGCTGCGCCAGAGCGGCCTGCTCAACGAGAAGAACGGCCAACTCGACCGCGTGCTGGACAACAACGACCTGGAGCGCGAGCGCGGCATCACCATCCTGGCCAAGAACACGGCCATCCGCTATGGCAACGTGCGCATCAACATCCTGGACACCCCGGGGCACCACGACTTCGGCGGCGAGGTGGAGCGCATGCTCACCATGGCCGACGCCGTGCTGTTGCTCGTCGACGCCGCCGAGGGCCCCCTGCCCCAGACCCGCTTCGTGCTCCAGAAGGCCCTCGAGATGGGGCTCACTCCAATTGTGGCAATCAATAAAATAGACCGCAAGGACGCCGAGCCCGGCCGGGTCCTCAACGAGGTGTACGATCTCTTCATCGACCTGGGCGCCGAGGAGGAGGTGCTGACCTTCCCCGTGCTCTACACCAACGGCCGCACCGGCGTGGCCCACCGGGAGCTCGACGACGGCTCGGACAACCTGGTCCCGCTGTTCGAGGCCATCCTCGAGCACGTGCCATGCCCCGCGGACCGGCGCGAGGAGCCCCTGAAGCTCCACGTGAACAACATCGGCTATGACGACTATGTCGGGCGCATCGTCCTCGGCCGCATCCACGCCGGGCACATCGACGCCGGCCAGATCGTCTACCTGCACACCGAGGCGGGCGGCGCCCCGAAGTCGTACCGCATCATGCGCCTGTACGGCTTCTCCGGGCTCACCCGCGTCGAGATCGACCACGCCCGGGCCGGCGACATCATCTCCCTGGCGGGCATCGACGAGGTCACCATCGGGGACACCATCACCGACGCCCCCGACACCGCCCCCCTGCCGCGGATCACCGTCGACGAGCCCACCATGTCCATGAACTTCTGCGTGAACAACTCGCCGTTCGCCGGCAAGGAGGGCCGCTGGGTAACCTCCCGCAACCTGCGCGACCGCCTGTTCCGCGAGTCCAAGGCCAACGTGGCGATCCGCGTCGAGGAGACCGAGTCCCCGGACACCTACCGCGTGCTGGGCCGCGGCGAACTCCAGTTGGGCATCCTGGTCGAGACCATGCGCCGGGAGGGCTACGAGCTCATGCTCTCGCGCCCCGAGGTCGTCACCCGCCGCGTGGACGGAAAACTCATGGAACCCCAGGAGTACCTCACGGTGGACTGCCCCCAGGAGATGGTGGGCGTCGTGTCCGAGCGCCTGGGACCGCGCCGGGGCCGGCTCATGGAGATGGCCCCCATCGGCGACCGCATGCGCCTCTTGTTCGAGATCCCCACCCGCGGCATCATCGGCTTCCAGGGCGAGTTCCTCACCGAGACCCGCGGCCTGGGCATCATGCACACCCGCTTCGCCGGATGGATCCCCTGGCAGGGGCCCATCACGGGCCGGCGCACCGGCGCCCTGGTGGCGGACCGCACGGGTCCCACCACCCCTTACGCGCTGTTCCACATGCAGCCCCGGGGCACCCTGTTCGTCCCCGCCCAGTTCAAGGTCTACGAGGGCATGGTCGTGGGCGAGCACATCCGCGAGAACGACCTCAACGTCAACGTCTGCCGCGAGAAGAAGCTCACCAACATCCGGGCCGCCGGCCGCGACGAGAACGTCATCCTGTCGCCCCCGCGCCTGCTCACCCTGGAGCAGGCCATGGAGTTCATCCGCGACGACGAGATGATCGAGGTCACCCCGCTCCACATCCGCATCCGCAAGCGCACGCTGGCGTCGAACCAGCGCTCGGTGAAGCCCGAATACGACGATCCGGAGTGAACCTGCGTCCCTCGTCCCCCCGTAGGTCGACCGTCCCTCGTCCCCCCGTAGGTCGACCGTCCCTCGTCCCCCCGTAGGTCGACCGTTCCGGTCGCCCTACAGGGGGCTAACTTGTTTGGATGAATGCTATTTACCCCGATACCATGATGGGTGGGTGAGGTTTCAAAGTGGGTGGCCTCGCAGTATTCTAAGGGATGCACGAGGTCATAGAATGCCTCATCAG
>Ga0302247_1001580_pt1 | contig 17126 bp, 18 predicted proteins | sample AAG_UR_Ile_MG_FD_193529 | JGI IMG/M metagenome (GOLD analysis project Ga0302247, IMG submission 193529) | Enriched activated sludge microbial communities from anaerobic digester in WTTP, New Holstein, Wisconsin, United States - AAG_UR_Ile | ecosystem: Engineered > Bioreactor > Anaerobic >...
GCATTAATTGCACAAGTTTTATCCTGCAAGAAAACAGAAGAATTTTAATTAGTTTGATCTGAAGGAGGTATATAAATGAAAGAATTTAGTAATGAGCTGCTTCAAGCAGTGAAAATGATGGGGATTTCCGCCCGTACTGCGCCAAAAGCTAATGGCCTGGACTTTCTTGAGATTAAAGTTCTAAATGAAGAAGAAACTGTTAAACTGGGAAAAGCTATGAAAGAATATGGTTTAAGCAGCGGCAAACGGAATTTTGAACGTGATGGAGAAAATGTAATGAATTCACAGGCTGTTTTGCTTATATCCATAAACGGTGAGAAGCATGCAGGGTTGAATTGCGGTGCATGCGGCTATAATTCCTGCAGCGAATTGTTAAACCATGAAGGCATTGAATTTGACGGTCCGATTTGTGCATGGCGTTTAATCGATTTAGGAATTGCTTTAGGATCTGCTGTAAAAACTGCATCGATATTTAATTTGGATAATAGAATAATGTACAGGGCAGGTGTTGTTGCTAAAAGTACCGGAATTATTGCAGGAGAAATTGTTGTTGGTGTTCCGGTATCTTGCAGCGGTAAAAACATTTATTTTGACCGCAAATAATATTATCGACGGGTATGACGGCTGATGAGGGGACCGTACCTAAGACTATTTATTAGCCGGCTGACAAATAGAGAGCCCAACATGTTTCCACATTGGCCTCTCGAGGTAATCCCATAAGGTGAATTTCAATAATAATTCTTCTCGAATATATCCTTGATTTCAGCCAGATTTTTCGTGTGGCCTAACGCCACAATAAGTTTGATCCTGGCCTTTTGCCCGGGAAGGTTGTCTCCAAGAATCACGCCTCTCTTGGTAAGCTCTTTGCCTGCCCCCGGATATCCATAGCTGTCCAGAACCTTGCCCATAAGACAGCGGGATACGAGTACAACAGGTATTCCTTTGGATAATGCGTATTCAACTCCGGGAACCATAGTCGGCGGGATGTTCCCTCTGCCCATACCTTCAATTACTATTCCGTGGGTTCCGGAATCCACACAAAAACGAAGCAGCTTGTCATCCATGCCGCAGGCAGTCTTAATCAGGTCTACACGGCTGTCTATTGCTTCCGAGCCGATATGCTGCCTTTTTGTATAGTCATGGTAGAAGTATGCTTTATCGTTGTCAATAAAACCTATGGGGCCGAAATCTGCACTCTTGAAGGTATCCAGAGTATGGGTGTTGGTCTTGGTTACCTGTGAGGCGGAATGTATTTCGTTATTCATCACTACCAGTACACCTCTGCCGTAAGCTTCATTTGAAACTGCGGCATAGGTCGCGGCGATTAAGTTCATTGGTCCGTCAAAGCCCAGCTCCGAGCTGTTTTTCATAGAGCCGAAAAACACGATGGGTTTTTCGGAGTTGGATGTAAGGTCTACAAGGTATGCAGTCTCTTCCAGGGAATCGGTACCGTGAGTTACTACTGCGCCGTCATAGCCTTCGACTTCCAGCTTGTACTGTATTGCCTTGGAAAGCTCAAACATTTTTTCAGGAGTCATATGCGGGCCCGGTATATTGCTAAAATTCAGAAAGCCGATTTCCGCTATGCTATCAAGCCCAGGGGTCATTTGAAGTATATGCTCTCCGCTTATTGCAGGCACCGCCGCATTGGTTTTCTCATCAATTCTCATTGCAATGGTGCCGCCTGTAAATACTATGATTATCCTTTTCATACTCTTCCTCCCTGCACTATAAAAAATACGTTTCACGCCGAATTTTTTTCGCTAGGGAACCCTATGGTTCCCTTCGACGGATGCAAAGCGCATCCTGAGCACCCTCCTTTATCGGCAGGGGGCTTCTCCCCCTTGCATCCCCCATTGTATAGGAAAGTTATACATTCCTATACAATAGAATAATATTATATATTTACATTCATAATTTGCAGGTCACTGACTATCTTGATGCGGTTCACCTCAGGATCTTCCGTACCTTGGACATAAAGCTTCGCAGCTTTCAAAGCCCTTACATAATCAACGATTTCCTGTGTTATTATTTCCCCGGGGCAAAGTATGGGTATACCCGGAGGATAAGCCATCAGGAATTCGGCACTGATGAGTCCCACACTGTCTTCCAGGGGAATGGGTATTGTCATGCTGTTGAATGCATCCCTCGGTGTCAGGACACTTTCCGGTATATTGGGTATTCCCAATACTTCAGACTTTACAATTTCCTTGCAGCTTTGTTCGGCGCTTATTTCTTCAAGAGCGTTTATCAGTTTGTCGACCTTTTCTTTTGTATCCCCGAAGGAGAATACACAAAGGATATTGTAGAGGTCTGACAGTTCAGGCTGTATGAAATATTTTTCCGTCAGTATGTCTTCAAGCTCATGACCGGATAGGCCTATATCCTTTGAAGTAATGGTAATCTTTGTAGGGTCAAAGCCGTAGGCGCCTTTTTTCTCAAGGACCTCTTCACCAAAACAGTACAAGCCTTTAATATTATTAATTCTTTCTCTTGCATATCCGGCCAGATCTATCGCATCATCTATAAGCTTTTTACCTTCCGTAGCCATCTGCATTCTGGCACAATCAAGGGAGGCCAGAAGCACATATGAGGGGCTTGTAGTCTGCAGGAGGCTCATGACGGTCTTAACTCTGTTGACATCAACAAATCCCTTTTTCACATGCAGCAGTGAACTTTGTGTCATGGAGCCCACTATTTTGTGGGTACTTTGGGCACATATATCTGCACCTGCATCCATGGCTGAAATGGGAAGCCTGCTGTTGAAGTGAAGATGAGGGCCGTGGGCTTCATCAACTATAAGAGGAATATTATATTCATGAACTATTTTGGCAATTTCAACAATATCGGTTGAAACACCGTAATAAGTAGGATTCACAATAAGCACTGCCTTGGCGTCACTGTTCTGTTCCAGTGTTTTTCTGACTGTCTCGGGGGTAACATTAAGAGCTAATCCTACCCTTGCGTCAATTTCAGGATGCATATATACGGGATTGGCACCGCTGAGAATAATACCTGCCGTGACAGATTTATGAACGTTTCTTGGTATTATTATTTTGTCTCCCTGTGTAACAACACTCATTATCATTGCCTGTATTGCACCGGAGGTTCCGTGTATTGAAAAAAAAGTGTAATCTGCGTTATAAGCATCGGCGGCAAGTTCCTGGGCTTCCTTAATAACGCCCGTCGGCTTATGAAGGCTGTCAACCTGGTGAAAAACTGTTACATCGATTGATAAGACGTTTGTACCCACAAAATCCTTGAACTTCCTGACCATTCCCTGCCCGCGCTTATGCCCCGGAACGTGAAAAGGGACAGTATCATTGTTATGATATTCCAGCAATGCGTCAAACAAAGGGGTTTTTGTCTGGTCCAACTTGTACATTGGTTACACTTCCTTTCAGTTATCTAAAGTATGTCCAAATAATATGCTAAAGAAAAAGCCACGAACTTCGATGCAATAAGTTCAGGCTTCTGCAGAGCGATTTTTAGTTGTGTTATTCAAATGCCAAATTTATTATAGGGCAAACCTATATAAAATGCAATAAATATTATTCAAAATTTGTATTTTAATTTTATTTTTGCATAATCAAATTCTTTATATATTTTGGAAGTACGAAACATGCTTTATGCAGGTCCTTATGATAGTATTTCGTATCAAGTTCTGGAATACTGTCTATATCTGTCTTTTCAGGGTCATTTTTCTTAGAGCCCAATGTAAAGCTCCAGTGAACTCCGGGGTATGTTGGTACGGTGCCCATATAAAGCTTGGTAATCGGGAATATACTCTCAATGTCGCTAAAAACCTTTTTTACTATCTCCGGTGAAAAGAAGGGAGCCTCTGTCTGAGCTGTAAAAATTCCGTCTTCTCTCAGGCATTCAAATACCGATTTATAAAAACCGGCGCTAAAAAGTCCTTCGGCAGCACCAATTGGGTCTGTTGAGTCAATGATTGCCACATCAAACTCATTTTTATGCTCCTGCACATATTTTATGCCGTCGCCGATAAAGACTTCAACCCGGGGATCGGAAAGCTTGCAGCTTATCTCAGGAAGATACCTTTTTGAAAGCTCTACCACTCTGTCATCAATTTCACATAATACTGCTTTTTCAACGGGTTTGTGCTTTAGTATCTCCCGGATTGTACCTCCGTCACCTCCGCCCACCACTAAAACCTTTTTCGGATTACCGTGAGTAAAAAGCGGTATATGAGTAATCATCTCATGATATGTAAATTCATCCCGGATGGTTGTCTGGACAATTCCATCCAGTACAAGCATTCTGCCGAATTCATAGGTATCCAGTATGGCAAGCTCCTGGTACTTCGTCTTTTCGGTATGCAGGGTTTCTTTCACCTTGTATGTCATTGCGGCATTTTCGTTCTGCATTTCCCTAATCCATAAATCCATTTAAGTTTCCTCCAATCTATATTTATTAATATTTTAATAGGTTTTGCTGTCCAAACCGTACTTTACTGTAAGGTAGTGAACGATATTATAAGCTGAATACGGCTTTTTCAATAATCCTGTCAGCTCTTTGAAGCATTTCATCCTGATCTCGGAATCAAATATCTGATTTATAAGAGCAGGTATCCTTCTGGCATCTGATGTAGTAACTACAGCACCTGAGTTCAGAAGAAACTCAACATTCTCATGCTCCTGCCCCGGAAGGGGAGAGAATATTACCAGGGGTTTTTCCCTGCTTAAAATCTCCGATACAGATACGCCTCCCGGCTTGCTTATTATGCAATCAGACAGCTCCATAATCTCATGCATGTTGTTTACGAATCCGTATACCACAAGCTTGTTTTTTGTAGACAAATTCTTAAGCTTTGATTCAAGCCTGTTATTCCTGCCTGCAACTGCAATAATCTGAATGTCTTCCATATAGCTGTCGATGGCTTTCACTATATTGTTTATACCTCCCAGCCCAAGGCCGCCGCCCATTACAAGTATGGTCTTCTTATCTTCATATCCCAGCTTTGCAATCAGTTCTTCCCTGTTATAGGTTTCGCTGAACTCCTTTCTGATTGGGATTCCGAAGGGAAGCACCTTTTCTTTTGGTACGCCGAATCTCTCCATAATATAAGTAAGGTATTCATGGGCGATTACATAGTAGTCGGTATTATCGTTAATATAAGAGGAATGGATATTGAAGTCTGTGACCACAGCTACAAGGGGGCACCCGATTCTCTTTTTCTGTTTAAGTCTTGAAATTATAGCAGCAGGAAAGCTATGGGTGCATATAATAATGTCCGGATCAAAGTTTATTGTGGTTTTCCTGAGCTTACTGGTCATCAATCTGTTGGTAATATCATTTATGTCTATAATCGGGTCAAGCCGGTTGGTTTTTTCATAAATCTTTCCCCAGGCTTTCGGATAAAACTTCAATATATTCAGGTAACCGTCAAGAATGACTTTATCCAATAATGGGCTGATATAATTTATTGTATTGATAATCCTTACTCTTGAGGAGTTATCCTGGCGTATAAACTCATTTCTCAGTGTATGGGCAACCTGGTCGTGGCCATTGCCGATAGAAACGGAAAAAATCAGTACATTCATTCTTTTGCTCCTAAAACGAGTAAAATATTTTGGCTATGGGTCTCATCTGTATTAACAATTATTAGTATAGCACAAAAAGCTAATTTTACTAGATAGATATAAAAACGAAAATTTCTGCGTATTTGTATATATTACAACAAAAACCGAGCATTTTATTTTTGGCGGTATTACAAAACTATACATATTTCTTTGAAGGAAAAAGCTGTCATGTATGGAATATTAATATAGACGAATTTGAATTGGAGGGACATGAATGAGCATAGATTTTAGTTATGCGGACAGGCTGCTGGTTGTTCGCATCAATGGAGATATTGATCACCATTCTTGTGAAGAGATAAGATCCAAAATAGATAAGGAGATTGCTTCAAAGAACCCAAGGTCAATCCTTTTCGACATGGAACAGGTAGGTTTTATGGACAGCTCGGGGATAGGTGTGCTGATAGGACGGTATAAGCTTATTGCGAATGGTGGGGGTAAGGCAGGTATGATTAATGTAAAGCCTCAAATAATGAGATTGTGCGAGATATGCGGGCTGCAGAAGATTATTAAGATATATTCCAGCAAAAAGCAAGCCATTGCAAGTATAAAGGAGTGATAACACAATGAAAGCAGATAACGAAATGAAACTTGAATTCCTAAGCAAATCACAGAATGAGAGCTTCGCAAGATCTGTGGTTGCAGCATTTGTGGCACAACTGGACCCGACAATAGAAGAACTGGCGGAGATAAAGACTGCAGTGTCCGAAGCGGTTACAAATGCCATTATACACGGTTATTCATGCGAAATTGGGAATGTGGTTATTGTTTCAAGGATATTCGGCGATACCGTAGAGATAGAAGTAAAGGATTTCGGAGTCGGTATAGCAGATATTGAGCTTGCCAGGCAGCCTCTGTATACATCTAAGCCGGAGCTTGAAAGATCAGGAATGGGTTTCACTGTCATGGAAACCTTTATGGATAAAGTGGAAATTGAATCGCTTCCCTGGAAAGGAACGACCATACGTATGACCAAAAAAATAACGACAGTCAGATGAGGTATTGCTATGGAACGGGTTGAGCTTACACAGGATGAATTTTTGGAACTTATATCCCGGGCACAAAGAGGAGACTCAGAGGCAGAAAATTTCCTGGTTGAAAACAATATCGGTTTGGTAAGAAGCGTTGTCAGGAGATATTTGAACAGAGGCTGTGAATATGACGACCTTATCCAGATAGGGAGCATCGGCCTGTTGAAGGCTATCAAGAAATTTGATTTGAGCTATAACGTAAAGTTCTCGACTTACGCAATACCTATGATAATTGGTGAAATTAAAAGATTTCTCAGGGATGACGGAATAATAAAGGTCAGCAGGAATCTTAAAGAAATAGCGAACAAGGCTCATATCGCAAAGGAAGCACTGGAAAAGGATTACGGAAGGGAGCCTACGATATCTGAAATTGCATCTGTACTTGAGATTTCAAAGGAGGATCTGGTAGTAGCGCTGGAATCGGTACAGAGTACTGAGTATCTCTATGAAACCATACATCAGGATGATGGTTCGCCGATACTTCTTATTGACAGAATAAGCTTTAATGAAGGGGAAGAAATCGAAGTAATAGACAGACTGGCATTAAAAGAGGTGCTGTCTGCATTGGAGCCTAAGGAGCGCCAGATTATAATGCTGCGCTATTTCAAGGACATGACCCAGTGCCAGGTTGCTCAGATGCTGGGGATGTCACAGGTTCAGGTGTCAAGGGTTGAAAAGAAGATAATCAGCAAGCTCAGGCAGAATATGTAAATGAGGACATGGGAACGGGGACACGGGGACGTTTCGCGTGTCCCACTGGAAGTGGGACAGGGGAAACGTCCCCATGTCCCCGTCCCCATGTCCTCATTTATTTTATTTGTTTTTCGTATTAATTTGCCTTAATAGCCAATAATAATTGCATAAAGGGTAATGGAGTGTTGCGCAATGAAGATTTTTAAGCTTTTCCTTGTATTATCCGTGATAATAGCCGTATGTTATTTTTCCTGGGATTATTATACCGGAAAACTGCTTAAGGAAAACCGTGAAAGGGCGACTCTTGTATTCGGAGAACAGGGGAGTGGGTATTATGTGCAGGAACAGAAGGTTCAAGCAGCTGAAAAACATTCTGGGCTTTGAAAGCGAGACTGAAAAGGAAATAAGGAGCGATATAGGAGGAAAAATAATAAAGAATAGCACAAGGGTATTCGAACACAGGCAATAGCCCATTGCAACAGGAGGCATGGATGCATTGAAAACAAAAATGAGTTCAAAGCAATATGAACAGTACATAAAAGACAAACTGCCCAAGCCGGCGTATTTGAAGAATTGCATTGCAGCGTTTATTGTGGGCGGCTTTATATGTGATGTGGCGCAGTTCATATCAAATACAGCCAAAAGCTATGGATATAACCAGGAAGCAGTTTCATCGATTACAGCTGCATCAATGGTGTTTTTGGGGGCCTTTTTAACAGGAATCGGTGTATATGACCGCATAGGTAAATTTGCGGGTGCGGGAAGCATAGTGCCTATTACAGGCTTTGCCAATTCGATAGTATCACCGGCTATGGAATTCAAAAGAGAGGGTTTTGTCTTCGGAGTAGGGGCCAAGATGTTCATACTTGCAGGGCCGGTATTGGTTTATGGTATTTCAACTTCAATATTGATAGGTATCATTTATTATTTGCTCGGGAAATGAGAAGGAAAATTATTATTTTGGAAGTGATAGGATGGCAGGAAAAAGGCTGGGGAAACAGACGCTGAAGCTTTCTTCACCCCCTTCTGTGATATCCAGTGCCGCAATAGTAGGGCCTAAGGAAGGTGAGGGCCCTCTTTCGCAGTACTTTGACCAAATATTGACGGATGACTATTTTGGAGAGGATAGTTGGGAAAAGGCTGAGAGCAAGATGCTCAAGGAAGCAGTAAAAAGCGCTGTTAAAGCCTCCGGAAGGAGCAATACAAATATTGACTTTATGTTTGCCGGTGATTTGCTCAACCAGATAGTATCCTCCAGTTTTGCGGCAAGGGAATTGCAGATTCCGTATATAGGGCTTTACGGAGCATGCTCAACTATGGCTGAATCCTTATGTATGGGCTCACTGATGATTGACGGGGGTTTTGCAGAAGCAGTAGTATGTGCTACATCAAGTCATTTCTGCAGTGCTGAAAGACAGTACAGGTTTCCCCTGGAGCAGGGAGTCCAAAGGCCTCCTTTCGCACAATGGACTGTAACAGGAGCAGGGGCTGCGGTAATTGCGGAGACAGGCTCCGGACCGTATATTACTCATGCTACCATTGGAAAAGTACAAGACTTTGGAATAAAAGATGCAAACAACATGGGTGCTGCAATGGCTCCGGCTGCTGTTGATACAATTACAGCCCATTTGAATGAAACGGGCAGGAGGCCTGAGTACTACGACCTGATAATAACAGGAGACTTGGGAAACATAGGAAAGGCTATAATATTGGATATGATGCAAAAGGAAGGTTATGATATTACTAAGGTTTATAATGATTGCGGCTCAATGATTTTTGACAGCGAAAAACAGGATACTCATGCAGGAGGAAGCGGCTGCGGATGTGCTGCCGTTGTATTGAACGGTTATATTGCAAAAGAAATGAAGAAGGGTAATATTAATAAAGTGCTTTTGATTGCAACAGGAGCATTGCTTTCACCAACCACCACCTGGCAAGGGGAATCAATCCCGTGTATAGCTCATGCAGTTGCCATAGAAAAAACAATAGGAGTTGGTGTGTGATGGATTATTTGAAGGCATTTTTGGTTGGAGGAGCAATTTGCGTCATTGGACAACTATTAATGGATCTTACTAAACTGACACCTGCCAGGGTTCTTGTTGCCTTTGTAACTGCAGGCGCAATTCTTCAAGGGATAGGAATATATCAAGCAATAGTGGATTTTGGAGGAGCAGGTGCAACAACACCGCTGACAGGGTTTGGGTATTCTCTGGCAAAGGGTGCAATGAAGGAGGTAAAGGAGGCAGGGTTGCTGGGCGCCTTTACAGGGGGCTTGAAAAGTACTGCAGGAGGTATAGCGGGAGCTATTTTTTTCGGGTATATAATGACATTGCTTTTTAGTCCCAAATCAAAAAAATAGGAGACAGTTGTATGAATGAAACAAAGAAAAGAGTCATATTGGTTACCGACGGCGATGGAATTGCAAAAAAAGCAGTGGAGACAGCTGCATTAAGGATAGGAGGAAGGTGCATTTCAAAGTCAGCCGGCAATCCGACGCCATTGAGCGGTCCAAAAATAATTGAACTAATTAAGCAGACACCATATGATCCGGTAGTTGTTATGGTTGATGATAAAGGACATACTGGAACGGGAAATGGAGAAAAGGCAATATTGGATATGGCAAAGAGCCCCGACATCAAAATACTGGGAGTGATTGCAGTGGCATCCAATACTGAAGGCGTAAAAGGAGTCCGTGTTGACTTTTCGGTGACTAAGGATGGAAACATTGTGGAAAAAACAGTTGACAAGAATGGAAATATAGCCGGAGGGGGAAAAATAAACGGGGATACGGTTGATATACTTGAGTCTATTGATGTTCCTGTAATCGCAGGTATTGGCGATCCGGGCAAAATGGACGGGAAGGACTGCTGCGACAAAGGGGCGCCAATAATTACAAAGGCAATGAAGGAAATAATTGAAAGGAGCAGAGTGCATACACACTAACTGCTCCTGTTGCTTTAATTCGGCTCCGGTATTATTTCATTATGCTAAAACTCTTCATCTTCTTCGCCCTCCAGGTCTATCTCGCCCTCCAGGTCTATCTCGCCCTCCAGCGGGTCCTCCTCAAAAGTCGGCTCGGTATGAATATCGCAGGGTTCTATCGGTGCCTCATATATCAAATCTGCCGGAAGCTGTTTCTGATCCGATTCCGGTTCCGGGATAAAAGGCTCTATTCTTTGAATAAATACCTGGGACTGTACACTGGGTGCCGGGCAGAATTCTGTTGCAAGTTTTTTTGAATCCGTACAGGCATCTCTGATTACATGAACATCACAAATAGTTTCCGCATCCGGTTCGGTGCCTTTAATAAACAGCTCGGATCTTACCCTGGTGCCTCTTGGGTCAAGGGCGCACAGTTCAGAGGGCCTTTTTCCGGATACCGTACAGATGCTTACAGATACCAATCCCCCGGGCTTCTCGAAATTCTTGACCTCAAGGTTTTTATGGATTTCTTCCATAACAGCCTTCCAAAGCTTTGCAGGATAACTGCCTCCGGTGAAGTTCATAGGCTTGGGTTCATCATGCCCTATCCATACAGAGGCTGTATAATACGGGCTGTAGCCGGTAAACCATGCATCTACATTTTTTGTGGTAGTACCTGTTTTTCCGGCAACAGGCATCTTGGATAATGCTGCATTACCGCCGGTGCCTCCCCTTACAACACCCCTCATGAGATCTACCATGAGATAGGCAACCTGCTCGCTGATAACCTTATCCTTATATGGTTTGTTTTCATAAATCACATTCCCATTCTTATCAAGAATTTTTGTAAAGGAGATGGGTTTTATATAAATGCCCTTATTGGGGAATACACTGAAAGCAGCGGCCATTTCTATAGGCTTGACGCCGTTGGTCACTCCGCCAAGGGCAAGAGGGGAAAGGCTTTCGTCATTGGTGATGCCGTTATCCTCTCTTGTGACTATAGTTGTAATTCCGAATTTTTTCAGATATTCTATGGAACGCTGTATTCCAACATCCTGCAATATTTTGACCGCAACCACATTTGTTGAATTCTGCAAGGCTTCCCTTGCAGTTACAAGGCCTTTAAAATTATTGCTGTAGTTACGGGGTTTGAAGTTTCCAAAAATAACAGGAGCGTCGTCTATAACAGTTCCGGCGGTATAGCCGTTATCCAAAGCCGGTGTATAAACAGCAAGAGGCTTTATGGTGGAACCCGGCTGCCGTAAGGATTGAGTAGCCCTGTTCAGGCCTCTTCTTACCTTCTCGCTTCTGCCTCCCATAACTGCCTTGATTTCGCCGGTTCCGTTTTCAATTATTATTACGGCTGCTTCAGGCTGGAGAATGCCGTTGGCATCTTCCTCACTCTCAGGGAAGAGCTTGGTATTCTTGAAGGTTTCTTCCACTATGTTTTGAATTTCCGTATCTATAGTGGCTATTATCTTAAGCCCTCCGTTAAAAAGCTTTATTTGAGCTTCTTCCTTGCTTAGTCCCAGTTCTTTCTGCAGCGTTTCCGTGACATCGCTGATAATCATGTCTGCAAAATATGTTGTTTCTACTTCCTTTTCTACTTTTGACAGTTTGATTTCCTGCTTCATAGCCTCGTCATACTCTTCTTGAGAAATAAGGCCTTGTACAAGCATTTCTTCAAGGACAATTTCTTTTTTGCCCATGGATTTTTCAAAATTCAAATAGGGCGAGTATAAGGAAGGATACTGGGTAATACCCGCTATTGTTGCACATTCTGCCAAGGTCAGTTGTTCAAGCTCTTTTCCAAAATAATAAAGAGCTGCTTCTTTAACTCCGGCAACATTATGCCCCAGTGCGATTGTATTTAAGTATGCTTCTAATATTTGATCCTTAAGAAATCTTCTTTCAAGCTGAAGCGCATAATACATTTCAACTACTTTTCTTTTCCATTTCTTGTCCGGAGTAAGGTAGACATTCTTGATAAGCTGCTGCGTAATTGTACTTGCACCCTGGGAAAACTCTCCGCTGGCAAGGTCGGCCTTTAAGGCGCCAAAGATGCGGTACAGGTCAATTCCTCTGTGCTCTCTGAATCGTTTGTCTTCAATAGCTATAAATGCATTCTGCAAGTATTCAGGGATTTGGTCCAATGTGGCTATGGTGCGATTCTCATTGGCGTGCAGCTTGTCAATGAGCTTATCATTCTTATCAACAATATATGTAGTCTGATTCAAGTCAAACAATTCATCCACATTAAGCGGCCTTGCAGCTTTTACCCAGGAATATGCAGTACCCAGCGCAATGCTGCCGCTCACAAGAATTATAAAGAGAAGCAGAAGTATGATAAATCTTAAGAACCTGCCAACAGAGAAGGTTCTTTTTTTCTTCTTTTTTTTCTTGGGAGAGTTTGTCTCGTTTTCGCTCATTTTATACCTCCGCAAGTATAAATGCTGTATGTAATGAAATTATTATATCATAGAAGATTTTTTCTGGCAAACCCAGTGAGGTTCAACGCTGCTGCCATATAAGCCGCCTTTTTGATTCTTGACATTTTTGCTCTCTTTTAATCCTGAATATATTATTTTGACGTAAAATATGCATTTTTGTCACAGCATGTGAATGTATTACTAAATATAAATATTTGTAATATGGATAACTTTGAATCATATATTAATAAATAGGGGGTGTGTGCTCATGAGGAGGAAGTTCGGTCAAAGGGGCGGCAGAAAGAAGCTTTTCTTAAGCTTTATACTGCTGATTATCATTTCAATATATTCATATTATATTGTTGAAAGAAATATCAGGCCAACAATACTTGCAATGTCGGAGATAAACGCAAGACTTATTGCAACACAGGCAATAAATGAAGCAGTAAGAAGCAAGGTAATCACCGATTCATTCAGTAAGCTTATAGACTACAAGACCGACAACAATGGAAGGATATCCCTGATACAGGCAAACTCGGCACAAATGACCAAGCTGGCGGCAGAAACCTCAATAGAGATTTTAAATGAAATAAAAAAGATCGGAATCACAGATCTTAAAATTCCCATGTCAAGTATTTTCGGCAGCCAGCTATTTGCCAATACAGGCCCTGTAATAGGTGTTAACATTCGACCTGCGGGCAGTGTAAATGTAGATTTTTTTACGGATTTTGAAGAGGCGGGAATAAATCAGACAAGGCTTAAAATATATCTGACGGTCAAGACGGATGTTCAGATAGTCGTTCCCCTGGGAAGCAATAAAATTGATGTGACCACACATATACCGGTTTCTGAAACAATAATTGTGAGCGAAGTATCGGAAGGAAAAACTGCATAAGCTCTTGAACAAATAAAAGGTACATTTGAGCCATATAGATTGGTATAATGGAAAGAGAACTGTTGTGCGGGATTCGCTGCGGAGGTGAACAAAGGATGAACAGGCTGGTTTTCCTGGTTGATATGAACGCATTTTTTATAAGCTGTGAAATGGCAATGAATCCGGAGCTGAAGGGAAAACCTGCGGCTGTTGCGGGAGACCCCAAAAAGCGTTCGGGAATAATACTTGCCGCTAATTATGAAGCCAGGAAATACGGTATTAAGACAACAATGGTGCTTCATGAAGCAAAGAAGCTGTGCCCCGAGCTTGTAACGGTGCCCCCGAGCCATGGGCTGTATGAAAAGAAATCCAAGGAGGTTATGGATATACTGTCAAGGTATACACCTGTAATACAACAAAACAGCATAGATGAGGCATGGATGGACCTGACGGGATGTGAAAAACTCTTTGGAAGCCCTATGGAGATTGCGGAAAACATAATGAAGACTATTTCAGAAGAGCTGGATCTCTGGTGTTCAATAGGAATTTCGGAAAACAAATTCCTTGCAAAGATGGGATCCGAACTGAAAAAACCTCAGGGAATTACGGAGCTTTATGTAAAAGACATAGAAAAAAAGCTGTGGCCTCTGCCTGTAAGAGAAATGTACGGTATAGGAAAGCAGACGGAGCAAAAGCTGATGGACTATGCAATATATAAAATAGGTGATATTGCAAACAGCAATGTGGAATTTCTGAAAAAAAACTTTGGGAAATACGGCGAGGAACTATACAGGCTTTCAAGGGGGATAGACAATTCTCCGGTAGTACCCAATCCAATTTATGATAATAAGTCCATCAGCCGGTCTACCACATTGCCGCAGGATACCAACGACCTTGAATATTTAAAGTACATTTTGCTGGGTCTGGCTGAAGAGGTGGGCTATGAAGCCAGAAAATCAGGGTATAAAGGGAAAACAGTTTCAATTTCTATAAAATATGAAGACTTTAAGACCGTTACAAGGCAGAAAACGGTGGCACCTACTTATCTGACGAAAGACATTTATACCAATGCACTGGCACTGCTTGAAACGAATAAGAACAAAAACAAGCTTATTCGGCTTATAGGGCTTGGCTTAAGCAATCTTGTCACGGATGAAACGGAGCAGCTTTCGATATTTGAGCTGGTTGAAGGAGAGCATAATGCACATAAGGAAGAGACCATTGAGAAAACAATTGACAGAATACGGGAACGTTTTGGTGATAACAAAATATTAAGGGGCTCGATGTTAAAGAACAAAAAGGGTTGATGATATACCAAAGCTAAAGGAAGGATGGAAATCCTTCCTTTAATAATGTGCAGGTACAAGTCTTATCAAAATATTTGATATTGCAGGTGGTATTGTGAAAGCCGATAAATATGAAATCAAACTTGTAAGGGAAGAATCGGAGACAGAGAGAATTGAGGCTTATAATAAGATATTTGGATGGTTATTAAAAAGATATTATGAAGGTTGTGAAGGGTTTGGCTGCGCTGGTGTATTTGAGAGTATCGACGGAGGAACAGGCCGAGAGAGGGTATTCGATACAGGTCCAGAGGGATGAAGGTTTGAAAAAGGCTGTTGAACTGGGCTGCAGTCCGGAAAACATATATATTTTCAATGATGAGGGTGTTTCGGGAGCTTTTCTGGAAAGGCCGCAGCTAATGGCCGCTCTTGATATGGTAAAAAATAGAGAAAATAATATAAGTTATTTTATATGCTATGATTCCAGCAGGCTGTCAAGGAATGCCGCCCATCAGTTAATAATAGTGGATGAGATAAAAAAAAGCGGCGCAAAGCTCATTTTTTTAAAGAATAATTATCAGGATAATGCAGAGGGCCGTTTTCAGTTAACGGTAATGGCTGCAGTGGATGAGTATGAAAGAGCAAGACTGAGGCTAAGAACGGAAATGGGCAAGAGGGCAAAAGCGGGACAACATATGCTTACCCACAATCCGGGAATATACGGTTATGATTTTGATCAAAAATCAGATACATTAAGTATAAATGAGGATCATGCAAAAAGATTGAAGCAAATTTTTGCATTGCTTATCGAAGAACATAAGAGCCCGGCGGAAATAGCGGGAGAATTGAATGCTTCAGGTGTTCCAAGCCCCAGAATGAAGCAGTGGAGCAGGGTTACAGTGAGAAGAATGCTTTCGAATCCCTCATATCTGGGCACACTATATATAAGAAGATATGATACAAGAGAATGCTATCTTAACAAATTCAAAAAAAAAGGCGAAAAAATAAAAGTGAAAGAAAGGCCGCGGGATGAATGGATACCGGTTAAAATACCTCAGATAATTGATAAGGATACCTGGGAAAAAGCACAGGATATATTAAAAGAATCAAGCCGATCAAGGGTCAAAGGATTTCGGGAGGATTTTATATTAACTCCTCTGCTGAAGTGCGGAATGTGCAGCAGTATAATGAATAGCAAAGCTGCAGCAAAAGGTAATTCCTTATACCGTTATTATATTTGCCCCGGAAAGTATAAGGGAGTAAAGGGGAAAAACTGTAATGCGGCCCTTGTCAAAGCCGATGATGCTGAAAAAGCAATATGGGAGCAGGTATATAAAAGCATTTATGATTTTGCAAAAAATGAAGCGGATATGGAGAAGTTAATTGAAGGATATATATCTGAAACAGGAAATAATATTGAGAATATATTAAGAGAAAAAGAAAAAGCTATATTAGAAAAAGAAAGAATTATTACAATGTTTCAGAAAGGATATATTAAGGAAGATGAAATGTGCAGAAAGCTTAAGGCTAATGAAAAGTCACTGATAGGGCTTAACGAGGCTGCAGCAGGAAGAAATGAAAAAGATGCGGCTTTCATTGAAAGGCTTAAAAAGGACTGCCGAGAAAAAAGCTTTCCTTATATTATACGGGATGTTTTGAACAGATTGGACAGTAAAGATAAAAGGTATATAATCAGGCTGTTAATCTCAGAAATAATTATTTCGGGCAATACAGTTATTATTAAAGGAAGGCTCTGATGTTTTCTATTATTGATACTACGCTTGTAGGCGATGTTCCGGAAAGCTATGTTATAACACCAAAACAGAATATACCGGACTATGCTCATTAAGAATGTATAAATGTAAGATTTTTATTGAAAAGCACATTGTTGGATACTGTAAAACATAGCGAATGCAAGAGATATATATAGAAATAACAAGTAATTTAGTGATAGAATAAAAAAATAATAAAATTCGGCGAAAAGGCGAATTGAGCACACCTCTTATTTATGATATTATTATTAAGCGTTGACGGCAAAACAAGCTGTTGATGCTTAAAAATTCTCTGATCCTTGAAAACTAAACAGTGTAAAATGAATGAAACCAAGAATTCTTTTGAGTTAGGTCAAATGAAGAGTTAAGAAGCTCTCAAATGAGAGTGGAAATAAATTAACTTAAGAGTTTGATCCTGGCTCAGGACGAACGCTGGCGGCGTGCCTAACACATGCAAGTCGAGCGGAGATAGACTGATGGTAACTGAAGTTTGTCTTAGCGGCGGACGGGTGAGTAACACGT
>Ga0302247_1001583_pt1 | contig 17116 bp, 13 predicted proteins | sample AAG_UR_Ile_MG_FD_193529 | JGI IMG/M metagenome (GOLD analysis project Ga0302247, IMG submission 193529) | Enriched activated sludge microbial communities from anaerobic digester in WTTP, New Holstein, Wisconsin, United States - AAG_UR_Ile | ecosystem: Engineered > Bioreactor > Anaerobic >...
CATAGACAACTCCCTTCTACATAGAGCCCAGTAGTATTTGAAACGGCATGTGAAGTGCTTTTGCATAAACAGACCATGGTCAAGTGCTCGCTTAACCCCATCCACCTCCGCCACTTCGTGACATCCGGCATTCACCAGCGAATGACAGCCGTCCTGCACCACAACGGCATGCGCCGGACGAAGCGCCCGCGGAGGACACGAAGGTTAAGCTGCGCGCTTTATTGACCGTTCATGCTGAGCTTTTGCTGGACGTTCGTGGTGAGCTCTTCACTGACCATTGATGCTGAGCTTTTACTGGTCGTTCATGCTGAGCCTGTCGAAGCATCCTTTAGCCTCCGGTCGCTGAGCTGGTCGAAGCGTCCTTTATCCTTAGCTCTTACTTCAGCCCCTGTTTCTTTTCTTTCGTGAGTTTTTCCAAATCTTTGGCAACGATCCAGTCGTGGAAGGTTTCGTATTTATCGTAGTCGTCGCCCATCATTTCCTTCTGAGCTTCTTTGGTCAGTTCCCAGCGGAAGAGTCTGTCGGAATGCGCGCAAACCAGGCTGATGGGATTATTTGTCCATGTGCAGAATTGGGGACGAAATGCCTCATCTACCAGAAAGATCGGCGATCCCAGGTAGTTTGGATACTTTTCGGAGACGGGCATGAGGTATCTTTCAATTTTACGCGCTCTATAATCTTCTCTACTAAAACTTACCCACTTAGCATCGGGAGAAAAAATAAAATCGTATGACCCACCGAATAAACGTGCCGCTGTATTTTTCTTGTCTGTACCCCAAATTAAGAACATGGCGCCATACTCACCACCGGAAAACAGTGAAAGGGGAAGAGATGGATGTGGACAAATTCGGTTGAAATCCAGTTTGTCTTTATTCTTTTTGATCACATCCCCCAGCGGATGCTCGGCAGGTTCCAGATTAAGGTCAAACACCTCCAATACTTTCCGGTTGAAATGCCATAAAAACACCCGGTCAAACGCCGCCGTCCAGATGGAACCCCTGCCGATATCGCGTTCCTTGATCAGCTTAGGTTCCTTGCCAGACAGATCAACCAGTAGCAGGTTATACGTGCTGTCACGGTGATCTTCGGAGTGACTGTTGTAGGACTTCACCTCAAAAATAAACCATTTCTTCCGTGCATCAGATACGGCCAGGTTTTCTATCGTCTCGTCCAGCGAAAAAACAACATCGTGCTCGCGGCACTTCTTTGTCTTGAAATTGCAATGATAAAATACACGGTCATGAGCAAATCCCACTTCATGTTCCGAAATCAACGGCAGATACTTGCCCGATCCACGCATGTCCTCCACCTGCCATCTGAAGTAGTTCTTTTTACACAGCTTACCCTCCGGAAAGGATAGCACAGTGATCCCGTTGATGACATTGTTCGTTCCCACAGCATTGTCAAACGGTACGGAAAACAAGGGAACGCTTCCACCGCCGGATAATAAATGTTTGTAAATCACCGGTGCTATGGTCTGAACATTCTTAAAATCATATAAGGATTCCATCTTCTTTTTACTCCCTCCATAGGTTGGACTTGCAATCATAAAAAGCACGGCGATGAATAACACTATGACATTCAGACATCGCCTGTGTCCCGATTTAGCAGATTTCATTTCCCGTCTCCCGGTTTCTTCTTTCGCTGCGAATTCTCAATCGTCTTCAACGGCCGGTAAGCAACACGGATGTGACCGGCTTCTTTATGGATAGTTTCGATTTGTTCTTTTTCCAGTTTTCTCAATCCTTTTCGCAGCTCCTCGTCCACAATGCCTTTTTCGGCCATTTTCTGCCTTCTTCTGATCATGCTGCGCGCGATAAGTTCAATCCGTTCGTGAAGAAGGAAAAACTCATACTGATTCAACATGGTAAACCGTGTCCACAGGCTCCAGTGAATCTCATCCAGAAAGGTCTTGGCTTCGGTGACGTAGGTCAGATAATCCTTACCATCCAGAAGCGTCAGATACCAGTCCGAACCGAACAAAATCCGATGACGGATTCTTGTTTTAAATTCAGGGTCCGTACATACAACACGCTTGAAATGATCCTTGAAGGCATCATTGGTCAGAGATGACGACAGGTCAGCATATACATTGTCAAAGTCTTTCATCAACCTGATTATCTGGTCGCACCACTTAAGCCCCAGATGCGTCCCCCCACCGAAATGAGCCAGACAGATCCGAAGGGTATCAAACCGGGTATTGCCGACTTTCGATTCGAGAACCTTATTCCAGGCCTCGGGGGAGATAAACTCTTTTTCAAAATATTCGTTCGGATTGGAATAGACGCCTGGCTTAAGCCCGATAATGGCCCGGCTTTTGTCCTGTTTGATCTTAATATCATGATCGTTATCCATAGGATGGTGAAATTTCAGGTATTGCTTCTTGTCGAACGTCGGTGCGCCCTGGGGTGTGCAGTGGTTGATGATGGGAATGTTTCCCACAACGCAGCGCCGGTAGAAATCCTTCAAGATGGGCAGGCGCTGAAAATCCGCCGGGCGAAAACCCTGAGCGGTGTACATCTTAAAGCCCAGGTAAATGGCTTCATCAGCTCCGAAATGAACATATTTAAACGGTTGGGTATTCCCACCCAGCCCGTAGGCCTGCCAGCGACGCGGGTCGTAATGAAAAAGGGGCAATAGCTTCAAGGGGTCGGCCAGTACGGCCAGTTCCGTGTATTGCAACTGCTTCTCCCATTGCTCGTATCTTTTCGTCTCGGAATTCGGCACGATGCAGGGGGTGGCCTTGACACTCATTGGGATGCCTTGACTCATTTTTGTATTGCCGTCGTCATCAACAGCATCCGTAAAATAAAGGCCCGGCAGACCATGCTCTTTAATCATAGGCTTGATGTTTTTAAAAGCGCTTTTACTTAACGCATCGATATTGGCACTGGCCAGGGGATGGTCCTCATTGTGGTAATAGGTATTGCCGTCGCGCTTTCCCTTAAAAAACCGGCCATGCAGCGGCGTCCAGTAATGAATGATCTTTTCATCCTGATAAACTGCATTGTAGATTTTTAATCCGTAATAGCCGTCTAAATGCGCGTATTCCATGTCCATGGTCATCACAGGCTGTTGATAAAGGCTCATCTGCGGCGTTGCACGGGCAAACCGTCCGGTTCGACGTATGGCGATATACGCCTCGCCGGCCGGTTCTTCGCGAGCCTTGCATCTGAACCTTTCTGAACAGCCTGATTTTTTTTTGAAGTTTATCTGTAAAGGTAGGCACCCGCTCAAGAGGGACACAAGCGGCAGACTTCCTTGGACTACGGACTACGGACTACGAGCCATGAGCTATCGGCTTTTATTCTCCACCTCCGCCCCGATGAATCGGGGCACCTCCGCCGCCCTTCGACGGGCTCAGGGCAGGCTTCGACAAACACCACTCTTCCCCTTCGACAAGCTCAGGGCGAGCGGTGTTTTGCTGGCTGTTCATGCCGAGCTTTTAATACCCGTTCGTGGTGAGCCTGTCGAAGCATCCTTTAGCCTTTAGCCTTCTCTTTTACTTCAGCCCCTGTTTCTTTTCTTTCGTGAGTTTTTCCAAATCCTTCGTGACGATCCAGTCATGGAAGGTTTCGTATTTGTCGTAGTCATCGCCCATCATTTCTTTCTGGGCTTCTTTGGTCAGTTCCCAGCGGTAAAGCTCTCCGCCAGAGCGGACGCCAATGAAGCTTATGGGATTGGTGGTCCAGGTGCTTGCAAATTTTCTGAACGCATACTCAAATATCTGCATCGGCGTGCCGACATAGTATGGGTATTTCTCGGATATGGGCATGAGGTAGGTGCGCACTTGACCGGAGTGCTTGCCCTTAAAGACGCCCCATTTACCATCAGGGGAAAAGTTGAATAAGGAACCTCTTGCGGCAATTTGTTGGAGGTTTGCGTTTTTGCGATCACCCCAGGTTAAAATGTACCCGGGCTTCTCTTCGTCTGTAATTAATGCAAGAGGTAGCGTCGGATGTATGGCTATATTTAGAAAATTTATTTTGTTCTGATATTTCTTATAAACATCCGCCAAGGGATGGTTGGACTGCTCAAACTGTGGTGTGAATACTTTCAATTCTTTACTGCTATATACAAATAATTTATTATCAACTAATTCCCATGTATAATCTTTACTTACAAGCTCCATTTCTTTGAGCACCCTTGGGGCGTCGTCACTGAGATCTGTCAGGCGCAGAACGGTTGTCGTATCCCAGGCATCCTTGGGCTTGTTTGGATAACGTTCAATGTCAACGATAAAATACCTTTTCCTCGCATCGGCTATAGCAATCATTGATATGGTATCATTAATAGACGGCAAGATACGAAAGTCTTTGAACTTCTTTTTCTTCAAATCAAAGATGGCAAAACCTCGTATCTGGCCGAAACCAAACACACCGTCTTCAATCGGTGGAATCACCGTAGGTTCCAGATTAACGCTGTCATAAGCATTGCGAAAATATTCATCACTACTGAATCTGTTTCCGCTGAACTTTAGAATATTAATCGCATTATTCCAACTGTTGGTTGCCGCATACTGGGTTCCGTTAAACAGCACGGGAAACAGGAAGTAAATCTCATTGTTCATCTTGAATACATTCGGCTCCAGCTTTTGGGCTGTGCCTAAATCATACAAAGGTTCCATCTTTTTCTTTCCTCCTCCAAAAGCGGTCGTGGCTGTTAGTACAAAGCAGGCTAATATTAAGATCGTGCCTGCCGTTTTCATTATATTGATTTTTTTTATTTTATTTTCTCGCATTCTCCGGCGTCTCCCAATAAACTTTATGTATTTCGTAAGCTCGCTTGATATATGCGGCCTGCTGACGGATTTCGTCTTCATCGTTTTTGTCAATTTTGAAATCTCCCAAATTATATTTCTTTCTGTCGGCCTTCATTATCCTTTTCCCCGCCTCCACTATATTATTCACAATCCGGTCAATGTTTTGCTGTTGATCGAGTTTGTAGAATTTAATCGGATTGATGAGCGTGAAGCGCACCCACAGGCCGGTGTCGAAACTGTCCAGAAATTCTTTCGCCGCTTTGCAGAATTGGATGTACTGCACGTTATCCATCACGGTCATGTACCAGTCCGTGCCAAAAAGAATCCGCGACTTCAAATGCGGATGGGCCTGGATGGCTTTCTTGAAATGCTCGCGGAAACTCGCTTTACCAAACGACGACGAAATGTCCGAATATAAATTCGGATAACGCTTTGTCTCCATCATCTTCAATATCACCTCGCCCCACTTCCGGCCCAGGACTGTGTCACCACCATAGTGCGCCAGGCATAAACGAAGACGAGGCCACTCCTCCAAAACTTTTACCCAGGCTTTAGGAGATACAAAATGATCGTTAAAATAAGATACGGGATCATACACGTGTTTCTGTTTCGTGTCGATGTCCGGATCATACTTCCATTTCTTTTGCTCTTCGTCGGCATAACCGTCGTACGGATGTGTAAAGTTCAGGTATTCGGACCGGTCATATGTATAGGCTCCTTCCGGTGTGCAGTGGTTCATAATCGGAATATCGAAGTTTACGCATTGACGGTAAAAATCATAAAGAATCGGCAAACGGTTGATGTCATATGGGCGGTAGCCCTGCGCAGTGTACATCTTGAAGCCCGCATAAAAGCCACCGAGAACTTTGGACATCGGCTCGGTATTGCCCATTTGGCCGCCGCTCTCGTCTTGTCCCAGTCCATACGTGCTTCCCCCCCGGTCTCTTTGTACTTCCTCCCAACGACGCGGGTCGTAATGGTAAAGGGGGATCACTTTTAATGGATTGGTCAAAACGGTCAGTTCCGTTTCTTTCACCTGGCGGTGCCAGGGTTCGTATTTTTTGGTCTCTTCATGATGCAGCAGACGCGGGGTAAATTCAATTTTAATCATTTGAGGGCTAAAACCAGTGGTGTAAGTCATGACAGCGCCGCTGTCTTTCTTGATCTCTTTTTTCAACGGCTTGAAGTCTTTGCCCGGTTCTTCAAGTGTCACGGTGGTTTTTACGGGATGCCAAGGATCTTGGTGAATCCTCACAAAGTCATTCCCTTTCCCGCCGAAGAGTTCCCGCCGCAAGCCGTGATAGGGATACCAGTAATGAACAGGATCTTCTTTGCGAACATCGTCCTGACGGTAAATACCGTTGTAAATCTTGATGCCGTAGTAACCGTCCAAATGCGCGTATTCCATGTCCATGGTCATCACAGGTTGTTGATAAAGGCTCATCTGCGGCGTTACGCAGGCAAACCGTCCGGTTCGACGTATGGCGATATACGCCTCGCCTACCGGTTCTTCGCGCGCCTTGCATCTGAACCTTTCTGAACAGCCTGATCTTTATTTTGAAGTTTATCTGTAAAGATAAGCACCCTATCAAGAGGGATACAAGCGGCAGGCTTCCTTGGACTACGAACTACGAGATATTAGCTATTAGCTATCGGCTTTTACTCTCCACCTCCGCCGCCCCCTTCGACGGGCTCAGGGCAGGCTTCGACAAACACCGCTCTTCCCATTCGACAAGCTCAGGACGAACGGTGTTTTGTTGGCTGTTCATGCCGAGCTTTTACTAGACGTTCAAGCTGAGATCTTACTGGACGTTCGTGGTGAGCTCTTAACTGACCATTCATGCTGAACCTGTCGAAGCATCCTTTCGTCTTTCGCCTTCTCTTTTACTTCAGCCCCTGTTTCTTTTCTTTGGTGAGTTTTTCCAAATCCTTCGTGACGATCCAGTCATGGAAGGTTTCGTATTTATCGTAGTCATCGCCCATCATTTTCTTCTGGGCTTCTTTGGTCAGTTCCCAGCGGTAGAGGGCTCTGCCATTGTGGCCGACAAAACTTACGGGATGATCGGTCCAAGCAAAATTCTTCTCATTGAAAAAACCATTAAATAACAGAATCGGCGAGCCAAGGTAGTTCGGGTACTTATCGGATACCGGCATGAGGTAGGTGTTTTCATGGTCTCTGCCCATGTACCTTTTAAAGACAACCCACTTGCCATCAGGGGAGAAAGAAAACTGCCTGGCATTTCCTATTAAGGGTTGTGGATTTAAGTTCCTATTTTGTTCCCAAATCAGAAGAGTATCAGGCATGGCCTTTCCACCATAAAGAATCACAAAAGGTAAAAGTGGGTGCGGCTGGAACCTCGTAAAATCAAGCATACTTTTTTTTCGATCGATTGCATCCGCTAATGGATGCTCTGACGGTTCCAGATTCATGTCAAATACTTTGATTTCCTTTTCATCGAAATACAACAAAAACACTCTTTCATACGCTTTAATCCAGATTGAGCCAGACTCCTTTTTCACCTGCTTGACCAAGTTGACTTCTTTTTTATTTAGTTCAATAAGTCTTAAGGACTTCGTGATATCCCAAGGATCGGACGAACCGTGCCGATGGGATTCGATTTCAAAAATAAACCTCCGCTTTTCCGCGTCGGCCACGGCAATTTTTTCTATCGTATCGTCCAGCGAGAACACAATCCGGTATTCTTCCGCTTTTCCGGTTTTAAAGTTGAAAAGATAAAAAGCTCTTGTCTGGCCGAAACCGATCACGTCCTTGCTGACTACGGGCAGATACGTTCCGCCTCCCTGAATATCCCGAAGGGAGCGTCTGAAGGAATGATCAACGGATAGCTTCCCCTTCGCAAACGAAAGAACCGAAACGGCATTGCGAATATCATTTGTGCCAACGGCGTTATCCATGGGAACCGGAAACAGCGACAGGGTCGTGCCTGCTTCAATCTTGAACATTTCCGGCTCCAGCGCTATTGAATCTTTGAAGTCATATAAATAGTCCATCATACTGTTTCCTCCCCCATATACAGTCGTGGTTGATAGTGAGCAAAAAGTCCCCAGTGCAATCAGACCCAGCCACAGTCTTTTTTTCAGATGCGCTTTGCATTTCATTTTCGTCCGCCCCGCTCCTGATATTTTTCAAATGGCTTATTGGCGTTCATGATGTATGCGGCATGGGCAGTGATTTCATCTATTTTATCGGGCAATAAAGGTTCCAACACTTCTCTAACATCTTTTTCGTTCTGCCTCTTAGCGATAATATTTCTCGCGATCCTGCCAATCTGGCTGTCTTCGTCAAGACGGTAGAACCGGTAGGGGTTTGCCTGTGTAAAGTAAAGCCAGAGGCTAGTGTCGAATTCATCTAGAAACTGTTTAGCCACTCTGCAATACTCCAGGTATTCAATTTTGTCCAGCAGGGTCATATACCAGTCTGAACCAAACAGAATCCGCTCACGAATGGTTGTCTCAAACGCCGGATCGGCATAAACGACATCCTTAAAATACTGACGGAACTTTTCATTGGCAAACGATGATGAGATGTCCGCATATACATTGGGATATGCATCATTTTTCATTAAATTGATGATCTGACCACACCAGGTTTCGGATAGCGGCTTTCTTACTTTTGTCTTCTTGTCATACATATCCACCGCGCCGCCGAAATGCGCCAGACAGATTCGCAGGGTGTTAAGGGGTGTGCCGTCAACTTCCTGCTTCAATACTTCTTCCCAGGCATTGGGCGATACGAAATGATCATTGAAATATTTCACGGCGTCGCCTTGACTTGCCGCTTTTTGCGCATCGACTTCAGGGTCGTTTTCATGGCGGAATTCATAATAGGCTTCCCGGTCAAAGTTGTACGCCCCTTCCGGTGTGCAATGGTTTAAGACTGGAACTGATTCGACACAGCAACGCTTGTAAAACTCTTTCATGATCGGCAGACGCATGTCCCAGGGGCGGTACCCCTGGGCGGTATACATCTTGAATCCCATATAGAGACCGCTTTCACCGACATTTATAAATGGTTTGGTGTTTCCCTTGGGATTATCCGCGATCTGCCAGCGTCTTGGATCATAATGAAACAGAGGCAAAAGTTTCAAAGGGTCGGCCATCATGGCCAGTTCAGTATATTGCAGCTGTTTTTCCCACTGTTCATATCTGGTTGTTTCAGAGTCCGGCACGATGCAAGGAGTGGCCTTTACTGTAATCCGGTAATCGCGTCCCTTGTCATCATAATAGACGCCCGGTATGCCTTCGCGCTTGATAATCGGTTTGACGTTCTTATACGCGCTTTCGCTGAGTTCATCCATTTTTGCGCCGTTCAACGGATGGTTATCGCGATGGAAATAGGTTTTTTCGTCACGTTTCTTTTTGAAAAACCGGCCATGCAGCGGCGTCCAGTAATGCTTTATCTCTTTGCTCTGTCCATTATCCTTATAAACGGCATTATAGACTTTTAATCCGTAATAACCGTCTATATGCGCAAATTCCATGTCCATGGGCATGGCAACACACAAAAGGAAAATCAGCAGGTTTTCATCTTGTCGCGAAAAAGCTTCCTTGTAAAATTCCTCTTTCTGGATGTAGCCCAAAACATCAGAATGACGAGCGCTGGTAAATGACTGACCGAGCTCATATGTGTTTTTTTTCGCGGTGGGAACGGATTGCACAAATGCATGCTTGCGGTGTTCTGTTTCTGCGCCTCCGGTGCCAGGCACTTCGACTTGATCCCGATTGATCGTTACAAGATCGGCTACCGTGCCGACAAACATCCCCGCGCCTTCTATTGTTTCCCGTGCAAGGTGCATGGCTTCTACAACATCAACGGATTTATCCGCAAGCTGCTTCCAGAGGAATGGCATGGGCGAACAGCCGCCGCTCATAATGTGCATGTGACAATCCACAACAATAACTGGACGATAAACACTAACAAGATATTCTACACCCGTGACAACGTCATCCTTGTTGGAATTTGCCGTCTCGCCACCAGGATCGTTTTTTTCCGTCAATTGCTTCTCTTCTTGCGGCGGTTGCAACGACGTTTTAAAATCCTCCGCACTGACGGCTGGTTTTTGAATTTGTTTTGTCTTAATCATCGCCATTTCTCTCTTTCGTTAAAATCTGGATTCCCTTCAGCGCTTCTTTAAAGGTGTGATCGCATGGGAAAAAAGATAGTGGTTGTTGTTGAGCTTTGCACTATCCGGGATATGGGTAATTTCATATCTTCCATGAGGGTCCTGATCTTTAAGTTCTATGATACCGTTAGCGTCTGTCGTCGCTTCAACTTCACTGCCGTCAGGAAGTTTGATCTTGAACCTGAAGTCAGAAAGGGGTTTGTTCTCTTCATGGCCCATCTTGAAACGCTTTGATTCTTTTTCATAAGCACTCCAGGACAAGTGATCCACCACTTTGATGCGAATCGTGTCTTTAGGAGGGGGAGGATTTTTCGGGGGCGGCGGCTCGGCGCTGGAATCACGGTTTCTACCGATGGTGTTTGAGTTGTTCATGGACATTAGATCACCATTACGGCAGATGCCTTTGCCTTCGCATTTGACGTCAAAAGAGTAGTTGGTAAATTCAGCCTTGTCGCCTTTGGTGGCGGAGATGATCCCCTTTCTATTCCCCGCTTCGTCGCCAGTGCTTTTGCTGTAGTTGCAACCGTCAATGGCGGCGGGTTGGCCTTCCACTTTCACAGTTTTCGATCCATCCTTGAGATCGCTTGATTTGGCGACGTTGGGATACGGTATCGGAACAACCGCAAGACCTATCTGTGTCCAGCAGACATCAGGGGCGGTGTTCATGGCAGTACCGCCGCTTCCCTTGTGCGACCACCCCTGTCCATTGACATAAACATTGCTTCCCATATTGTTTGTTCCTTTCTTTGTTAAAATCCCTCTGAATCTCCCTTTAGAAAAGGGAGACTTGATTCTTGCATCTGAAGCTCCCTTTGAGAAATGGAGGTTTTGTTCCCTCCTTTGCTAAAGGAGGGCTGGGGTGGATTTTTCAAGTGTTCATAAATCCTTTCAACAACTCCGTCTATGTTTCTCAAAGCATCAATATCGGAAAAGCGCATTACCGTTAATCCCAATGCTTGCAGGTAAGAATCTCTTTCCTGATCTCGTTTCATTCCCTCTTTTTCATAATGCTGCCCACCGTCAAGTTCAATAACCAGCCGACCTTGAGGACAATAGAAATCAACAATGTAATTGCCGATGTTTTTCTGACGGTAAAATTGCACATCGGAGATTTGTTTTTTCCTGATACGCGACCAGAGCAACCGCTCAGCATCAGTCATATTGCTTCGCAAACTACGAGCTGCGGGTTTGAGTTTCTTATTAAAGGGTAGCATAATATAAATCCCTTTGTTTAAAATCCCTCTGAATCTCCCTTTAGAAAAGGGAGACTTCTATGTTACTTTTTCCAGCACGACCGCGCCGCAGGGGCCGAAATCGTCAGAGCAAAATATCATTGCCGGCGAGTTAAGCCAGTTTCTTTGAAAGCCCTGGGTGGTGATACACGCCAGGGCGCCGCCGCTTGCCGCGCCGATGTCACCGTAAGATTCAGCCGGTGCCCGAAGGAAAGGCGCTGCCCTGTCCTTTGGGAAACAGCGCAGTTGGACAGTATCCCATTCCTCGGCTCTGGTATCTTCTCCGTTTAAATCCCCCAGAATATTGAAAATCGGAACTTCCTTCAGCGGCTCCATTGCCATCCGGCAGGCTTCCGTCAGCCCCTTGCCGCTGCCTGTCTGCTCCGATGACCGGGGCTGCCGCTCTTCAGCAAGGCCCAGCGTGGAAATACGGGCAAGAATCGGTCTGCCTGCCCGTCTGGCCTGTTCCAGATCTTCAATAACCACAAAGCAAGCCGCTTCCGAGGCAATTAAAGCATGTTGACGGCCATGGCCTGACGATTTGAGGCGCCCGTCACCATCAAGCCAATTAAGAATAGAATTAGCAATCAGCGAATCGACACACCCGATTATGCACAGAGCATCCGGTGTGCTTTGAATAACTTTAGCCGATTCGCTTACGGCGTGGTGAAAAGAGGCGTTGCCTTGACTGATTATTGCTTTTACATGATTTCCATACAATTCCTGAACAACATGCTGCAAAACGATCATGTTTGAATTACCGAAATCCGGGCCGCGTCGCTGTCTTGATGACACTCCCAGAAAGAAGTTAATCTGTCGCGCTGGAGATTGCCCCTCACATAAAGAGGAAAGATATTCAGCAGTTAGATCATCCAAGCAGATTTCCGCAATATCGCGCATGCGCTCGATGACATCGGATACTTCGTCCCTTATCCCCTGTATCTTTGCCACGGTTATCGGTTTACCGCTTCGGTCATGATAATCATCGTGGATCACAAACCTGCATATCCCCGCCCTTACGGAGGCGGCGGTTTGTGCGGCGGTTAAGCCCACCGGGGTGATACAGTTGGCCGCCGTGATGGCAAGAGGCCTTGTTCCGTAGTTGGGAACAATTGGTTTTAGGTCGCTTCTGGTTTTGTTTTCGCCGAAAAGAGCTTCCATTTGTCTTTTGGCGGGGGCGGCGGTGTTGAAGATTGGCGTGCCCGGTTTGAGAAGGGCCAGCTCCAGGGCGGCGGCGGCTCTTTGTCTTTGCCGGCCGGTTTGCAAAATGTGCTGCAGGTGGTCAGGGGTGATGGGCTTCCCCAAAAGCAGGCGTGTTTCTTCCGGGTATTGGTTCTTGTTCTTTTCCCACCAGGCGGCGATTTTTTCCGGATCAGGCCAGGGCAGGTTTTCGTCGGGATCAAGGGCGACATTTGTGTCTTGTGGATCGTCATTGGGTCCTGCTTCAAAGCCTTCCGGCCAGGTTCCTTCCAGTTGCTCCCCGCTGATGTCGAGGCCGGTTATGAAGCTGAAGGATTGTGCTGCAATGCGCGCCAAAGCGGGAATCTTCATCTGTTTGACGAGCCACGGGATAAGCGCCGGATCTCCGATGATGCCCACGCCAATGACGGCCAGTCGCTGTGAGTCGGCTTTTTTGGCCAGTTCGCCCTGCAGTGCCTGTGCCTCTTTTAAGTTCATCTTCCGTGCCGAGACCTGGAGGGCTTCTTCACGAAAGGGGCTGGTCTCATCGAGGATGATGGCCCTTAAGTGTTCCAGGCTGGTGGTATCGCCCAGCAGAAGGGAAGACCAGGCGGCCTGAAAACGGCTTGCAGGGTCGTGGGCTTTTTGCCGGTTTTTCAGGTGGCCGGGTATGAGTTTGTCGCCACGGCCACCCAGTTCGCCTACGGCTTTGAGGCTTCTCGCTCTCAGTCTGAGGTCGTCGTAGTAAAAGGCGTTTGCCAGAAATTCGCCCGGGTCGTAGCGGTGAAAGGCACTGGCAGCCATTCCGATGTATTGATGAACAGGGTCGGCTGACGCAAGGAGTTTTTTGATGTGCGGGAGGGCTTGCTCTAAAGTCAGCCAGCCCAGAGCTTCAATTACGGCCTCAGACGCAATGGGCGTCTTTCCAGCTTTTTCCAGCAAAAGGCTGATGCGTGTCTCATCACAGCTTTCAAAGGCCAGAACGGCCGGTGCAAAAAAGTATTCGGGCAGGCCGCCTTCAAGACCGGCCATGCTGACTTCCCGGCCCGGATCTCCGGCAACACGCAGCGCATCGATTTGAGCCTCCAGCCGTTCGTCCAATTCCAGAAGGCTCTGTAAATTATAGTGTGGCGCACAGACGGCTCTGGTCCTCTGCAGCCACAGAGAGGCGGCTTCCCGGGTAAGCTCGAAGCAGAGTTCTCTTGCAAACTCCTTCGCTTCGTCTGTTTGTGTTGCTATGCTGTCCATATCTTACCTGTTTTCTGTTTCCCTCGTCTCTCCGTTCTTTTTATTTGCAATATCTCCCTTTAGAAAAGGGAGACTTTAAGAAAGCCACGAAACAGGCTTACCCCAAGCCATGGTCTGATGCGCCCGTTTTGTAACTGCAAAAAACATTGGAATTTTGATTTTCGGAAAAACGCTACGCAAAAAGCCGACGCCTGTCAAGGTGATTTTTAAAAATAATTCCTCGTACCACGATCCATAATCCCTCCAAGCCTCCCTTTAGAAAAGGGAGACTTCAGGAAGCGGAGTTTTCCTGGGACTGCGAGCTACAAGCTACCCCTCTAATCTTCTAAACTTCTAACCCTCTAATCCTCCAATCGCTCGGTCTGTCGAACCATCCTTTATCCTTTATCCTTTTGCCTTTAGCCTTTCTCCTTTCACCTTTAGCCTTTAGCCTTCATCCACGAGCCATCCACCATCCACCCCCCGGGATTTACAAAAATTATCAGAAAACAAGTAATTTCTATTGACAAAGATGAGCAATTTGTCTATAAGGTGCGGTCTTAATGTTACAGAAGGGTGCAGGGATATGTACGCAATTATTAAAACAGGTGCAAAACAGCACAAAGTCAGCGAAGGTGAGGTCCTGCTCGTTGAAAAGATTGCCGATGAGGAGGGTGCCCAGGTCGTTTTTGAGGAAGTCCTCATGGTCGCCGACGGAGAAACGGTGAAAATCGGCAAACCTTTTGTGGACGGAGCGAAGGTTACAGGCGAAATTGTCGCCCAAACGCGCGGCCCCAAGATTGTCGTCGGAAAAATGAAGCGGCGCAAGGGTTATCGTAAAAAAACAGGGCATCGGCAGCAGCTGACCAGCATGAAAATCACCAAGATTTCGGTATAGGCGGAGGAAGGCATGGCACATAAAAAAGGTCAGGGAAGCTCCCGTAACGGCAGAGACTCCAACGCGCAGAGACGCGGCGTCAAAGTGTATGACGGTGAAACAATCAACGCCGGTTCCATCATCGTGAGGCAGGTGGGCACAAAAATTCATCCCGGTAACAACGTGGGCATGGGTAAGGACTACACCCTTTTTGCGCTCATCAGCGGGTCTGTCAAATACGAGCGGCTCGACAAAACCCGAAAGAAAGTCAGCGTCTACGCCGTCTCATAGCCGGCAGGCAGGATGATTTCAAAGGCGCTTAATATTAAGCGCCTTTTTCTTTTGGCACGGCAGGCGGCCATACCTGCCGCCGCTGTATTTCGTGGCATGCACATGAAATTCGTCGATGAAGTGAAAGTTTATGTCCGGGGAGGGCACGGAGGCGCTGGCTGCGTCAGCTTCAGGCGGGAGAAATACGTCCCCCGGGGCGGTCCTGACGGAGGCAACGGCGGAAAGGGCGGGGATGTAATTTTAAAGGCAGCTGTCGGCCTGCGCACTCTTTTGGACTTACAATACCGGCAGCATCTTTTTGCCAAAGACGGCGGACGCGGCTCCGGCAATAACCGCACCGGCCGGAGTGCCCCGGACCTGGTCGTGGATGTACCCATCGGCACGGTCGTACGTGATTTTGACACGGGCGAAGTTTTGGCCGACCTGGCCCGGCCCGGCCAGACATATGTCGCCGCGGCCGGCGGCATAGGCGGTAAAGGGAACGCTCATTTCAAAACATCCACTCACCAGACACCGCGCTTCGCCCAGGAGGGCATGGAAGGCGTTGCACGCACGCTGGGGCTGGAGTTGAAGCTTCTGGCCGATGTGGGGCTGGTCGGTTTCCCCAATGCCGGTAAATCAACGTTCATCTCGCGGGTTTCGGCGGCACGACCAAAAGTCGCCGATTACCCTTTCACCACGCTTACGCCCCACCTGGGCGTCGTGAGACACGCAAATGCCCCCGACTTCGTAATCGCCGACATTCCCGGTCTGATTACCGGTGCACACGAAGGCCTGGGCATGGGTATCCAGTTTCTGCGCCATATCGAGCGCACATCCACCCTGCTGCACATCATTGATATCTCCGATGAGGCGAGGCCCGACGCGTGGGAAAATTTTACGGCCATCAACAAGGAACTTGAGCTCTACGACAGGACTCTGATGGAGAAGCCCGCCATCGCGGCTCTGAATAAAATCGATCTGCCGCACGTCCGGGAAAACGTGAAAAAAACCGTTGCGCAATTCGCCAAAAGAGGGATAATGCTCTATCCTTTTTCCGCCGCCACCGGTGAGGGATTGAAGGATCTTTTAAATAGAATCATCACGATTTTAATTACGACTCAATCATTTACGACATGAACGACATTCGCCTTGAAACAATTGCCACGGCAAAAAAAATACTCATCAAGATCGGCTCCGCGGTTTTGACCGGCGCCGACGGGCTTGACCTCAAAATCATTCAGTCACTTGTTCAGGAGATGTGCGATCTCACCAGGCGTGGTTATTCCATAGTTCTGGTCACCTCCGGCGCCATCGCCTCGGGAAAACACCGTCTGGGCAGCACGGAAAAACCAAAAAGCATTCCAGAAAAACAAGCGTTCGCCGCCGTGGGGCAGGGACGGCTCATGCGCGTCTATTCCAAAGCCTTTGAGAAAAACAATCTCTATGTCGCGCAAATACTCCTGACGCTTGCCGATTTGACCGACCGGCAACGCTATCTCAACATCCGCAACACCCTCTCGAAGCTGATGGAATGGCACGTCACGCCGATCATCAATGAAAACGACACAGTTGCAGTCGATGAAATCAAATTCGGTGACAACGACAACCTGGCCGCGATGATCGCCAACGTCGTCGGCGCTGATCTGTTTATCAACCTGACGACAACCGACGGACTCTATGACGCAGATCCGGCGGTCAATAAAAAAGCCACGCGCATTCCCCTGGTGAGGGAAATCGACGCAGCCATGGAAGCGGCCGCTACCGACAAAACATCATCCGTCGGCACGGGGGGCATGAAAAGCAAAATACTCGCGGCCAAAAAAGTAACGGCTATCGGCATTCCCTGTGTTATCGCACCAGGCAAAAACAAAAAAGTGCTCTCCGGCATCATGGCCGGCAAAGACATCGGCACTCTGTTCTTGCCCCAGTCATCACGCCTGGCCAGCCGTAAGTACTGGATCGCCTTCACGCTGCATCCCCGCGGCAGGCTGACTCTGGACGAAGGAGCCGCACGGGCGCTTATCGAAAAAGGCACCAGCCTGCTGCCTTCGGGTATCACGGAAGTAGAAGGAGAATTCGATGCGGGTGATCCGGTCGCCTGCCTGGACTTGAGGGGCAATATACTGGCCAAAGGCCTGGTCAATTACAGCTCGGCGGATGTCAGACTGATACACGGGCTGAAAACAACACAGATTCTTTCTGTACTTGGACATAAAGACTACGATGAAGTGATTCACCGGGACAATCTGGTGATTACCGGCGATTTCAGGAAAAACAAAAGCTGAGCCGATAATGGATCAGCTTCGTAATTTCGGCATCTAAAGGAGGAGAACATGATCCCGTTAGTGGTTTTAATCGTCGTCATTGCCGTTATTGTTTTTTATTTTGTCGGTATCTACAACAAGCTGGTCGAGCTGCGTAA
>Ga0302247_1001591_pt1 | contig 17057 bp, 15 predicted proteins | sample AAG_UR_Ile_MG_FD_193529 | JGI IMG/M metagenome (GOLD analysis project Ga0302247, IMG submission 193529) | Enriched activated sludge microbial communities from anaerobic digester in WTTP, New Holstein, Wisconsin, United States - AAG_UR_Ile | ecosystem: Engineered > Bioreactor > Anaerobic >...
TTGAATCAATGGAAGAATAAATATTATTGCGGGATCGTCTAATGGTAGGACCGTGGCCTTTGAAGCCATTAATCTTGGTTCGAATCCAAGTCCCGCAGCCAACTTGAGCTAGCTCAAAGATAGCTAGTTTGAAGACAAAAACACTTTCTATTTCGAAGGTGTTTTTTGTTGTTTTATATTACAACAAACTATGCTATAATCTTTATATGAAAGATGATGCCAAAAAGTTGGGAGAAAATCTCAAAAAACTTAGGATCAAAAAAGATATTAGTCAAATAGAACTCGCCAGAATATTAGGTGTTGATCGATCTTTTGTGAGTAATATCGAGAACGGAAAAAACAATCCGACTCTTTCAACCATTACTAGCTTAGCCAAGGCGTTAGGTGTTTCAACTAACGAACTTTTAAAATAATATGTCGTCATCAATAACAAACACCGGTGATAATACGCTTTCGTCAAACTTAAAGAGCATTTTACCTAATTGCGATAAGGTCGATGCTTTGGTTGGGTATTTTTACTTTTCTGGTTTTAGAGATTTACATAACGAACTAAAAGATAAACAAATTAGAATCTTGGTTGGAATGGATATTGATAAGAAAATTATTGATAAAGTTTCAACACTCAAAGATTTAAACCTGGATTCATATACAACGGACACAAAAACATCTTCTCGCTCTGTTGCGAAAGACGACTACATTGAAAACTTTTCAAGAATTTTTAATGACACAGACTTCTTTGATAATGACGAATCTCAAAAAGCTTTTGAAATATTTTTAGATAAAATTAAGGATGGTAGCCTGCAGATCAAGAAGACTGCACAAGCAAATCACTCAAAGTTTTATATTCTTCACAATAAACCTGAATTTTCAACTAATGGAATTACTCCAGGAATTGTAATTGAGGGGTCAAGCAATCTAACCTTTTCAGGATTAAAGGGTCAAGGAGAACACAACCGTATTTTAATGGAAAAGCATTACTACGAGGATGATGTTAAACGATTTGAATCAGTATGGAATGATCCTGATAACATAGTTATTACTGATCTTGATTCAGCAGAAACCTTTATCAAGGAAGTGAAAGATAAGATTTGGCTTTATGCTTTACCAAACCCTCTTTTGATGTACTACAAAGTACTCAATGAATACTTTGCTGTTACTGAAATAGAAAATATGAAAACTCCAAAGCATATTACTGGAGGTAAGTTTTCTGATCTTAAATATCAAAAAGACGCTATCAATCTTGGTATAGATCGTATTAAGAAGTTTGGAGGTGTAATTATTGCCGATGTGGTAGGTCTAGGAAAAAGTATTATCGCTTCTGCGATTGCTCATAACTTAGGTTATAAAACTATTATTATTGCACCACCTCACCTTGAGAATCAGTGGAAAGACTATATGTCAGAATTTGATTTTAAAGGATTTGTATATTCAACAGGAAAAATTGAAGAAGCATTACAACGGCACGGTGATGATGAGGGTAAACTTTTGGTTATATTAGATGAAGCTCACAAGCATCGAAATGAAGATACTGATAATTACAAAGTTCTACACAGACTATGTGCTGGTAACTATGTAATGGCTTTGTCTGCAACTCCTTTCAATAATGATCCAAAAGATATTTATGCGTTGATTAAGCTCTTTAGTACCCCAGGACAATCAACCATTAGAACAGTGGAAAACCTAAGTATGTCTTTCCATATGCTCTTTAAACGATATAAAGCTGTTCGTCGGGATCTACGAAAGAGTACAAAAGATGAATCAGATAACTCTGAAATTAAAGTCGAACTACATTCAATTGCAGATGAATTAAGAAAAATGATTGAGCCGTTGATTATTCGAAGATCACGACTTGATTTGGAAGAGATTGAAGAATACAAAGAAGACTTGAAAGCTCAAGGTGTTGCTTTTGCAAAAGTAAAAGATCCGCAACTTCTCGAATATGATCTTGGCGACATGTTTGATCTCTATGTAAATACACTTGAAAAGATTGCTCCGGAAGATAGAAGTACTAGCTTTATCGGTGCACGATATAAGCCAGCTTCATACATTAACCAAGGTTCAAAATTCCTTGAAAAACTTATTGAGCAAGATGACGAAGACGGAATGTCTGCAGAAGAAAAACTTCAGCGTATCCAACAAGGACAAAGCAACCTTGCTCGGTTTATGCGAAGACTTCTAGTCCGACGATTTGAGAGTTCTGTTGGGGCATTTAAGTTGTCATTGAAAAACATGATTACTTCTTCTGAAACAATGCTTGATTGGTATGAAAATCGCCAGGAAGTTCCAATATTTAAAAAAGGTGTATTGCCAGATGCAGAGTATCTAAGCGAACTTGATGAAAAGGAATTAGAGGAAACTCTCAACAAACTAGAAGATAAGGGACTTATTAGAATTCCATTAAGCGAGCTACAACCACAGTTTGGTGATCATCTACGACACGATATTGCTCTCCTTAAAGGGATTGAAGAAGACTGGTCTGACAATAAGAATGATCCAAAGTTTGAATTCTTTAAACAAAAGATTGCGACATCACTATCAGAAAATTCAAACAGAAAAATTGTTGTATTTACAGAGTTCTCTGATACTGCAAACTATGTATTCCAAAAACTACAAAAGGATGGATTTGCTCGCGTCTTTAAATATAGCTCAGAAGATGCTTCAGATGAAAATAAAAAAATAATCAGATCAAACTTTGATGCAGGACTTGAAGAAGCAAAGCAGTCTAATGATTTCGATATCATTATTGCCACCGATGCAATTTCTGAAGGGTTCAACTTGCACAGAGCAGGAGCAATCATAAACTACGATATTCCATATAACCCTACTCGTGTTATTCAACGTGTTGGTCGTATTAACCGTATCAACAGAAAAGTATTTGATGAACTGTATATTTACAACTTCTTTCCAACACTTACAGGAGAACTTGAAACACGAACAAAAGCAATTTCAACTCTTAAGATGGATTTGATCCATACACTTTTAGGTGAAGATACAAAAACACTTACTTCTGAAGAAGATTTGAAAAACTATTTTGCTAAGCAATACAAAGAAGAAAATAGTAAAAACGAAAGTTTGTCTTGGGATGCACCATATCGAAATACCTGGCTCAAGATTAAGGATGATAAGAAAATAATGGATCAGATATCACGAATTCCACACCGTTCACGAATTGCTCGAAACACCAAAGATATTAACGGTGTAGTTGCATTTGCAAAGAAAAGTGGAAACTATGTATTCGCATTTGGAAATACTCCTGAAACAGTTCAAATCGTATCTCCACAAGTTGCACTTCCTTTGTTTAATCAAGTTGTAGATTCAGAGGAATCATTGCAAACAACAGTAAACTTCGATCCAATTTATAAAATGGCTAAAGAGCATATCTTTAAAGACAATACAAAAGCTTCTGTCGACGGTGGTCGAAAGCAAGATGCTCTTAATAGAGTTAAGTTGCTTAGCGAATTATATCCTCAAGCAAAAGACCTATGTTTAGATATTATTAGAGCAATTAAGGATCTTGATGCTCTCCCAAACGGAGTGCTCAAAGAAATTGTAGAACTTCGTATTGATAAGTCTAATCCAGAAAAAGCATACCTAGAACTCAAAGAACTTATCCCAAGTAAATATCTTGAAAGTATTTTTGAAACAGCAGATAGAGCAAACGATGACGGTAAGTTGATTGTCCTTTCTGAAGAATTAATCGCACTATGAAATTAAACGAAAAATACAATCCAGAATCTTTTGTTAATTTTATTCAAGATTTTCTTCCTGAAGATTTTAATCTGAAAGAAGAAGATATTGTAATTAACAAGAATAGATATAAAGAGATAACCAAAGCAAAAATTTGGGGTTTTTGTGAATCACTAGATTTGCATGTTTTGGAAATGGACCATACTCACGATAAAGATCCACGAGTGGCTATTGCTACTGACGCCTTCAAAATTCTCGCTGATCACTGGATCCACAGAGCATTGGTTATCTTTAAAAACAAAGATTCTGATAATTATCGTTTTTCATACCTTACGATATCTCTCGATCTTAATGATAAGAATAAGGTTGTTAAAAAGTACTCAAACGCACGACGCTATTCTTTTTATTTGGGAACTAGTGCAAAGGTTAAAACTCCAGAACAACAACTCATTAAAAAAGGAAAAGTTAAGGATGTGGATGATTTGCTTAATCGGTTTTCTGTAGAAGTTGTAAACAAGCAATTCTATCTAGAAGTCGCAAAATTCTTTGATGAATTGGTTTCAATAGAAGATCAAAACTTGATTCTTCCTGGTGTATCAGAAACAGACATAAACACTCGCAAAAGTTTTGCTGTTCGACTTATTGGTCGTGCGATGTTTTGTTGGTTCTTAAAACAAAAGAAGTCAGATAATGGTCAGCTTGTTCCTGATGAAATTTTGTCTTCAAGGGTCGTATCTGATAATTATTATCACAGCACACTTGAACCTCTTTTCTTTGGAGTTTTGAACACAAGTATTGATGCTCGTGATATACGAAATGAACTCTTTGATAAAGTACCATATTTAAATGGGGGGTTATTTAATCCCCAGACAGATGACTATTACGAGCTTGATCGTGGTACTTTTGCTTCAAAATACATTAATACTCTTAAAATAAGTGATAAGTGGTTTAAAGAGTTTTTTGAGCTTCTAGAGACATACAATTTCACTATTGATGAAAACACTGTTTTTGACCAAGAGCTTTCAGTTGATCCTGAAATGCTTGGTCGTATCTTTGAAAATCTTTTGGCTGAAATCAACCCTGAAACAGGAAATAGTGAACGAAAACGAACAGGAAGTTTTTATACACCAAGACAGATTGTTGAATACATGGTGGATCAATCTTTGATTGAATATTTTAAAACCAAAACAGATATTGAAGAGAAAAAATTAACAGCTCTAGTTAGTTACGATCTTACTGATGACACCGAATATCCATTAGACCATAAAGAAAAAGAACAAATAATAGATGCCGTTGAATCATTGAAGATTCTTGATCCTGCCTGTGGATCAGGGGCTTATCCTATTGGTGCACTTCAAAAGATTGTCTATATCCTCCAGCAAGTAGATCCTGATTGTGCAATGTGGCTTGATAAGAAGCTTCAGGGTGTGCCGGATTTATATAAGCAAAAAATAATCAATGAAGTAAAACAAAACCCATTTGATTACACCCGAAAACTTGATGTTATAAAGAACTCAATCTTTGGAGTAGATATTCAACCTATTGCTGTAGACGTATCCCGTCTGCGATGCTTTTTGACGTTGGTTGTTGAATCTGAAATTGATGACAATAAGCCAAACCGAGGTATTGAACCACTTCCAAACTTAGACTTTAAATTTGTATGTGCAAATACACTTATTCCTCTTCCAAAATCAACAGAAACTAATCTTTTTGATGATCATTCGGGGATCACAGAACTTTCAAAAATAATGTCGGAATATTTCTCTTGTAATAGTCATAGAAAGAATGAACTAAAGATTAAGTTTACTAATACACAAAAAGAAATTCTAGAAAAAACTATATCAGCCTTTGGTAGAAATACTGGTGATTTAACATTAAAACTTACCACTTGGAATCCATTCAGTAACCAATCAAATTCTTGGTTTGATCCTGAGTGGATGTTTGGATTACAGGAAAAATTTGACGTTGTGATTGGTAATCCACCTTATATTCAAATACAGAAAAACAAAGATATTGGAAACTCATTATCCGATTTGTCATATAAAACCTTCTCAAAGTCTGGAGATATATATTGTGTATTTTATGAAAAAGGAGTTGATCTTCTTAAAAGTCGCGGAATATTAACATATATCACATCAAACTCTTGGCTGAAGACTAAATATGGTGCATTGCTGAGGAAATTTTTTATTGACGAAACAAATCCACTAAAATTAGTTGATTTTACTAATTCCCAAGTATTTGAGGCTGCCATCGTTGAAAGTAATATATTGCTTCTACAAAAAGAACCATTTGCAAACAATCTTTACGCAGTTAGCTTAACAGAGAATTTACACGATCTCAGTATTAGCGAATATTTTATAAAAAATTCAGTACTCATTAAAAATTTAGATCCAAGAGGGTGGGTACTTGGTGATTCAGTTTCTGCTGAATTGAGATTAAAGATTGAAAACCAGTCAATAGAACTTGGTAAATTAAATCAGGAGATTTATATAGGCATATTAAACGGTTATAATGAGGCTTTTATTATTGATGAGAAAACAAAGATTGAAATAATAAAGAAAGATCCTAAATCTTTAGAAATAATTAAGCCAGTTCTACGAGGAAGAGACGTTAGTCGATACAGTTATGATTGGAAAAATTTGTATATGATTATACCTCATAATGGCATCAAGGGAGTTGCTCCTAGAATTGATGTTGAGAAAGATTATCCAGCCGTTTTTGACCACCTGTCTAAATTCCGAGATAAACTACAAATAAGACACAACAAAGGAGATCATTGGACTAACTTAAGAAACTGCGCCTATGTTCTTGAACTGGAAAAACCTAAAATTATTTGGGGGGAATTGTCAGACAAACCAAAATTTGCGTTTGATGATGAAGGTTATATACCAGAAGCTTCTTTATTTGCTATGATCGGTGATAATTTAAAATTCTTATTAGGTATATTAAATTCAAAATTAGCTTTGTGGTATTTTGAACAAATTAGTACTAGTTCAGGAATGGGTACAAATCGTTGGAAGAAATATAAAATTGAACAATTCCCAATTAAGAAAGCTGATCAAAATGAAATTTTGTTGATTGAGAATAAAGTAGATCAAATTGTTCGCCTTAAAAAAGAAAATCCGGAAATAGATACCTCTTCAATGGAGATGGATTTAGATAACACTATAATGGAAATCTATGGTTTGAACCAAGAAGAAAAAGAAATCATACGCTCTTCTTAATTAAGAGAAACTATTTTATTCTTCAATAAAATCTTACTCTTAAAACAAGTTAGTAATTCTCGTTTCTCCTCAATCAATCCGTCTTTCAAAATAAACTTGGCGTAGTCTCTAATATCTACGTCTTTTATTTGTATTTGTTGTTTGGTATTTAAAACTGACTGATTGAATCGTTTAATTCGCTCAACTTCATATTTTATTTTCTCTCTCATTCCAATTTCGTTAATATTTACCTGATCAATTAACTTTTCAAATTGCTGTATTAGTTCGACTTCGTTTATATACCCACACTTACAGTTTTTATCTTTTGATCTCGTACACCCATAGTAGATATGTCTATTTACTGATCCATCTTTTAACTTTTTAAACTTTTCATCTGCACATATCCCAGAACCACAAAGCCCACATGTCATCATTTTTGTAAAAGCAAATTCTTTTGGCTCTTGGGTTCGCAACACTTGGCTTTTAGTTTGTTCTTGGGCTAGATCAAAAAGCTCTTTACTGATTATTGGTTCGTGTTTTCCTGTATAAAAGTTTCCACTCTTTCGAGGATACTCAAAAACCCCATAATAGAATGGATTTTGCAGTATCAGATAAATATTGCTAAGGGTAAGACCTTTGTTACCACTACGAGTTTTAAAATTCAAATCAAATTTAAGCCAGTGATAGAGTTTTCTTCCTGACCATTTTTCGTATGCCACTTTTTCAAACATCTGTTTAACTATCGGTGCTCGTTCTGGGTCTATAACAACCTCGCACTTTTTATCCATTCGTTTTTCGTTGAGATACCCAACCACAGCAGGACCTGGACGAAGTCCCATTTCGCATCTCGTTCGTAAACCTCTTTTTACATTGATGCTTTTGTTATCGTTTTCGAGCTTTGCTTGGGAACACAGGATCATCAAAAGAAACTTCTCATTGGGAGAATTTTTAAAATGCTGTCCATATGTTCTTATTTCAAGAAGTTTTGTCTCGTCCATAAGGTCAACCACTGATCCTAGGTCGCCAGCGTTTCTTGATAGACGATCAGGTGCCCAGGTGAGTATTCCGTTATACCTGCCACGTCTTACATCTTCTAACACCTCTCTAAACACTGGTCGTTGCCCAGATTCTTTAGCCGAGTGGGATTCACGTCTAATATCAACAACTGTTAAATTGTCACGGTCTGCTATGGCAAGCATTTCCTTAACCTGTGATTCGATAGACAAGGCTTGCTTTTCGTCTGATTCGGTTGATTTTCGAGCATACAGGACATACCGAATCTTGGTTTTTGGTACCTCTGTCCTTACTCCTAAATTGCTTATATATTGCGTCTCCATATTATATTGATGACGCAATTTGAGCGTTTTGCTAAGTCTATGCAGAACTAGTGAAATATTGCATACTCGCGACTACTTCACTGACTCAACATCAACATAATCAGAATAATAAATTGTGCTGTCGTCATCACCACCTAGCCAAAACATTATTATGGTACCTTCATTTGAATGCTTATCGAGAGTTGCATTTATGAGTAGTGAAAATGCGTCTGCAAGATCATCGTGTTTTTCAACTCCAAATCCAACCAGTTGTTCAATTAAATCTTCACACCCTTGTCTGGGGAACTTTATAATTCCTGATTTTATAGCAGTTGAAGTAAGAGAAAGTCTAGTTCTTTTATCTCCTTTCGGCTTAATTGCTTCTGCGGTAATTCCATGAAGCTCAAGCATTTGAGGTAGTGCTTCTTGATATGCAACACTCTCAACAAAAAGAGTGTCGCTAGATCTTGGCATATTAGTTGCTTTAAAGTTTTTCATTAAATCCACTTGTGCCGGGAAATTTAGTTTTTGCTGAATTGGGTTTGGGAGAATGTATATACGCATTTTTTCTCTTCTGCTATACACATGAGCAGATACAATAGTGGTAAAATCCGCAGAATCTTTTGCTGAAATAGCGAGATCAACTCCTGCATAAGTACCTCGGTATCCCATATGTTTGGTCCCAGGCAGATCATCATAATATTGAATCCATTCTCTATAAATAACTTGATCATCACTCGGAATAATACGAAGTAGATATTCTCGTTGCCAGGATATTTCACTAGCAACTTTTAGTTTTTCTTCTTCAATATCTTTTGTATCTTTGTATTTTCCAGGCCACAAGCATAGATCATTTTTATCTAAGAGTGGGTATTCTTTAAAAATACCTTTTGCTTTGCCTTTTGAGATTTCGTCCTTGATACGCATTAAGAGTGAATCCTCGTGGAGCAAGTTTCCGACAATGATTAGTCGGGTATTTCTATCTCCAGCAGGAATAACTTCACCACGGAGCCAATGATACGTCTTATCTCTCCCTTCACGAGTTTTAGCAGACTGCACGTCTTCCACATCATCACAAATGATTAAGTCTGGTCGATGTTCGTTATGACGAATACCACGAATACTTTGCTCAGTAGAAGCTACGGTAATTCTAGCTCCGTGCTTCTTAAAAACGAGAGAGAACGAACCCCACTCGTCGCTTTCTTCTTGAAATGGTCCAAGATCTTTTTTAAGAACATCGTTACCCTCAAGTTCAGTACGAATATTCATCATATGTTGCTTTGCCTGTGCTCTAGTCTGACAGAAAATAATACAAAATTTCTTTTGTTGTTTTCCGAGGATTGCCCAAATAGGATATGCAGTCGTTACCATAGTAGATTTTCCAGATCCACGAAATGCCACCACATATAGGTTTTCAGTAGTGCTTTTTTCGAGATTATGAATAATCTCTTTTTGAAAATCTGCTGTTTCGTATTTTACATAGTGAGCATAGTAGAAATGGAAAAAATACAGAAAGCTATCTTTTGTGATTGATGTTCGCACGGATCTATCCTTGATCATGGTATTTACCAGTGCTTTGGGAATTATTTTAGTCATGGCTATTTTTACGATTAATATTTTTAATAGATTTCGACTTAGTAATTTTTGCGAGTTTAAGTGCCTGCTTTACAATTTTCGCTTGTGACGGTGTTAGTTCCTCGTTATCATCTTTAGTAGTAATCTCAAGTTTGTTTTTGTAATTATCATTTCGATGACGAAGCCAAAAACTAATTGCAGGATAGTTTTTCTCTTTAATAAGGGTAAGTAATTGACTTTCACTCATATCATTTACCAGAGCAACACCCTCAGAAAGTGCGCCTTCCATTTTCTTGAGGAAATCTTTATCTTCCTTTCGCCACCGATAAACACTGTTGCGAGACAATCCTGTTTTCTCACAAGCTACTTGAACAATTGGCACTTTCCGTAATTCATCAAGAAACCGATCTTGAAATTTATTCTTTTTCATAGAAATTTTTGATTACTTGTGCCTTGTGACCAGTTAATTTTTCATAACGACGAATCGCCAAATCGCAAAACACAGGTTCTATCTCTAGGGAATAGACCTTTCGACCTAATTGTTCCGCACAGATCATAGTGCTTGCCGAACCCGAGAAGGCATCAAAAATAATGTCTCCTGGTTTGGTGCAACGCATAATAAACTTATGATGTAATTCAGGATTTTTACTTGTCGCATGTTCCATTTGATTTGCAGGCAATCGTTTTGTCGCCCAGATATTTGAGATGTCTTCAAGAAGTTGATTACCAGTTCCATAGTCTTTGTTTTGTACTTCATTGAGATTTTTTACGAGATCGGAAATATATGGAGATCCTTTTGTGCCATACACGCAATACTCAAGACACTTATTGAACGCAACAGTTGGTGTCGGTGATGAGTTGTTTTTAATCCAGACATTAAGTCTTCGGTTCTTAACTCCGTTTTCCATATAGAGCGTTTGAAAAACCCACACCCAAGCTTCATCACACCAGAAAGCGACGTGTACGTCCTTAGTAGATACGGCTAGTGAAGATTTTAGAACCTTGCGAATAAATTCTTTATATTCTTCAGGTGATTGGTTATCATCAAAAGTTCCTCCGTAGTTGGATTTATTGCCCACACCTTTATCGTATGAAAGTCCGATATTAAAGGGTGGGTCATTGTATATAGCAGTAGCTTTGTCATTTCCGAATAGTTTGATGACAGCATTCATGTCGGTAGAACTGGCACATAGCAACTTATGACCACCCATGATGATAAGATCACCCGGCTTTGTTTGTGGTGTTTTTATTTTCTTTAACTCTTTATCGACATCGAATTTGTCGTCTTTTGTATCTTTTTCCTCGTCCCAGAACTTAACCAGTTCTTTTTCGTTGAATCCAGCAAACTGCAAAAGTTCTAGGTCAAAAGACTTAAGCTTTTCGAAATCCCATTCGCCGTCATTGATATTGCTTTCAATAGCAATCTTGCGACGTTCTTCATCTGAGAGTTTTCGGTCAGGGATTAATACATTTACTTGCTTAATACCAAGCTGTATCAAAGCGGTTTTTCTTTGATTGCCTGAGATAATAGTGTTGTCTGTATCAATGACAATCACACTATGAAAACCACTTTGTATGATTTTCTCTTTTAATTTCTCCATAGCGACCCGTGAGATTTTTCTTGGATTTTCTTTCCAAGGGAGTAAGTCTTTGACTTCTCTAACTCCTGTTTTCCATGAAAGTTTTTTATTCATAGAGTTTTTATTTGATTACTTATAAATTTGTAGATGACTAATCTACTAACTCTATGAAATCAAAAAGGTACATAGTCATGTAATTGGCATAAAATTGAGTAGCATAAAGAAAAAACGCCTATTTAAAGGCGATTTTTCAAAGTTATCCACTCAACTTGGTGTCAACTTAGGAATTTACTCTTTCTCTATCTGTATTTTAGGGTTAATACGATACCCAGAACCTTTCTTTCCTTGAATAAGTTTTGTTTTCTTTGGAAGTCGCAAGGTATTGATAGCATAATCATTAAAAGTCTGAACTATTTTTGCTACGGCTGACGATGAAAGCATGGATTCAAGTTCTTTTGTTTTTACATAGGTGCCACGGTCGAGAAGTATCTCAAGCAACTGTTTTCTTTTACCATTCTCAGTGAGATCGTGTGAAAAAAGTTTGCCACCTAGGTGTCTATCGAGTGATCCGTTTCTTGTATCATAAATAATTACATTGCCGTCTTGGCTTGAAGATAAAAGTCGCTTGTGGTTTTTGTTTAGTTCTTGAAGTTCTTCCAGGATGTCATATTCAACAGGACGACGATATACAATCTCAGGGTACTCTACTGGTTCAAAAAGTTTTACTTGTTCTCGAACGCGGTTCATCTGTTCGATAATAGGTTGAGCAATTTTTCTCACATTTTCAATCATTTCGGCATGTTTTCTTCCAATTTCTTGGAATTGAGAAATTTGCCCCTCGCTCAAAGCAGGAGGGTGTATCTTTGCTACCAGTTCACCGACGGTCATTGGTTTTTTCTGGTCATTTTCCATAAAGACATCATAGCAAATACTTGCTTTTTTGTATAGAGTAATTTATACTATTTATACCATGACAAATAACCTTAGCGACAAAGACAAAAAAGCATTTGCCCTTATCCGTAACAAGATTGTTCATTATGGCAAAAGCCCTACACTTAGTGAGATTAATGAGGTTACAGGTGGAGCTTCTCCACGATCTGCAAGCCTTGTAATTAATCGGCTAATTAAAGCTGGGCTAATAAAGAAAATAGGACGGCAACTTGTCCTTACTGGATCACAAACGACAGCTTCAATAAGCACTGTTGATGTTCCCTTGGTAGGTGCTGTGACATGTGGTACCCCTGTTCTTGCTGAAGAAAATATTCAAGCTTTGATTCCTGTATCAACAGGTCTAGCTAAAAAGGGTTCGAAATATTTTCTTTTGCGTGCAATTGGAGACTCTATGAATCTTGCAGGAATCAATAGCGGTGATCTGCTTTTGATTCGACAGCAAGACACAGCAGAAGATAACGATAAAGTTGTTGCTCTTATAAACGACGAAGCAACCGTCAAAATTTTCAAGAAAGCAAATGGTGTTGTTGTGCTTCAACCAAAGTCAACGAATAAAAACCATAAGCCAATTATATTAACAGATAACTGCATCATACAAGGAGTAGTGGTTGCTGTGCTTCCTGGTGATCTATATTAAATTTATGTCAGAAATTTTAACTTATTTAGATGAACTTAAAAAGAAATCAGATGAACGATTTGATTCTTTTAAAATAGAACCGATCTCCAGTATTAAACAAATACAAGATGATGCGTATCTTGAAAAACCTGTTTGGTTGGGAGGAGATCAAAAATTTGTCTGTCTATTTATTGACCTTGATAAATCATCAAAGATTTCTTTTAAAAAGCACCCACAGACTATGGCAAAAATCTATGATTACTTCACGCAAAATATCGTAGATATTTTAAACCATTCAGTATTCGGTGCTGACTATATAGATATTAAAGGAGATGGTGCTTTTGGAATTTTTGAAGGAGACAAAGCATCATTCAAGGCTTTGTATTGCGCTATCACATTTAAAACAATGTTTGAAAAATATATCAAAGTTAAGTTTGATATTGGTGAGGATCACTTAAGTTGTAAATTTGGAATCCATAAAGATAAGTTACTTGTCAAAAAGATTGGCAAGCGTGGAAATGGAAACTATAACGAGGTTTGGGCTGGCAGATTGGTAAATAATGCGGCAAAACTATCAAATGAAGCCAAGAATATCCCTGCAGACCCTCTAAATTTAGCACTGCCAATTTTGGTGTCAAAGGAGGTCTTTGAAGATTTTAACGCAAATAAGAAATACGGTTTTCATCACTGTTGCGATGGAAATGGTAATTCTACGCAGGGCAACATTGAGATGTTTGTTGAATTCACAAACTTCTCTGATGAAGTCCTAGGAGATAAATTTTATTACACCAGGGTTGGTTGGTGTAAAGAACATGCTGATAACTATGTAAGTCTTATATAAATATGGAAAATTTAAAATACACCTTTGACCAAGTAAGTGAGTGGATAAGAACCGCTGATCAGAAAGCTATGATTTTAGGTTCTTTCAATATCGCAGGTTTTATATATCAGCTTGTAAATATTGAGAAAATAATATGTTCTGGACTGTATATAACTATTGTTTTTAGCTTGTCTGTTATAGCAACCATGGTGGCACTTGGATCTTGGTTATTAATCCTTTACCCAAGATTAAATAACAAACTAAAAATCTCAAAGATTTACTTTTCTCATATAGCCAATGCATATGAGAATGATAAACATACCGGTGTTGAAGACTTAAAAAAAGTAACTGAAGAGGAATACAAAACAGATTTAGCAAGTCAGATTCTAGAAAACTCTATAATTGCTAAAAAGAAATATAAATATATACAAGTATTTATATTTGCTTTTATTGCTCAGATAATAATGTTGCTTTTGGTAATAATGGGCACAATTTAGAGTATGTCTGATTTTCGAAAAGATTTAATAAGTGACATAGACTATTTTTTTAATGGTGATTATGAAATAGTTCAAGGAAGAGTTGTGCCGACTTCTGATGAAGTTTCTTTTGGTAGATTTGGGAAAGAAGTCGAACTCGCAATGTTGTTTATCGACGTAAAAGAATCAACAAAAATAGTTGATGCTTTTCGACTTAAAACCGCCGCACGAATGTATCAATCTTTCTTAAGAGGAGTAACTTTGATTGCTTTAAAAAACAATGGTGAGGTGCGAAGTTTTAACGGTGACGGAATTTTAGTCACTTTTTATGGTGATTCTAAATGTAACAATGCTGTAAGGTCTGCTCTTCAGATGATGGATTTTGTTAATTCTGTTTTAAAGCCAAAGTTAAAATCTTATTTTCTAAATAATAAACAGGCACAGAATCTTATTTTTGATTGTGGTATTGGAATAGATGTTGGAAATGTTTTTGTTGTTCGTGGTGGTGCAAAAGGCAGTGATAATAATGATCTTGTTTGGGTGGGTAACCCAACAAATTACGCTGTAAAACTATCTGCACAATCAAAGGTTCAGATTACTAGTACGACAAGTTCGATACCTACTACAAAAACATATAATATTCATATAACTAATAGAGTATATTCTAATCTTAAACCTGAGCTAAAAACTATTAAACCAGGAGTTTTTCCAATAAATATATGGAGCAGACAACCGTCAGCTGTTGGAGGTCTTTTGCCCGGATCATTAGCAACAACTACAATTTACCGTACGGATAAGACAATCCCATTTTAAAAATAGTTACAAAAGAGTGTAACTTTTATACTCAAACCTGTGTCACTTTTGTCACTTTTTATGAATCAAAAAGATAAAAGAAATCCAAAAAATTGGACTAAGGAAGAGACCGATAGAGTGGTCGCAGTATTCCAATGGCTATTGGAACAAGATAAGAAGCAGAATCCAGATCGGCATAAAAAACCTACTGCTCAAAGACCGTCGAAATGCTAGAATAAAGGTATTAAAAATGTCCTTACAGGGCTTGACCGACCACGGTTCTGGCTCAAGGACGCCAGCCAGTTTGAGCTAGCTCAAAGATAGCTAGTAAAAGATAACTATACTGTAAATTGCATACCTGCTGAGAGCAGTGTTCAGAACAAAAAACACTTCCGATACAGAGGTGTTTTTTGTTGTTTTATATTACAACAAAGTATGCTATAATCTTTTTATGAAAGATGATGCCAAAAAGTTGGGAGAAAATCTCAAAAAACTTAGGGTTAAAAAAGATATTAGTCAAATAGAACTCGCTCGAATATTGGGCGTTGATCGATCTTTTGTAAGTAATGTGGAGAATGGGAAAAATAACCCAACACTCTCAACACTAAGAAAGATTGCTAGTGCACTCGGTGTGTCAACTAGCGAATTATTGAAATAAATTATGAATACAACAAATCAAATTTTAATAATAGTTCCAAGCATCCTAATTCTTTTTAGTTTTTTTGTATATATTTTTTATAAATCTAAAAGATATTCAGATGGATTAGATGAACTTTATAAAAAAATTAGTGAAGAAATAAAATATGCAGTAGCTCCAAAATCTATAGAAATATCTCTTGGCGTAAATGATCTTGTTGATTTGGCTATTGAGGTATGGCGCATGGAGCAAAGAATAAAAGAATCCTCTTCATTAATTACAGAAAATCACAGTAAGGGTTTAAATAATTCGATTGAACGGCTCAAGAGGTATGTAGAAAAATATGATATTGAGATTGTTGATTATACAAACCAAAAATTTAACGACGGTCTAAACCTAGAAATCCTTTCAGTAGAAAAAGATGCGTCTATATCACACCCTATTGTGCAAAAAACTATTGAGCCCACAATTTTATGTAAAGGACAGGTCGTAAGAAGGGCAAAAATAATTCTATTAACAAATAACTAATATGGCTAATCCAATAAACATTCAAATAGGTATTGATCTTGGGACAACAAATTCCTCTGCAGCCATAAATAATAATGGTTCTATTGAGATAATAAAAAAACCAGGAGGAGTAGAATATACGCCATCTGTTTTTGGTTTTGATAAGGCTGGCAATAAAGTAGTGGGTCAAAAAGCATACGAAGCATACTATCGCTACTCATCAAAAGATGAAGAAAAAAACTATAAACCCGAAGTAAAAAGACTTATGGGAACATCTGAAACTTTTCATTTTGAAAGAGCAGATGTTGAAATGAATCCCGAAGCAATCTCTGCTGAAATCTTAAAAAATCTTAAAGAAGACATTCTTAGAAAATATCCTGATTTTAATACTACTGGTGTTGTAATTACTGTACCCGCAGCGTTCTCTGTTTTACAATCTGAAGCGACAAAGCGAGCAGGTAATCTTGCTGGATTTAAACATGTGGTTCTTCTTCAAGAGCCAATTGCTGCAGCGGTCGCTTATGGATTTGGAAAATCGGAAAATGAAAACTGGCTTATTTATGATTTGGGTGGTGGTACTTTTGATGTTGCCTTGATTGCTTCAAAAGACGGTGCTCTCTCTGTGCTTGGACATAATGGAGATAATTTCCTGGGTGGTAAGAATATTGATCTAGAAATAGTAGATAAGGTAATTGTACCTAAGATTCTTGAGAAATTTTCGATAAATAATTTTAATAAAACGAATGAAAAATATCGTAGTATCTTTTCTCAACTAAAATTTATAGCTGAAAACGCAAAAATAGAATTAAGTCAATATGATAAGACGTCGATTTTAATTGAGAATATAGGGACAGATGACGATGGAAAGGAGATTTTTATTAACTTCTCTTTTTCTCG
>Ga0302247_1001604_pt1 | contig 16937 bp, 10 predicted proteins | sample AAG_UR_Ile_MG_FD_193529 | JGI IMG/M metagenome (GOLD analysis project Ga0302247, IMG submission 193529) | Enriched activated sludge microbial communities from anaerobic digester in WTTP, New Holstein, Wisconsin, United States - AAG_UR_Ile | ecosystem: Engineered > Bioreactor > Anaerobic >...
CCTCCTGCAGGTACTCGGAAAACGACAGGATGCGCCGCTCCACGGGCAGGGGCGGGAACCCGGGCGCGGTCGTGGGGGGGTCCGTTCCTCGGTCCATCGCGTGTCACCTCCGGGGGCATTCTAGCAGGCAACCTGGCGGGGGTCACCGTCAAAAATGGGTTGGCACCGGGGGCCGCCCCGTGGCATGCTGGGGCACCGGAACCGCTCTCCCCCCGCCTTCCGGCCGAGGTGACCCATGCGCCGCTTCCCCATCGTCATTCTGTTCGCCGTCGGTTGGCTGTTTCTCTCCTGCTCCCCCGAGGAGAAGCACGCGAACAACGTGAACAACGTCAACAACGTCAACAACGTCAACAACACGAACAACGTGAACAACGTCAACAACGTGAACAACGTCAACAACACGAACAACGTGAACAACGTCAACAACCAGGACGGCGGCCCCGACGCCGACGCGGGCCTCGATCCCTGGGTGCGCATCGAGGCCCCCGCCGACGGCGCCACCGTGGACAACCCGGTGACCTTCACCATCGCCGCCGCCCACGTGGCCATGGTCCGCCTGTTCGCCGACGACTGGGCCCTGGGCGACGCCTGGGATCCCGCCACCCGCACCACCCACACCTACGACTTCAGCGGCACCGGCTACGAGCGCAACGTGGTGTTGCGCGGCTACTCGGACGCGGCCGCCACCGTCGAGGTCGCCTCGGACGCCATCGTGATCACCCCCCGCGAGACCGACATCGGCACGTTCCTGGGCGACATGTGGAACACGTACTACTATCTCGCCATCGAAAGCGACTACTCCGGCGCCGACGACACCACGCTCTACGACTCCAACTGCGCGCCCATCGCGCAGGTGCCCGCCGACTTCTCCGACGACGTCTGCATCGAGGGCTCCGGGCGGCTCGAAGACGGCCGCGTGATCAACTACGCCCGCACCTGCGCCTGCGGCCGCACCTGTCCCACCGGCGGCATCATCTGCTACGCCGTGCTGGACCCCGTCGAGTTCCCCTGGGGCATGGGCAGCGCCAGCAACCCCCTCGAGCCCCTGCGCTCCTGGGCGGTGGACAACGCCTTCATCGCCCGCGGCACCATCCTGTACGCCCAGGAGTTTGACGGCGTGACCATCCCGTCCCATGACGGCTTAGGCGGCTTCGTCCACGACGGCTGCTTCCGCGCCGACGACGTGGGCGGCTGGATCGAGGGCAACCACTTCGACTTCTTCGCCGGCACCCACGACATGTGGATCGCGCTCGAGAACCTCTTCCCCACCGAGAGCACCTTCAACGTCTACGTCAACCCCGGCAAGTGCGCCTACCTCGCGCAGTGAGAAAGGAATTCCGCGATGACCGACAAGGACCTGATCCTGAGCAACATGGAGACGCTGCCCGGGTACCGCATCACCGCCCACCTGGGCCTCGTGCAGGGCAACACCATCCGCGCCAAGCACATCGGGCGCGACATCATGGCCGGCCTGAAGAACATCGTGGGCGGCGAGATCAAGGGCTACACGGAGCTCCTGACCGAGGCCCGCCGCGAGGCCACCGAGCGCATGGTGAGGCAGGCGCGGGAGCTGGGCGCGGACGCGGTGGTGAACGTGCGCTACGCCACCAGCTCGGTGATGCAGGGCGCGGCCGAGCTCTTCGCCTACGGCACGGCCGTGAAGATCGAGCGGGAGTGACGCCATGACCGGTCCCGAGGTCGTTCTCCTCGTCCTGTTGATGGTGCTCCTGCCGTTCGTGCCCCTGCTCCTGATCTGGGGCATCGGCGCCTGGGGCGAGCGCCGCCACATGCGCGCCATCCTCGCGCGGGAGGCACAGTTCCGCGGCTTCCCCGTGAGCAACCTGCGCCGGGCGCCCGAGGGCGCGCGCGACGCGTTCCTGGTCTCGGGGTCCGTCGTGCTCTCGGCCGACGCCTGGAAGACCATGCTCGCGGGCTTCCGCAAGATCTTCGGCGGCCGGTTCCGCTCCATCGAGCCCGTGCTCGAGCGCGCCCGCCGGGAGGCCATCTTGCGGCTCCTCGAGGACGCGCGGTCCCGGGGCGCCGACGCCGTGCACAACGTGCGCCTGGAGACCGCCAACCTGTCGAGCACGCAGTCGCTCATGATCGAGGTCATCGCCTACGGGACGGCGGTGAAGTTGAACCGGTAGGAATTTTGCAGACTCCGACGCGGCGCGAGCGGACTCCGACGCGGCGCGAGCCGCCCACTTGAGGCGCCCGTAAAAGGGCGCCGGGAAGCCCGGACCCATGAAGCACGCACCCTTGATTGTCTTTCTCGCCATCCTCTTCGCGTGGCCGGTGACCGGGCGCGCGGCCGAGGAGGAGGACTGGTACGAGTACGCGCCCCACGTGTCGATCCCGCTGACGACCTTCGGGCTCTCGGTGTGGATCGCCGGCGAGGTGTTCAAGAAGGAGCTCGTGCCCGAAGAGGCCCGCTGGACGAAGACCAACCCCCTCGACGACGCCGTGCGCGACGGCCTGCGCTGGAACCAGGCCCACACCGACGACGCCAACATGGCCAGCAACCTGGTGCTGGGCGCGATCCCCCTGGCCGGGCTCTCGGCCCTGCTGTTCACCGACCGCGAGGGATGGTCCTCGCCCACCTCGTCCCGGGCGAAACAGGCGGGCTACGGCGCGCTGATCATGCTCGAGAGCGCCTCGGTGGCCATGCTGGCGAACCAGGTGGTCAAGTTCATCGCCCTGCGCAAGCGGCCGTACACCCGGTCGCCTGAGTACGGGACCTTCGAGGCCGACGACCACCTGTCGTTCTACTCCGGGCACACGACCACGGCCTTCGCGCTGGCGGTGTCCGGGGCCATGCTCTACGACATGAAGGGCGGGAGCCACCCCGGCGCCGTCTGGACCGCCGCCCTGGCGCTGGCCGCGGGCGTGGGCTACCTGCGCATCGGGGCGGACAAGCACTACTTCACCGACGTGCTGGTGGGGGCGCTGGTGGGCGCGGCCGCGGGCTACCTGGTGCCCCGGCTGCTGCACCAGAAGGACAAGGAACACACCGTGAACTACTCCGTGATGCCGGTGCCCTCCTCGGACGCCTGGATCCTCGGCGTCACGTTCGCGCTGTAAATCCGACTCAGGAGGCTCTCCATGAAACGCTCCTTCACGATCTGGCTCGCCTTTTGCCTGGTTCTGTCCGCCTGCGACGACTCCGGCGGAAAAAACGGCAACAACCAGCTCAACAACGTCAACAACCACACCAACAACACCACCATCGATCCCGACTGCGCCAGCGTGCGGCTGACCTCGTACACGGCGGCCGACGGCGGATGGTGCGAGTTCGACCGCACCCTGCCGGTGCTGCCCTCGTTCGTGCGTGACGGCCTGACCACGGCCATCGCCGAACCCTGGAACGGCGGCTCCTACGGCGGCGACCCCGGCGAGTCCTGCGGCGAGTGCTGGGAGATCGACACCATCGGCGGCTCCCAGACCGTGATGGTCCACGACCTGTGCCCCATCGAGGGCAACCCCCTGTGCGCGGGCTCGCACTTCCACTTCGACCTCTCCTCCGAGAGCGCCGCGGCGCTTTTCACCGCCGGCCTCGACGAGGGCCGCGCGCGTCGCGTGCCCTGTCCGGTGGCCGGCAACGTCTTCGCGCAGATCCTCGACTGGAACCAGTGGGGCTTCGTGCGCCTGCAGTTCGTCAACCACCGCATCCCGATCCGGACCGCCGAGCTGCGCTACGGCTCCGAGCCCGAGGGCACCTGGCACGCGATGTCCCGCTCCGGCGGGGCCTGGGCCATCTCCGGCGCGCCCGCGGCCGACGCCGGCGAGCCGATCTTCTTCCGCGTCACCAGCGCCCAGGGCCAGACCATCGAGGCCACCCTGTCGGTGCCCCTGCTGGACGACTCCACCAACCACTGGGATTTGGGCGTGCAACTGACCGACCAGGGCGATCCCCCCGCCGGCGTCTGCCAGTTCCTGCCTCCGGCGGCCGTCTACGCCGACGGCTGGGGCGGCATCAACCAGGTGCGCTGGATGCCCAACCCGTGGGGCGACACCGAGGTCAACGAGACCGGCGCCGGCTGCCACGACGCCTCCGCTTCGTGCCTGGGCGTGCCCAACATGGCGCAGTGGAGCGGCATGCACATCTACTACCGGCAGGAGTTCCCGCCCGCGTTCTACACGACGATCTCCTTCTGGGCGCGCGCCGAGGCCGGCCCCATGAGCTTCCTCTTCTCGCTGTCGGGCTCCGACGGCCAGTGCACCGAGACCGCGCTGGATCTGACCACCGAGTGGGCCCGCCACACCATCGACCTGGCCGCGGTCTGTCCGCTGATCTCGACGATCAACACCCTCACCTGGCAGAACACCGGCGCCCAGGCCCCCTTCCTCCTCGACGACGTCCTGTTCGAGTAGAGTTCCATTGACATAATTTGATTGCACGAGGGGAGATTGCGTGGTATAGGGATATTATGGGCGCAGTGCTTACATGGAGGCGATTGAGTCATGGAAGAATGGAACGGAATGAACCGCTGGATCGTACCCGTCCTCGTCCTGATCTGGGGTTGTTCGGAGGATCCCGATCCCGGCCCGGTCCCTGGCCGGGTCCTCGACTCCAACCGGGAAGCCGTCTGTTTTTTGGACACGGAAGGACGCGCGCGCTGCTGGGGCTACGACGGGACCTCGGACCTGGGCGTGCCTGCGGGCCGCGTGTTCTCGCAGATCGGCGTCTCCCAACGCGGGGCCTGCGGGCTCGAGCCCGACGGCCGAATCCGGTGCTGGGGTCAGTTCGGCGCCCGGGACATCGTGGCACCCGAGGGCAGGTACCAGTTCCTCGACATGGGAGAGGAGTTCGGGTGTGCGCTCGACGAGCGGGGCGCGATCCACTGCTGGGGGGATCTGGAAGGCCGGGTGGCCCCTTCGGGCGGGGGGTACCGGAGCCTCACCTGCGGTTCCGGCGTCTCCTGCGCCATCGACGCCGACGGGCACCTGGTGTGCTGGGGTTCCGCCGCGTCGGCCTATTCCGTGTCGGAGAAGGTCCGGAAGGCGGCGGTCCGGTTCTATCATGTGTGTGTGATCCGCGAGGATGGAACGTTGGAGTGCCAGGCGCAGGATCCGCGGCTGGACTCCGGCGTCTCGGCCACACCGGGGGGGCGCTTCGTCGACCTGGACGTCCACCTCGCCTACGCCTGCGCGATCGACCTCGACGGGGAACTGGTCTGCTGGGGCACCGAGGAGGCCGGCCGGACGCGGCCCCCCGCGGGCGGTGGCTACACGGCGTTGTCGCTGGGGCGGTTCTTCGGTTGCGCGATGCACGAGTCGGGGCGCCTGGACTGCTGGGGCCAGTACCGGTTCCCGGTCGATGGGCGATATGAAAAGGTGGCCGCGACGCAGGGCCGGGTCTGCATGATCACCCGGGAGGGGAGTCTGGAATGCCTGAACACCGGGGAGAGCCTGGCCCCGGCGTGGGACCTTCCCGCGGGGACCGATTTCGTGGAGCTCGCGCTGGGGACCGATCACGGCTGCGCGTTGTCGTCCTCCGGTTCGATCGCCTGCTTCGGGGACGACACCGCGGGGCAGGCCGCCGCGCCCGCGGGGACCGGCTGGATCGCCGTCGAGGCCGGGGGCGCGACCTCGTGCGCCCTCGCTGGATCGGGCGGCTGGACCTGCTGGGGGGACGTCTCGTTGGTTCCCGAGGACACCTCGGACCTGGTGTCCATCGGGCTGGCCGCCACCGCCGTGTGCTGGGTCGACGCGGCCGGCACGGCCGGCTGTGCGGGTCGGTTCGTCGACCGTGACGAGGAGGGCCTGATGGAGGCCCGCGCTCCGGAGGGTCAGGACTTCGTCTCGATCGAGGCGTCGGACTGGAACGCCTGCGCGCTGTCGGGTTCCGGGGGCGTGTTCTGCGCAGGTTTCCGACAAGGTGATGGTTCGACCGACAGCCCTCCGGGGATGGAGTTCTCCTGCCTGACCCTCGCCGGGGAGGACTCCGACAGTTACGCGCTCTCGACCGACGGCCGGATCGTCCGGCTCTGGGCGTGGGACGATTGGACCCGGTCGGGGGACTTCGTCTCGATCGCGGCCGCGCACAGCCAGCTCTGCGGCGTCGATGAGGACGGGTTCCTCGTCTGTTTTTCCCCATGGGTCTTCGATCCGCGATGAGGCGGTTGTCGCCTGTCTGATCACTCCCACTTCGCGTAGAGGGTGTGGTTGGCGGCGGTGGAGACGACGGTGGTCGAGAGGATCTGCGTGCCGGTTCCGTTGTCTCCGGTCCACCAGCCCGCGAAGGTCTTGCCCGCAAGGGCGCTGGTGGCCAGGGTGCCGTAGGTGAGGCCGAAGGTGACGACCTTGGAGGCGGGGTTGGGGGCGGAGCCGCCCTCGGCGTCGAAGGTGACGGTATAGGTGTTGGGGACCCACCGGGCGTAGAGCGTGTGGTTGGAGGTGGCCGTGACGACGGTGGTGGTCTGGATCTGGGTGCCGGTGCCGCCGTCGCCGGTCCACCAGCCGCCGAAGGTGTAGCCGGCGCGGGCGGTGGTGGCCAGGGTGCCGTAGGTGAGGCCGAAGGTGACGACCTTGGAGGCGGGGTTGGGAGCGGAGCCGCCCTCGGCGTCGAAGGTGACGGTATAGGTGTTGGGCACCCACCGGGCGTAAAGCGTGTGGTTCGCCGCGGTGGCGACCACGGTGGTGGTCTGGATCTGGGTGCCGGTGCCGCCGTCACCGGTCCACCAGCCGCCGAAGGTGTAGCCGGCGCGGGTGGTGGCGGCCAGGGTGCCGTAGGTGAGGCCGAAGGTGACGACCTTGGAAGCGGGGTTGGGAGCGGAGCCGCCCTCGGCGTCGAAGGTGACGGTATAGGTGTTGGGCACCCACCGGGCGTATAGCGTGTGGTCCGCAGCGGTGGCGACCACGGTGGTGGTCTGGATCTGGGTGCCGGTGCCGCCGTCACCGGTCCACCAGCCGCCGAAGGTGTAGCCGGCGCGGGAGGTGGTGGCGAGCGCGCCGTAGGTGAGGCCGAAGGTGACGACCTTGGAGGCGGGGTTGGGGGCGGAGCCGCCCTCGGCGTCGAAGGTGACGGTGTACGTGTTGGCGATCCACTTCGCATAGAGGGTGTGATCGGCGGCGTTGGCCACGAGGGTGTCCGGGGTGACCTGGGTGCCGGTCCCTCCGGCGCCAGTCCACCAGCCGTCGAAGGTGTGGCCGGTGCGGGTGGTGGTGGCGAGCGTGCCGTAGGGGTTGCCGAAGACCACGGTCCTGGAGGCGGGATCGGGGGCGGCGCCACCGTTGGCGTCGAAGGTGACGGTATAGGTGTTCGGGAGCCACTTCGCGAAGAGGGTGTGGTCGCCGGTGATGGTGACGACGGTGGTGGCGAACACGGGCGAGCCGGTGCCATTGGCGCCGGTCCACCAGCCGTCGAAGGTGTAGCCGGTGCGGGTGGTGGTGGCGAGCGTGCCGTAGGGTTCCCCGTAGACCACGAGTTTGCTCCCCGGGGTCAGGGCGCCGCCGCCCTGCGCGTCGAAGGTGACGGTGGAGGTCTGGGCCGACCAGCGGGCGTACAGGGTGTGGTCGACGGTGGCCGTGACCACCGTGTCGGCGGTGATCCGTTCACCGGCGCCGTCCGGGGCGGTCCACCAGCCTTCGAAGGTGTGGCCGGGGCGGGTGGTGACCGGGAGCGTCCCGTAGGGCTCTTCGACGATCACGTCCAGGGTCAGGGGTTCGGGCGTGACTCCCCCATTCGCGTCGAAATCGACCGTGACGCCGAGCCGGCAGGTCTCGAGGTGGCAGACGAGCCCGCGGGCGCAGTCGGGCGTGTCGAGGCAGGCCTGGTCCAGGTCGCAGCCCACGCAGGAGCCGCCGCAGTCCAGGTCGGTCTCGTCCCCGTCCAGGACTTCGTTCACGCAGGTCTCGGGCTGGCAGAAATCCTGGACGCAGAGGCCGCCCTCGCAGTCCTCGTCGCCCAGGCAGCGGCTGCCGTCGGGGCATGGGCCGCAGGTCCCGCCGCAGTCCACGTCGAGCTCGTCTCCGTTGAGGACGTCGTCCGCGCACCCGGCCGGGACGCAGGTGTCAGGGTCGCACAGGCGGCTGCGGCAGTCGGCGTCGATCAGGCAGTCGGCGCCGTCGGCGCAGGGGGCGCAGGAGCCGCCGCAGTCGAGGTCGGTCTCGTCCTCGCCGGGCAGCCCGTCGACGCAGTGATCGGGCTGGCAGAAGCCACCCTGGCAGAGCTGGCCCTCGCAGTCGCCGGGCACCAGGCAGGGGGCGCCGTCGGGGCAGGGGTCGCAGGCGCCGCCGCAATCCAGGGCGGTCTCGTCGCCGTTGAGCCGTCCGTCGTCGCAGGCGGCTGGGAGGCAGAAGCCGCGATCGTTCTGACAACTCAGGCTGGCGCAGTCGCGGTCGTCCTCGCAGGGACTGAAGTTGTTGGAGTCGGGGGCCACGGGGCCGGAGGTGTCGAAGGTGCACGCGGCCGCGAGGACCATGAATATGAGGGAGAGCGCCAGTATCCACTGGACGGGGAACCGACTGGATGACGACATTGCCTTGGCCTCCGGGGCGTTAGTATGGCACGAAAACCGCCGGAGGTCAGCTTGATTAATTGGTAAATGCGGCCACGAACTCATCCCACTGGGTGCGCTGGCTCCACACGGCGCCCGTCTCCTGATAGGCCGCGTCGAAGCCGGCGCCCCGGGCGGGCAGGTAGATGGCCAGGCCGTGGGAGCCCGGGTAGCCGGCCTGGGCCACGGAGTGGACGACGGACAGGTCGAGCTGGTCGAGGAGCGCCGAGGCGGCCTGGGCCACGGCCTGTGGGGCCGAGGAGAGCTGGAGCAGGCGCCCGGCGAAGTCGGCGAGATCGATGTATTCCTCGTAGGTGAACCACTGGGTGGAGGCGCGGGCCTGGTCTACCTGGGTGAAGAAGCCCGGGTTGGCCAGCAGCGCGGCGGCGAGGCCGTCCACCGCGGCCGCCAGCGCGTCCGAGGCGCCCAGGTCGGTGATGCCGTAGGTGGAGTTCTCGGCGGCGTCCGCGAAATAGGCGTCGGCCATGGCGATGCCCAGCTCGGGCGCGGTCATGCCGGGGTCGGCGACCAGGGGGGCCAGCCAGGCGCCGTAGGGCAGCCCGGTGCCGGGCATGGTCTCCGAGGAGGCGGCCAGCACGTCGGCGTAGGGAGTCGTCGCCTCGGCGACCTCCCACATTCCCATCAGGCAGGCGTCGAACGACACCAGGTCGAGCTTGCGGCCCACGGCGGTGGTGATGGCGGCCAGCGCGCGGGCGTAGTCGCCGTTGGAGATGCGGATTTCCCCCGCGGTGCCGTGGTCGTCGTTGGAGAAGCCCTTGAGCAGTGACGGGGGCGCGCCCGCGAGGGACTTCTGCCAGCCGGCGCCGTGATCCCAGAGGACGAGGGCGTAGTGCCGGGCGGGGTAGTTCGTGACCGCCCAGACGCCGAAGTCGCGCAGCACGCGCCAGTCGCTCATGTCCACCTCGCCCAGGTCGTCCACGACGGTGGTGCCGCCCGCGTTGATGTGATGGACCCGGGAGGCGCCGCCGGCCTCGGCGTAGAGATCCACCAGCGCCACGATGTCGACCTGATCGGTGGAGCCCACGGTCATCATCTCGTCGACGTCCTCGATGCCGAACTCCTCGAGGTTGTTGTCGGCGTTGAGGAAGACGATCACCGCCCACTCGGCGGCGGCGGGATCCGGCACGCAGGCGCCGGCGTCGTCGAGGTAGCCGAGCTCGCAGGAGCAGGTGTGATCCGACGGGAGCAGGGCCTCGCAGCGGGTGCGGCCCGGCTCGACGCAGGGGTTGGGCTCGCAGGGGTCGTCCACGCAGAGCTCACCGTGGATCACCTGGCCGGCGGGGCAGGTGCAGGCGTGGGTGGACCAGTCGGCGGCCGACTCGCACACCGGCTCCCCGGGGCAGGAGGCCTCCTCGTCGGCGCAGGGATCGGCGTGGATGGACCAGCCCAGTTCGAACTGGCCGGTGCGATCGAAGGTGTCCACGACCAGGAAGTAGGTGCCGGGCTCGACGATGGCGCCGAGCTCCTCGGGTTCCCAGGCGCTCCCGGCGTCGTTGCAGCCCAGCTCGGAGCCCGTGTCGTCGCAGTCCGAGCGCAGGTACAGGACGGTGTCGTAGCCCGAGGCCGAGAAGAGCGCCTTCGAGCGCGCGGCGACCGTGAAGGTGTACACGCGGTCGGGGCCGGCGCCGCCGCAGGAGCCCTCGAGCTCGCCGGTGGAGGTCGTGTTGTCGCCGGTGAGGGAGCCCGCGGGGGTCCCGAGGACGATCGGATCGAGGCAGCTCTCGCCCTGGGCGTTGGGGTTCGGGATGCAGGCCTCCGCGTCTGCGGGATCCACGATGGCGCCCGGGTCGCAGGTGCACTCGAACGAGGTGGGCAGGACCGGCACGCAGGCCTGGCGCAGCGGCTGGTCGCACAGGTTGGGCTCGCAGGGGTCGTCCAGGCAGTCGCCGGTGGCGGGATCGTAGACGAGGCCCTCGCCGCAGTCGATGCTCCAGGTCAGGGTGTACTCGCCGTCCTCGGTGTACGCGTCGACGATGAGGTAATAGAGGCCGGCGGGCAGCTCGGCCTCGATGCGGGAGGCGCGGCGCGGACCGCTGTCGTCGTCACAGGCGAGCTCGGTGGAGGGGTCGCCGCAGTCCGAACGCAGGTACATCACGGTGTCGAATCCCTCGGTCTCGAACGTGACGCGCCGGGTGCCCTGAAGCTGGAACACGTAGACCAGATCGTTCCCCTCGGTCTCCTCGGTGCAGCCCGAGCGGGTCTGGTTGCCGGCCCCCGCGGTGTTCCCGGTGGTGCCCGGGGTCGAGAAGTCGACGAGCAGGGGGGCGTCGCAGGTGCTGCCGTCGCCGCCGGCGAGGCAGGTGTCGGGGTCGGTGCGGAGCGTGCCCGGTTCGCAGGCGCAGACCGGCGTGCCGGATTCGTCCTCGCAGGCGCCGTGACCCGAGCAGGTGTAGCCGGCCGTGGCGCACGTCGGTTCGCAGGTGCCGTCGGCGTCGTGGTCCTGATGGGTCTCGGTGCAGGCGTCGCAGGCCTGGCCCGTGTACCCCTCGTCGCAGGTGCAGACGGCCCGCCCCGAGGAGTCGTCGCAGGCGCCGTGGCCCGAGCAGGTGTCCGTCTCGCAGGTCTTGGGGATGGAGCTCTTCTTGTCGTCGTCGCAGCCGGCGAGGGCGAACGGGAGCGCGAGGAACATCAGGATCGGGACCAGGAGGGTGCGGGTCATGGGGCGTCCTTTCGGGCGGGAGGTGGGCGACCTTGGGGACAACCTGGGGGGCTGCCCGATCGCATCACTCTCATAGCGTGTGAGCGGCGTCACGTCAACCGGGAGCGAGCTTCGTCCCACAAGCTGATTGACCTGGGTCACACTTCTACTATAGGCTCGGTCCCGGTCCGCGTCCGCGGACGGCTTCACCGGAAGCAGGAGAAATGCGATGACGTGCAAGGCGATCTTCCCCGTGCTGGCCTTCCTTTTCGTGTGGGGAAACGTGGCGCCGGGGCGTGCCTGGTCCCAGGCGCCCCCGTGGGCCAGGCCCTTCCGCCGGGAAGGAGCTCCGCCAAAGGCGGAGGCGCCCAAGGTGGAGGCGCCGAAACCCGCGCCGCCGCCGGCTGAGGTGCCGAAACCGGAGCCGCCGAAGCCCGCTCCACCCAGGGTGGAGCCGCCGAAACCGACGCCACCGGCCCCGGTGGCCGTCCGCACGGCCAAGAGCCGCGTCCTGGTGTGTCCCCACCTGTCCTTGAAGGGAACCGAAGCCGCCGCCGGGACCGCCGCCGGGACCGTGGGGCGCACCTTCTGCCTCTCCCGGGAGAAGGCCGGCGAGCTGGCCTCCGACACCCTGGTCCTCGTGGCCCGGATCGAGGAGGGGACGAACCAACTGCTCCGGTTCGCCCTCACCTACCAGGCCGACATGTCGGAGCTGGACTTCTGGAGCGACGCCCCGTTGGAGGACCCGCAGAAGAACCTCGAGAGCGCCCTGGACGAGGGGGAATGGGTCCAGTCGGTCAACGACGGCGACCTGGGCCGGGGACAGCGCACCGGCGGACCGGGTCCCCTGCGCGGGTTGGGCTCCGTGGTGCCCATGGCGGACGTGGCGGTAGCGGCGGTGCTCACCGTGATCGCGGACCTGGCCGTCTCGAAGGCCAAGGCCCTGGCGCTGGACATCGCCCGCGACCAGGTGATCGGCGCCTGCGACCGGCTGCGGGAGCGCGGGGTGATGGCCCACCTGTGCGACCGGTTCCGGCACGAGCCCCTCCTCGACCTCATCAAGGACCGGAAGGTGCTGCAGGCGGCCGTGGTCGCCGACGCCCTGGACTACGTCGCCACGCGGCAGGCCAAGGTGGTGCCGGCGCCGCTCCAGCCCGCCGTCGGGGTGGCGCTCGGGCTCCTGCGGGACGCCGCGGCCACCGGGCGCGTGCCGCGTCCCGACACGCTGCGGGGGCTCTGGGAGGCGCTGCAGGGCTCCCTGGAAACCCTGGATCCCGAAGGCGCCCTGGGCAGCGTCCTGTGGGTGTCGACCACGCTGATGCTCACCGCCCTGGAGACGGGGACCGGCCCCGCAGTACTCGAGTGGACGGTCTTTCGGGACTTCCGGGAGCCCTCCCCGTCGGATCGCAAGTACCTGGCCGCCTACCTCGAGGCCATGGCCTGGGCGGCGGGCGTGCTCGAGGAGAAGTGGCCGTCCCCGTGCGACGGGAAGGACGAGGCCATGTGCCGTGCCGCCCGCCAGGCCCGGGCCGACCAACTGGACTTCACCCTGGGCGACTTCGGGCGGCGGCACCCGCAGTACGTCCTCGAGCAGGGCGTGTTCGACCGGCTCGACCGGGTGGTCAGGTGGCGGCACTTCCAGGATCCCGGGATCCGCAGGTTGTACGACCGGTTCCGCGTGCTGCTGCAGGAGCCCGAACCCCGGGTCTGGCTGCGCGAGGCCCTGGGGATCCTGTTCGAGGTCATCGAGCGGGAGCTGCGGGAGCGGCTCGAGGTCCTGGCGGCGCCCCCGGCGAAGGGGAGCCCTGACCCGGCGCCGGCCCGCCGCCGCCTCAAGGCGGGGCAAAAGCACCTGGAAAGCCTGCGCCGGCTGGTCTTCGCCGTGGCCGAGGGGGATCACGCCGGGATCCTCCGCGGCTTCATCGACCTGCTGCAGTCCGGCGAGGCCGCGCTGCCCCGGGGCCTGCGCACGGGGATCGCCACCTTGCGCCTGATCATCGGGCTCCTCGAGCCCGACGCGCCCGGGGAGAAGCCCGAGCAGGCCCAGAAACGCCGGGTCGCCCTGCTGCAGGAGTTCGCCGACCAGATGACCTCCCGGCGGGGACGCCACCGCGAGTGGATCGCCTCCCTGGGCGTGAGCGCTTTCGCCGGCGGCGGCGTCTCGTGGAGCGGGGACGGCGCCGAAGGTGCGTTCTCGCCCGTGAGCCTGCCGCTGGGGGTGTCCTTCCAATGGTACGGCCCGTCCGGGCACGGCTTCCACGTCATGGCCTACCCGCTGGACGTGGCCCAGTACACCCGGGTGAACGCCTCCGGAGACGAGGCGGCGATGCCCAGCCCCTCGCTGTACACGGCGCTGACCTTCGGCGTCCAGCTCGCCTGGGCCCGCCTCCTGCGCGACGTGCCCTTCACCATCGGGCTGGACCTGCGGTACATCCCCTACCTCGCCTACGACGAAAAGAACCTCCTCGAGGACGGCACCGAGGAGATCGTCACCCGCACCCGCCGACACTTCCAGGTCATGGGGTTCGTGGGCTTCCATTTCCCGATCCTGGATTTCAATTGAGGACTGGGCGGGGTTTGTTGTTGTGACAATGCCCATATTTCAAGACGATTGACATCCGGAACGACCGATCGTATGTCTGACCCCACCGAAAGGAGATGAATCATCTCATGAAACGTAATCTTTTACTGTCCGTTTTCCTCACCTTTTCCCTGCTCACCCTCGGCCACGGCTGCGGGCCCCAGATCGCCGGCGGCGGCCAGATCTCCGGCGGCGGCACCGCGCGCGTCTCCGGCGCCGGCACCGGCGGCTTCGACACGAGCTGCCGCAAGAGCTTCGGCACCAACGCCTCCGCCCGCAAGCTCAAGGCCTTCATCGACGCGGCCTACGCCTTCAACAACACGGCCACCGAGATCCAGGGCACCCTCATCGGCGCCTGCCGCAAGATGGGCCGCGCCCTCGAGATGACCGACGCCGAGCTCGCCGGCCAGGGCGTGGACGCCACCCGCACGGTGTGCCGCAACGTGTCCAACCGCATCGAAGCCGAGCTCCGCGCCCTGCGCGGCCAGGCCGGCATCACGGTCACCATCAACACCCGTCCGCCCCGCTGCTCCGTCGACGTCGACGCCGCGGCCCGCTGCTCGGCCGAGTGCGACGTCCGCGTCGACCCCGGCAAGCTCGACGTGGAGTGCACCGGCGGCGAGCTGCGCGGCGGCTGCTCCGCGCAGTGCTCCGGCTCCTGCGCCCTGGACGTGGAGGCCCGCTGCGAGGGCACCTGCGAGGGCGTGTGCGAGGGCCAGTGCTCGGCCACCGCGGCCGACGGCTCCTGCGCCGGCCAGTGCTCGGGCACCTGCCGCGGCCAGTGCGTGGCCAGGGTCTCCGGCGGCTGCTCGGGCGAGTGCCGCGGCGGCTGCTCGGTCCAGTTCACGAAGCCCAAGTGCACGGGCACCGTCCGTCCCCCCAGCGCCAGCGCCGAGTGCAACGCCTCCTGCGACGCCCGCCTGAAGGCCGAGGTCGACTGCGAACCCGGCCAGGTCGACGTCACCATCGCCGGCACCCTGGGCCCCGACTTCAAGACCCGCGCCGCCCGCCTGACCAACGCCCTCAAGGCCGGCTACGGCCAGATCCTCACCATCCGCGCCCGCGTCGAGCGCCTGCGCGAGTCCGGCACCGCCGTGGTGCGCCTCGCCGGCGACCTCAAGCGCGAGATCACCTCCCTGGGCCTCGGCGCCGTCGGCTGCGTGACCAGCTCCCTCTCCGCGCTGCAGAAGTCCATGGCCTCGGTCACCGTCTCCGTCGAGGTCTCCGTCCAGGTCTCCGGCTCCGTCGCCGTCCGCTGATTCGCCGTTTTCGCATTTCTCTGGAAAAAAACCGTCAAATTAATATAAGTGGGCCGGCTGCGCCACCCGGGTGATCCGGGGTCCGGCGCCCGCCCTGAGGATTCGAACATGAGACCGTACAACTTCACCGAGATCGAGAACCGCTGGCAGACCACCTGGCGCGAGCGCGGCGTCTTCACCGCGAAGGTCGAGCCGGGACAGCCGAAATACTACGTCCTGGAGATGTTCCCGTACCCGTCGGGCAAGCTCCACATGGGGCACGTGCGCAACTACAGCATCGGGGACGTCGTCGCCCGCACGCGCCGCGCCATGGGCTTCAACGTGCTCTATCCGATGGGCTGGGACGCCTTCGGCCTGCCCGCCGAGAACGCGGCCATCAAGGCCCACGTGCACCCCGCGCAGTGGACCTACGCCAACATCCGGCAGATGCGCGCCCAGCTCAAGGCCCTGGGCTACAGTTACGACTGGGAGCGCGAGGTCGCCACCTGTCACCCGGGGTACTTCCGCTGGGAGCAGCAGGTCTTCACCGAGATGATGGACCGCGGCCTCGCGTACCGCAAGAGCTCGTTCGTGAACTGGTGCCGGTCCTGCCAGACCGTGCTCGCCAACGAGCAGGTCGAGGACGGCGCGTGCTGGCGCTGCGGAGAGACCGTGGAGCAGCGCGAGCTGGTGCAGTGGTTCCTGCGGATCACCGCCTACGCCCAGAGCCTGCTCGACGACCTCGCCCTGCTCGAGGGCGGCTGGCCCGAGAAGGTGCTCACCATGCAGCGCAACTGGATCGGCCGCTCCGAGGGCGCCCGGATCCGGTTCCCGCTGGTGAAGCCGGTGGAGGGCGCGGCCGAGCTCGAGGTGTTCACCACCCGGCCCGACACCCTCTGGGGCGTCACGTTCATGAGCCTGGCCGCCGAGCACCCGATGGCGCTCAAGCTGGCCGCGGGCACCGGGCGCCAGGCCGAGGTGGCCGCCTTCGTGCAGAAGGTCCGCAACGAGGATCGCGCCAACCGCACCGGCGACGACATCGAGAAGGAGGGCTGCTTCACCGGCGCGTACGTGACCAACCCGGTCAACGGCCGCCAGGTGCCCGTCTACATCGCCAACTTCGTGCTCATGGACTACGGCACCGGCGCGGTCATGGCCGTGCCCGCCCACGACCAGCGCGACTTCGACTTCGCGAAGAAGTACGGCCTGCCCGTCGAGGTCGTGATCCGGAACGACGACACGCCGGCCGACGGCGCGCTGCTCACGGCGGCCATGGTCGAGCCAGGCACGATGGTGAACTCCGGCCCCATGGACGGCGAACCCTCGGAGGCGGGCAAGGCGAAGGTCATCGCCCACCTGAAAGAGCACGGCTTCGGCGAGGGGACGGTGCACTTCCGCCTGCGCGACTGGGGCATCAGCCGGCAGCGCTACTGGGGCACCCCGATCCCGGTCATCCACTGCCCGGCCTGCGGCATCGTCAAGGTCCCGGCGGACCAGCTGCCCGTGACCCTGCCCGACGACGTGGACTGGGCCTCGTACGAGGGCGGCTCCCCCCTGGTGCACCACCCCACGTGGAAGCACGTGGCCTGCCCGAAGTGCGGCGGCCCTGCCGAGCGCGACTGCGACACCATGGACACGTTCATGGAGAGCTCGTGGTACTTCCTGCGTTACACCAGCCCGCGCTGCACCACGGGGGTCTTCGACCCCGCCTCGGTGGACTACTTCGCCCCCGTGGACCAGTACATCGGCGGCGTCGAGCACGCGGTCATGCACCTGCTGTACGCCCGCTTCTTCACCAAGGTGCTGCGCGATCTGGGCTACGTCTCGTTCGACGAGCCCTTCCGGAACCTGCTCACCCAGGGCATGGTCACCATGCCCACCGCCCGCTGCGCCACCCACGACTGGCTGTTCCCCCACGAGGTGGACGACGCCGGCCGCTGCGTTCACTGCGCCGAGCCCGC
>Ga0302247_1001611_pt1 | contig 16846 bp, 11 predicted proteins | sample AAG_UR_Ile_MG_FD_193529 | JGI IMG/M metagenome (GOLD analysis project Ga0302247, IMG submission 193529) | Enriched activated sludge microbial communities from anaerobic digester in WTTP, New Holstein, Wisconsin, United States - AAG_UR_Ile | ecosystem: Engineered > Bioreactor > Anaerobic >...
GCCCCCCGCCTTCTCTTTCCCCTTGCCCTAGCAGAACTTGTCACTGAAAACGAATTTCGCCCAAACCCCGGTCACGCAATCTGACCAATACGCCCCTCAAACCGTCAACCCACTCCGAGTTTCAACAGTGCGACCGTCCCCGGTCGCCACTCACTTCTCCGGGGGCGGGAGCAGGTGGCCGTCCTCGCTCATGATCCCGGCCGCGTGAAGGTCCTTGAGGGAGATCAGGAGTGTGGATCCTGAACTCGAAGAAATGATCGCCCATCGGCCCGAGGGATCCCCGGGGAAAAAGAAAACCAAGCCGTAGCGACCAAAGCCCTCCAAGCAAGTCACCTGACGATGCATCATCGTGTCCCGATCCGTCAGAAAAAGGTGTCCCACTTGATTTGCCTGTATCCAATAGCTTGAGGTGCTTGGCTCGTACCCTTCAGACCATGTCAATAATCTGGGGAAGCGCTTGCCCGCGCTGGTCAAGCCTTGGGGAAATACTGGAAATTCGGGCAAATACTCACGCTCATTAGTTCGAAGGTTGTATGCGAATTGAACGATCTGGTCATTTTCAAGCCATGATTGATATACCAAGTCCTCAGCAGAGGCCACGACAACGGCGCTTGCAGGGTGGATTCCGTCCCACGACTGGTACACGAGTGAGGGAGAGGGGCCATCTATGCTCCAAAAGCAAGATTTCAGTCTCCCATCTGACCACTCTTCACATGGTACTTGATAATAGTTCATGGAATTCGCCTCGAACGTCATCAAGCCACGATAATACATCCTTTCAATGTGGCGGCCGAGGAACACCTTCTCGGAGGTCGTCAGGTCGTAGAAATAGAGCTCGCCTCGAACCTCTCCATCCAACGGAAAATCACAGTGCAGCAGCAGGCGGTTGCGCTCCAGGTCGATCATCTGGAGCGTCAATTTGGCCATGTTGGCATCGCACGCGGGGGAGCGCAGGTTGGGCAACTGCGGCGTGAGATCCTCGAGCGTCTCCGTGGCCAGATCCCATCGGAAGATGCGCGGGGGATCCCGATCGGTGGGGTCCTGGTAGTTCCACGGTTCGATTCCGGAGATCCACAGGGAGTTGTCCTCGGGATGAGGAACCATTTTCGTGATGATTTCTGGACCAATCGTGAACAGTTCTCGCAACTCCATGGTTTCAACATGTAGAGAATAAACGGTTGACTCCCGCGCGGTATAGTCAAACTGGAAGATGAACATATACGGGTAAAAAGCTGCAACTCCCATAAGGTCCCCCGATGCCACCAGGGTCTGCGTCGGGTCCTCGTCACAACTCGGCGCCGGAAATCCTTCGGGGAAACCCGTCGCGTCCACCACGTCGACCGCGTCCACCACGTCCACATCCGGCACGTCGACGACGTCGATCACGTCGAAATGGTCCGGCACGTCCGGCCCCGCGTCGTTGGCCTGCCGTGATGGTGAGTCGCAAGCGACAAACGACAGACCCAGAAGCATCCACCCGATTATTCGCATGGTTCCACTCCTACTGCACCTGCACGAACGTCTCCCAGCCGGTCCACTGCCCGTCGATCTGCTGGTACGCCTTCACGGCGACCCGCTCCCCCGACCGCGCCACTCACTTCTCCGGGGGCGGGAGCAGGTGGCCGTCGGGGCCGATGAGCCCCGAGGAGATCATGTCCTTGACGAAGAGGATGTCCGCCGAGGACTTCACCAGGGCATAGCGGCCGGTGGGATCGCCCGGGACCAGGTACAGCGTGCTGTAGAACCCGACGCCGTCGAGGCAGGTGGCCTGTCGCAGCACGCCCGTGTCGCGGTCCCACAGGATGGTGAAGCCACGATACCCGTGCGTGATGAACTTCCCGGTCCACTCGCGCATGTCCCAGCTCTCGGCCCAGGAGACCACGCTGGGGAAATCCTCGCCGATGGGGGTGACGCCGTTGGGGAACGGGCCGGGCCAGGGCAGCGTGATCTCGGCGCCCGTGTTCAGGTCGTGGGACAGGAACCGGTATTCCTCGTCGTATTTCTTCACGTAGAGCACCTGGTCGTCCATGGTGGGCCAATCCGTCCAAGTGCGGGCGTGGTCGGGATCGTACGAGTCCCACACCCAGGTCGCCTGATCGCCGTCGATACGCCAGTACCGGCTGGCGATGTTCGCCTCGCCGTCCTCCGGCCAGTCGTTGTAATAACAAACGACGTACTTGTGCCGACCGAAGCGCCGATCCAGCCGGCAGGAGCGGCTCAGGAAGGCCGCGTCTACGCCGCTTCCCAGGATTTCGATTTCTCCGGTGGACAATTGAAAGTGATAGATGTTTACGAATTGACGTTGGGTCGCTTCATCATTCCAGAAACAGGATAATAGCAAGCGGTTATGATCATAATCGATTGAGACCAAATCCAACAAACCCAGGTACTCCTCACAGTCGGGGGTGAAAAAAGTAGGAAACATACCAGATACGTCCTCTAAAATCCCAGTATCCAGGTAATATTTCAGGAGTTTTGGGGATGGTCGGACCCCTGTATCTTCCGGAAGCCAATAATAATTGGCAGTGAACCAAATGGCTCGTTCAGTCTCTTCGAAGACGATCTCAGCTTGAACACGGTATTTGTAATCCAATTGAAACAGGGCGGTGGTTTGTCCCGTCTCGAGATGATAGGCGTTCATCGTCGTGACGTAATTAGAATAGTTGAAGATGGGCACCCACACGTACGGGTAGTACGCCCCATAGGTCCACAGCCCCTGGCCGATGGCCCGCTGGTGGGGATCCGTCGCGCAGCCCGGCAGGGGGACATACGCGTCAGGGTCGACGTCGGCGTCGGGGCCGTCGGTCACGTCCGGAACGTCCACTACATCCGGCACGTCGGGCACATCCACCACGTCCACGTGGTCCGGCACGTCCGGTCCCGCGTCCTTCGCCGGCCGCACGGGGGAGTCGCAGCCGAGCCAGCCGAGCAGCACACCCACACAGATCCACGTCTTGAGGGAAAATCCGTTCATGATCGCCTCCGGGCGTCAGGGTAGCACTTCTTCCCAGACCGGCCAAGCCAGCCATTCGTTGGCGGACCACTGCCAGGCCGAAAGCCACAGATAGTCCCCCACTCCGAGGATCATGTGATAGGGAGAGGACGTGAGACTGTATTTCTTGATATTTTTATCCTCTGGCAACGCGGACCAGATGGGCAGCAGGACCCCCTTGTCCGGATCCGCCTCGTAGGTCTGACGGCTCCCGGCGAACATCAGGAACAGCGTACCAGGCCAGGCGGCGGTCGCCACGGGCGCGCTCACGTTCTTGGACCATTTGGAGTAGAGGTTCTTGCCGTCATAGCGGAAGAAATCCACTTTTCCCACCTTCGAGAGGATGACCCACGGGCCGCTCGTGGTCTGCACGGCGGTGGCGTGAGTGTACCCCCAGACCCCCAGCGAGGTGACGGTGGCGGTCATGTCGGAGAAGTCCACCCGATAGGCCGCGGCCCCCTTGGTACTGATACCGACGAGCAGGCTCGTCTTCGCGTCGAGGGGCAAAAGGACCGGCTCCGCCAACGCGAACTTGTTGCCGACCAGGTTGAAGTCCTTGGTGTTCCACTGGACGCCGTCCCACTCGGCCCGCACGAAGGAGACGATTCGGGCGCCGTCGAGTTTCCCAAAGACCATGCAGGTCTCGTTTCCGGATCCCGTCTGTCCGCAGGCCTGGGCGCCGCGGAACTCGGGCGGCGCCTGCAAAATTTCTTCCACGTCCGAGCTCTGTGGTCCCAGGCGCAGAACCATGTTACGCCCGTCGTCGGCCGTCCACAGCCACCAGGTCGGGCGCCCGGACATGCCCAGATCCACCTCGGGGATGATGCGCATGTCATGGTTGGAGATCCAGTTCTCGACGGAGAACATGAAGGTGCAGTCCTGGGCCTTGATCGAGAGGGCGTCCGTCGTGACGTTCACGCTCGACAGATACTCTTCGTTCCAATCCGGCTTGAGCGGGTTGCGAACGGAGTAGCGGGCGCGCAGGCTTCCCCGCTCGCCCTGTTGGACGAGGGCCACCGACAGGGAATCCAGTTTGACCTTCAGGCGAACGGCCTTGTCGGTGTCGCGCAGGGCCAGCACCGCTTGACGAAGCTCAGTTGTCCCCATGGGGAGCGTCTTGTCGGTGCAAAAACGTTGGTAGGTGTCCTCATACGGCAGTGAAGGCTGGTTTGGAGGGGCGGAGCCGTTGTTCGGCAGGTCTTTGCAGGACGGAACGTAGGCCGGATCGAAGGCCTGGTTCGGGAAACTGGGAACGATGGAAGGATCATCCCAGAAGTCGGCGTCCCCTACGCCGGGGTTGCCGTCGGCGATGGTCTTGCAGCGCAGGCTGCATCCATCTGGAAATTGGTTTCCCACGCATGGGCAGAAACCGATGCGCGCCCACTCGTCGGTGGTGTCCTCGAAGGTCCATTCTCCGGCCACCTCGTCGAACACCCGTAGACCGTAATAGGTGTGGGTGACCTGAGGACGAACGCAGGCATAGTGCTTGATGAGCGTGTTGATCGACTGGCGTCCGCCCACATGGCTCGTCTGCATCTGAATCGCTCGACGATGCTGGAGGTTTGGATTCGCGAAGTAATTCCAACAGGCCTGCTCCTGTTCGATCAGCCATGCCTGGAATTCCCCGTAATGATAGCCGCCGACCGGGTCGAACCACCAGGTGTCGCCCTCGCTGCCGTGGGTGTTGTAGTGCTGCCCCGTGGCGGGGATCTGCCACCAGGCGTCCCCTCGGAAGTTCTCCAGGCGAGCCTGGTGCACGAGATCGCAGGGGTTGAATCGTTTCAGAGCCTCGGGGAGGTCCACCGGGGTCCAGTTGGCCGCGTTGAGGCGCGTGGCGTCGATGGTCTCGAGGATATCGCCGTATGGGACGAGCAGGGCGGTTGGATCCGAAGTCGACACCTCCGCGATGAGTCCCCGAACACCGGCCAGGGTGAAGTCCGTGAAGGGCAAGCGCCCCGTTCCAGTGGTGTCGCCCTGCAGGTAAATGGCCAACGCGACGGCAGAGGAAAGGCGCGCGAACACGAAATCCGTCACGGGTCCGTTCGGCCACCACCCCGAGTTTTCCAGGGTGAGCAGGAAATCCACCCATTTCAGGCAGATCGGAGAATAAAAATTTTGGTGTTTGCAAGCGAAGCTTTCGCGCCCCGGCAGTCGGAGCATCTCCATGTCGCCAAGAAACTCGAGGTTGGTATCCAGTTCGCTACAGGGGAGTTTGCACTGGTCCCGGAGGGATCCCGGTACAAAGGTGGCCTCACAAACCTGTTTACATTTCACATCAGACATTCCTTCACTTTGGGGTAGCCATATGCCAATCGGGCTCGACATGCTCGGTTGATAAAGATCCATGTTCACCCAGTCGATGAAGTACCCCGGGCCGGAATGCCAGCGTGTCACTGGGATGGATCCAATGACAGGGAAATCACGATACAGGGAGCTGGATTCATACAGGTCATTGTCGTTGAAATCGCTGGAGATGTAGGGGTGCCAAGGCATTGCGTCATAAGTCGAAAGAACGCCATCCCCGTCGGGGTCGTCGTCACAGGCGTCTCCTTTGCCGTCATGATCCTGGTCCAGTTGGTCATCGTTGCGGACAAAGGGGCAATTGTCAGTAAGAATGTCAACGTTGTCCCCGTCAGACGGTGTCCAGAGATTCCCATAGTCGAACTCGAGTGTGACCGGATGCTGCACGAACCAGATGGCACTCTGGTAGTCCGTCGTGCTTAATCCCTGGAACTCGAAGAAGGGGGCATAGTAAATATTGCTGTCGTGATTATCAGCCAGAATCAAGACGCCGGCGACCTGCGTCTCCAGTTCGGCGAGGGCCGTGGCGTCACCTGCGATGGAGTTGTCGAGGGTCGCGGCCGTTTCCAGCCAGATGTCGTCCCACTGTTGGATGATTCCAGGGGTCACTTCGATGTCCGTAGCGCACCTGTTCACCCATCCGATGATGTTGATTAAGTGACCTCCATTGTCACTGGCGCTCTGGATACGAATTCGCTGGTTGCCGTAGACAAATTTTCCTTGGATTGGATCCCAGACTGGAGGCTGAAAACTCTTGATGGTGGCGGCCACAGGTCCGCCAGAAATGGCCCCGAACCAGTTGCTCTGTCCGCAGGTCAGAGCCAGTTTTGTCTTGTCTGCCATGTCTTTCGTCAATAGCGCATCAACTGCATTGACTCCATTCCAATCTCGGACTTCTTCACGATTGATGATTTCAACATGTGGGTAGTCCTGGAGATTATCGAGCATCGACTGTATGGGGAATGCCTGCGGTGCATAGTAGTATCTATCTGCCCAGTTGGTTTTTCGAAAGGGATACGGTGCAAGGCTTTCCGGAAAGATGACGTTGTTCTCGGAAAGGAAAAGACTATCTGCAATTTTGTACACGCTCCCGCCAACGTTTTGACAAATGTAGTTTTGATCAATTAGGTTCTCGGTGAACGTCAACAGATAGTTCGCAAGCAATCCCCATTCGGAGAAGTTGACGATGAATTGACCAGGGGTCATGGCATCGATTTTATACTTGGCCTCAGCGACTTCGACGAGGGCGAAATAGGGGCAGGTGCCGCAGTCGCCCTGCGGCTCCGGGGAGCGGGGGTTCACGTAGTCGCCCGACAGGAACCCGGTGGAGGTGATGCCCGGGTGGTTGGTCCAACTGAACCAGGTGCGGGAGGTCAGTTCTTCGCAGGTCGTCTCCGCGCCGGCCGTCACCGGCCAGAAGAAGAGAAGAGAAGAGAAGAGAAGAGAAGAGAAGAGAAGAGGATCCGGGCGCGGGCGAGGGACGATGGCATGACTTCCTCCAGTGGTTCCGGGTGCGTATTTCGGAACCTAGTTGCAGAACAACATAGACAGGAGGGAAAGTAAAGCGCAAATCGATCATCCGGAACAAATGGAAATAACCTTGTAAATACTAATAGTTACGTGAGGATGGATGGCGCTGAATCGCGTAGAGCTATTGAGAGTGATCGACCACCCTGCGCATAGTGCGATCTACAGGGGCGTAACGCCATCATGTTTTCCGCCAGGCGGGCGAATAAGGATACATGATTGCACCCGGATACCGTGAAGGTCGGCGTAGCATTGAGAAAACGGGCCAAGATCGAGAAAAAAGAATGCCTTTTCTTTGCGCGCGGTCATCCGGCGGGGCGGGAGTCGCGATGCCCGCCATCGGTTGTGGGGAAAAAACGGAAAACAGGGTTGACACGAACCCGTCTCGTGTGCTAGGTGGTGGCCGTTGTTACAACTGCGTCCGTTGGACGCGACCGGGTTCAGGGAGCGAGCCCGGGTCTTCAGGAAGGATTCCTACCCCTTGTCCGGTCGGCCGGCAGGGCGCGTGGCCGACGAGCTTTGCCCAAGAGGAGCATATCGTGGAACCCATCGTAACGTTGACCAAGGAAGATCACGCCAGGGAAGGGCGCCGGCACAGCAGCGACCGGATCGACCGGGAGTGCCAGGAGACGCGCGAGCAGTGGCTCAGGGACCTGCCGGTGCTGCAGCGGTACGGTCAGACCCGGGCGCGCTATGATCTGTTTTTACAGTTGATGGACAAGCACCGGCTGCTGCGGGAGAAGCGCCCGAACCTCCTCGCCGAGAAAGAGGAGCTGGTGCGGGAGCGCAACGAGCAGGTCGAGGCCGGCTGGGAGCTCGCCCAGCAAGCCGTGAGCGTGCTCACGCCCGTCGCCCGCGAGGACGGCGACAGCGCGTCCCGCCTGAAGCTGGCCATGCCCGCGGGGGATCTGGACCTGGCTCGGGCGCTGGGGTCGCTTGGGAGCCTGCTCGAGGAGAAGGCGGGCCTGTATCCGGCCGAGGCCGAGGTGCCTGCCCTCGTGGCGGCGATGACCCCCGTGCGGGAGCGACTGACGGTGATCTTCGGCCTGGTCGACGAGGCCAAGGGCCGCCCCATGGCCGACACCGCCGAGCTGGACGAGCTCGACGGCCGCCTGTACCGGATGATGGTCGACGTCAACGCGGCCGGGCGACGCGCCGTGCGGGCGGGCCTGATCCCCTCGCGCCCGCCGTTTTACCGCTTCAACCACTTGCGCAAGAGCCCCCGGAAGACCGCGGACCCCGTCGTCCCGCCCGTGGAGTGAGTAGCAAAAAAACCGCCTCCGGGGAGACGACGGTCGAGCCTGTCCGCGGGGAGCTCGATCGCGTGAATTCCTGGATGAACCCTGTGAAAACGAAAGCCGCGTCGTCGGGGTGAAAAGTCGACCCCGTGAGAAGATGGGGCGACCCTGTGGGGAAAAAAGTCGCATCCGCACAAAGGGGAGTCGTTTCCGCAAAGGGAGCTGGGCATTTGCACACGGCTGGAAGTCGCTTTCGCACGACGGGAAGACGCTTCCGTAGGGGGGCGAGTCATTTCCGCACCGGTTGGAGGTCAATTCCGCACGGCCAAAAGTCGCTTCCGCATGGCAAAAAGTCACTTTCGCACGATGGTAAGTCGCTTCCGCACGATGGGAAGTCGCCTCCGGGGACCGGGGATCGCGTACGGTGGACAGGCATGAAGTGTCACTGGGCGGGGGTGGTGTGGCGGCGGTGGGTCCCGCGGCCGGCGCGGCAGGCGAGGGGGCCTTCACCGCTGCGGCGGGTCTTGCAGACGCTGGTGACGGTCTCACCCTCGAGCACGAAGGAACAGGCGTCGCCCGCGGCCTTGTTCTGGCAGGCGGTCAGGGCCTCGGCGGGCGGGCCTTTGCGGCGCCCCTCGCCGCGCTTCATGCCGTCGCGCGTGCCGCGATGGTCACCGTCCCCGCGGCGGTGCATCCCACGGCGACCTTCGCGCTGGCCGGGACCCATGCCGTCGCGCATGCCGCGCCGTCCGTCGCGCATGCCGCGCCGGTCGCCGTCCCCGCGCCGGTGGCGCAGGCCGCGGCCGTCCGCCACGTCGAAGCCGTCCAGGTCGCCGCCGGTCATCGCGTCAGGACCCAACCGGTGCAGTTGACGGACCGGCCGGGCGGCGAGGCGGGCCTCGCGGCCGATCTTCTTCCAGTAGCGGGCGTCGGGGGAGTCCTCGGAGGCGCTCTGGCAGGCCGACAGCCCGGCGAGGAGAAGGGAGAGAGTGAGGAGTTGGGTGAAGCGTTTCATGATGTACCGAACCTTTCACCTTCGGAGCCGAAGGATTTGCCGGGACGATGCCGGTCCGTCGCCGGCCGTTAGGCCCCCTGGGAAAAAATTTTTTCCGCAGAAAAGGATGTAACGCTTTTGGTCCGGGTGGCATCATGGCCGCGGAAAGGAGCGCCGCACGTGTTGAGCGCGACCGAGGTCGAACATCTGGTGGAGCGCGCGCTGGCGGGCGAGAACGAGAGCTTCTCTGCGCTGGCCCGCGCCCACTACCGCGCCGCCTACTGCACCGCGCTCTCCATCGTGAGGGCCTCGGCCGACGCCGAGGACGTGGTGCAGGACGCCATGGTGTCCGCCTTCACCGAGCTCGAGTCCTGCCGGGAGTCCGCGCGGTTCCCGGGCTGGCTGCTCTCCATCGTGCGGCGCGCGGCGCTGATGTCCCTGCGGAAGCGGGGGCGGGCCCGCCGGGTCGAGGACGTGGCCGCGCCCGCGGACGAGGCCGCGCCGGCGTCGGGCGGGGACGTGCTGCTGCGCGAGCGGCTGCTCGCTGCCGCCGGGGCGCTCTCGGACCGGCAGGCCGAGGTGCTCTTTTTGCACGATCTCGAGGGCTGGACGCACCCGGAGATCGGAGATGCGCTCGGGGTTTCCGAGGTGAACGCGCGCCAGATCCTGTTCGAGGCGCGAAAGAAGATGCGCAAGCGACTGGAAGAATCCCAGACGCCGGAGGTGTCCCATGACGGACCGCGATGAAGACAAACTCGATCTTTCCGGCCTGGATCCGGTGGCCGACCCGCGACGCCTGGAGGCCGTCTCGACGCTCATCGCCCGGCGTGCCATCGCTGCGCGAGCGCGCAAGACGTCGCTCTGGGGCACCCTGGTCGCCTACGCCCGGTGGGCGGCAGCGCTCTCGGCGGCCTCCGCGGCGGCCGTGCTGTTCCTGGTAATGTCGACGCCGACAACTCCGGACCTGCAGCCGGACGATCCCGCCGACGTGGTGGTGCTCTCCTGGGCCGAGGGCGACGCCGAGCCCACCGCGGACGACATCCTGCAGGTGTTAGGAGACGCGCCATGAGCGACTTCACTTCATCCCGATGGTTCAACCGCGGGCTCGCACTCGCGCTGCTGTTGTTGATCTTCGTCGCCGGTCTGGGCGCCGGGTGGGGGCTCTCACGGTGGACCGACGCCCCCCGCGCGGGGCACGCGCGCCCGGGGCCCCGCGAGCAGGGGCAGCGCCGGTACGCCCGCCTCGGGCTCAGCGCCGAGCAGCAGCGCGCGGTGGAGGCCGTTTACGACAAACACCGCCCCGCCCTGGACGCGATCCTCGACGAGACCACTCCCCGGGTGCGGGCCATCCACGACCAAATTGATCAGGAGATCCGGGCGCTGCTCACGCCGGCCCAGGTGGAGCGCCTGGAGCGCCAGGACCAGCGCCGCGCGGCGCGTCGGCACGGGAAGGGCGGCGGACGCGGCGACGGGATGGGGCCGGGCCGCGGCATGGGCCGGCTGCACGATCCCGGGTTCGGCCCCGGGGTGCCGCGTCAGTGAACCCGGGTGGGGAGCAGTTTGCCGACGACGGTACCGTCACCGAGCTGGCCGAAGGCGTTCGACCCCCAGCACCAGGCCTTCTGGTCCCGCACCCCGCAGGTGTGCTGGCCGCCCGCCGAGATCCGCATCGGGTCGGGAGAAAAATTGCTCACCGCCGTCGCCGTCCGGCGATCCGTGCCGGTGGCGTCGCCGAGCCGGCCGGAGCCGTTCAATCCCCAGCAGTAAGCGACGCCGCCCTGGAGCGCGCAGGTGTGTTCCTGGCCGGCGGTGATGAGGGTGACGTTCGCGGTCAGGTTGAGCACGCTCACGGGGCTGGTCTTCCCGGTGATGGTGTTGTCCCCCAGCTGGCCCCGGTTGTTGCGGCCCCAGCACTTCGCCGCGCCGTTGACGAGGGCGCAGGTGTGCAGCCCGCCCGCGGTGACCAACGTGACCGAGGTGGTCAGGCCGGTGACCTGGACCGGGACGTTGCTGTTCACTATCCCGCCGTTGCCCAGCTGCCCCGAGGTGCCCAAGCCCCAGCACTTGGCGGCGCCGGCGTGGATGGCGCAGGAGTGCTGACCACCGGCCGCGATGTCCGTAACGCCGGACAAAAGGCCGCTCACCTGAGCGGGCTGGTCCCGGTCACTGCTGAACCCATCGCCAATCTCTCCGCTGGGACCGTTTCCCCAGCACTTGGCCGCGCCAGCCACGACGGCGCAGGTGTGCTGCTCCCCGGCCGCGATGGACGTGACCAGGGACGCGAGCCCGACTGGGGTCACCGGGGTGTCGCGGTCGTTGGTCGTGTTGTCGCCGAGCTGGCCCTGCCCGTTCTCCCCCCAGCACTTGGCGGTGCCGCGGACGATGGCGCAGGTGTGCTGACCGCCGGCGCTGATGACGGAGACCCCGGAGCCGAGCCCGTTGACCGGCACGGGCACCATGGAGGAGATGGACGTGTCGTTCCCCAGGCGCCCGGAGGCGCCCTGGCCCCAGCACCAGGTGGAGCCGTCCTGACGGACGCCGCAGGTGTGTTCGAGGCCGGCCGACACGAGGATCCAACTGTAGCAGCCCGCGGTCGAGAGGGCGCAGGCCGCGTCGCAGGTCAGGGCGCCTTCGCCGAAGCCCTCGGTCTGGCAGGTGTTCGCGCCGAAGTCGCTCCCGTCGCAGGGCTCGCCGTCGTTGGCGACGCCGTCGCCGCACCGGGAGCAGCCCGAGAAGTCGAACAGGCAGCCGGTGGTGCAGGCCAGGGTCCCGAAGACGTAGCCCTGGGAGACGCAGGTCTGCAGGTTGAGGTTCGTGCCGTCGCAGTCCTCGCCGGGGTTCACCAGGGCGTTGCCGCACAGGTCGCAGCCGGCGAAGTTGAACGTGCACGAAGCGTTGCAGGCCAGGGTGCCGCCGATGAAGCCCTGGGAGCCGCAGGTGTGCCCGTTGAGGTTGGCGCCGTCGCAGGCCTCGCCGGCGTCGATGGCGCCGTTGCCGCAGCGGGTGCAGTTCGAGGTGTCGAACTGACAGTTGACCTGGCACCCCAATGAGCCGGCGGCGTAGCCCAGGGAGACGCAGGTCTGGGTGTTGAGGTTGGCGCCGTCGCACTGCTCGGCGCCCGTGATGCTCCCGTCCCCGCAGTTCACGCTGAAGCAGGCGCCCGGGTTGAACCGGCAGTCGGCGCCGCACGCGAGATCCCCTCCGTCGAAGCCCAGGCCGGTGCAGGTCGCGCCACCGAGGTCGTCCCCCTCGCACTGCTCGAGGCCCGAGAGGACGCCGTCGCCGCAGGTCGTGCACGCGGAGGTGTCGAACGCGCAGCCGGCGGTGCAGGCGAGCGTGCCCTCGGTGAAGCCCAGGCCCGCGCAGGAGCGCCCGCCCAGGTCGGCGCCCTCGCAGGCCTCGCCGTAGCCGTCCTGGATGGTGCCGTCGCCGCAGCGCCCGGCGGCCTCGCAGGCCGAGAAGTCCAGCGCGCAGGCCGCGGTGCAGGTGAGCTCGCCGTCGTGGTACCCCTCGGTGAGGCAGGTCAGGCCGCCCAGGTCGGCGCCGTCGCAGGTCTCCTGCCCACGAATCAGGCCGTCGCCGCAGATCGTCGCGCACACCGAGGGCGAGCCCGAGTTGTCGCAGGTGAAGCCCTCCTCGACCGCGCAGGCGGCGTCACAGCCGTCCCCGGGCGCGAGGCCGCCGTCGTCGCAGGCCTCGCCGACCTCGACCAGGCTGTTGCCGCAGGTGGCCACGCAGGCCGAGGTGTCGAAGCGGCAGGTCTGCGGGTCGCAGGCGAGGGTCCCCCCCGAGAAGTTCAGCGTCTGGCAGGTGTTGGCGTTCAGGTCTGTGCCGTCGCAGTCTTCTTCATCGGCGGTGTCGATCTCCCCGTCGCCGCAGCGGCCGCCACACTCCGAGGTGTCGAAGGTGCAGTCGGCGCGGCAGGTGAGCCGTCCGGCGGTCAGGTAGAACCCCAGGCTGTCACAGGAGGCGCCGGCCAGCTCGGGGCCGTCGCACTGCTCGCCGGGATCGACGAAGCCGTCGCCGCAGTTGTCGGCGGTCTTGACCTGGGTCTGGCAGCCGGAAGCAAACAGGATGGAAAGGCAGATGGTAAAGAAAATGCGCGTCATGGGTTCACCTGTTGCGAAGGGCGCCCCGTCATCGGCGCGCACTAGGCGTCCAGCAAATTACCAGATTCCGGACGCCCCGCACAGCTGGAAAATAATTTTCCATGTGCTACGAATGTCCGGCGGTCCGCGCGGGCCGCTGGGAGTGCCGGATGAGACGATTATTTTTTCTGCGCCTGATTGGTTTCTTGTTTTTGTCCTTTGTCTTCACCCATTGTGACGACGGCCCATCTTCCGTGAGTTCCTGCGGGGATGAGTTCCTGGATCCCGGCGAGCAGTGCGACGGCGCCCTGTTCGCGGTGGTCGACTGCCAGGCGCTGGGCTACTACGAGCAGGCCGGCGCGCTCGCATGTCTACCCGACTGCACGGTGGACGATTCGGTCTGCTCCCTGCGCTGCGGTGACGGCGTGGTCTCGGTCGTCCACGGCGAGCAGTGCGACGGCGTGAACCTCGAGGGGCAGAACTGTCTGGGGCTGGGCTTCGTCGGGGGCACCCTGGCCTGCGGCGCCGACTGTCGCCTCGACACCTCGCAGTGTCTGTCCGTCTGCGGCAACGGGGTCCCTGAACCGGGGGAGGGCTGTGACGACGGCGCGAACGCCCCCGGGGACGGCTGCAGCCCCCTGTGCCAGACCGAGACCGGCTGGACCTGCGCGGGCACGCCCAGTTATTGCGAACCCGTGTGCGGCGACGACCTGCTCCTGGGCGCCGAACCCTGCGACACGAGCCAGTTCGGCGGGACCACCTGCGAGTCCCTGGGATACAACGGCGGCGCGCTGGCCTGCACGGACGCCTGCGCGTTCGACCTCGCCGACTGCGAGGCCCATGGGCGCTGCGGCGACGGGGTTCTCCATGGTGCCTCCGGCGAGGACTGCGACGGCGTGGAGCTGGGCGGCCGGGAGTGCCGCGATCTCGACTTCTGGACCGGGCCGCTGGCCTGCGGGGACGGCTGCGCGTTCGACACCGCCGGCTGCCTGGGCGTGGCCTCGGTGGCCGGCGGCGGGCGTTTCACCTGCGCCGTCCTCACCGACGGCACCGTCCGCTGTTGGGGCCGCAACCAGCGCGGCCAGCTGGGCGATGGCACGACCACCGATCGGTCGGGCGCGGTCCCGGTGTCCGGGCTCACGGGTGTGGCCTCCCTGGGGCTGGGCGGCTCCCACGCCTGCGCGGTGCTCACCAACGGCACGGTGAAGTGCTGGGGCTGGAACGCCTACGGCCAGCTCGGCCTGGGGACCATCGTGGACCAACCGACGCCCACCGCCGTCCCCGGGCTCGCGAACGTGCACCAGGTCATCGCAGGGGAGCGCCACACCTGCGCGGTCCTCACCGACGGCTCCATGCGCTGCTGGGGCTACAACGGCAACGGGCGTCTGGGCGACAACACCGCCACCGATCGCACCTCCCCCGTGGCCGTGTCCGGCCTGGGCGGCGTGCGCGACGCCTCCTGCGGCGCCAACCACACCTGCGCGGTCACCACCGCCGGGCATGCTTTCTGTTGGGGGCAGAACACCTACGGCCAGCTCGGAAACGGCACCACGACCGAGTCCCGCGTGCCGGTGCGGGCCGGCACGTTCGACCTGGCCGACCGGATCGTGGCGGGCTACCAGCACACCTGCGCGCACATCTACAACGGAAACAACCCCGCGGGCGGCACGGCGCGCTGCTGGGGGAGCAACGGCTACGGCCAGCTCGGCGACGGTGTGCTCGATCACGGCGCGACCTGCGGCCCCTCGGACTGCGCCCGCAGCCCGGTGGTGGTCACCGGCTTCTCCGGGAACATCGCCGAGCTCGCGCTCTCTCCGCTGTCCACCTGCCTGCGCACCGACCTCGGCGCCCTCTGGTGCTGGGGGATGAACGACTACGGTCAGGTGGGCGACGGCACCTTCACAACCCGCACCGCTCCGGTCCAGCTCACGTTCCCCGCCATCGCCGACCTCTGGCTCACCCAGGGCACGCACCTGTGCGTGACCCGCGCCGACACTCCCGACGTCTTCTGCTGGGGCTGGAACGAGAACGGCCAGGTGGGAGACGGCACCATCGAGAACCGCAACGCCCCCACCGCCGTCGTTCGTCCCTGACCGGCGCTATCCGTGGGATTCGCCGGCGGCCATCTGGATTCCGTGCCTCAGCAGGGGGACGAGGAGGTCGGCGCAGAAGCGGGCGCCCTGCTCGCTGCCGGGCAGGTTGACCACGTAGGTGCGGCCCCGCTGGCCGGCCTCGCCCCGGGAGAACACGGCGAAGGGCGTCTTTTCCAGGGAGCGGGTGCGCAGGAGCTCGGCCAGGCCGGGAACCAGTCGCTCCACGAAGGCCCGCGTGGCCTCGGGGGTGTGGTCGCGGGGGCCGGTCCCGGTGCCGCCGGTGGTGAGGATCCAGTCCGCGTCCGCGTGGCGCTCCAGGGCGGCGCGCACGGAGTCGACACCGTCGGGGACGCATTCGGACTCGATCGTCGCGGCGGGCTCGGCGGCGGCGAGCACCTGGACGATCGCGGGGCCGGAGCGGTCCGCGTATTCTCCGCGGGACGCGCGATCCGAGACGGTGATGACGGCGATCTTCATGGGGTCCTCCGTGATGTTGCGAAGCGCATTCAAACTTCCGGCGTTCGAATTAGCAGATTGCGGGCGTCCCTCATACGCGGTGCCGGATCAGCAGCGCGCGCACCGGCTGGCCCTCGGAGACGAAGTCCTGGCCCGACTCCAGGCGGATCAGGGCGTCGGCGGTGGCCAGCACGTTGACCATGGAGCTTCCGGTGTAGGGCAGGGGATCGACCACGCACTCGGGCCAGCGGACGCCGGCGGGCAGGTAGGCCACCGTGTCGGCGCCCTTGCGGCGCACGTCCCGGGCCAGGGTGAGCTCGACCGTCGGCGGCGTGGTGGGGATCCCGGCGCGGACCATCAGGTACGGCGCCAGGAAGAGCTCGGCCGCGAGGAAGGTGGACACCGGATTCCCCGGGAGCCCGAACAGGGCCCGGTCCTCGCGCACGCCGAAGAACAGGGGTTTCCCCGGGCGCATGCGAATTTTATGGAACACGCCGGTCACGCCGAGCCGCCGGGCCACCTCGGGGACGTGGTCGAAGTCCCCCGCCGAGACGCCCCCGGTGAGCACGACGACCTCGTGGCGATCCAGGGCGTCGCCCACGGCGGTCACCAGGCGCTCCACGTCGTCGGGCACGATGCCCAGGCGCGCGGGCCGGGACGCGGCCAGGCGCAGGCGGGCGGCCAAAAGCGGCGCGTTGGAGTCGAAGATGCCTGCCTTGCCCAGGGCTTTTTCGACCACCTCCTCGGCCAGGGGATCCTGGGTGCGCGCCACCGGATCCCGCAGCTCGCCGCCCGTGGACAAAAGCGCCACCGTGGGCCGGCGCGAGACGTCCACGCGGTCGTAGCCCGAGGCCGCCAGGATCCCCAGATCCTGCGCCATCAGCAGCCGCGGGGTCACCAGGGGGTCGCCCAGGCCGATGTTCTCGCCGCGGCGGATGACGTTGGACGTGGGCTCGCGTTCGCGGAAGCGGACGCGGCCGCCCTCGGGGGTCGACCACTCGAGGCGCCACACGGCCTCGGTCTCGGGCGGCACGGGGGCCCCGGTCATGATGCGCACGGCCTGGCCGGGCAGGAGCGGCCGCGGGCGGTGGGCGCCCGCCGCGACGGTGGCGTCGACCACCACGTAGGGCGCGGCGGTCCGCGAGACCACGCCGGCG
>Ga0302247_1001621_pt1 | contig 16811 bp, 13 predicted proteins | sample AAG_UR_Ile_MG_FD_193529 | JGI IMG/M metagenome (GOLD analysis project Ga0302247, IMG submission 193529) | Enriched activated sludge microbial communities from anaerobic digester in WTTP, New Holstein, Wisconsin, United States - AAG_UR_Ile | ecosystem: Engineered > Bioreactor > Anaerobic >...
TACTGGACCATGGAAGTAATATACCACATAGTTCTATATACTGCAAGAAAAAAGGAGGCGGCTTGACCCCATGCCTAAAGGCAGGGGCTTGCGCCGCTGTCTGGGTCATGAAGCACCCGCGCTGGCATGCCGCAGCCATGATGATGATTCATCTCGTGGATCTTCGCCGGTGCACCGGCATTGGTTATATATTTGAATTGGCGAAGGAATTAACGACACTGCTCCCCGTTTTTATGGATTGAGCGCCGGGCGCCGAGGCCGGTTAACGCGGACCGTTAACAATGGCCTCGCATCAGAGATTTGTTCGCGTATATGGCCCTCCCTTATATTCAGGTAGTTGTTTCAATCCGAATTCGGCAATGTCGGAGCTCCGACAATTTGAGCTGGGACGCAATTCCTTATCAGGCAAATTGAGCAGATCACGGTATGTTTCCTTCCTCTCCTGCGCCGGTTTTTTTGATCAATCCGCAAATATAATGACTTGCGGGGGCGCAATCCCTTCTATTCGGGTCGGTTTTTTAGATCGGGTTTCGGGTTCTTGGAATAACGAATCCTGGGCGGGCCTGTTTCGGGGGCACATTCTTCCCGAGTTGCTTGTTCATAAGATTGCCTCCTGCTATACTGATGGGTTTGGCAGGCCGACCAAGGAGATTTATGCTGCCTTGGGGGCGCTGATCCTTCAGCAGATGCATGACCTGACCGACGAGGAGACAGTTTCCCAGTATTCCTTCAATCTGCAATGGCACTATGCCTTGGACATACCCGGCGAAACGGACGAGGCTAAGTATCTTTGCGCCAAGACCCTCTGGAGCCTTCGGCACATGGTTGCCGAGGAGGGTTTGGACCGGGAGCTTTTCAACGCCACGACGGAGACCCTGACGAAGGTGTTCAAGGTCAAAAAATGTTCCATTTGGGACGGCATCTTAAAAAGATCCGCAGGCGAGGCGCGCGAATCCTGAGGAATGAGGCGTACTTGGACGTACGTCGAAGTGACGAGGGATGAAGCGCTTTCGAAGCATCCGGAAAGCGAAGCTTCATGTCCATACTTTTTACGATGCCGTCAACCTTTTCATCGCACAACATTCAGGAACTTGCCGGTAATTTGAGTTATTAGTGGTTTCGGCATAACTTTTTCACACCGGCAATTGCCTGGCCCGCAGCTCGCGCCACAGGCTCGTCTTACGCTTATGTTCCTGGCGCCATCGGGCGATAAGCCGGTCGTAGGCGTTGCGGCTCACCTCGTAAAGGGCACTCATCCAATCCGCTTGCTCCGTGTATCGCGAACTGCGGGCGGAGGACGGATCGGGGACGATGGCGGCAAGATGGTCCGCCCAGATCCCTAAGAGCATGGGCAGATCAACGGGGGACGCCAGGCGCCGCAAGGCCGATTGGCGCCCCTTGTCCAGGGCGGCTTTGTCGTCGCGATCGACGCCGAGGACCGTTTTCAAGAAATTCGGATACTCCGCCGCCAGGGCTTCCGCACCCGCAACGTCCTTCGTCAACCGGGCAAGCCATGGCCACTGAGCCTTGAAAACGGCGGTGGCCTCTGCATTGAAGGGCGTGCGCAATTGTTCAAGCCAGCGGCCCAGCTTATCCCGGAACCAATCCGCCTTCGTCTCCCTGTCCAGATCCGCTTCGAGGAGCCAGTGAATCCACGCCGCCGCCGCGGCATCAACTGATTGCCGATAATATGAGAGACTTCCCCGCGCCGCCATGTCCCGCCATTGAACAAAAAGAGGATGAAGGGCTTCCCTTGGCAATGGATCGGAGAGCTTGCGAAACGCGCCGACGATCGTATCCCAATCCTCCGGATTCCGATGGACAGCGCCCTGCAAGATGGCGGCGGCGTGCCGGATCGGGTTACCCAGGCGCAGGGAGACATCCGCCCATGTAGCGAGTAATTTCGATATAATATCTTCATGTTCGCGGGGATACTGATAGCGAAAGGAATTCGGGATGGATAGTTCGGGCTGCCATGTCTTTCCGTCTCCTGGACGGAGAAGGGAGGCAAAGGTTTCGACGAGATATGTCTCCGCTTGCTCATAATCGCCTCTATCCACCGCCGCGGCAATCAACGGTGGACCATATTTCCAGTCTTCCGCCAGAAACCGCCCGCAAGTTTCCAGATATTGGGCGGGATCGAATCTTTCTTCATACAAATCGCCGACGCGACGCCATATCGAATGAACCATTTGCAATCCATACGTTTCCGCGTTCGCAGCCAGGCATGAATAGATCTCCCGGCAGCAGGGGGCCGGCAATTCCGCAAAAAAAGACACGCAGGCATCACCATCCAGATACACCTTCTCATCAGTTGCTATCATGCGATAGACCATCTCCAGCAGGGCGGCCCCGGCTTCCGGCCCTTCCCCGGCAGCCAGACGGCTCCACTTGAGTACGCACCTCGTGGTGTCATTCCCCAGCGTGCATCCTTCTTCATATTCTACGCCCATCCATTCGGGATAAGCGGCGATGGCTTCCGAGAGCGTCTCCAGGGCATCGCGAAACAGGCCCGGTTCATCGACGAGGGCATAGACATCATCGATGAGCGGCAACATTTCTCCCGCAATGGTCTCCAGGTCATTCGCGAGAATCGATCCATCGAAATAGGGCTCTTCCCAGTGGTGTTCATGGACGGCATAGCGCCCATCTTCATCACCGACCTCCGCCATTGTCTCGTTCCAGCGCGTCCATAGATCCCGCCAGCGCTCCAGGAGACGCCCTTCCGACATGGTGATTCTTGCCGTCTTCTCCGCCTTGCCGCCTGGGTCCGGAGGATTCCGCCCTACTTCCGACTCCAGAAGACGGGCGAGGGTCGCCGCGATGTCCGGATCGGTCTTCCTCATGCCGTCCTGCCAACGATCAATGTCCCCCTCGGAAAAGACAATGTCGAGAAGTTTTGCAACCTGCTCCTTCGTCATGGCTTCCAGCAGGCGGCTGCCGATATTGACGGTATTCTTCTTCATTTGCAAGTGCACCTTTTAATAATTGAATTCATTGATCAAAACATTTCCTCTCTCTTCTTTCACTCGCGAAACCTGCAGCTCCACGGCCAGACGAGCTGTCGTCAAGCCATAATCAGGGAGGTAGCGGTCTATTCTACCGGCGGGATAAATCCAGGAAAATCCGGTTCCTGACCGCCGGTCATTTTTCGACGGGTAAAATTTTTCGAGGGTCGGTTGTTTCCCCAATAATATCATAAGCTTCCAGAGCGACGAGTCTCGTCACTCAAAAAAAACCGCCCCTCCGTCTCCGCAAGGCATCAAACAAAAACGGGGAAATGTTTCGTCAATTCGCTTTACAATTTCAATAGTTAACCCCTGCCGGCGGCAATGGAGCACCTCTGAAAATTGCCGTCCGGTGTAGCGCCTTGTTCTCTGTTTTTGCTAAAACACCCCCCCGGAAATATCAAAAAACCGTTCAAAGAAGCGCATCAATTTGGTCAAAACACTCTCGCGTTTTTTGGAACGCTCGCCCCCGGGAGAAAAACGGGACACAGGCGGCAAAACCTTGGCCAGATCAGTCCCCGTGGCTGCGACGACGCCGTTGCGAAACGCGTTGCGCACAAATTTATAGGTTTCGCCGTGATCAAGATTTTCTTGCCTGATAATCTCTTCGAGCTCTTCGCTTCTTTTCTTTTCCACATACTTCTGCCAGTCTTCATCCACCGCCGAATGGATATCGAGGGAAGCGATAAACTGGTTGATAAGGTCTTTTTTATTGCGCAGTTCAACGCTTGAGTCAATCGCCTTGTTTATGTCCACAAGCAGTTCGCGGTCCTTGATGTGGCCTTCGTGGTACTTTTTGACAAGCCCTAAAATATAGTCGATATTGATCTCAATCTGCTTGATGAGCTCCATTTCAAACACGATGTCATCGTTGATGTTTTCCTTTTCGCCTGCGCCCGCCTTGCGAAACTCGTTATAGAGGTCAATGTAGGCGCTGTGATAATCCTGGATGTCCCGCTCGGTTAGAATTTCATTGCCGCTAAATTCATCGAAAGTGACCAGGATATTCCTCACCCGCAAGATCGCGCCGTAGAGACTGATGAATTCCTTTTGATTTTTTTCCCCGATAATTTCCACGCCCACCGGAAATTTTGCCATAAGCTCTTTGACCAGACCGGCGTAGCCGCGGACTTCCTTGCCGCCTGCCTGACCGGCAGACTGGTCTTGGTAGCCGTTGTAGTACTCGTCATAAGATTTTAAGAGCACAATCCCGCCGGCTTCCTTATCGCCGAACAGGGCGATGGATTCATTCGTCGCTTTCTCCAGATTGCGGAAGCAAATAATGTTGCCGAATGTCTTAACGGTGTTTAAAATGCGGTTAGTACGCGAGAACGCCTGCAACAGACCATGCAAGCGCAGGTTTTTATCCACCCACAAGGTATTGAGCGTCGTCGCGTCAAAGCCGGTCAAAAACATGTTGACCACCAGCAGCATATCAACTTCCCGATTCTTCACCCGCTCGCTGACATCTTTATAGTAGTTCTGAAATTTATCCGCCGAGGTGTCATAGGATGTCCCAAACAGGCCATTATAGTCCATGATGGCGTTTTCAAGGAAATCCCTTGAACTTTTGTCCAGTCCGCTGGTGTCCTCGGAGTTCTCGTCCATCACGCCGCCTGCCTGTCCGGCAGGCAGGTCAATCTCTTCCTCGTTTACGCCAAAGCTGTAAATAAGGGCGATTTTGAGTCTTTTATCGCTCGGTGCGTCGGACAGTTGCCTTTGAAATTCCGCGTAGTATTTTTTTGCCGCCTCGATGGAAGACACGGCAAAAATAGAGTTGAACCCTGCCAGCCTGCGATCCTTGAGTTTGTAAAAGCTGTTCCGCTTGGTTTTCTGATCAAAATGGTCGCGGATATACCGGACGATATTTGCCAAGCGCTCCGGCGCGGCAAGGGCCGCTTCCCGGTCGATGTCGCGGACTTTTTTATCTTCAATGTCTTCGGCTTCGCGCACGGTGGAAACATAATCCACCTTAAAGGGCAACACATTCCGATCGGCGATGGCGTCCACGATGGTGTAGGTGTGCAATTTATCGCCAAAGGCCTGTGCGGTGGTGTTGAAATCGGGCCGGCCGCCGGAAGAGGCGTTCACGGCAAAGATCGGCGTGCCGGTGAAGCCGAAGAGATGGTAGTTTTTAAACGCTTTGGTAATGGCGGCGTGCATTTCGCCGAATTGCGAACGGTGGCATTCATCAAATATCAAAACGATATGGCCGTCAAAAATCGCATGTCCTTTATTGCGTCCGATGAAGCGGTCGAGTTTTTGAATCGTGGTGATAATAATGCGCGCGTTCGCGTCTTCCAACTGGCGTTTCAATATGGCCGTGCTGGTATTGCTGTTGGCCGCGCCTTTTTCAAACTTGTCGTATTCGCGCATGGTCTGGTAGTCGAGGTCTTTGCGGTCAACGACAAAAAGCACCTTGTCAACGTAGGGCAATTTGCTGGCCAGTTGGGCGGTCTTGAAGCTGGTCAGGGTCTTGCCCGAGCCGGTGGTGTGCCAGATGTACCCGCCCGCTTCCACGGCGCCGAGTTTTTTATAGTTGGTGCTGATCTCGATTTTACTCAGTATCCTCTCGGTCGCCACGATCTGATAAGGCCGCATCGCCAGAAGCTGCTTGTCGGTGGTAAACACGCAGTAGCGGGTGAGGATATTGAGGAGGGTGTGCTTGGCAAAAAAGGTCTTGGCAAAATCCACCAGATCGGTAATCGGCCTGTTGGCCGCGTCCGCCCACCAGCTCGTGAATTCAAAGCTGTTGCTGGTGCGTTTCCCTTTTTTGACGGCGCCTTCGCTTGATTCCTTGATATGTTCCCAGCGCGTGGTGTTGCTGTAGTATTTGGTGTGCGTGCCGTTGGAGATGACAAATATCTGGACATACTCAAAGAGCCCGGCGCCGGCCCAGAAACTCTCGCGCTGGTAGCGGTTGATCTGATTGAACGCCTCCTGAATCGCCACGCCGCGCCGTTTAAGCTCGATGTGCACGAGGGGCAGGCCATTGACCAGGACCGTTACATCGTAGCGGTTGGGGCGTTGACCGTGCTCCTGCCTGCCCTGTCCGTCCGACGGGTGGGCGGCAGGCAGGTCGGTCGTGTATTGGTTGATCGCCTGCAAACGGTTTTCGTGGATCTTGTCTTTGCGGAGCAGATAGATATTTTTAACCGTCCCATCATCACGTTTGAGGTTTTTGATGTAGTCTTCCTGAATTGTGGCCGTTTTTTCGGCAATGCCTTGGTTGGGATTAGCGATCTCGCCGGTAAAAAACCTTTCCCATTCGGGATCGGAAAAGTTGAAATCATTTAGCTTTTCAAGCTGCTCCCGCAGGTTGAGCACCAGATCGGCTTCCGTGGTGATGGGCAGATACTCATACGCCTGTGATTTTAACTGCTCGATAAAGGCGCGCTCCAGTTCCGCCTCGCTCTGGTACGCCTTGGCCGTTCGGTATGCCGGGGTATATTCCGCCACCACCGTGCTTTGCGGGTTTTCCGCCACTAATTTGTATCGGCTATTGTTCGGCATCTTCAATTATTTTCCTCGTAATAATACGAATAGTCTATCCCTTTGTAATCAAGCATATCGGCCAGACGGCTTTTCCCGTCGGGCGCAAGAATCTTCAACTGGGTAGTGACGCTAACCACTTCACTGTTTTCCCTCTTTAGCTTGGCTTTGAGGTATTTCCAGTAATTTCGCGTTTTGCGGTAATCGTCTTGATTTGCAAGAACAGCCACGATGTCCAACACGGAAAACCACCATTTGGAATTCTCCTCGTCCCAAACAGCGCGCACTTCGCGGTCATCAAAAAAACGGATAGAAATTTTATTCATATTCTTTGAAGCTCAGGAGCTTGTTCCGGTAATGTTCGTACTGCTCTCTTCGGGCATTGAGTTCCGCGGGCAAGCCAACTGAAATGTCATTCACCAGCGCATCGAATTTATCGAGAATGGCAACGATGCGTTCTTGTTCGGCGAGGGGTGGGATAGGAACCGGGAAATTTGACATTTGCTGCAAATTTAAATTCGGCTGTGCTGAAGTTTTATTGTATTTCGCAATATATTCCGACATTGCTATTGTTTGCATATAGTGAAAAATAAACCGTACATTTGCTCCCGTGCCCAAACGTACAATAGCAAGCGCCTGATTTGTATTAGCGGGCAAAATGTTTTCTTCAACCATTGCACACTTTCCAATTGTTGCTCCTGCAATAGCAAATAAAATATCGTCTGCCTCCAATATTGATCGTTTGAGTTCTTTGCAGTGTGTTTCCTTATGCACAAAGGCAAATTTCGCAGGGTTAATTTTCCCGCCTTCAAAACTTTCAAGTTTAACGAAGTTGATGCCGCTGTTTGTAAATAATTTCGGGGTTGTCCCCTTGGTTATCAGCGTCGCAACCTCCCCCAGCACCTTCCACTCCACATCCTCCCCAAAGGTCAAAAGCTCATCCCGATAATACTTATACTGCTTCTTTCGCGCCTCCAGTTCCGCCTCCAGTTCCGCCTCCAGTTCCGCCTCAAGTTTAGTAAAGGTATCCAGAATTTTCACGATCTCTTGTTGGATGACAAGGGGCGGGATGGGGATTTTTATCCCTTGTACAACTGGCCGTGCCAACCGAGGTACACTTGCCCTACGCACTCTTGAAAACAGATATTTCTGCTGACAAAGTAATGCGTAATACAGGAATCGGCTTTGCAGTTGCTCTGGGCAGACAAAGTAAAAACAATCGTCAGCCGCCCAAAAATCTACCGTGCTATATCCAATTTCGCCCGCCGCACCGGCACTAATAACGAAAGTCGTATTTGCGGGGCAGTTGTTTGCCTCATAATAGCCTAACGGGGTCATGCTGTTTTGGTAAACCGGGTATTCGCCATCTTCGGTGAGCTGACTTCTAACCACTCGCACGCCCCTTGTTAGCGTGGCGATTTTACCAAGGGGCTTAAACTCCACCCCTTGCGGGCAAAGCTCAGCGATTAATTTTTCGATTCTGGATTGGCGTTTTGGCATAGTATTTCTAAATCTCTCCCATTTTATGGGCGCGTTTTGTATCTTCGTCTTGCTGCTCAAGCCACAAATCATAGTCCGACTTCTTTTCAGATTTCTTCTTGGCAAGAACCTCCACCGCAGGTCTGCCAGTCTCAACATCCACAAACTTCGTGCCTGTGGTTTCTTCAAAGAACTTCATTAATGCTTCGGCATCAATAATAGGTGTTTGTACAGGATGCTTCATATTATTGCGTACCCTCCAAATCCGCGACGATTTCATCAATCGCGGCGCGCAGTTCGTTCTGCCGGGCAACAATGCTCGCAATCTCGGCGTTAAGTGCTGTAATATCAATCGCCTCGCGGGTGTCTTTTTGCGCCACATAGGTGGAAACGGCAATGTTGTAGTCGTTTTCTCCAATGGTTTTATTGTCCACCAGCCGGGCAAAATGCTCGATGTCCGCGCGTTTGGCAAAGCATTTCAGTATCCTGGCGCGATTTTCATCGCTCAGCTTGTTTTTGTTTCCGCCGCGGACAAATTCGGCGGAGGCGTCTATAAAGAGAGTTTTGTTGTCCTTCTTGCTCTTTTTGAGCACGATAATGCAGGTGGCGATAGTGGTGCCGAAGAAAAGATCGGGCGGAAGCTGGATTACGGTATCGATGTAATTGTTATCGATCAGATATTTACGGATCTTCTGCTCGGCGCCGCCTCGGTAGAGTACGCCGGGGAATTCGACAATCGCTGCCGTGCCGATGGTGGAAAGCCAGGAGAGCATGTGCATGGTAAAGGCGAGATCAGCCTTGCTCTTGGGCGCCAGTACGCCTGCCGGTGAAAAGCGCGGGTCGTTGATCAACAGCGGATTAGCGTCTCCTTCCCACCTGATGGAGTACGGCGGATTGGAAACGATGGCGTCAAAGGGCTCATCATCCCAGTGCTTGGGGTCGATCAGCGTATCGCCGTGGGCGATATCAAAGTGATTGTAGTTGATGTCGTGCAGAAACATATTGATGCGGCAGAGATTATAGATAGTGAGGTTGATTTCCTGCCCAAAAAACCCCTGCCGGACATTATCTTTTCCGAGGACCTTGACGAATTTGAGGAGCAAAGAGCCGGAACCGCAGGCCGGGTCATAGACCTTGTTCACTTCCTTTTTGCCGACGGTTGTAATCTCCGCCAGCAGCTCGCTGACTTCCTGGGGGGTAAAAAATTCTCCGCCGGACTTGCCGGCATTGGCGGCATACATGGTCATCAAAAACTCATAGGCGTCGCCGAAGGCGTCGATCGTGTTGTCGTAATAGTTGCCCAGCTTCAAATCGCCGATGGCATCCAGAAGCTTGACCAGTTTCTGGTTTCTTTTTTCCACCGTTGGCCCAAGCTTGCCGGCATTCACATCGAGATCATCAAACAGGCCTTTGAGATCATCCTCGCTGTCCGAACCTTTGGCGGAAGCTTCTATGTTGCGGAATACCGCGGCCAGCGTTTCGTTTAGATTGGAATCATGGCGCGCTCTGGCGCGGACATTGACAAAAAGCTCGCTCGGTAAGATATAAAACCCTTTTTCTTTCACCGTATCGGCGCGTCCGAACTCCGCCTCTTGATCGGATAGTTCTGCGTAGTCAAAATCCTTATTGCCGCTGCGTCGCTCATCTTCATTGATGTAGATGGTGAGATTTTCGCTGATGAATCGGTAAAAAAGCATCCCCAGAACATATTGTTTGAAGTCCCAGCCGTCCACGCTGCCGCGCAGGTCGTTGGCGATCTGCCAGATGGCGCGATGCAATTCAGCGCGTTCCTGTTCCTTTATCATTAAATTATCCTCTTTTTTTGTTTGATTTCTTTTTTCCGTCGCCTTGAAAGCATCTTTTCAAAGAAGTTAAATCAGAGAATATGGACAATCAGCGACGCTCCACTTTCAATCCTTCTATCTTCCCGTAATCCCTGATTTTTGACGTTATGACGGTATAATTGAGTGAAATCGCCGTGGCGGCAATGATGAGATCATGGGCGCCGACCAGGAGATTTCTTTGCTTCCAGAGGGTTCATCCTCGCAGCCAAGATCAATTTCTCCTGAAAAATATGATTATTTGAGTTTAAGCTGATCGGACCCGAATGCGGGGCTCGATGGCAGGCCAGATCGTCCGGCGGGCAACCCGCATGTCATAATCTACCTGCAGATTCAGCCAGATTTCCGGTGAAACGCCAAAATACTTACCGAGGCGCAGGGCGGTATCTGCTGTTATTGAGCGTTTTCCGTTGATGATTTCGCTAATTCTTCCCGGCGGCACATCAATATCCCGCGCCAGTTGGTTGGCACTCAAGGCCAATGGTTTCATAAACTCTTCATTGAGTATCTCTCCCGGCAGGATGGGGTCCAATAGCATGTCTGCATCCATAATTCTCTCTCCTAATGGTAATCGACGATTTCTACATTGTAAACATCGCCTTCAGACCAGGTAAAACAAATTCGCCACTGATCGTTGACCCAGATACTGTATTGCCCCTCCCTAGCTTCTTTTAGCGCTTCCAGTTGATTTCCTGGCGGTTGTCGTAAGTCCTGAAGGGTGCGAGCGCGATGCAAATACATCAGTTTACGACGGGCCGGTCGTTCAATTGCGCGAAAACGCAGGACCATCCGATCTTCAAAAAGCGTTGCCGTATCTTTGCAGCGAAAAGATTTAATCACAGTTTCCTTATATTACGAAATGCGTAACATGTAAAGCATATTTTTATTTCGTCACAAGCCAAACTTCTCCTTCGCCCGTTTGCGGAAGGTGTGGGGCTTGATCCGAAGGAGGTGGGCAGCGGGCTTTACGGGTTTTTCGATGTTGCCTGAATCATGAGCCACCTGTACTTGAGTAGATATATGATCGAGAAAAAAAACGGGTTTCTCATACCACTATGATTATAAATAAGCAACCTCATATTTTGCATCGACATTTCATTGCCGTTGCCGACAAACGGGCGGTCGAGGCCGTTCCGGTGGCCGTTGGGCAATATTACTCAGTCATTGAGCAATATTGCTTGCGGCGTCATTATCCCTTTAGTATAAGGATGTTATGGAATATGAATGCCTTCTTTGGCAAATTGGGGGGACATGGCACTTAATTCGTGGCGCGATAACAAGATTACCGAATGTTGCCGGGATGTTTCCGAAGGGAAAAGTGTTATGTCCCCAGAATTAACCAAAGCTCAAATCAGGTTCAACAGACGTTCTGCGCTAACTATCCAGGTGTTGTCTTGAAGTTTCTGTATGATGTTTCTTTTATCCACGACCTGAATTCCAAGCGTCGGCATATCGGGGAACCATTTTCCCCGCTTGATGAGCGCGTTGGATAACTTGGCGTCGCCGGATTTTGCTTCGACGGCAATGATTGGCCGGTGATCGCGGGCAACGATAAAATCAATTTCTCTTTTATCAATAGTCCTTAGATAAAAAAGCTCGTAACGTCCATACCCCATATCCGTAAGGCTTTTACAAGTCCGGTAGAGATAAGTGGCGATCATGTTCTCAAAACGCGCCGGTCCGTCAGGTACGTAATACCAGTCCATGAAATACCATTTTTTTTCTTTTTTCAGCCCTCTGGAAATCTTATGGGTCCAGGGGGAAACAGAAAATACCAGATAAAGCCTTTTCAGTTGCTCAAGCCAGTTTTTGACCGTTGTGTGGGCGGTTTCGAGTTCGCCGGCGAGATTCGACATGGAGATAGGCGACATTATACGGTCCGGCAGCAGCGAGAGGAGATGTTCAACCTTGTCCAGTTCCTCAACCCTGGTCAAATCCTTCAGCTCCTGCCGAACTACCAGGCTTGCATAGTCCTGATGCCATTTACGGCTAAAACGGTCATTCTGCTGTAAATAAGGTTCAGGAAAGGGGCCATGACGGAAAAGAAGATTATATGCGTCGATTATTTCCGCGGCAACTGGATCGGTTATTTGCACCGCGAATTCAGCGTCTAGGGCGTCAAAATCTCTTTTCGTCAGGAAGCAGGTCGGCTTTAAGTTGCCGGTAAGCTCGTTTATGCTCAGGGGAAACATGTGGAAAAGGCTATAACGGCCAAGGAGCGAGTCACCGGAACGCCGGAACAAATCAAGGCGGGCGCTGCCGGTAATCAGAAAGCGGAAATCCGCGCCAAATGTGTCATAGACGGCCTTGAGAATATCCCGCCAGTGGTTGCGCTTGTGAATTTCATCAAAGACAATCCAAGGTTCGCCGACCCCCGAAGCGCGGGCCGGGGACTCGAAAAAGCGGCTGTCGTTACGGTAAGCTTGCCTGACGGCAATATCATCCCAATTATAGTATAGAGAAGGACAACCTTTCTTTTGCAGCCAATTTTTGGCAAGCAGCGACTTGCCGACCTGGCGGGGCCCGGCCAGAAACACCATGTGTCTGCCCGTAAGGGCTTCATCAAAGGCATAGGTCTCAACACTTCTGGGGATGAAATATTTTGTTGCCATGGTTCCAATATATCGCGATAAGATGAGCGTGTCAATTCAAATTGTCGGTCTGGCGGGTAAGCAGAGGTAAACAAGGGGATATAAAACTTAATTCGTGGCGCGATAACAAGATTACCGAATGTTGCCGGAATGTTTCCGAAGGAAAAAGTGTTATGTCCCCAGAATTAACCGGAAGTCGCCTACGGAAAGGATGGGGATATTGCGAAACGAGGCGAGGGAGAGGAGGTCTTTGTCGCCGCTGACGATAGCCGCGGCCCCGGCAGCCACGGCACAAGCGAGAAAGGTTTCATCCCCCGGATCCCTGCAGACGCCATAAATATCTTCCGGGATGTCGCCAGTATCGACAACCTCGCAATAGGGTAAAATATCTTCCGCAATAAGGGCGTTGATTTCCGGTGTCGTGAGGGCAAACCGAGGATAGGTGAGAACCTTCCTGAACTCAGCGAAGGTGTCTCGGGAAAACAGCAAGGTGAAGGAACCTGATTTCCAGCCGCTCACCAGGGGTTCCAGCCTGCCGCCGAAAAGCAGCGCCGACACGAGGACATTGGTATCCAAAACGATCCACCTCATGCAGGTTTTTTCCGGGACCAGCGAATCGCCTCATCAACGTCCGCTTCAGACACCCCCAATCGCTCCATTTTTCGCCGGATTCCCGGTAAGTCGCTCCCAAGGGGACGTATCACTACCGGTTCAAGCACAATCCGTCCATCCTGAACTTTGGCGTCGAAATAATCTATCCCTTTGAATTCCTTCACAACGTCTCGCGGCAACGTAATCTGGTTTTTCGTAGTCAATTTTGCAAGCATTCCTTGTCTCCTTGTAAAAAGGATAACATCTATTCCGTTCCTGTCAACAAAAAAGTCAGGAATTGTCAAGAGCAAATTGGGTTGCATCATCCATTTCATCGCCGTTGCTAAAAAACGGGCGAAAAAGAAATATGGGAGCGGGAGAACTGTCGCCGCCCTACGTCCTACGCATCCTCAGGCAGTTTGGATTTGGCACGGCAATGTTGCCAGAAAGTCAGGGACATAAGAAATGCGGGGACATAACGTTTGATTCTCGAATTATTGACACGCTTTCCGAATATTTCTGAAGAAAAAAGCGTTATGTCCCCGGAATAAATCCGAAATAAATCACCAGACGACGCGGATTTTGGCCCGGTCCAGGGGGAGGCCGTAGCGGGTGTCCGGGCGGCGGCCCTTGCCCTCGATGACGAGGCGGCGGGCGGCGACGGTGCCGAAGCCGTCCAGGAGATCCCGGCGGATCTTTCCTTTGTAGGCATGGAAATTTTCCGCCGTGAGGCCCATGATCCCCGTGTCGCTCATGGCCATCAGGTCCCGGCAGCCCTCGGTGATGCGGTTGTAGAGGTCCGTGATGACATCCTGATTGTCGCTGACGCCCTGAAAATCCAGATAGCAGTCGTCGCAACCACGGCAGGTGGGGACGGCGCAACCCTCGTCCCTTTTCCGGAGGGCGAAGAAGGCGTAGAGGGCCAGTCGGGCCGGGGAGATGGGTACGTTGACGCCGCGCCAGGTGAGGCCGCCGCCGGGGAGATCCACGACGAGGTCCTCGGTTTTCCGATGGATCAGGAGCCGCATGAGTTCCTTAGGGTCGAGGGGTTCGTTGAGGAGGGCGGGGGCCAGGAGGCGGCGGACGGTAAGAAAGGGAATATCGACGAGACGGATCTCGGCATAGCGCGTCTCCCGGACGTACGGGCGGCCATGTTTGTCTTTCAGGGTGATGGGCGCGGATATTTTGGGGATGTAGAAGAAATCGGGATGGTTCTCGAATTCCGGCGTCACCAGGACGTGGCAGATCCGGTCGTGGGGACGGGCGTACATGGAGGCGGCCACCATGAGACAGGCCGTCATGGTCTTGCGTCCCCCGGCGATGGAGAAGATCAGGCGGGTGTCGTTGTCTTGGGTCAACGCGAAGGTCAGCTCCAGGCAGGCGCGCATCACGTCTTCGTTGTCCTCTTCATAGAGGATGTCTTCGATCTCCCGCCCCAGATCGTTCCGGACGCAATGAAGATGATGGTGGGAGAAGGCGATGGAGCCCGGATCGAGGCCGTATTCCCGGAGATAGGAGAAATAGCGGCCGTCTGCAGGCGACAGGAGGACGGCGTTGACGGCCTCTTTGCCCGGACGGGTGGTGATGACGTGAATGGCGTCGATCCGTTCCCCTTCCTGGTGGAGAGCGTAGAGGGTCTCGGTGAGGACCTGGGGGCTCAGACCCAGGACGGCCAATAGTACCGTTTGTTTTTTGTCCGCCATTTTATCCTTCCCCCAGCGTGGCCGTGACGGACCGTTTTATAGGCAAACATTTCCGGCTCGCCGGGCATGAGCATCTTTCGCTTTTACCGCCACCTCCGGGCACAGCAATTCGATAAAAAAAGAGAACCGTCCCCATTTTAAGTATCCATTTTCAAGCTGATATGGCCCAAGCCGAAGGTGGTTTGCTTGCCCAAATGGACCTTTTCGCAAAACCTCAGGAGGGGGAGGAATTCACCGATTTCGCCGATGTAGCGGACTCGCCCCACCAGGCCGCCCATGAGCATCCGTTGATCCTGGCGACTGGAATAGCGTTCCCAATCGAACCAGGAAAGGCCGGTTTCATCCGAAGTCACGCTCTGGGCACGGGCCGCCAGCCCCCGGTAGTCGAGTCGCGGTTCGCCGTTGCCGTGATAACGGCACAAGGAGGAAACCCGGCGCAGGGCGGCCCGGATCAGGACATGGAAGGGGAGTGAGGCGCCGAGGTGATTCTCATATTTCAGGCGCAAGGGGGTGAGGAGTTCGACCTCGATGCTTCCCTGCGAGGAAAGTTCATCTTCCTGTCGTTTTTGTCCTCCCCGGCGCGGTTCCCGCGGCGACGGGCCGGAGCGCCCTGGGGCAGCCGCCGAAAAAGGCATAGCTTCAGCGCCTGTAGAGAAAGGCTCATCTCCCGCAGTCGCCGGAGCAGGATACGCAGCGCGGGCGCTGCCGGCCAACAGGGGCTGGAGCAATCCGTTGAGATCCTCCGTGACGTCTCCGGCGAACATCCGGTTGTCCGCCCCATCGTAGAACGTATGCCCGGCAGCGGCTACGGACACGAGGGAAAACTTGGCCCGTTGCCCGCCGACCCGGCTGCCGATGCCGCTTTTGCCTACCTCGTTGAAGGCGTAGATGAAATAGGGAAGGCTGTCGTTGGCCTGACCGAAAAGGAGGAGGTGAAAGGTAAAGACCTCGCCGGCGCCATACTGGATCTTATCGCCGGGCGGCGCCTCGATGACATAGGGATGGGGACGGGCGGCGATGCGGCGCCGGAGGCCGCCCGCCCCCGCGCCGCCGCCGGGATTGCCGCGCCCCCCTTCCAGCGAGGAGGTCGGAGAAGTCTCGAAAACGAAGGGATAGAGACATCGCGAAGTCAGGAGGCAATCCGTACAGGTACGGCGGCGCAGGGCGCAGACCACGGAACGGAGGGCATGGCCGAAGCCCCCCCGAAACGTCGAGCCCTTGTATTCGGGCAACCGCGCCTCATCCAGGAAACGGGCGGAAAAACAATAAGATCCGAAGCGCATAATCCCTCCCGGCGGTTGGTTTGGATGGTGATTTCCCACATGCGTTTGCACCGTTATATAGGGATGCCGGCGGGGGTGTCAACGGGAAACTGGTCTCCATGCTCCGGGAGGCGGGCGAAAATAATTATTGGCCAAGCGCGGGAGGATAATTGCGGTTCATTCGACTAACCCCCATGCCCGGGTCGGGCACAACGAAAGATGAAAATATCCGACTAGTTGCAGACATTTTCATATAAATTGCCATGTTTGTCCAACACCCACGAACGATGAAAATGTTCAGGGGAGATTGCGCGGATGTATTTTCATACTATAGCGTAAAAAAAAAGATGTAGTCCATAAAAATGAAAATCCATCGTGAATCATATCAAAAAGTAACTTGCCGTGATCCGGTCAATTTACATGGGCGCCTTGGCGATAATGATTGGCCCGGCAACATGATTGTGTGGTAGGGGAAATGATCGTGTCTCCCGCAAGCACGTTGACCGAGGCGGGCATTATCGCTTTTGCCGGTGTCAATGATCGCCTTAAGGGAGCTACCATAACGTCCCGGACATCCCGGAAAAGGAGCAGGATAAATGACGGAGAAAACAAATACCAGCGAGGCCAGACAGAAAAAAAGAGAAAGGGAATACGCGGATAACCGAAGACATTGGTTGTCGGAAGAGGAGAAGCTTTATGCCCGGTGGGAAGAGGCATATTATCCGGGTGGCCAGGATCAGGTCGATCGTTTGATCAAACAGGGGAAAAAACCGGTGCGTGAGTTAATCAGGCAACTGATCGACCCCGGCACGGAATTCTTTGAACTAAGCCGGGGCGCCGGTTT
>Ga0302247_1001624_pt1 | contig 16793 bp, 9 predicted proteins | sample AAG_UR_Ile_MG_FD_193529 | JGI IMG/M metagenome (GOLD analysis project Ga0302247, IMG submission 193529) | Enriched activated sludge microbial communities from anaerobic digester in WTTP, New Holstein, Wisconsin, United States - AAG_UR_Ile | ecosystem: Engineered > Bioreactor > Anaerobic >...
CCAGAAAGGCCAGAACCAGGACTGCGGCGGCGCCGCGGCGGAAAACCGACCCTCCCATGACGGGCCTCCTCGCTAAAACAGGTCCAGAAACCGGGCCCGGGACATATCCTCCACGGATTTTTCCGCCGCCCCCGCGGCCCTGATGGACGCGAAGGTTCCCCGGTCCACGTATTTCACCGTCAGGGGCTTCTCCAGGGACAGGCGGAGAGTCTCCGATTCCCAGACCGCCCCGGAGGGATCAAGGTCCGCCGGGGGGCCGTATTTCCGGGAAAGCCCGGTGAACAGGGAATAATAATCCACCTTTTCGGGATCCAGATACAGGGTCAGGATGTAGAGACGGTCCTGGTGAAACTGGAAGAGGCCCCGTTTCACCTGGTAACTTCCGGCGCAGTCAATGACGGTTTCCGGTCTTCGGGGCAGAAAACTCACGTCCCGTTCCCCCCGGTAGCGGAAGTAGGGGTTTCCCGGAAGATTTTTCTTGACGGTCCCGATGTCATCCCCCAGCCGTATCCCGGCGAACTCGGCCTCCGGTTCGGGGAATCCCCCGGGTCCGGTCTGGGCCGGCAGCAGGGGGGAGAGAATGAGGGCGGAGGCCAGGAGGAAAAACCCGCGTTTCACTCTTCTACTATCGGCCTCCCGATGGAGGGTGTTGATTTTTTTCTCCCCCGGTGTAACCTTGACAGCATGAGGGGAAGGATTTTTCACCCCCGCCGCCGGCGGGCCTCCCGTCCGTTTCCGATGCTGGTCCTCGCCGCCTGGATCGCCTGCCTTCCGTTCCCCGCCCCGGCCGCCCCCCCGGGGGAAGACCCGCCGGATCTCCTCCTGGCCACCGAGTCCGATTTCGACATCGAAACCTGGGGAAGCGCCGGGACACCCGGAGGGGGGCCACCCCCGGCGATCCTGGTGGTGGAGTCCCAGCCCGCCGGCGCCGAGGTCTACCTGAACCATGCCTATGCGGGGATGACGCCGCTGACGGTGAAGGACCTTCCCCCCGGCGGGTACCGGGTTTCCCTGCAGAGAAAGAATTACCGGGAAGCCTCGGTTTTCCTCACCCTGGACCCGGGGCGGACCTTCCGGGTCTTCGGCCGGCTGAGGTCGGAAACAGGCGCTCTGCGTGTCAGCCCCCGGCCTGCGGACGCGGAAATATACGTCGACGGCCTCCGGATCCGGGTTTCCGAAGGGCTTTTTCCCGTGGGAACACACCGGGTCACGGCACGGCGTTTCGGCTACCAGGATTTCTCCGCCGATGTCCTGGTCCAGGCGGACCGGACCACCGAACTGGCCGTCCCGCTCTCTCCGGCGGTGTTCGCGGCCCGGGATTTCACCGTTTCCCGGAAACGGCTCAACCCGGACAACCCGGGCCTTACGGGGCGGTCGGATCTGGACTTTTCCGTCACCGCCCCGGGAAGGGGCCGCATCATCCTGTATGCCGCCGACGGAACACCGGTGCGGACCCATGTGTTCCCCGACTTTTCCACCTGGGCCCAGTCTTTCCGCTGGGACGGACGGGACGACGCGGGCCGGCCCCTGCCGGACGGGCCCTATCGGGCCCTTCTATCCGTGGAATCCCGGGACGGGAAAATCCAGGGCAGCATGGCGGCGGAGGTCGTTCTGGACCGCAGCCTCCTCATCCGTTACCGGAGCATCCACCACGGACAGCCCGGCCTGATGTACGCCCCCCTCACCTCCAGTCTCCCTGCGGGGAGCTTCCAGCTGGGAACGCTTTTCGCGGGGGAAGCGGACCGTCCCGGGGGAGGGGAATGGGAGAGGCGGTATGCGGCCCAACTGGGTGCGGTGGTGGGGCTGGCGGCCGGCCTGGAGCTGACCCCCGTCCTGTCCCTGGAGCCCCTGGCGGACCCGGGAGAACCCCGGCTGGACGCGTCGCTGGGGCTCAAGTACGCCCTCCGGAAAGACGACGGCGGGCCGTTCTCCCTTTCGGCCACCCTGGGGGGGCATGTCTCCAGCAGCCCCGCCTACGCCGGGCTCTCCCGGTTTCCCGGCCTCACGGCAGGTGCCGTTCTGGGGCTCCGCTTCGGTTCCCTGGGGTTTGCCGCCGCACCGGAGCTTCTGGTTTCGCCCTACCGGATCGGCGATAACGGCGGAGCGGGAAGGGAACCCGGCCTGGACGCCGCCGTTCTGTCCCGGTTCGGGCTCTATCTGGAAACCGGCCCTCTGCTGGCGGGGTTTTCCACGGTCCTGGCCGCCCGGACGGGTTCGGGCCCGCCCCGCCTTCTGTACCCCATCCATACCGGATTCGAGGTGCACGGGCTCCTTCCCGACTCCCTCCTCTTCCTGAGCGCCTTCCTGTCCTGGGAATACTCCCCCGACCGGATCCGCCGGCTTTTTCTCGGGACCGGCCTGGGGATCGTGTACTAGAAACCCCTGCCCCGGTCGATGTAGATGCTGAGAATGATGGAAAGAATCAGCGCCAGACCGATGACCACGAAGAGAAAAAACCAGAGCTGCATCTTTTTCGTTCCCGGCCACTCCCGCTCCGGGCTCCGGGAAACGGGGATCCTGACCGACCTCTCCTTCCTTCGTGACGGGGCCGGCGAGCTCAGATAGCCGCAGCGGGGGCAGCCCCCGTAGAACTGCCCCGCCCCCCCGGTGAAACCGCAGCGGGGACAGCGGACGTCGCTGAAGAACCTGCCGCAGCCGGGACAGACCCTGTCCCGGGCCGCCACCTCCCGCCGGCAGTTTTCACAGAAAAACTTCGGGGTTCTCATTTTTTGCGTATCGCCATCAGGGTCAGGTCGTCGTACTGATCATCCTCCATGATATGGCTGTAGAAGTTGTAATTGGGGAAATCCCCGGGGTTCGGGTTTTCCAGGGGCCGGGCGAAGTATCGGCCGTAGAGAGAGAAGGTCTTCTTGAGAAAATCGTCGATCTTCCGGTCCATCATGATCCTGTCGCCCGCCCCCGCCCGGGGGTCGGGATAGATCCGGAATATCTTCTCCACCGAAACCAGAGCCGTCACCACGTTCTCCGCCGAGGGTTCGCAGCCGCTGAAGTCGAAGACCAGCTCCTCTCCGGCGACGGGATTGTGCTGTTTCTCCAGCCGGAAAACCCTGCGGTTCATCACCGCTTCGATGATTTCCCTGATCCTCTCCTCCCCCATCATTTCATCCTCCACCGGGTCGTCCCCCTCCTTCTCCGGCGGAAGCTGCAGGATATCGAAATTCGGTTTCCGGAGTTTCCGGTGTGCCTCATCCACGCCGTCGGTGAAGAGCATCATGATGTCCCCGGGATTGAGGGGCAGCTGGACCTGCTCGAAGGGCGTTTTCATTTCTATCATGAAGTTGGGAAAAACCCCGGTGGCGGGGCAGTCATTCAGAATTATCCGTTTCAGGCTCCGGGTTTTCGCCTCGTAGATGCGCAGCACCCGGTCCCCGGCGTGGGTCACATGGATGCGCCCGGTTTTGACATTGACGATCCCCAGGGTCATGGCGGCGAAGCGCCCCTTGAAGCCCTGGGACTCCAGGACGTCGTTGATCTGGTACAGCAGAGGAACCATATCCGGGCCGGCGCCGATGCGCAGATTTTTGAAATAGGAGGTGAAAACCGTGGCCACCTGCACCATGATGAGGGCCGCCGGGACGCCTTTTCCGGCGACGTCGCACTTGATGAAGGCGTAATTGTCCTCCTCCAGTCTGCGGAATTCGAAGTAGTCCCCGGAAACTCCCTTGGCCCCCTCGTAGTACCCGAAGAACTCACCGTCGGAGGTCTCGGACTTGCCGGTAGTCAGCTTCTTGCCCCCTGGGCCGATCTCCAGGGGAATGAACATTTTCTGGATCTCCTTTCCCACCGTCAGGTCCTTGCTGGCTGCGGCGGCCCGCACGAGCCCCTGGGTCATCTGATTGATCGTATCCGCCAGTATGGAAATCTCGTCCCGGGTCCTGACGTCGATGACGTGGTCCCGCAGGTCCTCCTTGTCCTCCGTATCCCGGATCCTCTCCACTCCCTGCACCAGTCGCCGGATGGGGATGATGGTGATGGAGGCCAGAACGAGGGCGCCGAAGACTCCCACCACCAGCGCCGCCAGGGCCACCACGGCGGTGATGAGAACCAGAGTCTTTCCGGAGGTTTCCACCTCCCGGAGTATCTCTTCGGTGGAGACCCCGAGCCGGACCAGTCCCCGGTAGTAGGAATCCACCCCGGCGATCCGGTAGAGAACGGGTTTGTAGAAGGTATAGTCGGTGATCCTCCGGTCCAGGATCCTCTTGCTGAACAGGTCCCGGAGCATGTTCCAGCGGCCGCGAAGCCAGGGAAGGCCCGAATAATCCGGCAGATCCGTGGAAAACCCGGGCTGGGAGTGGACCGTCCGCCCCAGTTTGGCCAGGACCTCGTCGATCTCTCCCCGCAGAACACTGTCCCGCTTCTGCAGGTCCTGAAACCGGTTCCGGGATTCGGGATCGTTCCGGGTGGCCAGCCGGCGCAGTTCTCCGCCGATGCGGTCCAGTTCCGCGGCGGTCTCCCTCAGCCCTCCCCGGGCGGCTTCGTCGATTTCCCGGGCCAGAGTCTCCTCCAGCGGACTGATATCGTCCTTCATGCGGGACTCCCCGGGGACGACCTCCCCGGTATCGATCTTGCCTCCGATCTTTTTATCGTTGGTGGCCCAGACGAATCCCCGGGCCGCCACATCGGAAACGCTCCTCCCGGTGATGGTGGCGAAGCGTGCCTCACTCATGGCGGAGGTCTGCAACGGCAGGATCCCCAGTTCCAGGGTGTTGCCGCTGGGCAGATAGGTCCTCGCCCCGGTGGAGAGGCTCTCCAGCAGGACCGAAGCGCGCTGGAAGAGGCCCTCCGCCAGATTCCTCTCCTGGTTCGTGGTCATATAGAAACCCAGGGGGATGGACACCATCAGCACCACCGAAATGATCAGCATCGTAATGAAAAGCGTGAATTTGACCCGGAGGCCGATCCCCTTTTTCTTCATGGCCAGAATCCTCTCTTGTTTTTTGGCCCAGTGGGCGTTGTCGCCGGTGATCAGCGCCACCGCCTCGAGCCGCAGACGCCTCCCCTCGGTGACCAGGTCTCCCAGGCGGAGGACGGAAAAGAAGGCGGCGCAGGCGAGGAACACCACCACTATCCACACGGCCAGGGCGTTTCCGGTGAGCATGATGGGGGGGCGCCGCAGGGGCTTCCACAAAGGATCGTAGTAGACGTTGAAATCCCCGTATTTGATGGTGCCCGGACTCTCCATGCTCAGCGGGTTGCGGGCGAAGACGATGCCCCGCAGGGGGTGGCGCACCCCCACCCGATAACTGCCGTCCCGGATTTCCGCCACCGCAGGCCCCACTATCCGGCGGTCGTCCCGGACCCGGTAGTCTCCGGAGGAGCGGCTGAAAACGTAGTCGTAGGGAAGCCTTCCGTCCCGGTCCAGGATGACCTCCGACACCTGGCCGTCCACCGCGAACCCCCGGCCGATGATGGAAAGGGTGATGGCTCCCAGAGAGTCCTTCACGGCATCCACGAAGGTTATGACGGTCTCCGGGACATGTTTGTTCAGATGCACGAAAAGCGTCGACCCGGGGCCGACGTTGCCCACCTCGTCCACCGCCGCGACGTCCAGGGCCCAGAGGCCGTCGTCGTTGTTCCGGAGGCTCATCCGGGGCTCGCGGGTCATCACCGTCCGGGGCAGAGGGAGAGGTGCGGCGTCACGGACCAGCAGCGCGTCCCGGCTCTCCCCGATGCGCCGGAAGGCGTAGGTGTACCCCGCCACATCGTCATCCGGCGGCGCCTTCCAGACCAGGTCGATGGAATTGGACACCAGATAACCCAGCTCGTCCTTTTCCGGGTCGGGGAACTCCACCGGGCCCGGCGGCTCCCGGTCCCGGACATAGGCCGTCGTTCTCTGAGCGGACCAGTTGCCGGCGTAGTCCCTGGCGGCGAGGTGGAAGTACCAGGTCCCGTCCTCGGGGGCCTGGAACTCGGCGGTGCGGGTGTTTTCCAGGACCATGGTCTTTTGGGGAACCTGGGCGTCCCTGTCCCGGGTCCAGAGATAGCTGAACCCTTCGATTCCCGATGAATCCCGGGGCAGGGTCCAGCGGTACCGCACCAGGTCCCCCCGGCTCCTCTTTCCCGCCGTATAGGTGAGTGGGGTCACCACCGGAGGTTCCACCGTGGTGTCGGGCTTGAGCTGCACGATCCGGGACTGGTCCCCCCGGCGGTTTTCCCAGAAAATCCGGAGCTCCTCCCCCTGGATCACCGGCCGCGGGAAGGTAGAGCCCCCTTCCATGGGGCTCAGATCCTTTTCGTTCCAGAAGACCCCCTGTTTATCGGCGATGAAGATGTGGTCCGCCCCCTTGCGGTTGTCGAACCATAAAAGAAAGGTCCGGTCCCGGTAACGGAGGATCTGCGGAAAGTTGGCCGCCTGAAACCCGCCGGTGACCTTTTCGGCGGCGGAGAGGATCCTTCCCTCCCCGTCGATTTCCATGTAATGGATCTGCGGAAGCTCCCTTCCGGACCTGCGTTCCCAGGTCACACCGATCCTGCCGTCCACGTCCGCCAGGAAGGGCCGCTGGTTGTCCACCTGGGCGGGGAGGTAGGTCTCGCCGGACAGTCCCTTCGCGAAACCGGAAAGCCAGACCAGGGGACCCCAGGAGGTTCCGCCGTCTCCGCTGATCCGGAGGAAAAGCTGGTAGGCCGCCCCCTCCCCCGCCCGCAGGGCCTGAAAGACGACGTACTCCCGCCCCTGGAACGACACATGATGGGGGAGGAAACTCAGGGTGAGATCGGTTTCCGGAGCCAGGGGGCGCGGCTCCGGCCAGGAGGTGACGGTATCCGAAACCGTGTAATACAGGGCCAGGACATCGCCCAGTTCCTGGGTGACGAAAAGCAGAAAGCCGCCCGATCCGGTGATGAAGAGCCGGGGGGCGAGAGTGGTGGGGAGGACGGTTTTGATCGAGGACGTCGTAAAGGTGGCTCCCCCGTCCCGGGACACGAGAAACTGGATGGTGTTCTCCCCCGCCAGAACCGCCACATGGATGGTTCCCTCCTTGTTCACGGCCAGGGAGAAGATGGGGCTGGGGTTTCCCAGATAAGAATATGGGCCGGCGAATCTGCGGTTCTCCGTCCAGGTCTTTCCGTCCCGGCTGACACGGATGGAGAGGAAGGATTCCCCCCCGGCGGAACCTCGGGAAACCGTTTCCTGCCAGACCAGGGCCGTGACCCCGCCGCCGGTCTGCGCCTGGGGATACCTGCCGCCGGAGGAGACGAGAATTTCCGGGTCCTCCCAGTACAGGTCCTGGGGGAAGATCGGAGAGGCCAGGCGGAGAAAGAGAAAAAGTCCCGCCGTGAGAAATCCGCGGCGCCGCATCAGATCCTTGATTCGATTCTCCTTTTCAGTTCCAGCAGGGGCGGATAGTTTCTGGTCTCCTTATTCTGCAGAAGCCTTTCCACAATGGCAAGGGCTTCGAAGTAGTTTCCCGCGATGAACAGCCTCTCCGCGTTGCGGTACTGATCCTCGGCGACGCTGGAGAGAACCACGCTGGTCTGTCCGCCCACGGCGATCTGGACCCGGTCCTTGAGTTCCATGGCCCGGCGGTTGTCCGGATTCAGTTCGATGGCCCGGTTGAGCTGGTCCAGGGCGATGGCGAACTGGGAACGATTGTTGGAGGATACGATGGAAGCGGCCCTGTCGTAGAGGACCTCCGACTCGGTGATGTCCTGCCGGCTCGGAGGGCGGGTCCTGATTTTCAGGATGATCTCTATTTCGAAGATCGCCGCCTTGAGCCCCGGGAAGTTCGGATCGATCTGCTCCAGGTCCAGGAGGTCCCGATACCCTTCCTCGGGTTTGGTCTTCAGCTTTTCGGAGGCCTCCTTGAACATGGAGCGGAACCGGGCGGCAAAGGCCTCCCGATCCTTGATCTGGGCGATGCGCAGCTGGAGAACACTGGCCTCCTGGTTGTACGGGAAGGTCATGGTTACCTGTCGGATCTTCTCCTCCGCTCTGGCCAGATGGACCAGGGCCTCCCTCCGGGATCCCTTATCCATCAATTCCTTCCCCCGGGAATAATCCTGCCGGGCCAGGTTCAGAAGCTGGTTCATTTCCGGATACAGGGGGTCGGTTTCCAGAAGAACCCGGTCCGCCTTGACCGAAAGGGCGGCCCGGACATAACCCAGCCAGCGTTTCACCTCCGGCTCGTCCTCGATATGGGTGGTCCTCCATCGACTCTGGGCCTGGGCGAGGACGCTTTCCGCCCGGAAGAAGTCCTTGCCGTCGTAGAGCCGTTTCCCCTCGTTGAGAAGCCGGCGCACTTCCAGGACAATCTGGTTGTTCAGGGCCTTCACGATTTCCGCGTCCAGCGCCAGAAGCCGGGCGTCGCTCTGCCTCCGGAAGGCCGGGTCCTCCTGATGGGAGAGGCTGGTGGAAAAAGCCTGCCGCGCCGACTTGATGTTCTCACCGGCCAGGTCGTAATTCCCCTGGCGGATCGCCGACTCCGCCTCGGCGATTTTCCGGTTGCCCTCGTTCTTGTACCGTTCCGCCAGAAGGAGGGACTCCCGCGCCCTTTCTCCGGCGGCCCGGACGGAGGCCTCGAGCTTTTCGATCTCCGCCAGGTTGTTTCCGGCGCCGGTCGTTTTCGCCGTCAGTTCCGGATAATCCCGGATCCCGGGGTTTTCGTTCCGGTACGCGGCGATGAAGTCTTCGGTGGACTTCCTCAGAGAACTCAGGGCTCCCGGGAGGCGGCCGAGAATTTCCAGACTCTCCGCGGGGTAGCGGAAGACCGCCGTCTCCACCCCTCCCCCGGGCATTTCCACCCTCTTCTCCACCCCGTCGAGGAAGGACTGGGCCCGGCGGAAATCCTCCGACCGGGCCGCCAGACCGTCGTTCAGGGGCCGGATTTCCAGACCGGCGATCCGGTCCACCGTTTCGGCTTCCATGGCACGCAGACGCCCGCCCCAAAGCCCCAGGTCGTCCAGAAGCCCGGCGGCGAGCCCCCGGGCCGTCTCGTCGGAGAGGGGATTGTCCCGCAGGGATCCCATCTCCCGGCCCCACTTTCCCTCCAGCAGCTCCAGGGTCTCTTCGCCGTTCCGCAGGGTCCCCCGGTAGGCCCGGAGTTCCGGAACCCCGGCATCGGGAGGGGGAGGGTCCCGGTGGGCCGTCTGGATCACTCCCGCCAGATCGGCATAGGCGGCCGCCCCCCCCCGGGCGGTGGAGACCCCCAGGTACAGGCCGGTTTCGGATGCCACGGCGTTCCAGACCAGAGGGTCGGCGACTCCCAGTTCGGGGGGAACCGCCTCAAACCAGAGCGCCAGAACCCGTTCCGCCGCCGCCGCATCGACGCCGGCATCGGTGAAAAATTTTCGGGCCCGGACAACCTCCTGAGGCTGCAGGAGGCCCCGCCCCGCGGACAGGGCGGTTTCGCTCCTCTCCCGGAGACGACGGGCGAAAAGCGAGGCTTCCTTCATCATGAGTTCCGCGGCGCCCTTCAGCCCCTCCGGCGATACCGCGTTCCGGCGGCCCGCGGCGAACCTCATGGTGATCCCCAGAAAGAAGTCCTCCTCCCGGACGCCTCCCCGGATGGTTCCCGCCAGCCGGTTCTTCTCGAAGAGGGTCTCGTGAGACCTCATGGCGGTCTTGAACAGCAGGGCCGCCGGCCTCACCGCCGCCAGATACCCCGCGACGGCCGCCTCCACCGCTCCGGGGTTCGGGGTCTGTCCCGCTTCCCGCAGCGATCGCAGGGCTTCGGTCTGGGCCTTCCGCCCCTGCAGAAAGATCTCCGAAGCCTTTTTCAGGGACTCCAGGGCGGCATCGGTCCCTCCGGTGACGATGTTTCCGTAACCGGCGTTGTCGAACCCCTCCCTTCCGATGGAGAAACCCGTGAGATAGGTTTCCACGGCCCCCCAGTATTCTTTCTGCTCCAGTTGGGCCGCCGCTTTTTCCATGACCGCATTGAAAAGATCCCGGTTATAGACGAAGAGCGCCGATTCCTTGGCCCGGAGGATCGCCGACTGGGTGGCCGGGTTCGGGTTGGTGTCCAGGGATTCCAGATCCGCGATGATATCCAGGGCCTTCTTGACGTCCTTGTCCGTGTACAGGACGGTGATAAGTTCTTCATACTTGTCGTTGTAGCTTCCCCGGATGTTCCGGATCCGCCGGATGAGTCTCTCCACCTCATCCATCCGGTTCGAATCCCTTCGGGCCGCTTCGGCGAGGATCAGGAGCGCCTCGTTGTACCGCTGATCCACGATCAGGGTCCGGGCGACGTCGACGGGATCCTCCCTGGCGCCCAGGGAATGGACATTCCCGCCGAGGACCGAAAAAACGAGGATAATGATGCCGAGAAGTGTTTTTTTCCCTCCCATCTGGACCACGCGGCTACCGATTGTTACCCCACTTTCACCTGACATTAACTATACAACTATTTCATCATATTGTCGGCACAAACGCGCCGCTGCAGGATTTGAACCTTCCCCCGGGGGTGCATGGATTATTGTTCGCCGGGGTAGTATATTCTGGAGAGGACGGTGGATTTTTCATGAGGAAAGCCGGATTTCCGCTGGCATTGTTAGGGGCCCTTCTCTTTCTGAGTCCCGGTCACGCGTCGGATTTCAGCGACGTGTACGGCGACGCCGCCGATTTTTTCTCTTTCATCGAAGACCCCAACACGGGGCTCACGGTGTTTCCCACCCTGACCATCCCCCTGGGGGGGGAGTACGAGGGCATGGGGACGGCCTATACCGCGGTGGCCCGGGATTCGAGCTTCTTCGACGCGAACCCCGCGGCCTCGTCCATGCTGGAGTTCACCGAACTCGCGTTTCTGCACAACAACTGGATAGCGGACACCAATATCGAAGGAGTCGTCTTCACCCGTCGCAGGGAAAACCTGGGTTACGCTGTGGCGACCAAATTCCTCTATGTCCCCTTTACGGGCTACGACATCTGGGGGGAGCGCTCGTCGGCGGGCTATTATTCGGAGACCATCCTCATCGGCAACATCTCGCGGCTTTTCCTTCCGGGATACTATTTCGGCGGGGTCGCGGTGGGGGCCAACCTCAAGGCGGCCTACCGGCATATCTCCGCGGATATCGCCGCCGGGCAGTCCGCCGCGGGGATCATGGCGGACTTCGGGGCTCTCACCCGGTTCAATTTCCTGAAATTTTTCGCCTCCCGGGCCAAGAATGCCTCCCTGGGGGTGGCGGTCAGGAACCTGGGCCCCTACGTCCAGGGGGAGCCCCTCCCCATGTCCGCGTCCATCGGCGTCTCCTACTCGCCCATCCGACCCGTCCTTCTCGCCGCGGACCTGAATTATCCCTTCACCTTCGATTCGGGCCGTTACCCGGCGGAAAAACCCGGGATCGCCGTGGGCTCCTCGGTGGCGGTGACGAACTTCTTCTCCGTGCAAACCGGGCTCCTCGTCAAGGGCGGCAATCCCCGCATTTCACTGGGAAGCGTGGTGACCACCGACACGCTGACCTTCGTCGTCAACTATACCCTGGACATGACCACCCAGTTCACGAACCTGGACAGAGTCAGCGTGGCGGTGAAGCTCAACCTGGGGGACGAAGGCCGGCGGGAAAAGGAGCTGCGGGTGGAGGAGTACTACCTGGCGGGAATCGAGTTTTTCGCCCAGGGAGACATTTCCCGGGCCATCGAGTACTGCGAAAAAGCCCTGGAACTGGACCCCCACTTCGACCCCGCCCGGGAAACCCTGGCCACCGCCCGAAGGTCCATGGAGCTGCAGACTCAGATGGAGGCGCAGCAGCGCATCGAATAGGGCTCTACTCCAGACCCCTGCCCAGCGCGGCGTAGACCAGAAAAAGCGGAAAATCGATCTTCCCCTCCCGGATGAGGCCTTTCAGTTTCTCCGGAGACCGCATGATCCGCAGGGAGGCCCGGTTTCGCAGCTCCCGGCGGAACAGCACCGTGTCTTTTCCCGAAAAGACCCCATCCAGGGCGCGATGCAGGGATCGGGCCTCCTCGTTCCAGGCCGGATCCAGGGCGAGCTTTTCCCGGGACGCGAAGACCCTGATGAGTTCGTCCGGGTCCGCCTCCTCGTAGTCTCCCAGAATCGACTCCACGGCTCTCACGAAATCGCTTTCGGTGAATCCGATGCCGTCCACCGCCGAGCGAAGCTGCACCCGCTTGGACATGACCTCGTCGGAATCCAGATACCGGCGGCCCAGGAGATGGTACACTCCCACTCCCGCCGCGAGACCCAGCAGGATTTCGTCCACCATGGGGATGGGGTCCCGGACGGCGTAGGTCATGACGAAATAGACCACCAGAAAGGCCGCCGCGGACAGAACAAAGCGGGGAACGAACTTCCGGTCCAGGATCCACAGCTTCAGCGCCGCCTCCGCCCGGAGGTACAGGTCGTTCCGCAGAAAGGTCAGCGACTCCACCCGGGGCTCCCTGCCGTAACGGCCGGCGATCAGGGAACCGTCCAGGTTTTTGAGGAAGTCGCCGGGAGTCCGGAAGGGGTGATGGAAACCGGGCTTTCCGGACTTCCGGGTGAGGTGAAAGATGTAGGCGCGGGTTTCTCCGATCGCTTCCATGACGGGGCCAACGATACTGGAGAGGCCGTGTCTTGTCAAGTTTCGCCTTTTTCTCTAGAGTCGCGGGTGGTGAAGAAACGCAAGCCCGGTTTCGACGAGTTCTATTCCTCCCTTTTTCCCGGACGCTGGCCGGCGCTGCGGGAAGCCCTGACGGCCGACGGTTCCCCATCCCCCTTTGCGGAAGCCCTGAGCAAACCCTATTTTCTGGATGCGGCTTCCGTGTCCGCCGCCCGGGCCCTGGGCCCCACCGGCGATTCCCTGGTGCTGGACCTCTGCGCAGCTCCCGGGGGAAAGACCCTGGTTCTGGCCTCCAGTCTGGGGCCCGGAGGCCGGATCGTGGCCAACGAGAGGTCCGGGGAGCGCCGCCGGAGGCTCCGGGCGGTCCTGGACGAGCACCTTCCCCCCCCCTTGCGGGAGCGGGTCTGCGTTACGGGTCACGACGCCGCCCGCTGGGGGCTGCACGAACAGGACAGATACGATCTGGTTCTGCTGGACGCCCCCTGCTCCTCGGAGCGGCACCTGATCCGGGACCCGGTGAGGCTCGCCGCCTGGAGCCCCGCCCGGTCCCGGAACCTGGCCCTGAGGGCCTACGCCATGCTGCTCGCGGCCCTGCAGGCGGTGAAACCCGGCGGACGGGTTCTGTACAGCACCTGCGCCCTGGCTCCCGGGGAGAACGACGAGGTGGTCCGCCGGGCCCTTGCCCGGCGTCCGGGTCTCGTCCGGGTTCTGCGGGAGCCGGAACATCCGGGGCCGGCCCCGGGAGGCCCCGTTCCGGAGGCCACCGAGTACGGCCACGCCATCTGGCCCGACACCGCCGGCGGGGCGGGCCCCATCTACTACGCCCTGCTGGAGAAAATACGCCCCTCCGGTCTTGCATAAGACACCGGGAACACGATACTACTCTGGTGCCCATGGAAAACCACATCCCCAGCCCGCTGAACGACCGCCAGATCGAGGCGGTGACCACCATTCAGGGTCCCATGCTGATCATCGCCGGCGCCGGGTCCGGAAAAACCCGGGTCATAACCCACAGGATCTCCCATATGCTCCGAAAGGGCATTCCCCAGAGCGCGATCCTGGCCCTGACCTTCACCAACAAGGCCGCCCGGGAGATGGGGGAGAGGGTCCGGGACCTGACGGGAAAAAAACTCGCCGATCTCTCGGTTTCCACCTTCCACGCCTTCGGCGTCCGGGTGCTGCGCCGGACCATCCACCTCCTGGGTTACCGGGAAAACTTCAGCATCTACGATTCCGGCGACCAGCTGTCGCTGATCAAGGAAACCGCCCGGGAGCTGCGCCTTTCCCCGGATTCCCTGGACCTGCCGGGGACGGCGGCCCTTTTTTCCGGAATCAAGACCGGAAGACGGGACTGGGACGGGACCACCGAGATGTTCCGCCCCCTCTACCAGGAGTACCTCTCCCACATGAAGGCCTACAACGCGGTGGACTTCGACGACCTCATCATGCTGCCCATCCGGATCTTCGGCGAACACCCGGAGACGCTGGCGGAATACCGGCAGAGGTACTCCCATATCCTGGTGGACGAGTTCCAGGACACCTCGGCGAACCAGTACCGCCTCATGAAGCTCCTGGCCGACGGCTCCCGGAACGTCTGCGTCGTGGGGGACGACGACCAGTCCATCTACTCCTGGCGGGGGGCCAACTACGAAAACATCCTGCGCTTCGAGCAGGACTACCCCGAGCGCCGGGAGATCAAACTGGAGCAGAACTACCGCTCCACCGGGACCATCCTCGCCGCCGCCAACGGAGTCATTTCCCACAACAGGAACCGGAAAACCAAGGCCCTGTGGACCGGATCCGCGGAGGGACGGCCCATCGAAATGTTCCATCCCGAAGACGAGCGGCGGGAGGGTGAGTTCATCGCCGCCACCATCAAGACCCTGATGCTCCGGGAGAAGGTCCGCTACCAGGACTTCGGCGTTCTGGTCCGTACCAACAGTCTCTGCCGGGCCCTGGAGGAGGCCTTTCTGGCAGAAGGTCTGCCCTATCGGGTGTCCGGCGGGGAGTCCTTCTTCCAGCGCAAGGAGATCAAGGACATCCTGTCCTATCTGCGGGTTATGGCGAATCCCGACGACGACGTGGCCTTCCTGCGGGTGGTCAACACCCCCCGGCGGGGGGTGGGCCGGAGGACTCTGGAGCAGATCGGCGAAGCCGCCCGGCGCCGGTCCTGCAGTCTCTACTCCGCCGCCGCCCTGCTGACCCTGGCGGAGGACTCCCCCCTGGGGGCGGGAATCAGGGCGGACCTCGCCTCCTTTCTGGCCCTGCTGGAGGAGCAGGGAAAGGCGGCGCGGCGGCCCCGGAACATCGCTCCCACCGTGAGGCGCCTGGTGGAGGCGGTGGACTACCGGGGCTGGCTCCACGGGGAGTTCCAGAAGAACGACAAGATCGCCAAATGGAAGCTCCGGAACATCGAGCTTCTGGCCCAGTCCATCGAGGACTGGGAGAAGGACCCGGAGAACTTCGAGCCCGGCCTCTACTCCTACCTGAACCGGGTGAGCCTGATCAGCCGGGACGATATCGATGACGAGGACGGGAAGGGCCGGGTCAACCTGATGACCATCCACTCCGCCAAGGGGCTGGAGTTCGAGATCGTCTTCCTTCCCGGGGTGGAGGACGGGATCATTCCCCACGCCCGGGCACTGGAGGAATCGGAGGGAGACATGGAAGAGGAGCGCCGCCTCTTCTATGTGGCCATAACCCGGGCCCGACGGAAACTGTACATCTCCGCCTGCCGGAAAAGACGGGTCATGCGGGACGTGGCGGAGATGTCCCCCTCCCCCTTCCTGGACGAGATCCCCCGGGATCTCATGGTCTTCCACCAGGAGGAGGAGCCGGTGTCCCGGGAGGAGGCGACGGACTATTTCGCCGCCCTGAAAAACCGGCTCGGCGCCGGGGCCCGCCCCTGACGGGCCACGCCGCGGGCCCGGCTGCGGGTCCCGTCCTTGAAAAAGCTCCGCCTATCCTTTAGTATTCGTCCCATGACGCGCCGCCGAATCCTCCTCCCGGTCCTGGGGGTCCTGTTCCTCCTGTCCTGCGCCGAGCCTCCGGAGAAGATGGCGGGTGAAAGCCCCCTGACCATCTCGGTAAAGGACATCCCCGGGACCCGGCGCCTGGAACTGCCGCTGCGCTGGGAGATCGGCAAACCCGGGGGGACCTGGCACGACACCTACGCCGAGGAGCCGAAAAGCTACAACCCCTTCTCGAACCTGGACGGCACCCATTTGACGGTGACGGGGCTGATGCTGGACTACCTCTTCGATTACGACTCCGACACCCGGGAGTGGACGGGCTTCCTGGTGGACAGCTTCGAGATCCGGGTGGACGAGAAGCGGGACTTCATGGAGCTGGTCTGCCGCCTCCGGGACGGCATCTTCTGGAGCGACGGGGTCCAGATGACCGCCGACGACATGGTCTTCTGGTACGACGAGATCCGGGGGGACCCGGAGATCTACCCCGTGGGGGCCCAGGGCCAGTTCGTCAGGATGCACGACGGCACGGAAAAGCGGATCCTGCTGGAGAAGATCGACCGTCTGGGCTTCAAATACGTCTTCCCCCGGGTGGTCCAGAACCCGGTGCTGATGGTCAACGCGTCGAACATCGTTCCCCGTCACATCTGGGAGCCGGTGAAGAAGAAAGGCAAGAAAGCGGTGATGGACCTCTGGGGCGTGGACACCCCTCCCGAAGCGCTGGTGGGGAACGGCCCCTTCCTGCTGGAGAAAAATGTCCCCGGGGAAAGACTCATCTTCAAGAGAAACCCCCACTATTGGATGAAGGACCAGGCGGGAAACCCCCTCCCCTATCTGGACAGGATAATCCTCACCCTCACCCCCGACGCCAACGCGGAGCTTCTGAAGTTCCAGAAGGGGGAGCTGGACTCCTACTCCCTGCGGGGAAAGGACCTGGCCACCCTGGTCCCCGACGCCGAGGCCAGGGGCTACACCATCTGGAACGGCGGCCCCGCGGACAGCTACCCCTGCCTGATCTTCAACCAGAACCCCAGGGCCATAAGCCCCGCCAAGCTGTCCTGGTTCACCGACCCCCTGTTCCGGAAGGCGGTGTCCTGTCTGGTGGACCGGGAGACCATCATCAGCCAGACCATCAACGGCCTGGCGGAGCCCCTGTACCATGTCATCTCCGAATACAACCGGTACTACAACCCCCTCCTGGCCTCCCCCTACTCCTACAACCCGGAGCGGGCCCGGGAACTGCTGGCGGAGGCGGGCTTCCGGGACCAGGACGGGGACGGGGTCCTGGAGGATCGGGAAGGCAGC